>JABAOD010000833.1_pt3 | contig 74996 bp, 74 predicted proteins | sample 7062151 | NCBI WGS metagenome assembly JABAOD01 (sample SAMN14538626, study PRJNA623070) | marine sediment metagenome | biome: marine biome [ENVO:00000428]; feature: marine pelagic biome [ENVO:01000023]; material: deep marine sediment [ENVO:00002113] | place: India: Gulf of Khambhat ... | reverse complement strand
TCCTTCTCGTCGTCTCACCTCCCCCCGCTGTGCAGGCCCTGGGTACTTGTGACGCGCCCCTCCTCGGCGCGAACGTGGCGGAGAGCACGCTTTGAGCAAGTCGCTGTCTGAGTACTCCCCCCTCCGCCATGTCAGGTTATGACATGTCAGTATTTAAGTTTCTGTCACAAATGTTGGCTTGCTTTCATGACGCCGCGTCAGTCTGACATCCGACTAGCGACAATCACGCATCGTCCTGCATATGAGGATGGCGCGATGCGTGGCAGTTGGATGGGTATTTGGGAAACCGTCTTCTGCTCCTTGTTTAGGCCGAGCGAGAAAGAAAGTAGACCGAGAAGAGGAAGAGGAGAACCACCCCCACACCTAAACCGATGAATTCGTAGCTGCCGATAGTCCCTCCCGCAATCAGAAAAAAGACGCCAAGAAGGAGGATTACCACCAAGCGTCTGTCGATGACTTCCCAGACTCCGATTCTCGCACCTCCCCAGCCCAGATACTCTAAGGACTACTTGTAGCCTACATGCAGCATAGATGTCAAAACGTCAAGTTGATTCATTTAGCAGGGCGTTCGTCAATGGGCTTCCACTGATCGGAACCCGGTTGATTGGAGTGAATCCATCGATGGCACTTGTCGCATACTGGAATCACAGTCTCGGGTTCTCCGTATGAGACATGATGCAGAACCCCACTGTGCTTATCTAGAACGCGGAACCTCTCTTCATCTGATAGGTCCAAATCGATGATCCCAAGGACCTCTAAACACACGAAGCTCTGCCAATCTCGGTAGATGGATATTCCGCAAACCTGACAATGACATCCGAGGCGGCGCCAATACTGGGCTGCCATGCGCCGACTTGGATACCAGTTTGTCCCATATCTTTCAAGACTCTCTAGGTACTCCAAGAGTTGATAGATGTCTTCCCTCGTCATGTCTCGGTTGGTCGGAAGGGATTGCAGCACGATAGACATTCTCCGAATGTTCATCCGCCTTCCGGGGCCTCTCCCGGTTGATTTGTGAATCAGTCTTAGATTCCCCGTTCCCAATTACATGGTACTCTTTAAGCGACCTTTTTAGGCACGAAACCGATGGCGGATTGGGACCCCGAGGGCAATTTGATGAGAGGTGGCGATGTGGCCCGGGGTCGTACCCCTACACCATTTCCTCACGCCTGACAGCGCAGCAATCCCGGATCTCGATTGTCCAGGCGGCTCTAGGGATCCTTGACGTTCGTCCGAATTGGAGTCTTAAGACTGAGGAACCGTAGAGCCGGAGTTCTCCGAGAATCCCTACTAACCCGGCGGTCCCACGCACCTGAGACCACTCAAGTGTACGAAGGACACAACCGGCTGCCCATCCACCGACGTCTCATGGATTACGCCAATGGCGAACATGATTCTCTGCCCCGTTTCGTCGCTGACCTCCCAGTCGTGGAAGCTTGCGTGGAATACCCGGTCACCGTGAATCACAAGCTGCCAGTGGTAACGTCCTGAGAACCCTTCCGTCACTATTGTGCCCTTGGCCTGGCTGATGAAGTGATCGTCAAAGGCCTGGATCCGTTCTGTCCCGGTGAGGTCGTAGCGGACCCACTCGCCGGTGCATGGATTGAGGTCGAAGAAGAAAACATCATGCGGTACGACGACAGGTGCCCCACCACCCGCCTGAACCCCAGTCGTCGCCAGAAAGAGCGAGGCGACCAGGACCAGCAATCCGGTTAAGACTTTCTTCACGCTTTCACCTCCCCCCGCGGTGCGGGCCTTGGGTATTTGTCCACGCCCCTCCTCGGCGCGAACGTGGGGAGAGCACGCTTTGAGCAAGTCGCTGTTTGAGTGCTCCCCCCTCCGCCATGTCGTGTGATGACATGTCAGTATTTAAGTTTCTGTCACAAATGTTGGCGTGCAATCATGACACCGCGTCAAATCCGGCGTCCCCGCCCGGGATCCCTCCACCACACACCCATACTTTACGAAGTAAAGTATGTCTTCTTCTCCACCTATATCCTACGGTAATCTATACCTAAGCGGGCCTGCGGGGATTTGAACCCCGGTNNGAAAGGCCATTCAGCGGCCCTCTTCCTTTTTTCTGCTGTAGAATGGTTAACGGGCCTGCGGGGATTTGAACCCCGGTTTGGGGCTCCGGAGGCCCCAGTGATATCCATTGCAGTCCTGGACTCAGGATGTCTACACTACAGGCCCACACAGCGGGTGCTACTCTGCCGACTTCCCTTTCTTGCTGAATTCGGTGTACCCGCACCGCCCACAGGAGACCCGGTCGGAGTGCTGAGCTAGGAAGACTCCGGGTCCACACTTGGGGCAGAAGGCTCGCTGACGCTCTAGCTTCCCGTCCTTGACCTGATAGAACTTGCCCTTGGACAGCTACTCCTCTCCTTTCTCCTCCTCGACCTTCTGCTCGAGCACTCTGTTCCGCTCCAGAATGTGTTTCCTCTCCACTCTTGTAGCATCTTCAAGGGTGTCGTACACCTTGGCGTACCCCTTTGCCTCCCTCTTCCCAAACTCCGTCCTGATGTGGTCGATGACCAGAGGCTCGCTCTTGACCTTCAAGATCTTGGCTAGCTCGTCACGCACCTTGTCCCTCGGGGGGGTGGCGCCTTCGTCATATGACACCAGGAAGTGCACCTCCACTCGACTGAGCAGTGTGTTCTTTTCCTTGGAAAGGACGTTAACTTCCATCGACGACCTCCATTCTCTCCATTAGTCTCTCCACGCGGTTCCGGGACTCGTCATTGACCTCAACAAGGACCACCCCCTGACCTGGCTGTCCATAGGCGATGGTCGTTTCCGCTGGTGCCAGCGCGATCGCTGGGAGCGCCACAAGATCCTCCTCGCCGCTGATCTTGATGATGGACCTGCCAGGACTCCTGTACGCTCGTTCCAGGGCGTGCCACACCTCTGAGCTTATCTCAGCAGGAGGGTTGGCGACCTCGACGACCACCGCCTCCTCGGATGAAAGGTGCACCTTCATTCTCTCGTCCCCACGACGCTCCACCTTCATGTCCACAACCGCAAGCTTTGGCCTGGTGGAGCTCTCCAGCGCTTCCACGGTGCAGTAGTCGCCCACCGTCACCAGAGTCTCCAGACCCTTTACCTCCGTCTTGTAGCTCTCACCATCGACGAGCCTTCCCAAGGGGACCCTGAGTTCCTTTCTCAGGTGGTCTGGTAGGCTGAGGTGCTTACCGAACGCGGAGGGCAAATCTTCCGTTGGCATCGATATCCATCTTCTTGGCTATCTCAGACTTCGTATGATCGAGGATGATTACGTACCCCTGCCAGTCCTTTGAGGTCTCCCCGTTGCATCGCGGGCACGTGTCCTCCTCGGTTATGAAGTGGCAGTTCTTACAGGCCTTGAGAACCTTCGGCAACCTCACACCTTCTTCTTCACCTTCTCAGCCTTCTTTTCCTCCTCGGCCCAGTCCCACTTACCCAGGGCTGCCTGCCTCATGGTCAGGCCGATCTTGCTCTCCCTTGGGTTCCTCTCGTTCAAGCTGACGGCCACAATCCTCGCCCTCACCTTATCGCCGAGGCGCACGTCCCGCTTGGTATCCTTACCCACAAGCCGCTGGCCGTCCTCATCGACATCAACACGATCGTCCATGATCTGGCTGATGTGGAGAAGCCCGTCCAGGGGTCCGAACCGGACGAAGGCCCCGAAGCGAAGGACCTCAATAACCAACCCGTCCACGACCTCGTGAAGGTTGGGCTTGAAGACGAGGGCATCGAAGCGGACCTTTTGGTAAACTGCGCCGTCACCGTGGACGATCCGACCGTCGCCCACCCTCTCGATGTTCGAGGCCACCAGGATGAGCCCGTTATCCTCGCTAATCTTCCCCTCTAGGGTCGCCCTAGTAAGCTCTTTGGAAACGGCATCGAGATCCTCCCCTAGGCTCTCCGGGGGGATCCTCACGACGTCTTCCATCGTTACCTTCACGTACATTGACGCACCTTCAAGGCCTCACCTGGGAGGCTTCAGTCATCGATGCCCAACCCACGAGACCAAACCGGGCTCAGCGGGATGGAAACGAAGGGCCTCCGAGTTATGAAGTTATCGGGTTGCATCTCTGGCCTCATACGAACAACGGTGCCAGCACGAGAGTAATCGTGCTCAGCAGTTTGACGAGGATGTGTAGGGACGGTCCCGCCGTGTCCTTGAACGGGTCGCCCACGGTGTCCCCGACGACCGAGGCCCTGTGGGTTTCGGTTCCCTTGCCGCCGTAGAGACCCGACTCGATCAGCTTCTTTGCGTTGTCCCACGCACCGCCGCCGGTGTTGAGGACCAGAGCGAGGATGACCCCAGCAATCGTTCCGACCATGAGGGTCGCCCCTACTGCCTCGGCGGCGAAACCCGTGGGTCTCAGCACGATTCCCACCAGGACTGGACCCGCTACCGCTAGGATACCTGGAGCCACCATCTCTCGGAGGGCGCCCCTAGTGCAGATGTCCACGGAGCGGGCGTAGTCTGGCGGGTGGGTCCCCTCCATGATCCCGGGATCGGCCTCGAACTGTTCGCGCACGTCATTAATGATGTAGAAGGCAGCCCTTCCAACAGCACGGATCGCCCAGGCGCTGAAGAGGAAGACCAAGACGACTCCGACGAAGGCCCCCACGAAGACCGCGGGCATCGCCAGGTCGACGGAGATCGTCGGCTCCAACCCCTGAGCCTCACGAAGGATCCTCACCTCCTCCAAGTAAGCGGAGAATAAGAGGAAGGCTGCCAGGGCAGCGCTCCCCACGGCGTATCCCTTGGTCAGGGCCTTGGTCGTATTGCCGGCGGCATCGAGCCTGTCCATCCTCGTCCTGACATCATCCCCCTTCCCCGACATCTCGACCATGCCTGCTGCATTGTCGGCAATGGGACCGAAGGTGTCCATGGCCAGGATGTAGGCTGCTGTGGAGAGCATCCCCATTGTGGCGATAGCGGTCCCGTAGAGCCCCCCGATGGGCAACCCGCCTCCGCGAATCGCCGAGAGCCCCGTGGCTTCTCCCAGGTAAAAAGACAATAGGATGGCCGCCGAAATGACGACCCCGGGGAGGGCCGTCGCCTCCAAGCCGGCAGAGAACCCGGAAATGACGTTGGTGGCGGCTCCCGTCTGGGACGACTGAGCGATCTCCTTCACGGGCCTGAAGCGTGACTCCGTGTAGTACTGCGTAATGTAGACGAAGGCCAGCGACGTCAAGATGCCGACGAGCCCACAGAGGAAGAGCAGGAACCAGGTCTGAGGGTGGAGGCCGAACTGGGCTTGCAGAAACGGGAGGGGATCCAGCATCTGCCAGGAGGTGAGGGCGAACAGACCGGCGGCGAGGGTCATGGTGAGGAAGTAGCCACGGTTGAGCGCCGCCATGGGGGGTTCTTCCTCTTTCGCCCTCACTACCAGGACTCCAAGAACGGTTGCCATGAGACCCATTGCCCTGGCCACCAGGGGGAACATGATGCCGTTGATGCCAAAGAGGGGCAGCAGAGCGACTCCCAGGACCATGGCCCCGATGTTCTCAGCCGCTGTGGACTCGAAGAGGTCGGCTCCCCTCCCCGCGCAGTCGCCGACGTTGTCACCTACAAGGTCCGCCACGACCGCGGGGTTACGCGGATCGTCCTCCGGGATACCAGCCTCGACCTTGCCCACGAGGTCCGCCCCGACATCTGCCGCCTTGGTGTAGATCCCCCCTCCCAGCTGGGCAAATAGGGCCACCAGGCTCGCGCCAAATCCGAAACCAACTATCGAGAGGATCAGGGCGTTCTGGTCCGGTGCGGCCGGTCCCCCATACAGGTTGTAGATCCCCCACACTCCCAGGAGGCTCAGGGCGATGATGATCAGTCCCGACACAGCGCCGCCCCTCAGGGCCGACGTAAGGGCCGAGTTTGTGCTCGTCAAGGAGTTGTTTGCCGTACGGCTATTCGCCCTGATGGAGACGTGCAACCCCACATATCCCGATATAGCTGAGAAGGTAGCTCCCATGGCGAAGGCGCCCGCCGTCCGAAGGCCCACGTCCATTCCCCGTACGAAGCCGAGGGTGAGGGCAAAGAGGAGAGCGATTGCTGCGGCGATGTAGGCGATCGTCCTGTACTGTCTCCTCATGAACGCCTTGGCCCCTTCCTCGATGGCGTCAGCGATTCTCCTCATCTCCACGTCGCCCTTCGGTTGACGCAGGACGTCCCAGGTGAGATAGATAGCGAAGGCTAGGGAGACGGCGCCAGAGATTGGGACTACCAAGGACAGATCTGCCACGAGAGCCCTCACTTCATTGTGTGGCCGACCGCGGGTGCATGCCAGCATGCATGCACTCCGTCAGGCCGGCTTCGGACGCCTTGAGGAGAGTCCATTATAAAAAGGCTCTTCGTCAGGGCCCACGCAATGCCAAGACCACGATACCTCTCCGTCCTACGCTGAGGAGGATCTGCAGGTCCCCGTTATCACCCATCGACGGTGCTTACGCTCCAAACTTCCCTGACCGGTTCGCCAGGTCAAGGAGGATCGGCAGCACATTCACGCCCCGAATCCGCCCCAGGCCCCCCTCAGCGGCCGATAGCTCATCGAAGGTCGTCACCCTGTCCCTCCGCACTCCACCACCGTAGACCAGAAACGGAACTGGGTCCGCGCTGTGGTCGCCAGTCTCGCAGGGAGTTGAATGATCGCCGGTAAGACCGAAGATCCAATCCTCCTGGAACCCCTTCCTAAGGGCGGCGAGGCTATCGTCGATCCTGCCAAGAACCTCCGCCTTGAGCCCGGCCTGGTGGTCGTGAGCCGCTATGTCTGCCGCTTTGATGTTGACAACGACCACGTCGTACCGGTCCAGGGCACTCATGGCGGCCGCAACCTTGGCCTTCATGTCGGTGTCGAGACCTCCGGTAGCCCCCTCCACCTCCAGGACCTCCATTCCCACGGCACGGCATATGCCCTTGATAAGCGCTACGCCAGCTATGGCTGCGAACCTGACCCCCCATCTCTCGGCCACGAGGGGTACATCTGGGAAACGGCCCGCGCCCCTCACGAGTATGGCATTGGCAACTGGCAGTCCGCGCTTCTCCCTGTCGAGGTTCACCGGATGCTGCGCCAGGACTTCCTGGGCGTGTCGAGTGAACTCATTCACTATCTGAGCCGTTCGCTCAGCCTCAGGGGCCAATGCCTTTACCGCCTTCAAGGGGGCGCCCAGATCGTGAGGATCTCCATCGCTCACGCGGGGGTCCAAGCCCTCCCCGCGCAGAAGCAGGGCGGCCCTGTGCTCCGTTCCTTCCTTGAAGCGAACATCGACACCTTCGATTACCGCCCCATCCAAATCTCGGGCAATCTCCCTCGTACCCTCCTTGATGCGACCGGCGCGTCGATCGAGGACCTTCCCTTCCCCGTCCACCGTCCCGAAGTTGCATCGGAAGGCTACGTCGCCTGCCTTCATCTGCATGCCGACGCCCGCTGCCTCGAAGGGACCGCGTCCCGTGTACACCTCATAAGGGTCGTACCCGAAGAGCGCCAGGTGCGCGGTGTCGCTCCCTGGTCGTATGCCGGGAGAGATCAGATCCGTCAGCCCGCAGGCCCCGCGAGCCGCGAACCAGTCCAAGTTCTCCTTGGTGGCTGCCTGGAGGGGCGTCCTGCCGCCCAGTTCCTCTGCTGGTCGATCCCCCAGGCCATCGCAAATGATCAGGAGGACGCGCCTCTTCACCTTCTCCCCCACGACCTCCGCGTAATTAGGCTTTCCCTGGTCTAGGTTTTCTCGCGGTAAACGTGGAGCCTTGACGGGCTTGAAGGAGGTTGGAGGCCCTGCCACGATTGACGGCAATCTCCAGGAATCCGTCGCTCGAGATCGTCAAAAGGGGCTCTCCTTCCTCTCCCGAGGCGTAGTTCTGATGGAAGGGAAGCTCCCGGGTGTCGGCCAGCTCGACCTCCGCTGTCCTGCCAGGGGCCAGCCATGTCGGCAACGCCTCTGCCGGAACGTTGGTGATCAGGTTCCCAAAGCGGTCCTCGAAGACCACCTCGCCCTTCACCTCGAGCTCCGAGACATGGTAGGTGCCGAAGTGTAGCTCCATCATGTCTCGAACTGGGGGGCCGACCGACTCCGGCGCGACGCCCAGACTCAGATGGGCCGCTACTGGTGCGAAGACATCGCGACCGTGGAAGGTGCTCGAAGCCTTGGGCAGGCAGTACTTCTCTTCCTTGACTTCGAAGGCCCCCTCAAAGCCCAAGACCTGGGCCGCTGGAAAGAGGAGTCCATTGTCTGGACCGACTAGAAGGCCCCTCTCGCACTCCACGACAAGTGGTCGTCGGGACGAGCCGACGCCCGGGTCCACTACTGCCACGTGGAGAGCCTCAGGGAAGTAGTTCACCGCTGAGGCCAGGGCGAAGGAACCCTCCAGAACGTTCTGAGGCGAGACGTCATGGTCGATGTCGACGATCCGTGCCTCCGGGTTGATGGATAGTATGACACCCTTCATGGCAGCGACGTACTTGCCAGGGCCGAAGTCCGACAGGAGGGTGATGAGGCTCATGCTGAGCTACTCGACGGGTCTAATGGCAACTCTCTTTCCGCCAAAGAATGCGTCCTGCAGCGACTTCCCGGACTCGCTTTGCTTAGCCACCCGTATGGTGCCATCTCTTCCCAACGTTCCCGTGAAAGCAGGTTTACCGGAGATTGTGATCTCCACGTTGGTGCCTGAGAGCGCGGGATCGGCACGTAGGACAACGCTCCTCCGGTTCATGTCCACCTCCACTGTCTGCGCCTTGAACTTACCCTTGGAAGCCCCCCTCCGGGTCTCCTTCAGGGACCTGACATCGATGCTGATGCCTAAGTCGTCCTCTATCTCCGCGATTCTGCGTCCCTCTCGTCCCAGGATCTTAGGGATCTCTTTTTCGGTCAAGTAGACCGTGGCGTGGTTGTCGCCGTCAACAGTCACGTCAATCGGGCCGCTAATCATGCGGCCGATCTCTCGCGCTATCTGTCGCTCAGCCAGGCTCCATAGGGGCTTCGCGCCAGATACGCCTTCCAGCGGCATCACGACAACCTCCTCGCCGTAGGTGTAGATCTCAAACTCCGCCTGTCCAGACTCGAAGTCGACAACCTCAATTACTGGGCGAGCCAGGTCGGCTTCTACCATTCCCGCGGGCACCTTGACCGTGAACCTGGTCTCGTAGAACTTCTGGATGGCGCCGTCCTCAACGAAGAGGACGGTATCCACGACCTGGGGTATCATTCCCAGCTCAACCCTTCCGATGAGTCGCTGGATGGCGTCGATTCCCCGGGTTGCATGGACGACGCCCACCATACCAACTCCCGCCATTCGCATGTCAGCGAAGACCTGGAAATCTCTGGTCTTCCTCACCTCGTCGTAGATGGTGTAGTCGGGCCTTACGAGGAGAAGGAGGTCAGCGGTCCTCTCCATGTCACCGCCCAGGGCAGTGTACTGGGTGATCTCGTCACCGACCTGAAGGTCCCGGGGCTTCTCCATAGTCTTCACGATCCAACTGATTTCGTGCAGGTACTGGGCAACAGCCTGTGCGAGGGTGCTCTTCCCAGCTCCCGGTGGGCCTGCGATGAGGAGGCCCCGATGTTTGGCCCCCAGGCGCCTCTTGATGTGGTCGGCAAACTTGTAGTCGTCAAGCCCCACGTGGGCAACGGCCCTAACCGCCGTTATCTCGAGTCCATCGGAGAAGGGCGGCCAAGCAATGGCTATCCTCAGCTCCTCCAGTTGGACCACCGTAGCTCCGCCCTCGTCCATCTCAATGAATCCCTTGGGGTTTACCCTGGCCTCCTCGATTATGTGTCTCGCTATGCCCCGGAGCTTCTTCTCGCTCAGCTTGGTCTTCCCCACCTCCCGCAGCTCCATCTTGCCGGGCCTACCTACCTTCACCCTAGGGATGGCTCCAGCCCTCAGATGGACGGACATCACGTCCTTGTCGAGGTACTCCTCCAGCTCCAGCTTCTTCCGCCTCTTGGCCGATCGGGGACGGAGGTACTCCACGGCGATCCCTTTGGCCTCAGCCACCCGGGACTGTATCCAGTCGCTGGTGACGAGGACCGCCTTCTCCTTCTCCGCCACATCCCGGATCATTGCGTCGATGGCACCACCGCCCGCCAGCTTGATATCCTCTAGGGAGGGCCTCTCACCGACGTATTTCAACTGGATCGTCCCGCTGTTAGCTAGCCCTGCCAGCTCTCGGAGCTCGTCGAGACCCTTGTATCCGGTCTCCTGGCCTCTATCGGCCTGGGCTTCCAACTCGGCCACGACCGCCTCAGGTACGATGACCTCTACGAGGCCCTTCTCCTTGCGACGCACTATGATGGTTATGCGACCGTCAATAATCACACTAGTATCTGGGACAATTTTCATGTCATTCTCTCGCGTGCTAATTGGCTCCGATGATAAAGCTTTTCATCCTAGATTCCGCCGAGAGTTCCACGCAGCTTTAAGAAACCATACTCAATCAACCAATGCCCGTGATGAGAATGGGTCAGTGATGAGTGATCGACCCTATGAGTGCTGAGGCCTTCGCACTGCCCTCTCCATGGTCTCTGCTGTGGCTCTCGCCCCTAATCGCTCCGCCGTCTTAGTCGTCGAGCGGGCAATGAGGTCGATGAGTTCCTCCCAGCTTGCCTCGCCATCAATCCATCGGAAGAATCCCGCTCGATGGGCGCCGACTGTCCGCATGAAAAGGTCCTTGTCCATGCCTGTTCTGTCCAGTACCTGTCCCCACCCGCTTTTCCACAGATACCGGGGGAGCTTGTTGCCATACCAGTAACCAGCGACGTCGGCGACAGCGTGGCCGCCCTCCTCTCTGAGTTCCGGATGGCGTTCGAGGAAGTTCCGGATCTCTTTCCTGAGTTCGAGCGGTTCAGGCGGCAACGTGAGTTCCATGTGTCCTCAGATGGAAAGCTCTGTAGCCGGCATATACATTTGGGGGTCAATCTCCTTTGCCGTCGGCCATGTAGCTGATGAACTGGTGGAGAGGCATCCCAGCAGACCACCTGAGAATGTAGTGCCCGTCCTTGCTGGTCTTGACCTTGGGAAGGTCGTCCTGGATGTCCTTGAGGTGACCGTCGACTTGTACGTCATCAATGGTGAAGATACGCCAGCTGTCTCCACGGTGGCGCTTCAGCCTGTAGGCGTAAAGCGGCAGGACGTGGGAGCGAGAGCACTCCTCCCGAAGGCTCTTAGCCTGAAGCTTCGTCCTGCGGCTGTTTGACAACCAGAGTGTCTCCCCTTTCGAGGCCTTGACCTCGATGGGAAAGGAGACGTCCCCTCGTACGGCGACCAGGTCTACGCCCAGGGAACCGGCTGCTCTCAAGACCGTGAACGGCCACTTCGCAATCTCACGATAGGCCTCCTGCTCCGCCTGTGAGCACGACTTGACGGCCGCCTCGATTACCGCCTCTTCTCCTCTGAGGATTCCCTTGAGCTCACGCTCAAACATCCCTCCTGACATCGCGCAGGCATTCCTCCCAGGCTATATATACGATGCTGAAGGAGGGGAGTGAAAGTACTCCACGGCACCCCTTTATACGGTGCGGGACTGACAGGAACCGATGTTTGACCTAATCTGCCCTTATTGCGGATGGGAGGGGACCGACGCGACGTTCGATGCTCACATGAATGCCTTCTGCCCAGAGTGCAACCGTCCCGTCCAGCTCAAGGAATTATACGAGAAGAAGTAGGAGATTGAAACTGTTCATCCGCCTAGCTGACCGGGACAGCGCAACCCTTTAAACCCGCGCGTACTGCAAGACTGCGTCGCGAAACATCCAGGCAGGGTGTTGGAATGAAGGTAGCGCCTTACGGTTCCTGGAAGTCCCCGATTTCGTCCGATCTCATAGTCCAGGAGACCATCGTCCTCGGGCAGGTCGTTCTCGATGGTATGGACGTCTTTTGGTCTGAACTCAGGCCTCGGGAGAGCGGCCGCTATGCAATCATGCGTCGGCCTTCCGGCGGGACGAACGAGGATATCCTTCCTCTGCCCTTCAACGCGAGGACTCGAGTCCACGAGTATGGCGGGGGAGCCTTCACGGTGGCCGATGGCACCGTGTACTTCACAAACTACAGTGACCAGAGAGTCTACCAAGTCCGCTTGGGCCGTGGTCCAGAACCCGTTACCCCTGCGGTAGAACTGAGGTATGCCGATCTAACCATCGACTCCCATCGAGGCAGGCTCCTCTGCATCCTTGAGGACCACAGGGAGAAGGGTCGAGAGGCCGTCAACAGCCTCGCTTCCATCGATCTCTCCGGCAGCGGCGCCCCTGAGATTCTGGTGTCTGGAAACGACTTCTACTCCTCGCCCTCCCTCTCTCCCGACGGCAGTCACCTCGCCTGGCTCACCTGGAGTCACCCAAACATGCCATGGGACGGGACGGAGTTGTGGGTGGGGGAGCTCGATGGAGATGGGTCACTCCGCCAGCAGGCACTCGTAGCGGGATCCAGACATGAATCGATCTTCCAGCCTGAATGGTCGCCTGACGGTGATCTCTACTTCGTCTCCGATCGGTCTGGCTGGTGGAACCTATACCGCAGACACCACGATACCGTCGAGGCTATTCACACGATGGAAGCGGAGTTTGGCCGCCCGCAATGGGTCTTCGGACTGTCCACCTTCGCGTTTGAGTCGGCGAAGCGATTGGCGTGTTCCTATTCCCATCGTGGAAGTGGGCATCTTGCCACTATTGGCACGGAGACCTTGGAGTTCAAGGAGGTGGAGACCAGCCTGACCGTTTTCTCCCCGAGCGTTCGGGCTTCGCGAGGGGCGGTCGTGTGTGTAGCAGGGTCGCCGTCAATGCCACTATCCGTCGTGAGGATCGGCCTCGATGACGGTACGACCGAGACACTGCGCTCATCCAGCGAGGCCTCCATCGACGCCGCCTACATATCCACCCCTCAGCACATCGAGTTCCCCACAGACGCAGGGCAAAGCTCACACGCGCAGTTCTATCCACCCTACAATGCCGCCTACTCGCCTCCAGAGAGCGAGGAGCCCCCGCTACTAGTCTTCAGCCACGGTGGACCAACCTCTGCGACTGTGGCCGCCTTGGACTTGCAGAAGCAGTACTGGACGAGCCGTGGCTTTGCTGTCTTGGACGTCGACTACGGAGGGAGCACCGGATACGGCCGCGACTATCGCGAGCGGTTGAAGGGGCGCTGGGGGATTGTGGATGTGCAGGACTGCATTAACGGCGCGAAGGACCTCGTTGCTAGAGGCCTAGCGGATCAGGAAAGGTTGGCGATTCGGGGAGGCAGTGCGGGCGGGTACACCACTTTGTGCGCCCTTACTTTTCATGACTTCTTCACGGCGGGGGCGAGCTACTTTGGGGTCAGCGACTGTGAGGCACTGGCGAGGGACACGCATAAGTTCGAGTCCCGCTATCTCGACAGCCTCATCGGACCGTACCCTGAAGCGCGCGAGTTATACCACGATCGCTCCCCCATCCACTTCGTCGACCGTCTCTCCTGTCCAATCATTCTCTTCCAGGGCCTAGAGGATCGGGTGGTCCCGCCATCTCAGGCCGAGATCATGCTGGAAGCCTTGAGGTCTAGGGGGCTGCCAGTCGCCTACATCCCCTTCGAAGGAGAGCAGCACGGCTTCCGCCGCGCCGAGAACATCAAGCGCGCCTTGGAGAGCGAGTACTACTTCTATTCGCAGGTTTTCGGCTTCGAACCGGCAGACGAAGTCGAACCCGTTCACATCTGGAATATGTAGGCTTCGCAACTCCGGGGCGCTCTCAGACCTTGAGCACCTGTTTGGCTCTATCGAGGTTATCCACAGTCATGGCAACTTGGGTCTTCCCGTTGCGGGACCCGATGATATAGATTGAAGATGCCTCAACCTTCGCCCGATTCAATCTCCGGGCCACTTTGGCGAGCTCTCCAGGCCTGTCTATGAGATCGGCAACAAGGATCTCATTCTCCTCGTACTTCAGCCCCGCCATGTCCAAGGCCTTCCGGGTCGTGTTCACGTCGTTGGTCACCACCCTATAGAAGGGCTGGGCCTCACCGACCTCACCGGCTATGGCCATGATGTTCACGGCATTGGCGGCCAGCGTCTCGGTGAGGCGTGCCAGTTCACCGGGTCTATTGTTTACGAAAACCTTGAATTCGAGCAGACAGCTTCCCCTACTGGACAAGCCTTCCTGGGCGAATAAAACTTTCTGAGGCTAGGGTGTGAGCCTGTTGCGGTCCCTGGGAAAGAGAATCGTCTCCCGGATGTTGGAGAGACCGGCCACCTTGGCCACAAGACGGTCCAATCCAAAGCCCCAGCCTCCGTGGGGCGGCATGCCGTATCTGAAGGCGTTGACGTAGAACTGGAAATCATCGGGGTCCAGCCCCTTGTCCCTCAGTCTCTGGATCAGGTGGTCGGGGCGATGCTCCCGCTGACCGCCCGAGGCCATCTCGTCTCCGAGATAGTCAAGGTCGAAGGAGTGGGAGTACTCAGGCTCATCGTGGTTGACCATGATGTAGAAGGGCTTGATCTCGGATGGGTACTCCACGATGTAGTACATCGGATGGCCCTCCCGAGACATGGCCTCACCGAGAACCTTCTCCGACTCGGTATCGATGTCCTCTCCCTCCGGGATGTCCCTGCCTTCCTCCGCGAGGATCTCCCTCGCCTCGTTGTAGTGGAGTCGCGGGACAGGGAGCTTGGGTATGACGGGAGTGGATCCAAGCAGCGCCAGCTCCGCCTCGGCGTTCCTTTGCACGTACTCCAAGGCGTGGACGACGGAACCCTCGAGGACCCGTAGTACCTCTTCCTGGGACCTGATGAAGGCCATCTCGGCATCGTAGGAGATGAACTCCGATGTGTGCCTCACCGTATCCGAGAGTTCCGCCCTGAAGGCGGGGGCGATCTCGAACACCCGATCCAACCCCGTCGCCATGAGGATCTGCTTGTACAGCTGCGGGCTCTGGGCCAGGTACGCGCTCTTTCCGAAGTAGTCCACTCGGAACAGGGTCGCACCGCCCTCGGCTCCGGCACTTATAACCTTCGGAGTGTGGGTCTCCACGAATCCCTCGCTCCTCATGTACTCCCGGATGCCGGCGTTGATTTGGGACCTGAGGGCGACGATAGCTCGTAGCTCGGGCTTCCGGAGGTCCATGTAGCGGTGGTCCAGCCGTGTGTCCATGTCGGCCCTGACCTTGTCAACCACGCCCAGAGGCAGGGGCTTCGCCGCCAGTCCGAGGACCTCGTAGTCCTTGGGGAAGATCTCGAACCCGTTTCTCACATCGGGGTTCTTGCGGACGATGCCCCTGAAGGCCACCACGCTCTCTCGGGGAATCTGGGTCAGGTCCTGAAATAGCCCCTCATCGTCGGCCCTGCGGGTGGACACCTGCAGGGTACCTTCTCGCTGCCTGACAATGAGGAAGGCGATGCCCCCAAGGTTCCTGATGTCCTCTACCCAGCCGGCGACCGCCACCTCACTATCGTAGTCCTGCTCCCCTATATTGTCGAGGTTTCTGAAGGGCGGCCAGTCCTCTAGCATGCGACCTGACGTGCCAAGGGACCGAGACTATAAAACCCATGGGTCACTGCTTCATGCCCTCGATCAGGTCCTGAGGTTCCACCTCCATGTCCGCTGTCTTGTAGGGGACGACCTCCATGTGGGGGTATGCCACCGCGACGCGGTGATCGGAGGAGAACATCTCCAGAATCCGCTTCGTGATCTCGCCCCTGTAGTACCGTCGGCGATAGGAGGGACAGAAGTATATGAGGTGCATCTCCACCGATGAAGTACCGAGGGAGATGGTGATGGTAGGCTCCTCCACCATGTAGGTTGCCAGGTCCGCGAACTCGTACTTGCCTCGGACGACGCCCTTGTTGTTCCTCATTAGGTCGCCCACGACTGCCTCGGCGGATGTACTTCTCCGCGACCTTGTGGTCGCTCTCGTAGGTCACGGACACGGTCAGCTCGTCCCATATGAACTCCGTGTCCCTGGTGTAGTTGTATACGTTCCCCTCTAGGACGTAGCTGTTAGGGATCGACACGTAACGGCCCGTGAAGGTGTCTCCTGCCATCCAAGCGCCGAACTCCCTGACAAGGGTGGTCATCAGGGTGATCTGCGTCACGTAACCGCGCACGTTGTTGATCTCTATTCTGTCCCCCAGCTTGTAGAGACGGCGGGCGACCAGGACCCCCCAGCCCACCAGGTTGAGGAGGGGCTTCTGGAGGACAACTATGAGGGCGGCTAGGGGTAGACCCACGCTGATGGCGTCCACGACCTCGCCGCCGATGACTGTGAAGAGAATGGCCAGGAGGACGGCGGCCCAGACGAGATAGCTGATGAGCTGAAACAGGGCGTAGATGTCCGCCTCATGGCTTATCTTCGAGGCCATAAACCGCCGGAAGATGGGCTTGAAGATCTCCAGAATCAGCTTGGTCGCCAGGATGACCAGCAGGATCGTGATGTAGGTCATGTATTCCGTGATGGGAAGGGTCGGGAGAGGGATTGGGAACTCGTAGACCCCCATCAGAACTATGAGGACGATGACGCTGCTGAAAGTAGCGATAATCAGGGCCGCCCTCATGCGGTTAGCCATCGAGAATCTGAGCCAGTTCTGGCCCACTTATAGATTCCCACCACGTTATCGGCAGGCGAAATGAAGGCGGAGGCGGGCTAGAGGAACTCCTCGAAGTCCTTGACAAGCTCCGGGTACTTCCTCTGCACCGCATGTAGGATGGCCAGGATGGAGAGCTTCTCCACCCCGGCGTCTGCGAGGCTCTCCACGAGCTTATCCAAGGTCTCATCGCTTAGCCTCGCCAGCTTCTCCTTGGCCAACCAGTTGCGATAGAGGTTGTTCTCCATCTTGGCCCTCCAGCCCTTCTCGTACTTCATCAACTGCTCCAAGGAGAAGTCCCCCTTCTGGGCTGCCTCCCCCAGCACCTCGCCTGCCACCCTTCCGGCTCGACAGGCGTTGGCAACCCCACCTCCAGTGATCGGGTCGATCTGTCGTGCAGCGTCGCCCACGAGCATGATGCCCGGTGCGACGGTCCTTTCCAGCGGCGGGGAGGTGGAGACCCCGCCGGCCACCCAGTCCAGTGGCTTGCCCTTGTTCACCCGTGGGTCCTTTTCAATGAAGCGGTCCAGGTAGGTCTTCGCATCGGCCTTCTGTTTCACCTTCTTGGCCATGACACCGATGCCCACGTTACAGGTATCCCCCGACTTCGGGAAGTACCAGAGGTATCCGCCCGGGGCCACCTCATTGCCCAGGTAGAACTCGCAGTAGGCCGGATCTACCTCGACACCTGTCAGTCGATACTGAAGGGCGCTCATAATGTCGCCGCCCTTGAGTCTTGTCTCGATACCGGCCCATCGCCCCACCTGGGACTCGAAGCCGTCGGCCGCCACAACGCAGCCAGCCTTGACGTTAAACCTGTCTCCAAAGTGCTCTACTCGGACTCCAATGACGTTGCCGTTGTCCTTGATAACGTCGGTGACAGTGGCCTTGACCATGATGTCGGCCCCGGCCTTGGCGGCCTCGAGGGCCTGAAGCTTATCGAAGATGTCCCTCTCGATGACCATGCCGACCTCGTTGCCGGCGTACCTCTCGGAGATGGTGAGTCTGTGGCCTCCGGGAGAGATGATGTGAGCACCCTCGACGTCGTTGCTGAGCCACCTTTTATCGATCTTTATGCCGACTTCATCCAGGTGTGTCTTCGACAACCCCTCGCCACACCTAACGGGGGATCCGATGTCCTGTCTCTTCTCCAGAAGGAGGGTGCGAGCGCCGGTCTTGGCGGCCCATCGCGCTGTCAGGCTGCCGCCCGGTCCAGCACCTACAACGACGGCATCGTACTCATCCTTGAACTGGACCACACCATCACCGCAACTGGGAGAGCTTGTGCCCCCGCGGGAAGTCAATGGCGCCCACGGGACAGGCCTTCACGCAGAGTCCGCACTGGGTGCAGTTCTCGTCGAAGGTAATGAGGACCTCCGACAGGAAGATGGCATTGGTCGGACAGGCACCAACACAGGCCCCGCAGTGCATGCACGTGGCCGTGTCGATGGCCATTATGCCGTTGTCGATGATGGCTTCAGGGCTAACTGTTTGCACTCTCTGCATGCCGCCTTCCCCATTCCCGTAGCGGAATTGCGAACTTCTTCTCGACCTCGTTTCTGAAAACGGGGCCGGTGTTGTACGCACAGAAGGGGATGATGCGGCCGTCCGGACTCGCATAATGGATCACGCACCGCTTCACCCTCTCGATGTCGTAGTTGTAGTTATCCTGGAAGTGCATCCCGCCCACATACATCATCCTCCAGGAGAACTCGGCGGCTCCCTTCTTGTTGCCCTCCTTGAACATCGTGCCGAGGGTCTTCAGGAAGGTCCTGAGGCCCATGCCGGAGGGGGCGTTATCCTCATCGAAGTGCCTCCTCAGGAGGTTCAGGGCCTTGATCTTGGAGACGAACTTGATCTTGGAGTCCCTGGCCCTCTGGGACAGCTCCCACATGTCCTCCATCAGGCCTTCAATGTCCACGAACCTCGTAATCGGGGTGGGCGCCTTATCCTTCTCCAGGAAGAGGTAGGTTGCGAGGCCACAACCCGGGTGGGACGTAAAGGAGGTCTTTGGGCTGTCGGTGAGAATGCTAACCAACTCGGAGATCGGCGCCACGAAGGGCACGGGGTACCAGTCGTCCACGCCAGCGTAGCCCGTCTGCTCCTCAAAGTCGTGCGCAAGATCGCTCAGGGTGTAGCGGAGTTTCTCCCGCTCCTCATCCGGTATCCTCCCGGTGAGGCTCACGGGCTGATAGTTCACTCCCTTGACGACGTCGCTGTTCTCGATAGCGAAGTCCATGATAGGGCCAACCTGGTCCTCGTTGAAGGAACCCACGAGAGTCGGCACGAGGCAGATGGTGGGCCTCTCCGGACCCATCTCACGGATCCTCTGGATGGCCTTCATCTTGATCTGCAGGAGCGGCTTTCCCCGGGCCTGGATGTAGTTGTCCTCCTTCAGGCCGTCGAACTGCAGGTAGACAGTGTTCAGACCAGCCCTGGCCACATCCTCGATGAATCCAGGCTCCGTGGCGATACGAATTCCGTTGGTGGCCATCTGTATCTGGGCGAAGCCCATGTCGCGGGCCGCCTTTACCGTTTCCACGAACTTCGGGTATATCGTCGGCTCCCCGCCGGCGAACTGGATAGCGTTCACGGGAATGGGCCTCTGGGCCCTCAGCACCGCGAACTCGTAGAGGATCTGCTCGTAGGTGGGCTCGAAGACGTAACCCGCCGCGTTGGCGTTGGCGAAGCAGATGGGGCACTTGAGGTTGCACCGGTTGGTCAGGTCGATGTTGCAGAGGGCGGTGTTACTGTAGTGCAGGTTGCACAGACCGCACTCGTACGGACAGATGGTGGCGTCCGTGATTGCCGGGTTCTGAATCCCTACGCCATCGAAGGCCCAAGACTCGGCCTTCAGGTACATGTCCACGTCGGACCAACAGACCTCCTTGAACTCCCCGTGCTCGGAGCACTCCTTCTTCATGACGAGAGCCCCGTTCTCCTCATACAGGACCGCTGGGATGATCTTGACACACTCGGGACAGAGGGAACCTGTGCGCCTCGGGAGTCCTCGGCGTAGCTTCGACGGCATGGTGACCGTCGCTCCGGCTTCCGTCGACTCCTTGTACCGCATCACGACCGTCTTGCCAGTGCCATGGGGGTCGGAGTCGTAGAGCCAGCTCTCCCGCTTCCGAGCCTTCCGATCCTTCCGATCGAGGCTTATCTCCCTGATGTCGTAGGACATGGTGCCACCTCGAGACTATTATTGTCTCTTAGAACGACCGAATGTCACGCTGCGGACTTAAAGATTATGTAGCGATACTCGCTACAACAAAATAAATCAGGCACCCTCCTCTGACCTCAGTAGATTGCTGAAGAAGCGGGATGCGCCTCCCCAGGGTCTGAAGCGGAACTGGTACCTACCCTTCTCGGAGTCGACGAGGAGCCAGAGGTACTTCCTCCGGTGGCTCCCAACCCTAATGATCTCCCGGGAGGGGAATTCGAAGTATCGAAGGACGTTGTGGGCCTCGGCCTTCGGCCCCACGAAGCGAGTCCGATCGATGGGTCTCAGGGTCCCGAGGTACATCTCCTCCTCGAGCTGTGTCATGTCCCTCAGGCCCACCACACGCTGGTTGGTGTAGAAGACCATCCACAGGCTCTCCTCGATGAGGGGCGTCTTTGTAAGCCCGGAGACCCGGGAGGCGCTAACGGTAAGGCCCCTTCTTCCGTAGAGCCTCTCACGATCGTAGAGGATCAGTTGGGCCTCTTCGTCGTAGACTGCGTCAAGACCATCTGCGTCCCCCGTCCTCATCTATTTCCCACCTCTGCTGGCACGCTGCCGATCGCGCTTATATCTTTGCCTGCAGGGCTAGGGCAGCTTCGTCTGACCGGGAACCTGGGCAGCGGGGAACCTCCCCGTCTTGGAGTAGGACAGAAACCGTCCCGCATCGGAGTACATCCTCACGCCGTGGAAGGTGAAGAGGGCCCTTCGGTACTCTCTGGACTCTCCGCGTTGGTACACCTCCGCCAGTTCGTCGTTCGAAAACTGATAAACCGTGTGGTACCCCTTGCCGAAGAGCCTGGTATAGAGAAGGGATGACTCAACCTGGGGCTCCGACTTCGACAGATCTACGCAGTGAACGATGCCTTCGTCCTCCATGAGGCGTCTGAGATCTGGGGGAAGGTCGGAGTCCGCGTAGGCCCTCGGCTCCAGGGCGATGGTGGTGTTCTGCAACGAGGTGGAGTTCACCAGGCTCGACAGCCTCTCCAGGTCCTCCGATCCGTACCGGTAGGAGGCAGGGGTCTGGAAGTGAAGGACCTCACCCTTCAGAATCCTCACGATCTCCGCCATCCTCTCTATCGTCTCCAGCACCTTGTCGGTGGCATCGAACCCGTGGGCGTGGGTGACGATCCGGTGACACCTCACCGCGAAGACGAAGTCCTGGGGGACACGCGCCCTCCATCCTTTGACCATGTCGATGGGAGGGATCTGGTAGAATGTCGTGTTGACCTCCACGTAGTTGAATGCCCTAGCATAAGCCTCCAAGGAGTCCATGCCGGGGATGCTGAAGTAGGCCCAGCCTCCGGTGCCAACCCTTAGATCTTCCATCAACGCCCACCGGTTACGCAAACGCCGCGGGCATATTAATGAGGTCCCGAGACGCCCCGGCGGTAACGATATAGCCGGCCGTCGCCCTTGTGGCTGCGAATGGTGGATTTCCTGCTGGGCTGCTCCGGATGGGACTACGATGAGTGGATCGGGCCCTTCTATGAGTCGCGCAAGGGTAGCAAGCTCGCGGCTTACAGCCGAGTATTCAGGACCGTGGAGATCAACTCGACCTTCTACCGGCCCCCCACGCCGGGAATGGTCCTGGGCTGGGCGAAGTACACGCCGGACAATTTCGTGTTCGCAGCGAAGGTCCCCCAGACGGTGACCCACGACCGCCTGCTAAAGGTGGAGAGCGGGGCTGACAAGGAACTTGCCGACTTCTGTGATCTCATGGGACCTCTCCTGCAGGCCAACAAGCTCGGGATCCTGTTGCTCCAGCTGCCTCCGAGGCTCCGCTTCTACGAGGACAGGACGCGTTCCTTCTTCGAAACACTACCCGACGAGTACAGGTTCGCCATCGAGTTCAGAAATGAGAGCTGGATGCGCCCCGAGGCCTTCGACCTCCTGCGGGAGTATGGCGTTGCGTACACCATTGTGGACGAGCCCCTGCTGCCGCCCGTGGTCCACTTGACATCGCCCACGGCCTACTTCCGCTGGCACGGGCACGGCCAGGACCCGTGGTACAACTATCGCTACTCCACCGAGGAGCTGGAGAGTTGGGTGCCCAAGTTGAGGGATGTAGCCGCTGAGTCGGAGGCCGTCTTCGGCTACTTCAACAACCACTTCCACGGATACGCCCCAGAGAACTGCCTGCAGGTCCTCGAGATGCTCGGAGTCTTGGAGCCTGAGCAGCGCCGAGCCGCTTCTAGGTTGAGGGACCACCGCAGGGGGATCCTTCGGGCCTCCCACGGGAGAGTCAGGGCAACGACGTTGGAGGACTTCGGAGGCATCCCCCCCAAGGGGGATGTGTTACCCATACTGCGGAGGCTGTCCACCAGGCCAAGGATAGAGCGGGCTCGTCCGATGGCCCAGGAAGTCCGACTCGAGGCGGAGGCGCCCGTGGTCGCCAGGGTGGGAGCGTACATGGTCACCATAGATGTAGAAAACCGGAGGATTTCCCACAACTGCGAGGACTGGAGAAAGAACGTGCCCAGCGGACCCCTCTGCAAGCACGTCTCTGCAGTCTTCCTCGCCCTCGATGCTGATGCAAGCCTGCCGGTCCTCGTTGATCTCCGTGACAATCGGGACGCATGGGAGCTGGAGTTCGTGGAGGAGGATGGCGAAGGCGGGCTTCTCACCTTTGAGACGTAGATCCTGGAGTGAGGTAGTGCGCAAGGACCTGACCGTTCGGTTGTTAACCGTTGGGGTCACCCTGGTAATCCTTGGCCTTGCCCTATCAGTCGGCTCGCTCCTGACTTCTGTTACTCTCTACCTGGAAATGGGGGCCGTAGTGTTCGCCGTTGGGCTTGTAGTGATAATAACTGTAGCACGACTCCGGCCCTAGCGCCTCAGACGATGAGTCCGCCGCCATTGACATGGATGGTGGCACCGGTCATGTAGTCTGAATCGTCCGAGGCCAGGAAGGAGATGACGGAAGCTACGTCCTCGGGGCGCCCAATTCTCCCCAAGGGGATGCCCTCGGCCTTCCGGCGGAGGTCTTGTTGTGTGTAGTGGGCTATTATGTCTGTGTCGATGGTTCCTGGCGAAATGGCGTTTACGGTTATGTTGTACTTCGCCAGTTCCAGGGCAGCTGCCTTGGTCAGGCCCAGCAACCCAGCCTTGGACGCTACATAGTCCGCCCCGTGGTCAGTCCCCTTGGTGGCTAGCTGACTGGAGATGTTGATGATGCGGCCCCAGCCGGAGGCCCTCATGGACGGGACCAGGGCCGTCATGCAGTTGTAGGCTCCCGTGAGGTTGACCGCCAGCGTCCTGTTCCACTCCTCCAGGCTCAGGTCCTCAAGAGTCGTCCTCCGATAGCGGCCAGCGTTGTTCACCAAGACGTGGACACCTGGGAACGTCTCCAAGGCCTGAGAGACCATGGATTGGACCTGGTCCGCGGAGGCGACGTCGGCCCGCACGATGAGAGCTTTCCTCCCCTCAGCCCTCACTTGGCGGGCGGTGTCCTCAGCACCACCCTGAGAGTGGTAGTAGTTCACGACTATGTCGAAGCCCTCGGTGGCCAGGCGTCGGGCCGCCGCACTGCCTATCCCCTTGGAAGCCCCCGTTATGAGAGCAACCCTGCCCATTGGATGACCCTAGGAGGAAGACTCCCGGCGGGATAAAGCGTTAACCTCACTTGGGCGGGGCGATCTTCACGAGCTTGACACCCTTCTTGCAGAGGGGGCAGGCCTTGGGCTCGTACTTCTTTCCCTCCTCATGGATCACGCGGTGGACCGGGATGTTGTCAAAGGTCTTCGTGTTGTCCCGCCGATCGACGAGGGTGGCGATGGCGACGATGGATGCACCCTGGGATCTCACGAAGTCCACGACCGCTGAGACTGTCCCTCCCGTGAGGATAGCGTCGTCGACCAGCATGACTTGGTCCTTCTCGTCTATCTCGATGAAGGGTCTGAACTCCCATCCATCGTCGGTCTTATTCGCCCACAGAATGCGATCGGCGTCAAGATGCTCCCCGGTCCAGAAGGCGATGGGTATTCCAGCGTCCACGGGCGCGAGCATCGTGAACCGCTTGTTCTTGTCGAGCCTGTAGAGGATACCGGATCTACGAAGCACCCGGCCGAGGGCAACGCAGAGAATCTTGGCGTACTTGGAATGCTGAAGGGCTAGGGGTACCTGGAAGAAGTGTTCGTAGTGGATTCCCGTCCTCGGTAGCAGGAAGTGTCCCTTCTTGAGCGCTCCTGTGGATTCCAGGATCTCCCAAGCCTGCCTCTCCTCTTTCTCCGTTGCTGCGTAGTACTCCAACTGCACTCTCTCCCTCTCCTCTTGGGCCCCCATCGGCTTCCACCCTTAACGCTTTCGCTCCGTAGGTTTGCCACTCGACCACAAATAGGGGGGGCCAGAGTTCGTTATCGAGGGCCAAACTATCCTTAAATACGAAGAAAGGCTGTATCGTACCGCTGTCTCCCGCCGACAGGCAGGTGACACCGTGGTTGAGGAGGAAGAGGACAGGGAGTTGTACGTGAAATGCCCCGTGTGCGGGCGCATTTCCGACTCTTGTGAACACGTCAGCCGCGAGGATGTCGCCACCATCCGGCGGCTCATCAAGCAGGGTGTCATGGTCTATGAAAGCGAGGAGGAGCTCCTCGAGGATGAGATCTTCGAAGATGTGGGGGACGAGGCCAAGAAGCCACAGCTCTACGAGCTCATCAACCCGAGGTTCACACTTGACGATGTCGTCCTGAGTCCCCGCTCTCGGGAGGCGCTAGAAGACGCCCTGGCAGAGCTGCGTCACAAGAGGCTCCTCTTCGATACCTGGGGACTCTCGAGGGTCGTGCGCAAGGCCAAGGGGCTCTCCATGCTATTTGCGGGATCGCCTGGAACGGGCAAGACGATGACCGCCGAGGCCCTGGCCAACGCAACGGCCAAGCAGCTCATGGTGGTGAACTACGCCCAGCTGGAGAACATGTGGGTTGGCGAGACGGAGAAGAACATAGAGCGCGTATTCAACGAGGCGGACCAGCGGAACGCCGTACTCTTCTTCGATGAAGCTGACGCCGTCTTCTACCGCCGTGGCCAGACGACAGCTCCGTGGGCCAACAGGGATGTCAACGTCCTCCTGAGCCATCTGGAGGACTTTGCGGGGCTGGTGATCTTGGCAACGAACATGGCCGGCGTCATGGACCTTGCCCTCGACAGACGAGTAGACATCGCCATAGAGTTCGAGTTCCCCAACGTGGAGATGCGGGAGGAGATCTACCGGAAGACGATGCCGGCAGCGGCTCCCCTGGCCAAGGAGGTGGACTTCAGAGAACTCGCCCGCAGGTACCCTATGTCCGGGGGTCACATCCTCAACACCGTAAGGCAGGCCATGCGGTATGCCGCCAGAAGGAAGGGTTACCGGCGAATCATCACCATGGATGATCTCAGAAGGGCAGCGGAGCGCGAGATGGCCAAGTCGAAGCTCATGAAGGTGGACCACCTCGCAAAGGCTTCCGAAGAGGCCTCCAGGGAGTCCCTGAAGTACTACGGCTAGGGGCGCGGCACCGCCCTCAATGGTCGCTCCCTGGTTACCGGTGAAACCTTAAGACCACATCCGAGGATTCGCACCTGCCATGGGCGTGAATCTTACGCCTATCATCGCGAAGAGTGTCCTCAGCCTTGATGATCTGAGGTCCCGAAGCTTTGCCGTCGATGGCAACAACGCCCTTTATCAATTCCTTGCCCTGATACGGCAGCCCGACGGGAGGCCTCTTAGCAGCCGTTCCGGCAAGGTGACCTCCCACCTCGTAGGCCTTCTCTACAGGACTACACGTCTCATCGCGGACTACGCTCTCACTCTTGTCTTCGTCTTTGATGGAAAGCCTCACCCCCGCAAGAGGCGAGAGCTCGACGCTCGCGGGGCCATCCGGCAGAGAGCGGAAGAGGAGTACGCCGAGGCCATCGAGAGGAAGGATTACGCCACGGCCTGGTCCAAGGCCGTAACCTCTACTAGGCTGACTCAAGAAATGATCGGCGACGCCAAGAAGCTCCTCACCCTCCTCGGGATTCCCTGGATCCAGGCACCGGGCGAGGGGGAGGCCCAGGGTGCGTTTCTCTGTCGACGAGGAGAGGTGTGGGCAGCAGCGAGCCGGGACTACGACACCCTCCTGTACGGTTCACCGAGGCTACTGCGGTATCTGACCATCTCCGGGCGGGAGTTCCTGCCGAGCAGCGGGACCTCCAGGCCGCTGGAACCCGAACTTATTGCTCTCACCGAGCTGCTGGAGGAGCTCCGTATTAACCGACGTCAGCTCATCGACCTGGCGATCCTGGTGGGGACGGACTACAACGAGGGAGTGAAGGGCATCGGTCCCAAGCGGGCGCTGGAACTCGTTAGGTCCCGCACCCTCGAGGAGATGCCAGGCGAGGTTCGTCAGCATCTTCCCGACGATATTGATGAAATCCGCTCACTCTTCCTCCAGCCGGCGGTGTTGGAGGACTATTCCCTGCGGGCTCCAGAACTGGACCGGGATGGGGTCATTGATTTCCTGTGCGGTGATCTGGATTTCTCCGTTGCCAGGACGACCCGGGCCCTCCACCGACTCGAACGCCGCCTGACGCACCCGTCGTTGGAAGAGTTTGAGGACGGTTAGGGCTCAGCCATGAACTGAATGAACTCCTCCTTCGTCCTGGGCTCCAGAGTGTAGTTGTGGCGCTTTTCATGCCCCAGAGTAGCGTGAGGACGGTCGCCATAGTCGTGTCCCGGAAACACCTCTATCTCCTCATCGAGCTCTAGAATCACCCCGAAGAGGCTGTGGTACATCTCCCCGGGGTCTCCGCCGGGTAGGTCGGTCCTCCCACACTCCCCAATGAAAAGCGTGTCCCCCGTCAGGAGCTTTCCATCCACCAAGAGACAGATGCCGTCGGGGGAGTGACCGGGGGTGTATAGGACCTGGATCGTGGTCTCACCAAGGCTAAGCCTGTCGCCGTCCTCCACCGTCCTGTCCCGGTCGACTCGCCCCATGGGGTGGGTCAAGACGGCCGCGCCGGTCCGTCTCTTGAGTTCCTCGTTCCCGGCTACATGGTCCCAGTGGGTGTGGGTATTCACAATGAATTCTACCTCGAGTCCATGGGCCTGGATAACCGACATAATCCTGTCAATCTCACCGTGGGGGTCTACCACGGCCGCCTTCCGAGAAGGCTCGTCCCCTAGGACGTAGCACAAGTTCGCCATCGTGCCCAGCTTCAGCTGTTCAAGGATCATCTGGGTGCACACTCGCTGAAGCAAACGGACCTCCAAAAGCCTTTGTGACGGACGGCACGCAAGGGCGAGACCGCACGGCCCATAGCAGGGGGCGAATGTCCAATCTAGACTGCGGAAACAATTAAATAGCGACCCCCGAATGCCAATGGGCCATTGTAAGAGCCTCCATAGGCGTTGGAGGCTCGAGGGAGGAGATGATTTGGAAAGACAGCCGCTAGTCATAATTGCGGTTTTAGTAGTGGTAGTCGCCATACTGGCGGCGCTCACCGTCGTCTACGCCATTCCCGCATTCACTGCACCACCTCAGAGGATGATCTCAGCCAAGCTCTGGTACACACCGTCTCATTATGGCTCGACAGAAAGGGACGTAGCCACCGTACTGGCTTCAAGCCTGAACGAGGTGCCCGGACTTGAGATCTCTCTCGACTCGTTAGACTGGGCCACCTACATAGAACGGTTCGTTGCAGGTCGCATGGGCATGTTCCTGCTCGGATGGTATCCGGACTTCATCGATCCGGACAACTACCTGGAACCTTTCCTTGGCAGCGAGGGTGCCAAGTCTTTGGGCTCGGAGTACAATAGCACGCTGATGAACGAGGCCATATTGCGGCAGAGGGCGCTGGATCAGTACAGTGACGAAAGAGACGCCCTTCTGCACACCATACAGGAAGAGCTAGCCAACCAGGCCGCCTACATACCGCTCTACCAGGCGACTCAGCACGTCGTCTACGAGGACGATGTCACTGGCATTGTGCTGAACCCTGCGCAGAGGTTCTTCTACTGGAACATCTCGAAGCCCGGCACGACTACGCTGTTCACCGGCACCACTGATGAGATCCACACTCTGGATCCGGCCGACGCCTACGACTACTTCTCCATCAACCTCATCGAGCAGGTGTTCGACACTCTTCTGACCTATGACGACAAGGGCAACCTGATACCCCTTCTAGCGCAGCAGATACCGACGCTTGAAAACGGTGGTATCTCTTCGGATGGCCTCACCTACACCTACGACCTGAAGCCCAACTTGGTGTTCAGCAACGGGGATGAGCTGGACGCGAACGACGTCGCTTACTCCATCCTCCGGAACAGGGACATCAGGGTGGGTGGCGAGCGAGGAGACCCGTCATTCCTGTTGGACATCATAGACACTGTTGTGGCTACGGACAGTGACACCGTAGTCGTAACCTTGAACAACCCGTTCTCGGCCTTCAACGCGTTCATGGCACTGTGGAACACGGCGCCGCTACACCCCGACTCGTTCCCAACGGATAGCTGGGTAGGAGAAGTGCCTGCAGACATGGGCGACCTGATAGGTGCCGGTCCCTACGTAATCAGTGAGTGGATTGCCGACGAGAGGGTGACCCTGGTAAGGAACGACAACTACGGTGACTGGGCTACGGCCAGAGCGGCCCAGATGGACACCGTGACCATCCGGCTGCTGGCGGACGCAACCGCTTTGAGAGCGCAGGTCCAGGCGGGGGATATCAGCGTAGCCTACCGAACGCTGAACCCTGAAGATATCACTGACCTGCAGGACGAACCTGGTCTCGTCGTTGATATCAAGGGAGGACTGTTCATCAGATACATCGTCTTCAACGTACAGACGCCGCCCTTCGACGATGTCAACGTCCGACGGGCAATCGCGGCAGCTATCGACAGGCAAGAGATAATCGACACCGTTCTGGCAGGCCAGGCGGAACCCCTCTACAGCATGGTGCCGGCAGGCATGTTCGGTTACGAGGAAGTCTTCAAGGACGAGTACGGAGTGCGCGACCTCGACATGGCGGAGGACTACCTCAACGAGTTCTTCGAAACGCAAGGACTCACCATACTCCTTAGGGAGCTGGCAGCTCGTCCAGAGTGACCTCTGCCTCCTCCCCTCTTTCTTTCTTTTCAACAAGTATTATAGCTCGCGCTTCAGTGCCGAGCTGAGGAGAGACAATGCGTGGCGGATCTTCTCTCAGGGCCTACATCATCGCACGACTGCTTCTTTCCCTTCCGATGCTCCTCATCCTGCTCACCGTTGTCTTCATAGTCCTCCGGGCCATTCCCGGGGATCCGGTTACAGCCCTCTACGGGGGTAGAGCTCCCCCGGACGTCGTGGAGGAGGCTAAGAGGCAACTGGGCCTCGACAGGCCCATTGTCGTCCAGTACTTCGACTACCTGGCCCGAGTCTTCACGGGCGACCTGGGCCACTCATTCAAGTACTCCGGCCAATCGGTCGCCTTTAGGATCTTTAGCGTCTTCCCAGCTACCCTCGAGCTGACCCTCTACAGCATGGCCTTCGCCATCCTGGTTGGCATAGTGACGGGGACCATCGCTGGGGCAAAGAGGGACACCCCCACGGACATGGGGTTGAGGCTCTACGGAATCGTCATCTACGTCATCCCAATCTTCTGGCTCGGCCTGATGCTTCAGCTGGTCTTCAGCATCTGGCTCGGATGGGTCCCTCCGAATACGAGATTCTCCGGCCTCGAATTCCCGAACCGCATCACAGGACTGTACACTATCGATAGCCTTCTCGAGGGGAACCTGGATAAGTTTGTGGATGCCGCTGCCCATCTGATTCTGCCTGTAGTCACCCTCGGACTGGTCATCTCGGGAGTGTTCACTCGAATGGTCAGGGTCAACATGCTGCAGACCATGACATCCGATTATGTCGAGGCGGCAAGGTCGAGGGGCGTGAGGGAGAGGAGAGTCATCTACAAGCACGCGTTCAAGAACGCCCTCGTCCCCGTCGTAACCGTCATGGGGCTCCAGTTCGCGATCCTCTTCGCAGGGGCCGTCCTTACGGAGACGACCTTCTCCTGGCCGGGGATGGGCACGCGGCTCCTGAGCGCCATCGAGGAGAGGGACTTTCCTGTGGTCCAGGGTATCATTGTCTTCTACGCGATCCTCATCGTACTGGCCAGCCTGATCATAGACCTCGTGAACGCATTCATCGATCCGAGGATTAGGTATTGAGGGGATCAGTTGGGGAGCGGCAAAAAGGGTAGGGCCGCTGGGGCCCTGAGGACTGGGTGGGCTCAGATCCCTGCCAAGTATCGCAGGAGCATCATCGGCAGAGTCTTTGCCCCCCTCGTTCGGGAGAGGCGGACCCTGGCAGGAATCATGACCTGGTTGGGCCTCTTCATGTTCCTAGGGTTCATCGTCCTTGCTATTTTCGCACCCTTCATCGCCCCCTATGAACCCACCGAATTCGTCGCCACCCCCAACGAGCCCCCTACTTCCGCACACCTGATGGGGACCGACCGTTTCGGCAGGGACGTGTTCAGTCGAGTGATTTTCGGAGCCCGGACTTCACTATCAATCATGGGCATCGCGACGATGATAGCCCTGCTCATAGGCCTCCCCCTGGGCTTGATCTCCGGCTACCTGGGCGGGTACTTAGACAGGATCCAGGTCATGATCATGGACTCCATCTACGCCTTCCCAGGGCTGCTCCTTGCCCTCTCGATCGCGACAATGATAGGGAAGGGCATCTTCAACATCTCCATAGCCATAACAGTGATTTACGTCCCAATTTACTTCAGGGTCATCAGGAACCACGTCCTTTCTGTGAAACAGGAGGCCTACGTGGAGGCCGCAAGGGCCCTCGGAGCCAAACCCTGGACCGTTATCCTGTCGTACATCACCTACAACGTCATCGTGTCGATTCCGGTGATCTTCTCTATCAATGCAGCCGATGCCGTGCTCACGGCCGCAGGCCTCAGCTTCCTTGGTTTTGGCCTCGAAGAGCCTATCGCCGATTGGGGACTGGACCTCAGCACTGGAAGGAGGTTCCTCTATAGCGGCGTCTGGTGGACCTCCTTTTTTCCCGGCCTAATGATCGTCATTCTTACGGCTGCCCTGAGTATGTTGGGGGAGGGCCTCAACGACATCATTAACCCGCTCCTGAGGAAAGAGAAAGGCTGATGCCCAACATCATCGAGATCCGGAACCTGCACGTTTTCTACCAAACGAGACGAGGACAAGTAAGGGCCGTCGACAACGTGAGCCTGGAAATCGAGGAGGGTCAAGCCCTCGGCCTCGTTGGAGAGACGGGCTGCGGCAAGTCGACCCTAGGAAAGGCTCTCCTTGGCATCCTACCCCCCGGGACGCTTGTCAGGGGCGAGATCCTCTTCAAGATGCCACCGAGGGAACGCGAGAAGATGCTGGAGCTTGAAGCACAGCTGCGGCCTCTCCTCGATGGGGTCATCGGCGACAATGGCTACCCCGCCCTGGATTCCCACGCCCTTCAGGCGGCGTTGGCCCGTCTTAAGAAGGAGGGGAGGGGCTCGGCAGAGATCGTCACGGACATAGGCCGGCTACTCGATATCAAGAGGCCCTACGATGTCACCATTTTTGCCCAAGAGACAATGCGGGTGTTGAGGGGGGAGGAGATCTCCTTGATCTTCCAGGATCCCATGTCTCGTCTGGACCCTCTTATGTCGATTAGAGACCACTTCGTGGAGCTCATACAGGCCCACCGGGATGTCTCGAACGTGGAGGCGGAGGGAGAGGCGCTGAAAGCGCTTTCTTCAGTGGGAATCCCACCCTCCCGGCTCAAGAACTATCCCCACGAGTTCTCCGGAGGGATGAGACAGAGGATCATGATCGCCATGGCCTTGGTCATGGACCCACGGCTTCTGATCGCCGACGAGCCAACGACTTCGCTAGATGTCCTGGTGGAGTCCCAGATCCTACAGCTCATAGAGACGCTCAAGGAGTCCGTAGAAATGGCGCTTCTGCTCATCACCCACAATCTGGGCATCGTTGCAGAGGCCTGTGACAGGGTTGGGGTCATGTACGCGGGCAAGTTGGTCGAGGTAGCGGATGTATCTCAGCTATTCTCGAGCCCCAAGCATCCCTATACAGAGGGCCTCCTGTCGTCGGTGATTCACCTCGAAACGCAGGATCTGAAGTCCATCGCCGGTTCACCTCCAGACCTGATTAACCCACCCTCAGGATGTCGATTCTATCCTCGGTGCCCCCACGTAATGGACATATGCAGCCAGCGGGAGCCTCCAACAGTGGACGCTGAAGGCTCCCTGGCGGCTTGTTACCTGTACGGTGGACAGAATGGCTGACTACATCCTCGAGGTCGAGCACCTGAAGAAGCACTACCCCGTGGTGGGGAGCTTTCTGGGCCGCTTGTTAAGCGGTGAAAGGGGAGTCGTCAAGGCCGTTGATGATGTGAGCCTGTCCCTCGAGCGGGGAGAGATATTCGGCCTGGTGGGTGAGAGCGGCTGCGGCAAGACCACTCTCGGGAGGGCGATACTGCGCCTAACGGAGCCTACGTCCGGCAGGATCCTCTTCGACGGTGAAGACATCACGCACATGCCTGAGGGTGAGTTGAGGCTCCTCCGCCGAAAGATGCAGATCGTCTTTCAGGATCCCCACGCTTCCCTGAATCCTGCAATGACTGTGGGAAAGGCGGTAGCGCACCCCCTACAGATTCACGGCCTCGTGGAGAGTGCGGAGGAGGCGAAAGAAGAGGTGTTGAAGAGACTCGTTGAGGTCGGTCTGGAGCCGGCGGAGGAGTTCTACGAGAGATACCCTGCGGACTTGAGCGGCGGACAAAAGCAGAGGGTTGTCATCGCCAGGGCCATTATCCTGCGGCCGTCCCTGATCATCGCCGACGAAGCGGTTGCCATGCTCGACATGTCCGTGAGGGCGAAAATGCTTGAGCTTCTCATGGACCTCAGGCAGAAGTACGACCTGACCTACATCTTCATTACTCATGACCTGGCCACGGCCAAGTTCGTATGTCAGCGGGTCGCAATCATGTACCTGGGCAAAATCGTTGAGATGGGCGAGGCGCAGGGAATCTACCGGGACCCGTGGCATCCTTACACCCAGGCGCTCCTGGGGGCAATACCGATACCCGATCCTTCACGGAGGAGGGTGAAGGAGATTCTAAAGGGCGAGGTGCCCGATGCCATATCACCCCCGGGAGGCTGCAGCTTTCATCCCCGCTGTCCCGAAGCATTCTCGGCCTGCGGTTGGGAACCCCGGGACCTGAGAGATTTCCTCGAATTCCAGACGATGGAGACGGGGGTCGACCTACCGGGTCCACTCCGATCTTGGACCGTGTTGGAGAACTCCTTGGTCATTCCGGTGGAAGATGGAGATGAGGAGCGCGTCTCTGCGACTCTCCGCACCCTGATGGAGAACGCTGGACCTATGGCGAAAGCTATCGAGGGGATCGAAGTTCGACACAGGAACGCAAGGATTACGTTCCGGGAACCCCCGGAACTCAGAGATCTGGATGTAGCGGGAAGACTCGTCAAGTGTCATCTCTTAGACTCCGAGGTCTCCAAGGAGGGTGAGGGTTCACCTCCTCCACCGGAACCAACCTAGGACTGGCCGCAATGGAAAACCGGACAGTTTCGATGTGCTACTGTGAAGCCTCAAGTTGAAAACCCGCCTCTCTGGGAAGGCCATGATGGACTTCGCCCCCTTTCGTAGGGAGTGTCCTCAGTCGTACTGAACAGGCCAGGTTCTGAGAGAGCTTGAGCTGGAAACAGGCTGTGGCGATCAAAGACTCACATGCAATAGTCCTGCTCCGAGAATGATCACCCCTCCTGGCTGTCCCTCCTCTGGGCACCGACGAGGTCTTTTCTCGAAAAATGTTAAGTAGCCGCATCTCTTGTGTCCTCCGTCCTAGGGGTGGAGGTTATGGAACCAAGAAGATTTGGGATTCAGCTTGTGGTTGTGTTTGTGGTCATAGGCTTCCTTGCGGGGGTCGGAGTCGGCTTCGCCGTCTTCTATCGCCCCCCGGAAACGCCAACCATCATCTGGAGTTCGACGCAGCTGGCACCGCCAGCAGAGTCGGAGATCATTATAAAGGAGGTCTTGCCGCCCTTCGAGGAGGAGTTCGGTGTCCGGGTCACGTTCGTGCCGGAACAGAGCTACGCCACGTTCGAGGACCGGCTCGTGAGTGAGGCGGAGTCAGGCAATGTAAGGGTCACCCTGGCCGGTGGACTTCACGGTGACTTCACGTTGCTCACCGAGAGAGAGTATCTCATGGACTTGGACGGGATAAGCCTGCCGGATCGCACATTCATTCCCGGCCTCTGGGATTTGAGCCGGACGCCGGCCGGAGAGCAGTTCTTCATCCCATGGATGCAGGCCACCTACGCCATGGTAGTCAATGAGGAAGCCATGCAGTACCTTCCAAGCGGGGCCGATGTCAACGCCCTGACCTACTCCGAGTTGAAGGACTGGGCGCAGAACATCGCCGACAACACGGCTATGGACCGCCCTGTCGGTCTTCCAGCGGGCCCGGGTGGTCTGTATCACCGGCTGGGCCACGGCTACCTGTACCCTTCCTTTACTGGCAGGTCGGTGGCCAATTTCGACACCCCCGAAGCGGTCGCGATGTGGGAGTTCATGCGGGACGAGCTCTGGCCCCTCGTACACCCCAGCTCCCCCACTTGGGATGCGATGGATGCAGCCCTTCTAGCGGAAGACGTGTGGATTGCGTGGGACCACCAGGCCCGATTCCGCACGGCAATTACCACCAGTCCCGACGATTTCCGCGTGGTCCCTTCCCCGTCGGCAGATGAGGGTCGGGGCTACATCGCCGTGGCCGCAGGGTTGGCCATCCTTGAGGGTGCTCCGCGGCCCGACCTGGGGCGTCAGCTCATCGAGTACCTGACCCGTCCCTCCGTCCAGGCCCTGATTGCGGAGGAAGTGGGCTTCTTCCCTGTGGTCGATGAGGCTCAGCCGGAGATCACGGACCCGGCCATCGCAAAGATCGCTGCAGGCGTGACGGCTCAGGCAGGATCCGCAGACGCTATCCTGGCAACCATCCCGGGAGGCCTCGGGGCACGTGCTGGGGAGTTCTCCCAGATCTACAAGGATGTCTTCGACCGCATCCTCATTGCCGGTGAGAACATCCAGGCTGTTCTGGCGGACCTCGACGCGGACCTTCAGGCTCTCTTCCAGGAAACGGGGGCTGAATTCCCACTGCCCGGCTAGTCGCCACGCTGAGGAGGGACATGCGGAGCCGCCTACTGCCGTTCCTCCTCATCCTTCCGGCCATCGTCTACTTCCTCATATTCTTCGCGACCCCTCTAGGCGGAGGCATCTGGATCGCCTTCACGGATCAGCAGACGGGCGAGTGGGTCGGTCTCGCTAACTTCGAAGAAATGGCCTCGAGCCGTCTCTTCCAAGCTGCCTTCGCGAACACTTTCCTTCTGACCGCCGTGATCATCCCCATCCAGCTGGGTCTGGCCCTGGTCATCGCTCTTCTGGTCAACAGCCGCCTGTTCGGCACGGGCGCCTTCCTGTATTTGACCGCCATTCCCATAGCGATATCGGAGATCGCCGCTGCCATCATCTTCCTCTCCATGTTCACGGGCACAGGCTACCTCAATAGCTTCCTGCTCGGCCTCGGCCTCACGGAGACTCGAGTGGCCTTCTTGAGCCTTGAGGAACCAGGCTTTCTCTTCACGGCGGTAGCCCTGACAGAGGTGTGGCGGGCTACATCCATCGTCATGATCATTCTCGTGGCGGGTCTTCAGGCAATTCAGAAGGACTTCATCGACGCATCTAGGGTCTTCGGGGCCAGTCGGCTTCAGCGGCTCCGGTTCGTGGTCCTCCCACTCTTGAAACCCACCATCCAGACGGCCCTGATCATACGGACGGTCCTGGCCTTCCAACTCTTCGCTCCGATCCTGGTCCTCACGGGCCGACTCCTGCCGGTCCTCGCTAGTGAGACCTACCTCGCCTACGTCGACGTCCGAAACACTCCTGTTGCTGCCGCCTTCGCCCTCGTTATCATGCTCATCTCCACCCTCTTCGTCCTCTTCTACCTCTTTGCGCTACGCACGAGGTGGCGGCCGTGATACGTCGATGGAAGATCGTGGCATACGCTGCCATGATTGTCATCTCCCTCTGGATATTCCTCCCCCTCTTCTTCCTGGCCATCGGTGCCTTTACCGACCGCCTAGAGCTCTACCGGCCCAAGGGGCTACTGCCTGAGACGTTGACTCCCGAGTACTTCCTGAATTTTGTCACCCTGACGGGAGTCCAGCGCGCCCTGTGGAACAGCATATTCACGGCCGTCATCACGGTGGCCCTGTCCCTCCTGATCGGCACCCCCGCCGGCTACGCCCTCTCCCGCTTCCGCTTCCGGGGCCAACGAATCTTCACCGTGGGCGTGATCACGACGCGCATGTTCCCGGCCGCGGTCCTCTCCATACCCCTGGCCGTGCTGTACATCCGCCTAGGACTGTACGACACCGTCTGGGGCGTGGCCTTCCTTCACACCGTCTTTGCCTTTCCCTTTGCCATCCTGATCTCCGCCGCCATCTTCGCCAGCGTCCCCGCGGAGTACGAAGAAGCCGCCATGATCCTAGGTTGCAGCCGGATGGAGGCTTTCGCCCGCGTGGCGCTGCCCCTAGCGACTCCTGGTCTGGCCGCCGTGGCGATCTTCTCCTTTGTGGTCTCCTGGAACGAGGTCTTCGCTGCCTCTATCCTGACGCTGGACAACCGAACCCTTCCGGCCTTTATCGTTGCCCGACTTGCGGGAGCCCCCCTGGACTTCCTCTATTCCAGTGCTCTCTTCCTGGTCATACCGGCCCTGATCTTCATATTCGTGGTCCGGAAACAGCTCCTCCGAATGTGGGGCATCCAGCTAGCCTGAGGAGGTGAGACAACCGTGGCGCGCGTGGAGCTGGATGGCATCACGAAGACCTTTGCAGACGTTACGGCCGTGGACGACGTCCAACTCCGGGTGGACCACGGGGAGTTCCTCGTGCTCCTGGGGCCCAGCGGATGCGGCAAGACAACGACCCTCCGGTGCATCGCCGGACTGGAAAGCGTCGACAGTGGACGGATCTTCATCGACGAACGGGACGTGACTTTTCTCCCTCCGGGTAAACGGGGGGTCTCCATGGTCTTCCAGAGCTACGCCGTATTCCCCCACATGAAGGTCTTCGACAACGTCGCCTTTGGCCTGCGTATCCAGAGGAAGCCCTTCGCCGAGGTTAAGGAGAAGGTCTCTAGGGCCGCCGAGCTTCTGGGCATTGAGGACCTCGTGAGTCGGTATCCCCACCAGCTCAGCGGAGGGCAGAAACAGCGCGTGGCCGTGGCGCGCGCCGTCGTGGTGGAGCCCTCGGTCCTCCTCATGGACGAGCCCTTGAGCAATATCGACGCCCTCCTGCGCCTGAGAATGCGGGCGGAGCTCAAGCTCCTCCAGCGGGAGCTGGGGGCCACGACCATCTACGTCACCCACGACCAGGTGGAGGCTATGAGTGTGGGCGACCGAATAGCCGTCATGAACGAAGGCAAACTCGTTCAGGTTGACTCGCCCACTCAAATCTACGAGAACCCCACCAACACCTTTGTGGGGGGCTTTATCGGCACGCCGCCAATGAACTTCCTCAGGGGCGCCGTAGTCGAGGACGATGGGCTGGTCGTGGAAGTGGAGGGATTCAGGATCCCGTGTCCGTCCTCCTATTCCAAGGCCCTGAAAGAGCGGCGAGGGGCCGAGATACTGGTCGGAGTGCGTCCCGAGAGCGTCAACGTGCACAACGAAGTCCGACCTGGGGCCATGGAGGCCCGGGTTCTCTTGGACGAGGCCTTGGGGTCCAACGACCTCCTGACGGTGGAGATCGGCGAACAGCAGGCCAAGTTCGTGGTAGTTCCCGGCTACAGGGTGCGAGAGGACCAGAGGATCTGGGTCGTTCCGCAGGAAGAGAGACTTCGCTTCATGGACAAGAATACAGGCGAGGCGATTTCACTCTCGTGAAGCGAGCCCTCACCCGCCCCTCAAAGCTCGTCCGAGGTTGAAGGCGTGCTCCGCCTGACTCCTCGTGGCGGCCTCGGCTTCCTCGAACTCGGTGGCCTCGTGGAGGTAGAAGGCCAAGGTCCTCATGCGCCAGAGGAGAAACAGGAGGTCCCTGTGGTAAGACCCAAACCCCTGTGTGATGTGGCCCCGGACTAATGCGTCCAAGATCCCCACCCACCGCTCGGGGCCCAAGAGTCTGCTCTGCGTCCGGAAGACGTCGGGTCCCTTCAGGAGGTGGGCGAGGAGAGAACGGTCCTCTTCCTCGACTTCGAAGCGTTCCAAGGCCGCCAAGTCAACTCCCCGTTCCCTCGCGAACCGGAACAGTCCCGCTATCTCCGCGTCCCGGTCAGTATAGGCCAGCGTCCGGACGTCCTCGCCGATCCGCTCGATGTGCGACTCCGACCGAGGCACGGTGGTGACCCTTGGTTCCCACTCGGCCGGCCACGCTAGATGTCTCCCGTGGAAGTGAACGAGCCGGGCCAGCTCGTCGAAGCACTCCACGAGCATCCCCTCCAGGTCCGCCAAGGTCTTGGGATTGTGAAGCTTCTGGCTCAGGTAGAGCTCCACGACCCGGAATCCGCCCACCAGGGAGCTGACCACGAGGAAGGTGTCGATGCCCCAAGTGTGAGGAGGCGCCAGAGGACCCTCTAGGAGGGTCTGAGCCAGCTCGGCCCTAAGGCATAACTCGCCGCCCAGGGGCTGTCGAATGCCTCGACCCTCGGGGAAGAAGAGATGAATGCCGGGGAGCGTGATGTGCCGGGTGATCTGAGCGTCCAGGGGGCTGCGATCGAAGTAGCCGCGGCTCATGTCAGCCCCGTACCGGTCGAGCCCGTCGTGTAGCATGTCGAACCAGGCACTGCTCAGGGACGAAATGTCGGCGTCCACGAAGGAGACGGTCTCATACCCCCCCTCCAGGGCGAGCTGCATCCCCGTAACCATGGCGCCCCCTTTCCCCGTGTTGCGCAGCCGGCTGTGAACCAGAGTGGCCTCTTTCTTGTATGTCTGGCTGAGACCGGGCAGCTTGCGCGCTATGAGGTCATCGCTCCCGTCAGTGGACCACCCGTCCACCACGAAGATCCGGTCCACGGCAGATGACTGTAGACCCGCTTCCACGACCCGAAGAGGACTCAGACCCTCGTTCCGCTCTGGGACGATGAGCACGTTTCTCATGAACCTCAACCCTGGACGGTGACCCAGGATATTTAACGATGGAGCCTCGAGTTGACGGGACTCGTCATTCTCCGAGAGCATCTCCGGGGCGTAAGAACAGGTTCTTTCGCTAACCCACTCGTCAGCCCCTCACTATAGCCGGAGACACCGACTCCGGTTATTCCGGCGACTACTGTCAGGAGAAAGGGGACGGTTGCGTTCAGAGAGCCCCCAGAACTTAGGGACCTGGATAGATCGGGAAGAGTCGTCAGGTGTCATCTCTTGACTCCGACATCTCCAAGGAGGGCGAGGCTCCACCTTCTTCACAGGAACCGACAAAGAGTAGTCTCGGGAGAAGAGCTGGCGAGTCTCGATAGGCCAGTGGAGAACCCTTAAGTCGAAAACCGGCCTCTCTGAGGAGGCTATGGTAGATTTCGCCGCCTTCCGCCGGGAGAACCCTCAGTTTTGTGGAGAGGGAGTCAGGATTCCAGGCATCGTACCAGTCGATGACCGTCCGGGGATAATGGTCACAGATTGGAGAGAGGCCTATGAGCGAACAGTGAAGGAGGACCCTTGGAGGAAACCTCCAGTCGCCCGTCCTCGAATGCAGGAAGAAGGCGGGGAGGCGTTCGGCTACTACCTCTCCTTCCGCCTGAAACCCGAGAGATGGGGGGTCTATCTCCACGGTCCGCCCCTGGTTGGTCTCGCAAACGAGATCCTGCGCGTCCTTGACTTGGGCTTCATGGACCTCAGGGAAAGTGTCAGCGAGGACCTGGCGAGGGAGCTTGCGTTCAGCATGGCTTTTGACATCGCGTCTAACCACCTGTCCTTCCATGCGGCCGTCGACGCATTCACTGCGTCGAGAGAACTTGCTGAAGAGAGGCCGTATTATGCCCTCTATCAACAAGGCCCATATACGGAGTCTCTTGCCAATCCAGAAGGTGATCTTGGCCACAACTTGGAGGAGGCCTTGGCCAATGTCGTTGCGCTTCGCTCCTTCCTTGATCCCAATGCCACCCTGGAGCTAGGAAGCATACTGAGTGAATTGCTCGATGAAGATGGCCAGTACAGGTGGAACGCCTACCTCATGTCCGGCAACCTTACGACTGAACTTGCGTACATTATGAGAGTCTATCCGCCCGGCCACCGGAATTTCGTGGAGTTCCTGAGGAGACGCGGGGAGGTGGGACCCTATGCCCATATGGCAATTCAGTACGATCTGGACACAGAGGCCTTCAACCAGGCTCTCCGTCGACTCTCAGCCCTCATTCTGGGAGGAGAGCCCGGGGAAGGGGTGGAGAAGGAGATCGTCAAACCGGTGTCAGTCACCAGTTTCCTCACAGGGAGCGGCGAGAACCTCTAATCAGACAGCCTGTCCCCGCGTCGAGCCGAGGGTCACACTACCGGTGGGGCCGGGACACGCGCTCTCTTGGTCACTCTCTTGCGAACGATGCCGATGATGAGGCCGGCGAAAGCGGCCTCCACGTTGTCTCCTGTGCGGGCGGAGGCAAATATATAGGGGGCATTGTAGGCCCTTGCCACGACGTCCACGTCTCTCGGGCGGATCTGTCTTCGTGGAACGTCCGCCTTGTTCACCACGACCACCATGGAAACGCTCCTCATGACTCGGAGGGCGCCGTCTAGCCAGAAGTCGATATCGTGAAGAGTCTCGCGCCTGGAAGCGTCGCAAAGGGCGATGACCCCACTCGCCCCGTGGAAGTAGGGCTCACGGAGAATTGAAGCGAGCCCCTTTTCTCCCGTGATATCCCACAGCTCCAAGTCGGCCAGGACACCCAGCTTCTGCTCCGAGATCCGCACGCCGACGCGCTTCCTGTAAACCTGGCTCCCGACCGTCTGATGATAACGGTTGTCGTATTCCTTCATTACATAGCTTCGTATGAATGAGGTCTTTCCAACCCCGCGGTCCCCCACGAGACACAGCTTCAGCCGGGTCCTGGCAAGCTTCGGGTAGAGTCGTGGCTTCTGTACGGCGCGCACGAAAAACCCCTTCTGCAAGGGTGCTTAAATCGTTATCCCTGACGGTATCGATAATGAGAATGAGACCCTGGAGCGGCGCTGGCCTGCCTGTGGGCAAGGCGCAAAAGCTTTATACATACTAGCTGTAGGCCCCCGCGCGGGGTGGAGGGCGACCTCACGATATATGCTCGTTGAGTTGCGCTCTACCATTGCCAGGCATTAGTGCCTGTAGAGGTGTGTAGAATGGCAGAAGGAGCACCAATGGCCCCTTCAGGGGTCTGGACAGGACGGAATCTAGCTATCGTAGTCGTTCTTCTGGTCATCACGAATGCGGTCACGGGCGTGGCAGTATACTTCCTTGCGGTACCAGCGGCGCCACGGGTCTTGACAGTGATACATCCCTGGTCTGGGGGAGAGCGCGACCTATTCCTCCCCGTGTTAGAAAACTTCACGGCGGATACCGGAATCGAAGTGCAGGATAGAATCTTCCGACAGGAGGAGCTTCAGCCCGTCCTGCCGATTCAATTCGATGCCGGCATTGCACCAGCTGACGTCATCTTCATGCCGAGTAGTTTCATCCTGCAATATGGCGCGGATGGCCATGCGGTCGACGTGTCTGACATGATCGACGCGGCCGACTACCAAACTGGTACCGTCGCTGCGGTGACTAGTGGCAATGCCGTCTACGGCGGCGTGTACACCGGCAAGGTGAAGCCCGGCTTCTACTACTCAAAGCCATTCTTCGAGGCGAACGGCTGGGACCAGAGCCCAGACACGTTCAGCGACTTCCTCGCCCTACTGCAGACGATTAGAGACGACGGCATACAGAACCCCATTGTTGCGGCCTCGGATCTGTGGCCCCTCTCGGACGTGACGGAGTACTTCATTGCCACCTACGGCGGAGCTGAGATGCACCAGGACCTTACATCCGGAGACCTGAGCTGGACGGACGCCTCTGTGCAGACGGTCTTCACTAGCTACATCGATCCCGTCCTGCCTTACTTCGACGACCTCGTTGAGTGGACCTCGGGCGTGCAAGACATCATCAGTGAGAACAACGCACTCTACTTCCAGGGCTTCTGGGTTCCCACGATGTTTCCGGATGACATGGATCCCAACGACTGGGGTGTCATGCCCCTGCCCGAGCCCGTGAGTGGTGCAGGCGTCGTCTTTGCCATCGACTACCTGTTCATCCCCGAGTACACTGATCTGCTGGACGAAGCCAAGCGACTGTTCCAGTTCCTTGTGGGAGTGGATGGTCAGGAGACTCAGGTCGCCCAGGGAGGGCACCTCCTGACCCACCAGAACGCGGATCCCTCGGCGTATCCAGCGGACTCCGCGGAGGCAGCCCAGGCAGCCACCGACGCTGCTGCTGGACGAATCCCGCTAGCGGACCTGGATGACACCGTTGGCGGGGAGTGGCAGCAGTCCGTCTTCTGGGCCGAGCTAGGGCTGTACTACCAGGGCTTGGCGGATGCAGCCACCGTTCTCGCGGCGATTCAAGCGGGCTACGATGACGAGTTCGGACCATAGTAGTAAGTGCTAGTAGGCGGACCCGGTCCGCCTACCCTTTCATTTTAATCCACCGATCAACCCTGGGGTGCTAGAGTTGCCACGCCCATCAGCGCGCCGGTTGCGAGCCCGATGGCGAATGGGAAGAATCCTGTTCCTAGCTCCAGCCATAGTATTCCTCATGATCTTCGTGATATTCCCTGCTGCCGCCACGATACTCCTGAGCTTCGCTGAAGAGGATACTGGCGCGTTCCCGACGGGCGAGAACTACGCAGAGGTACTAACAGACACCGACACACTGAATCTGGACCGATTCCCCACAGAATCTCCACCGTGGGGAACTCTCATACACAACGCTGTGTGGATCGCCATCCATCTGCCCTTGTCGTTGTTTACCGGCCTCGCCCTTGCGCTGATTCTTCGAGAATTCAAGGGAGCCTCCATCGTCAAGGCGATGGTGTTTATCGGGATGGTGACCCCCATGATCGTGGGTGGGGTAATCCTGCGGTATCTCTTCGAGGGGAACGTCGGAATAACCCCTGCCATATTCGGTGCTATCGGCATTGAGAGCCTTGACAGGAATTGGATGACGTTCCCTCCAACTGCCCTCTTCGGCCTCATCTTTGGTTCAGTATGGATGTGGGTGGGATTCAGCCTTATCGTGTTCTCCGCGGGGCTGACCACCATCCCGAAGGAGTACTCCGAAGCCGCCAAGATCGATGGCGCATCGCCTTTCCGAACCTTCCTCAAGGTGACCTTTCCACTGCTCAGGCCGATGACGCTCGTCGTCGTTACGATGACCGTTCTCTGGGAGCTCAAGATCTTTGACATCGTCATTGCCGCCACCCCTGGGTCCAGCGGTGGCGTCGGAGGCTCCGCAGACGTCCTGGCCCTTCAAATGTATCGCTACGCCTTCGTCGGTGGCAGCTTTGAGAGGGCAGCCGTGGTGGCGACCCTTCTGACGCTTTTGACGTTACTGGCGACAGTCTGGATGATCAGGAGGCTCGTGAAGAGATGAAGATCGCCCCACGGACAGTCCTGATTCATGTGGTGGCATGGGCAATCACCCTCGCCTGGGCGATTCCGTTTGTGGGGGTCGCCATGACCTCGATTAGACCGACCAGCGAGGTGCTGGACGGCTGGTGGAACCTCGCAGAGTTCACTCCCTCGATAGGTAACTTCATCGAGGTGATGACGAATGCCATCTTCCCCCTGTGGCAGGGACTGCTCAACTCACTTATCGTGGCCATTCCTGCAACGATCATCCCAATGTCCGTGGGTGTCCTGGCAGGGTACGGATTCGCTCGCTTCAGCTTCCCGATCAAGGATTACCTCTTCCTCACCATCGTGCTGCTGATGGCGATTCCACAGATGATGGTCGCGATTCCAATCTTCAGGCTACTCGCGGATGCCAACCTCGTTGACAACCACATGGGACTGATTCTGGTTCACGCAGCTTGGGGGCTTCCCTGGATCATCCTGTTCATGCGGAACTTCCTGGGGTCTCTCCCCATCGAGGTGGAGGAAGCGGCACGAGTCGATGGAGCTTCGGACTTCCAGGTCTTCTTCAGGATCGTGCTTCCTATGGCCCTCCCTGCGCTGGCCTCAGTGCTCGTCTTGCAGTTCATGTGGGTATGGAACGACTTCTTCTTCGCCCAGGTGCTGATCGGCAGCCCAGAGAAGTATCTTGCAACGCAGCTGATTCCAAGGCTAGCCTTCGGGCAATATCAACTAGACTGGGGGCTCCTCACGGCCTCGTCGCTGTTGGTCATGTTGGTCCCCATCCTGATCTTCGCCTTCCTCCAGAAGTTCTACATCCGGGGAATGATCGGCTGGACCGTCAAGGGTTGACTTCTTAATCGCCGATCCAGGGGTCCCAGCCTGCCCCGCGATGGCCTTGAGAAGGAGACCGTATCAAGGAACCTAGTCTAGGTGAGGACGTCTCCGGTCTTCTTATCGAAGAGATACACCTTGTCGGGGGGTAGGTAGAGCCAGATATCCATGCCTACCTGACCCTGGAAATCCGGGCTGACGACGGCCTTGACAAGGTCGTCTCCGATCTCGACGTCCAAGATCGTCATGTCTCCCATGGGTTCCGTCGTGAAGATCTCGGTCGCGATGAGGTTGCGCTCCTCCACGGCGCTGGTGTGCACCTGGATGTCCTGCGGGCGAATTCCGAGAGTCACCTGATCGGAGGAGGCCCGCTTCGCGAGGTCCGCTAGCTCGTCGGTGAGCTCGTATCGGAACTCCCCGGCATCGAGGTATTCTGCATCCACACACGTGCAATCGAAGAAGTTGAAGGGAGGATTCCCTATGAACCCAGCTACGAACTTGTTGGAGGGTTGCGTGTAAATCGCGTGGGGCGTGTCCATCTGCTGGAGGTTGCCGTCCTCCATGATAGCGATCCTGTCCCCCATGGTCATCGCCTCTACCTGGTCGTGGGTGACGTAGACAGTGGTAATGCCCAGTTCCTTCTGGAGCCTCTTCAGCTCGGCGCGCATGTAGAGCCGGAGCTTTGCATCCAAATTGCTAAGTGGCTCGTCCATTAGAAACGCCGCAGGCTCTCGGACAATCGCCCGTCCTAGCGCGACTCTCTGCTGCTGTCCCCCGCTCAGCTCACCGGGCTTTCGCCCCAGCAGAGGTTCGATCTGCAGCAGTTTCGATGTCTCCCGGATCCGCTTCTGGATCTCCTGCGCACTGTACTTGAAGTTCTCCAGGGGGAATGCCAGGTTCTTCCAGACGGTCATGTGGGGATAGAGAGCATAGTTCTGGAACACCATGGCGATGTTTCGGTGCTTCGGCTCCAGATCGTTTACCAGGGTGTCGCCGATGTAGATCTCTCCCTCCTCTGGATGCTCCAGACCGGCGATGCACCGGAGAGAGGTGGTCTTCCCACAACCCGAAGGGCCGAGGAACACCACGAACTCCTTGTCCTTGGCCTCCAAGGTTAGGTTGTTGACGGCCACGACGTCTCCAAAGCGCTTCGTCATGTTCTTTAGCATGACGCGACCCATGGCCACTCCCTATCTGGAGATGCCAGGCTACGATTATATAACCTTCGCAGTGGAGGAGTCTGGCACTAGCGGATCCTTTCCAGCATGAAGGACCCGATCATCAATGCCCTGTTCGTGTGCTTGTAATCCACCCAGTCGCGCGTCTGGACGTCGCAAATTCCTGCCACCGACAGCTGGTTCTTCTGCCCGTCGACCCGGAAGTGGATAGCCCCATCCATCTGATGCTCTATCGCTTCCACCTGCTGATCGCTGTGCATGCCACGCTCGATGGCGTAGATGGCCACGGACCTGGTGTTCCGCAACCTGTTGACCATCCGCTGCACAAACTTCAGGCCATCCTTCTCGTTGCCCTGTGTGAGGGAGGTGGAGAGGGTCATGTAGGCTAGCCTGAGATCGGGTGAGTCCTCCTCATCAACCTCCTTCTCGATCTTGTTGAGAGCCTTCATGATACCCTCGAAATCGCCGGCACTCTGGACCACGTAGGTGTTCCCCTTGACGATGGGACTCTTGCTGCTCCCCTCGGGCATGGGGGTCGAACCGTCGATCCACCACACCAGGCCCAGCTGCTCATACTCCCTGAAGGAGGGCAGTATGGGACCCATTTCCTTGGAGATTTCCGATGGGGGTCGTGAGGTTGTGATGATGACGCAGGGGGCCCCGTTCTTCAACCCCTCGGCTATGAAGTTCAGGATCCCGATCTCCTTTCCTACGAAAGGTGGCCCTACGAAGAGGACTTGGGATCCCATCGGGATGCCCCCAAGGAGTAGGTCATCCAATCTTGGAGTTCCGGAGCGAACCCTGTCCTCATCCACCACAGCCTCGATCTCCTCCTCCACCTCGACGTGCAGACCCTCCTGAATTGCCCTCTCCCTCTCCTTGAACTCCTTCTCTTTGCGGTAGAGGAGGGCCTTCATCTCCTCCTCCTTCTTCCGCAGCCTCTTCTCCCAGATGTGGAGAGCCCTCTCCTTCTCGCTCAGGATGTCCACATCAGCGGGACCCCGTAGACTTTGCTTGAACTCCCTCTCCCTCTCCATGACCTTCAACTTGACCTCGGCCTCCCGGGCCTCGAGATCCTTTTTGAGCTTCAATACCTCCTTTCGCCGGGCGGTGATCTCCTCGTGCTCCTTCTCGAGCCTCTTCGACAGTGCATCGAGGTGAGCCTCTCTCTCCTGGGTCGCCGCGATCTTGGCCTGCAGGTCCCTCTGCAACTCCGTTACGGACGACGCCTTCGAGTGGGCGGTCTTGTAGAGATCCCGATATTTGATCTCCTTCTCCCTCACCTTCTCCACAGAGTGCTCAAGGAGCTTGAGCTGCCTCTGGATGTCCTTGCCGCGGCTCTCGAGCTTTGTCTCCCTCTCCGCAAGGTCCTTCTCCTGAGAGGTCAAGGCCCTCTCCCGAGCCTGGATGTCGTGGAGCCTCGCCTTCGCCCTCTCCACCGCGTCCTGGGTCTTCTCATCCAGAGAAGCGTTCCTCTCCTCCGCCACCTTGAGCTCAACCTCTCGCTGGCTCAGACTCCTCTCCCGCTCGAGGAGCTTGGCTTCCAGTCGGGCAAGGCGGGCAGCCGCCCCCGCTTTTCTGCCGCGAAGGCCAATGCCTTCCTCCTTCAGGGCTACGGCCCGCTCCCGCAGGGTGAGTTGCCCCTCCAGGTCGAGGACCTCTCTCTTCCGGCGGTCCAGATCCGCCTTTAACTGGGCTTGCTCCTTCTCCAGCCTCTTGACCTCTCTCGACTTGCGGGCCGCGTCCTTCTCCCGCTCTCGGACGTCTATCAGGGCCTTCTTGACAACGTTCTCCTGCTTGGAGAGCTCGTCCTCACGCTTCGAGAGATCCTCGAAGTTCTTGTCGAAGGTCGCTTCCTTTTCGGCAACCTCCTGGCCCGTGAGGGCCAGGGTCTCCTCTCTGGTGGCGATGTCCGCCTCCTTCGTACGGATCTCCTTCTCGGCCTCCCTGATCTCCTTGATGCGGTCTTTGTGGACTGCCTGCAGGGCCTCAAACTCCTTCCTGCCCTCCTCGAGGGCCCTGATCTTGGCCGTTACAGCCTCCTCCTGGACCTCGAGGTCTGCCTCCCTGGAACGAAGGGCATCTTCCTTGTAGTCAAGAGCCTCGGCCTTTGCTTCCACCTGACCCTTGATGTAATGGAGCTTGTCGTTGCTGACACGGATCATCTCTCTACGATGGACCGATGTGGAGCTGGCGATGATGTGGAGCATCGACCCGCTGAAGAGGATGGCAACGGCGCTACCCATGAAGGTGAGGATGAGCAGATCGGGAGGTATTCCTGTGGAGAAGATGGGGGTGAAGCCGTAGACCATCAGGGCCATTGGGAGGGCGGCCGACAGCACACTCGCCAGCTTCCTCCTTCCCCAGCCCCTCCAGGTCATGGCCAGTGAGATCAGGGTGAGGGAGATTCCTGAGAGGGCGGAGGGGTAGAGCCAGGCAAGGCCCGAGGGGTCAACACCCTCCAGACTTTGGTTCACAAGCAGGAGCAGGATGATTATCGCCGTCAGGAAGGCGTATACGGTCATGAGAAAGTGGGGGCTCTTCCGGTCCCCTGCGTACGGTTTCCACTTCAGATGGAAGGCAAAGGCCGCGATTAAGGCTCCCGCCACCACCGGGGACAGCCAGGGTAGGAGGAGCTTAGCGTCCTCTGGGATGCCCTCAAGGGATCTCCCCGAGGGCGTTAGTAGAAGAAAGACACCGCTTGCCGCTAGCGCGAAGGCTGCCAGCATGCTGTACTGGTGGGATGCCCGTCCTACACGGAGCTGTAGGAGCGCCATCTTCTCGGCCTGCTTTTTGGTGACCGAGACCTTGAGCTTCCCCTTGCGAGGAGTGGACCTCTTGGAGGCGAGCTTGCCTCCGGAGGCCTTGGACCTCGCCTTGGCGGAACCGCTGTTCGCCTTTGACTTACCCCCCCTAGAACTCGCGGACCGCTTCTGCGCCATCGAACCATCCTAGTCCTAGCTGGCTTCGCTGGCCCCTCGGGAAGTGGATACTTAAGAGTTGAGACAGCAGTATATCAGGTGATAACCAGGTGGCCTGGACACCTTTATCGGCTACCCCTGCGTCGCTGAGCAGTAGGTCGGAGGTTTGGTGGTCCAACCATCGTGAACTCTCGGAGGAGCAATATGTCTGAGGGATGGAAGTACGTCAAGGGGCTCGGATCTGTGGCTGAAGCAAAACCCGTGGAAATGAGGGAGGGGGTCGTTCGAAGAACGCTGGTCTTCAGCGACCGTATGCTTTTGAGCTATTGGCAACTCGATGCCGGGATCCAGCTGGGGGAACACGACCACCCCTTCGAGCAAGCCGGCTTTGTCATCAGCGGAAGGCTGCGAATCGTCGTCGACGGCAAGCCGACGGACCTCCACCCGGGGTCCTCGTATCTCATTCCCATGAATGTGAAACACGACATCATCGCCCTGGAAGAAGTGGAGCTTCTCGACGTCTTCTCCCCGCTCAGGGAGGAGTATATAGACTAGTTACAGCTGCGGCATGAAACCTATTTAACCCCCATGCCCACTAGGCGGCCACGCTACGTTCGCGGGGTGGCGGAGTGAAGCTGTCTTTCATTGGGACTGGGAGATTGGGAAGCATCATCGCCTACACAGCCGTTCTCAGGGAGCTTGCTGACGAGTTTGTGATGGTCGATATCATCGAGCCACTGGCACAGGGTCAGGCCAACGACCTGAGGCACTCGATGGAGTACAAGGCGGACCTGTCCGTCAGATATGGCGAGATGGAGGACATCCGGGACTCCGATGTGGTCGTGGTGGCTGCCGGGAAGCCTCGTTCGCCGGGAATGACCAGGCTGGACCTTCTGGGATTCAACGCTCCAATCATGAAGGGCGTCGCCGAGAAGGTGGGCAAACTCGCCCCTGACGGCGTTATGATCAACCTCACGAATCCGATGGATGTGATGAACTACGTCGCCTACAAGTACTCCGGCTTCCAGAGGACCAGGGTCGTCGGGTCCGGAGGAATGCTGGACACCGTCCGCTTCCGGACAGCCCTTTCGGACTTTCTGAAGGTACCGGCCAGCTCGATAGAGGCCTTCGTCCTGGGAGAGCATGGTGACAGCCAGGTTCCGGTGTGGTCGAAGGTTATGGCCAATGGGGAATCCCAGACGTTCACCGACGCGGACAAGAAGAGCATTCGGGAGCAGATCAAGGAAGTCGCCATAAACATCATAGGAGGGAAGCACGCAACGGAGTTCGGTCCCGCCAACGCCACCGGTGACATGATTGAAGCCATCGCTCAAGACACGGGTGCCCTCATACCCTCTTCGATCGTCGTGAAGGGAGAGTACGACATGAAGGACATAAGCATCGGCATGCCGGTTGCCCTGGGACAAGGGGGCGTGAAGGAGATCCTCGAGTGGGAGCTTGACGACGCCGAACTCAAGGATATGCATGCTTCAGGAGAGGTGCTGACCAAGAGCAGGGACGAAGCTCTCGAAGTCCTCTCTAAGAAGTAGACTCCGCAGGAGTTGGGTTCCGATAGAGTCTGAGAAGTCCCCAGCCGCCAGGCCAGGTCTCAACCGAAACTCTCTTACAATACGTCAACCTGCGTCTAGCAAATTCGATGGGTCATGGGATGAGCGCGAGAGAGGGAGACGGTCTCAAGAGCGTTGTCTGCATCAAGCAGGTTCCCAAGGCACAGGAACTCTCCATCGATCCCGTGACGAAGACCCTCCGGAGGGCGGGAGTCCCCAGTGAGATAAACCCGCCGGACTTGAATGCCCTGGAGATGGCTCTCCAGATAAAGGATGCTCACGGCGGCGAGGTGATCGTGATCACCATGGGCCCCCCCGTCTTCGTTCCGTCTCTCGAGTATGCCATCGGTATGGGATGCGATAGCGCCGTCCTGTTGACGGACAGGAAGCTCGCCGCGAGCGATACCGTCCCCACGGCCTTGGCCCTCAGTGAGACTGTCAAGAAGATTGGCGGATACGACCTCGTTTTCTGTGGAGAGGAGACCACCGACAGTTCCACAGGGCACGTGGGTCCTGGCATAGCTGGACACCTCGACATCTCCCAAGTCACCTACGCTTCCAAGGTCCACATGGGCGAAACCACCATCCAGGGGGAGAGGTTGGTGGAGGACGGAATCGAGGTATGGGAATGCGACCTCCCTACCTTGGTCACGGTGAGCTTTGGATGCAACTCCCCTAGATTGCCCACGCTGACGGGAAAGATCCGGGCGAAGCGGAGCGGGTCGGTCGTTCAATGGAGTGCCGATGACGTTGGCCTGAAGGACGAGGAGATCGGACTCAAGGGCTCGCCCACGGTAGTCTCCAGAGTCGACACGGTCAAGCTCCCCGAGAGACAGGGAAAGATCTTCCGGGGAGATGCCAGAGAGTCCGTGAGTCAGTTTCTGGACAGTATGGCCGAGGACGGGACCTTGGTGATCTGATGGACGATCCCAAGGAGTACAAGGGGGTCTGGATATTCCTCGAGCAGCGCGGAGGGGTCCTAAGGGACGTCTCCACTCAGCTCATAGGTGAGGGCAGGAGGATTGCCGACATCCTCGGTTCCGAGCTGGTCGGTGTCCTCCTGGGGAACGATGCGTCACACATGGCGCAGGAAGGCATCGAGTATGGACTGGACAAGGTCGTCCTTGCGGAGCATGAGTACCTGGAGAGCTACACGCCCCGGCCCTACACCAAGGTCTTGGCGTCGCTCATCAAGAAGCACAAGCCCGAAATCGTCTTCTTTGGAGCGTCCAAGAACGGGCGGGACCTGGGCGGGCGCTTGCACGCTGTCATCCATACGGGACTGGCGGCCGACTGCGTCGCCTTCGACGTCACCAAGGAGTCGAACCTAGACATGATCCGTCCTGCCTTTGGGGGGAAGAGCCTAGCCCACATCCTGAGCAAGAAACACAGGCCTCAGATGGCATCCGTCCGTTCCAACGTCTTCAAAGTGCCACCGCGGCAGAAGGGGAGGAAGGGGGAGGTCGTCAAGGAGGAGGTGGAGCTCGATCCCGAGGATGTGGACACCAGGGTTGTCGAGTTCAGGGAATTCCAGAGGAAGGATAAGGTGGGCTTTGGCGGGGCCGACATCATCGTCTCCGGGGGTTTCGGGCTAAAGAAGCCCCAGAACTTCGAGCTATTGGAGGAGCTTGCGGCGGAACTCGGAGGTGCTGTGGCGTCCAGCAGGAAGCCTGTTGATGCAGGATGGATTCCCAAGGCCTATCAGGTGGGCCAGACCGGTCGGACAGTTCGGCCCAAGCTCTACATCGCTATCGGAATCTCGGGGGCCGTGCAGCACCTGGCTGGGATGCAGGAGTCCGACAAGATCGCCGCCATCAACATAGACCCCAACGCCCCAATCTTCGAGATCTCAGACCACGGCATCGTCGGGGACCTCTTCGAGGTGGTTCCAGAGCTGATTCGTCAGGTCAGAGAGAGGAAGAGTGCCAGAAAAGCGTCCACAGATTCGCCAAAGTCTGAACCAGAAGGGACTGGCACGGGCTTATAAACTAGCTTCGCGTTAGTTCGCCGGAAGGCTTCAGAGCGGCCTCGGCTCGGTGCACTCATGGGTCACGACGAGATAAGCTGGCGCATAGGTGGTCAGTCAGGCGAAGGCATTGACAGCACCGGCGAGATCTTCGCGTATTCCATGGCCAGGGCCGGCCTGGACGTGTACACCTTCCGCGAGTTTCCATCCCGCATCCGGGGAGGCTACACGGGCTATGAGGTCAGACTGAGTTCCAGAAAGAGGCCTCTCGCCCGCTCCGACGCCATCCACTATCTGGTCGCCTTCGACCAGAACAGTATCGACATCAACCTCAGCCAGATGGTTCCCGGTGGTCTCATCATCTACGACAGCGCCGCCTTCGAAGCCAACATCCCGAACGGAAGGGACCTCCACGTATGTGCGGCTCCTATGACGGAGATAGCCAAGGAGGCGGGTGGGCCCATCATGAAGAACATGGTGTCCTTGGGCATAACCGCCGGGCTCCTGAACTTCAGCCTCGAACCCATCTTCGACGGCATCTCTATGCGGTGGGGCGCGAAGGGAGACAAGGTAGTTCTATCAAACCGAAAGGCGATCGAGCGCGGGCTCGAATTCGCGAAGTCTGAGAAGAAGGAGGACAGTTTCGAACTAGATGTTCCCAAAGATAGGCAGAGGAGGGTCCTGCTGTCTGGCAACGACGCCATCGGCTACGGCGCCCTAGTGGCCGGGTGTCGCTACTACGCCGGCTACCCAATTACTCCGGCTACGGAGATCCTTGAGTGGCTGTCAAACCGCCTCCCGAGGTACGGTGGGGTCGTCATCCAGGTTGAGGACGAGATCTCAGCCATCGTCTCTGCCATCGGGGCCGGGTATGCAGGAGCAAGGGCCATGACGGCGACCTCCGGTCCTGGGTTCTCCCTCATGACCGAAGCCCTCAGCTTGGCGGGGATGAGCGAGGTCCCCGTCGTCATCGTGGATGCCCAGAGAGCGGGCCCCAGTACAGGCTTGCCGACCAAGCCTGAGCAGTCCGATATCAGTACCGTTCTCTACGGCTCCCACGGGGACTTCCCACGAATCGTTCTGGCTCCTGGTAGCGTCCAGGACTGCTTCTACCTGACGGCTGAGGCCTTCAACCTGGCCGAGATGTATCAGTGTCCGGTTATCCTGCTCACAGATCAAGGCCTCTCCGCTTCCAAGATCTCGATCCTGCCCGAGGAGATTGACCCGGATGTAGTTCCCTTGGAGAGGGGAGAGGTCGTCCGAGAGGAGGATATCCAAGGAAGCACGCCTGAGGACGCCTCAGCGAGTTCGATGTTCAGTCGATACGCACTCACCGACAGTGGCATCTCGCCGAGGAGCCTCCCGGGCACCTCTGGCGGCACCTACACCGCAAACAGCAACGAGCACGACGAGACCGGTTATACTACGGAGAATCCCCAGATGCGTGTGAAGATGATGGTCAAGAGACTGAGCAAGGTGGCCACCCTGGGCCACACGAGGAGCCCACCCGTAGAGGCTTTCGGGCCGCCGGACGCATCGCTGGACGTCTTCGGCATCGGCTCCGTGAGGGGCCCGGTGATCGAAGCCGTGGAAGCCCTCAACGCGGAGGGGCACAAGCTTAGGTTCATACAACTCAAGATCCTCGCACCCTTCCCGACGGCATCGGTTCGGGAGTTCCTTCCGGACGGGGAACGTTTTGTCACCGTCGAGCACAACGCAACGGGCCAGCTCTCCCGAGTTCTCAGGGCAGAGTTGGGAATACCCAGAGAGCAGGTCAGGACCCTCCAGAAGTTCGATGGGACTCCTTTCAGGCCGAAGGAGGTCTACGAGGCGCTCAAGGAGATGGCTTGATGAGTTCCGTCAAAGACTTCGGGCTGCACCGTCCGACATGGTGTCCTGGCTGCGGCGACTTCGGCATCCTCAAGGCCATGCAGATCGCCCTGACGAACCTGGGCCTGGAGCCCCATCAGGTAGTCCTCGTAGGCGGCATCGGTTGCTCCGGCAAGATTACGGATTATTTCAGAGCCTACGGGTTTCACGGCGTCCACGGGCGCATTCTGCCGCTGGCCATGGGAGTGAAGCTGGCGAACAGATCCCTAACGGTCATCGGCGCAGGAGGCGATGGCGACGGCTACAGCATCGGGGGTAACCACTTCCTACACGCCATCAGGCGAAACGTGGACATGACCTACATAGTCTTCGACAACCACGTGTACGGCCTGACCAAGGGACAGTCCTCTCCCACCGCTGCCTCCGGCTACAGGGCCAAGTCCGCGGCCTATGGAGTCGCGGAGCAGCCCATGCGCCCCATAGGCACCGCCCTAGCCATGGGCATATCCTACCTGGCCCAGGGCTTCTCGGGGGATGTGAAGCAGCTCACACGCCTCATAGAGGGGGGCATTAGGCACCGGGGATTCTCCCTGCTGAACGCCTTTACGCCGTGCGTCACGTACAACAGCGTGAACACCTACGAATTCTACCGCAAGAACATCGTCAACCTGGATGAGGATCCCGACTACGATGCTACCCAGAGAAGCCTTGCCATCGAGAAGGCCATGGACGTCACGAAGGTCTACACAGGCCTCATCTACCAGGAGGAGAAGCCGTCCTACGACCAGCGTCTGCCCAACTACCCTGACGTGCCCATCACTTCTCTGGACCTCAGCAAGGACAAATTCGACTGGAAGTCCACCTTCATCGAGGAGTTCGCCTAGTCCTCCAGTATCCTCGTCATCCTGTCAGCGTTCAAGAGTTCCTCCAGCTCCTCTGCACTCAGCTCGCCCTCCCGCAGGGCGACCTCGCGCACCGTGCGGCCCTCGGCAAAGGCTCTCTTGGCGATCTCTGCTGCCTTCTCGTAGCCGAGACGAGGTGAGAGGGCCGTTGCCATAGCGGTGCTCCACTCCACGTAAGACATGCACTTCTCGCGGTCCACCTCGATCCCCTTGACACACCTTTGCGTGAAGGCGACAACGCCGTTGGCCGCGATCTCGATGGACTGGAGGAGGTTGTAGGCTATGACCGGCATCATGACGTTGAGTTCAAGCTGCCCCGCCTGGGATGCGTAGGTAATGGTCGCGTCGTTGCCCAGAACCTGAAAGGCGACCATGTTGAGCATCTCGGCCATCACAGGGTTGACCTTGCCCGGCATGATGGAGGAGCCTGGCTGAACAGGAGGCAGCCGAATCTCAGCCAGCCCCGTCCGGGGTCCCGAACTCAGGAGTCGCAGATCGTTGGCGATCTTGGTCAGGCTGACGGCGAGGGTCTTCAGGGCACCGCTCACCTCAACAACAGCATCCGTGTTCATCATCGCTTCGAACATGTTGTCAGGACGCCTGAACACGAGACCCGTCTGTCGGTTAATCTCGGCCAGGGCGAGATCTGGATAGGATGGATGGGCGTTCAGGCCCGTTCCCACAGCGGTGCCCCCGATGACCAGCTCACTCAGGCCCTCAGAAGAGTTCTTGACCCGCGCTATGGAGTGCTCCACCATGCTCGCGTAGCCGGAAAACTCCTGGCCCAACCGTATCGGAACCGCGTCCTGGAGGTGGGTCCGGCCGATCTTGATTACGTCGTCGAACTCCCCCGCCTTTGACTGCAGCCCCGAGCGGAGGGCTTCCAGGGACGGCAATAGCTCCCCATTGATTGCCTCCAAGGCAGCGATGTGGAGGGCTACATGGATGGTATCGTTGGTCGATTGGGCCATGTTGACGTGGTCGTTGGGGTGAACAGGGTCGTAGGCTCCCAACCTGCCGCCAAGTAGCTCGTTGGCCCTGTTAGCGATGACCTCATTCGCATTCATGTTCTGTGAGGTCCCCGCCCCCGCCTGGTAGACGTCGACTACGAAGTGATCGTCGAACCTGCCTTCCACGACCTCCCCTGCGGCCTGGACGATGGCATCCCCCATCTCGCTCTCCAGCTGACCAACCCTCATGTTAGCCGTGGCAGCAGCGAGCTTGATGATCCCCTGGGCCCTGATGAACCGACGCTGGAGCTTGAGACCGCTGACGGGGAAGTTCTCGACTGCCCTCTGAGACTGTACGCCCCAGTAGGCGTCCTTAGGGACCTGAACCTCTCCCAGGAAGTCCTTCTCCGTACGAGAGCCCGCCATGAATACCGACGGCAGCATGGCCCCCGTGTTATTTCAGGGCGCCGGCCTAAGATACTTCAGAAGATGGGCCGGCCTCTGCCCACTTTCCCTCTCCCTCCCAGACTCTGATAGTGAAGGGAAATTCGAGGACCTTCTCGAGACGGGTTCTCAGCACGGCGCAGATGTTCTCAACGGACGGATACTCCATGAAGTCGTTGAGGGCCCTGTGATCGTACTCTCCGAGGATCTTGCGCAGGCTGGTCTTCAGGTCGGCGAAGTCCTGGATCATCCCCCCCTTCGCCTCGCCCTCTATGATAAGCTCGACCTTGTAGGTGTGACCGTGCAGAACACCACACTTTGAGTGTCCCGGAAGGAAGTGGGCACAGTCCATGTATTCTACGACGCCGAGTCTCATGCCTACAGCTCCCTCGGAGACTAAGCAACCTCCTTACTTAAGCGAAGCAGCAGGGGATCCTCCAGCCCGGCCCCCTCGAAGGCCCCGGCCCTTTCTTGGCACGAGTGGCACTCGCCGCAGGGTGTCTTCCTGTCCAGGCTACAGCTCCACGTCTCCGCCAGCGGTACCCCCAGCTCCACTCCGAGACGGATCACCTGGGACTTCGAGAGGCCCTGGAGAGGGTTGACGATGGTGACTGGGAGCTCGGCCGAGGTCAGGAGGCTACGACCCAGGAGTTCATTTAGCACGGAGAAGAACTCGGGGTCGGCGTCTGGGAAAGTATCGGAGTCTGGCCCGTTGTGGCCTCCTACGATCCACCTCGCGCCCGTGACCTCCGCGTGGTGGGCCGCAATGGAGTAGAAGACCAAGTTTCGAGCTGGGACGTAGGTCAGCGGGGCCCTTGCTAGGAGGGGATTCTCCACTCCCAGCTTCTGCATATCCTCCACTTCCATCATGAAGGGAAGGTCGACGGAGATGAGCTTGTCTTTGCAGCCGCAAAGATTGGTCAGCATCTCGACAGCGGCGCGCTCCCGTTCGGGACGGAGGTGATACTGGAAGGTGAGGGGGTAAATCTCCCAACCTCGGTCCATCGACCAGAGGAGGGAAACAGCCGAATCGATGCCGCCCGAGAGGAGGACAATAGCTCTTTCCATCGCGATCGTGGAAACCTAGCGGGCCCTGCTATTTATGTTGCCCGGAACGGCCAGCTGGCTCTATCGCCGGCCCTCGATGGTTCGGACGCGCTCCCGCAGGATGGTGAAATCGAATGCAGGGGTCCTTCGGACCGTCCGGATGCCCCAAGCGAAAAGCGCCAGTCCCGTCGAGGATCCGGCCGCCGCCATGAAGCTGACCATCAGGCTTCCTGCTCCGGGGAGGGGGTTCCACGCCACCAAGGCGGGGGTTGGAAAGAACAGCACCCCGAGGAGGAGACCCACGAGGGCGCTTCCGATGGCCTCCAGGGGGCCGTAGCGCCGCGCGAAGAGTCCTAGGAAGACGGGAACTAGGAAGGAGGCGGCCACCAAGTCAGCGACGAGGAAGAGATAGAGCACGCTGTACCCCTGGGTAGCCAGGGCCATGGCGGGCAGAGCCATAGCCACGGTGCTCAGGCGGGCCCAACGGAAGAGACGACGGTCCCCGCCACCTGGACGAAGGCGGTGCAAGTCGGCAGTGAATCCGCCTACGAGGCCGTTCAGGAGGCTGTCGACGCTGCTCGTCACCAGGGCCACCCCGAGTAGGAGGACGGCCAAGGCCGCCCAAGGCATGACCTGCCGCACCAGATCGAAGACGGCGACGGAGGGGGTCTCCACCAGGCCGAAGCCTTGCGCCATCACGCCCAGGAAGCCAGCGAGGAAGACGATGGGGATGACGAGGACCGCGGCCAGAGCGAAAGACCGACGTAGCACGCCAAAGTCCCGGGCTGACCACACTCTCTGCCAGTAGCCCTGGTGGAAGAGGTTCGCTGCCAGGATGGCGATCACGAGGGCCGCCCCTGTCTCGTACCCCAGCCGGTGGCCCAGATCCAGGAGATGAGGGGCCTCGTTGGCGACCTGGTTCACGACGGGGGCCGGCCCTCCCAGGGCTAGTAATGCCACCACAAACAGAATGGGCAGGAGGGGGAGGAGGACGGCGAACTGCAGGAAGTCAGTGTAGAGGACGGAGCGCAGGCCCCCGTAGGCGGTGTAGACGAGGGTGGCCCCGCCTACGAGCGCGGCTGTCACCAGCAGGGGAAGGTTGGCGATGGATCGCACCGCCAACGCGATGCCCGTGAGCTCCGCCGTCAGGAAGATGAACATGTAGAAGACCACGACCCCCAGGGAGAAGGCGTACATCCCCCGTCCGAAGCGGTACCAGACGTACTCCGTAAGGGAATGGCCCTCCGGCATGAGCTGCCGCATCCGGCGGCCTAGGGGGATGAAGACCAGCAGGGGAGCCGCACTCCCCAGGCTGTAGCCTACCAGGGCCACCACACCCCCGAAGGTTCCAGTCTCGCCTGGGCTGAAGAGGATCCAGACGCCCAGGGCCGTGGCCACCATGCTGGCCGAGGCCAGAGGCAACCCCGCTGACCCCCGGGCCGAGATGAAGTCTTCAACAGTGCGGGAGAATCGGCGGCCGTGGAGGAGGCCCACGAGCATGAAGAGGAGAGAAACCACCCCTACAACGGCCAACGCCACTAAGACCTCGCTCACGCTTCCCCCTCGGTCGCCTTCGGGCCGGACCTCCCAAGGATGGGGCTCTCTTAACCTTGTGGGCTCTGGCATGCCACGGGGGCGTAGGTGCCCCCTCGACCAAAGGCGGTAGCCTTATGAAGGAGGCGGGGAAGTCCCTTGTGGGGCGTTCATGACTTTCGAAAACGAGGCCACGTTCACGCGAGCTGTTCAGGAAGGATCGGTGGCGACGTTTCACCGAAGGTTCGACGAGGCTCTGGAGGAGGTTGAGCAGGAACTGGGCGAGACCCATCCCCTCTACATCGGCGGGAGGGCGGTGTACTGCAAGGAGACCTTCGAGGATCTAAGCCCCGCCGATACCGATCTCGTCCTGGGACGCTTCCAGAAGGCGGGGAGGGAGGACACAGCGAGGGCCATTGAGTCAGCCCGAGAGGCCTTCCTTGGGTGGTCCGAGACGGATTGGAAGGAGAGGGTGAGGATCATCCTAAAAGTCGCTGACCGCCTCTCTGAGGATAAGTACGAGCTGTCGGCCCTGATGTGCCACGAGAACGGGAAGAACCGTCTCGAGGCCATGGTGGACACAGACGAAGCCATCGACTTCCTCAGGTGGTACAGCGCCGAGATGGAAAGGACAGACGGGTTTGAAAGGGAGATGGGGAGGTCTATGCCGCAGGAGAGGACAAAGAGCGTCCTCCGGCCGTACGGCGTGTGGTCCGTCATCGCGCCCTTCAACTTCCCCCTGGCCATCACTTGTGGAATGACGACCGGTGCATTGATCACTGGAAACACCGCAGTCCTGAAGCCGGCCAGCGATACACCCTTCATCGGCCTGCGGTTTTTCGAGGCCCTTCGTGATTCAGGCTTGCCGGACGGCGTCGTGAACTTCGTCACCGGCCCCGGATCCTCCCTAGGGGTGGAGATTGTGGAGAACCCCCAGGTATCCGGTCTTGTCTTTACTGGATCCAAGACTGTGGGGGTGTCATCCTTCAAGGCAGCAACCAAGGAGTTCGCCAAACCAGTCATCACCGAGCTGGGTGGGAAGAATCCGGTAGTCGTGACGGAGAACGCAGACATCGACAAGGCGGTCCCTGGCGTGGGACGCGGGGCCTTCGGCTACGGCGGGCAGAAGTGCAGCGCAAGCTCGAGGGTCTATGTCCACAACGATCTCAAGGAAGAGTTCATGAAGAGTCTCGTCGAATGGACAGAAGAGCTGAAGATCGGGGATCCGACGGAGCGTGACACGTATCTGGGACCCGTGATAAACCGAGCGGCCCACGAGAGCTACAAAAACTACGTTGCTCAGGCTGCCAAGGCGGGTAGAGTCCTTACTGGAGGGAAGGTCCTCAAAGAGGGTCCACTGGCCAAAGGGTACTTCGTACAGCCAACAATTGTTGATGGTCTGCCTTTGAATCACGCTTTGTTCAGAGAGGAGCTCTTCGTTCCCATCGTCTGTGTCTCAGGCATCGACTCCTTGGAAGAGGGCCTCAGACTCTCCAACGATACGGAGTATGGCCTTTGCGCGGGAATATTCACGGAGGACAGCAGCGAGCGGGACACCTTCTTCCGTGAGGTCCAGGCGGGGGTGGCGTATTGCAACCGAACTCAGGGGGCAACCACTGGGGCCATCGTTGGGGCTCAGCCCTTCGGGGGCTGGAAGCACAGCGGCATATCTGGAAAGGGCGCTGGCGGCAGCTACTACCTACAGCAGTTCCTCCGGGAGCAGAGCCAGACCTATTACACCTGATCAGTACCATTTCTCGGTGTGGACTCTCTCCCTGGGGGCCCCCATCTTGAGGAACATCCCTTTGACCTCGTTCACCATCTCCGGGACGCCGCAGAGGTAGATCTCCTCGTCCTCGTATCTCTGCACGTACTTCTCAACCAGAGTCTGTACGTAGCCCCTGTGACCGGTCCAGCCATCTGGGGGCCGGCTCAGGGTCGGGACATACATGAGGTTCTCGTGTTTCTCCGCCAGGTGTCTGAAGTGCTTCCCGTAGATAATCTCGTCCTCCTGCCTGGCTCCGTAAAGGAGAAGCACGTCCACCGACGTCCCATTATGAAGGAGGGTGTCGATCATGGACTTGAAGGGAGCAACTCCCGTACCTGTGGCCACGAACTTTACATCAGAGACGAGGGGATCCACAAGCTTGAACTTGCCAAAGGGGCCTGCGCAGTCGAATGTCTCCCCCTTCTCCATCTTTGCCAGCAGGGGGGATACCGATCCTCCTTCCAGTGCCTTCACGCAAAGCTCGAAATGCTCAATTTCGTGCGGAGGAGAGGCTACTGAGTAGGCCCTTCTGAGGTCTGCACCACCCTCCAGGCGCACGAGGACCCACTGGCCCGGAAGAAAGTCGAGGGGCTCCCCGTCAGTTCTCCTGAGCCGAAGTAGGAACACGGTGGGGGTCTCCCACACCTTCTCGATGACCTCTACCTCGAACTCGTCCATGGTATGGACACTCGCTAGCTTGCATCAGAACGATTGGAGCTGATTGATAAAAGGGTGCGGGGCAGCGGGCTAGCCCGTCAGGCCACGCTTTGGGCCTCAGGTAAAGGATAAATAGCTTTCTTGGATAGTTCAGACAAAAGGGCAGCGGGGGTTTGCGCATCTTCAAGCCAGACGTCACCAAGACCTGCGAGAAGTGTGGGACGGAGATGGTCTACTTCATTCAGCACGCCCACGGTAACTACCCCCTTCTCGACTACATGTGCCCGAAGTGCGATCTTGGAGATGAGGAGTAGCCCATCTTTGGTGAGGGCAATGAAGGTCCAGGCAATCAGGGAAAGTGGCTATGTCCTTGGCCCCTGTTCCCTGTGCGGGGAAGAGGAGCTAGCCGTCCTGATGTTCGAGGACAATAGGCTGGGGGTCGAGTGTATGGCCTGCGGCCACATCTTCGAGGTTGACGAGATCGAGTGGTTGGAATAACCCGCCAGCGGGCCCTGTGCCCGCGCGCGTTTCCTCTGTCAAAGCCCCTTTCTACCGGTGAGCCATTCCAAGCTGTATGCCGTGGATAGACGTCGTTGAACCTCAGGAAGCGACCGGAGAGTTGGCAAGCGTGTATAAAGAAATCATGGAACGGAGGGGCCAGATCGCCAACGTCTACAAGATCCAATCCCTGAATCCACAATCCCTGAGGGCTCACCTGGATCTATACATGTCTATCCTCTTTAGGAGGGGTGGGCTGAAGCGGGCGCAGAGGGAGATGATCGGCGTCGTCGTTTCGGCTCTGAATCGTTGCGATTACTGCGTTGTCCACCACTCTGAGGCGTTGGCGAGGCACGAAAGGTCCCTCCGAGTCCTTCAGAAACTCCGAACCGACTATGCCGACGCCCCTCTTTCGGAAGCGGACAGAAGGATGCTCGATTACTGCGCGAGGCTGACACATAATCCTGCGGATATGCAGAGGGAGGACGTTGAGAACCTTCGAGGAGCCAACTTCACAGACTCCGAAATACTGGACATCACACTCATCGCCAGTTACTTCAACTTCGTCAACAGAGTCGTCCTAGGGCTGAACGTAGACCTGGAAGTCGAAGGGGGAAGTGAGCACAAGTATCGAGATTGATTGGGTTGTGGCGCACGGGTACCAGGCCGCGGGATTGCCCACCCATCGACGCGGAACCTTCTTAGTCAGCTGAACCATAGTACATCGAATGGCCGAGGTGAAACCGGGAGAAATCGAGGGCATGAAGGTGTCGGGTCGGAAAATCGAGGAGGGGACCCTGACACTGATGCCTGAAGAGGGTGAGGAAGTGACGTTGGTCTGTGACTGCGGGCGCCACCACTGGCTCGTCACCACATATCGCGACGCCGGTGCTCTGATCCTGAAGCTAGTGTGTCACGGTTGCCAGCGGCCCATCGAACTGCCCTACTCAAGTAGCATCGATTGAGACCCGCGTCACCGCGTTATTCTCCCGCCCCGTGTGATATGGAACTGGCAACCTCCAGGGCTGCGGTGACGTCGACGGCCGTGGTCTCGCTCACCACGCTCCCGATAGCCTCCATCACCGACATGAAGTCCTGGAAGTTGGCGGAGGGCCCCATGTGGCCAATTCTGAGGACCTCCCCCTTCAGCTCGCCGATTCCGCCGGCCACCAGTATCCCGAAGTCTTCCCGGAGCCTTTGCTGGAGACTCTCTGAGTCGATCCCGTTGGGCGGCTTGACGCAGGTGACTGTATCGCTGCAATCTTCCTCCAACGCGACTGTCTGGAAGTCCATGGCCCTCAAGGCCTCCCTGTAGCCCCGCCCCACGCTACGGTGCCTCTCGATTCTAGCCTCCAACCCTTCCTCGAAGACCGACTCCAGAGCGGCCTTGAACGCGAAGAAGACTTGGGTGGATATGGTGGTGGGCTGGGGATGCCACTGGCCCCACTCCTCTTTGAACTTCTCCCAAGTGAGGAGGTTAAGGTACCAAGACCGCACCAGTCCCGGGTCCACGCCCTCCAGGATCGATCCGCGAACAGCCACAGGGGCTATCCCGGGAGGAGCGCCCAGGCACTTCTGAGACCCGGCGAAGCAGGCGTCTATCCTCCAGTCGTCACAGGGCAACGCCAAACCTCCAAGAGAGGAGACGGCATCGACGACGAAGAGAGAGCCGTACTCGTGGGCAAGGCTTCCCAGCTCTCTCATCGGATTGACCATTCCTGTAGAGGTCTCAGAGTGGACGGCGAAGAGGGCTCTGACGTATCTACTGCTCAGGACTTCCTCCACGCGACGCATGTCGGGCGGCGTTCCCCAGCGGGAGTGTATTGAGAAGGCCTCAATCCCGTGGGAATCAAGGACTTCGCGCAACCTGCGGCCGAAGAAGCCGTTGTCGATGACGAGGGCCTTGTCCTCTTGCCTCAGAAGCGTCGTTACAAGGGCTTCCAAGGCCACGTGGGCTGGGCCCACGAGCGGGAAGACCATTGCCTCCCTCATATCGAAGAGATTCTGGAGCAACTCCTCGACTTCAGAATAGGCCTTGACCCACTCCTTGCCGTAGTGAGGGACCGCTGGCTTTGTCAGTTCCGCGGCCGCCTTTGGCTCCAGAGGGACTGGACCAGGTATGAGGAGTCTCATGGGTTTCATGAAACCTGGGAGAAGATAACCGCACCTCTTTTACAAGTTTCGGCACAGTATCATCTGGTGAGAACCAACTTGAGAGTCTTCCTCTTCACTTATCTCGCCCTTAGAGTGCCGCCAGCGCAAGGACGTAGACCAAAACCGCGACAGCGAGGGTTACCGCCAGTAGGATAAGGACCGAAATCTCCGAAGAGATGGCGCGTCGGTCGCCTTTCATGGAGCCAAGAACCCATTCCTCCCCTATTAAAGCCACTCCTTGGGGATGTGCTGGAAGGCTCCCGGTGTCCTTCCCAACACTTCCAGATCGATTGGGGAAAGCATTTCAAGGGCGATTTCCTCACCTAGGAGGGGTTTCCCTGGACGTCTCCTGCGAGAGGCATGGGTTCCACAAGCTCTGGGACATGCCGAAGAGGTGGATCGAGAGAGATCGCCGACGCACCCGTGAGGCATACTGCCCTGACGACACGCGGAACGAGGACCCACTCATATACTGGACAGGCTCTTCATGGGCCCCCGTCCCTGGTAGGGGGATAGCTGCTGCCTGGTGCATGCAGGAGGAGAAGATGATCTCCCTTGAAGGCACGAAGACCACCGTGCAGGAGGAGCGGAAGGGACCGGTGACATATGCCCTCTGTCCCCAATGTGGGGCAAAGGTCGCTCGGAGAAATAGGTGGAAGTACTGGGAGCCCATCAGCGCTGAGCGTGGGGTGCTCGAGGAGGACTAGACTATCGACGGCCCAACACGATGGCTAGTAGGACCGAGAGCAGACCCGCGGCAGAGAATGCCGCTTCGACCGCGTGGGCCGACACCAACTCCCACTGCATGAGTTCGATGGTGACACCTTCGACCAGGGCCCCCAAAGAGATGAGGCTGAAGCCCAACGCCAGCAGAAGGTGACCCCGATATCCCCCCTTGATGTATCTGAAGAACGCGAAGACCGCCAGGGACGAGCCCATCACAACGATGGCCAGTCTCATCCCGATCAACGCATATAGCACCTCCGTCAAGGCCCTCTCCTCCGGAGCCTTGGACCGCTGCCTCGGACCACGGCATCGAGGGAGAGGGAGCTTGGGCGTGAAGGATCCAACGTTTCAGTCCCTCCTCCTAGGCATGAGGTAATAGGCAAGGACCATGAGCCCCGCGAGGGTCACGGTCGATTCGACAAGATGAGCCATGTCAAGGGAGATGGCGAAGAGCTCGAAGAGAAGGCCCTCGATCAGGAGACCAACGGTAAGCAGCCCAAACCCAAATGCGATGAAGATCATTAGGCCGGCTCCGTGCCTTCGATAGGCCACGTAGCTCAGGCCTGCTATGAGGCCCCCGAGGATCACACCCACTCCCTGGAGGACTCTTAGCAGTAGGAGTTCCACCCTACGATTCCTCCGTAAGAGACTTGAACAAGAGCAGAGTCTTCTCGAAGATGTCTCGATTCGGCACTGCTTTGACCTCTAGAGAGCCCCGTCTGAAGTTGATGTTCACCTCCCTGAAGGTGCTCTTGTAGAGGTCGTACTTCTTGCCGTCCTTCGTGACGATGGTCCTGTCAACGGCCAGCAGGCCCTGATCCTTGAGCTCCTTTACCCTTCGATATGCGGAGGTGGAAGGAATTCCCTCATCCCGCACCATGTCCATCACGGAAAGGGACTTCCAGGCCGTCGAGGACAGTATCTTCGACGAATACTCGTCTGCAATGGCGCTCAAGAGAGCCCTCTTCAGATTCCGGTCATTGATTAGCATAGCGGACGTTTTCCAGGTCTGGTATTCATCGGCGGTAAGCCGCATGGCGCCTTATTCTTTCTGAACTTGGGGCAAGGATCTTCTCACGGAGGCAGGCCTGGGGGCGCTGGTATTCTCGAAATCGATAACGATAAGACTATGTATTTAAGGCCTGGATCCCGCGGATCCTTCCATGGAGAAGAGGGGCCGCCTGCGTTACCTAGTCCCGGTCCTCGCAATCGCCCTGGTTCTCATCATGCAGCCTAGTCTACCGCAAGCGAACCTTCCAATCTCCTTCGAAAGGCGTGCGGGAGATTACTCCTTCAGAGATCTGACACACCTGCTCCCCGATGGAGTAGATGGCATCGCTGCTGCTGCGCCCACGGACGCTGGACTAGCGCTCATCGCACACTCCCACAGCGGCGCCCTCGTTCTAACCATGTACAACGCTGCGCAGAAGAAACTCGTGGGAAACCTCTCTCCCCTGCCAACCCACTACCGCGCGGTCGACTCTCTTGCCAGGTCTGGACAGGACCTCCTGTTCGGTGGATCGAGTCTTGGTACCTCTCCCTACCTAGGGCTCTACGAAAGTTCCTCGTCGCAGATTCTTGACGTCAGCGCAGCTCTTCCCTCCGATGTCAAACAGACCTCCCTCATTGTGGGAAACGGGGCATCGTATCTCTTGATCATGAGCACGGACGATGGTCTGATCATCCCGGGTGTATTTGAGTCAGCCCTACGCAGCCTGAGGACCCTCCAGGTCGGTGAGTTTGCCAACGTCACAGAGGTCAGCCATGGCGTCTGGAACGGTACGTCCTTTTACGTAGCGGGGGAGAAGTTCAGTGGGGCCCCTGCCCTTCTGAGCGTCACGCCTGGAGGAGAGATCGTCGACCTGAGTTCCGGCCTTCCAACGGACATGGAGCAGATTGACCATCTGATCTGGGCCCAGGACGCCCTCTACATCCTTGGATCGGAGAGCCAATTCCCCGTAACAAGGGCCTCCATCGCGGTTCACAATCCATCCGCGGCGGCCACAACCTCTCTCAGCGGAGCCCTCAGGAGTGACTACTCTCGACTCCCCACCGGCGTGTGGAATGGCACTGCTTTGATCCTTCTGGCAGAGGGGATCGGATTCGAGACATTGATGGCCTACCACCCCTCCAACGATACTTCCCTCTACGTAGACGACGTCCTCCCGCCCAACTGGGACTACCAGAGCATGGTCCAGGCTGGAGGACCGATCGTGATGAGTGGAAGCAACGGGTCGCCCTTCATCGGGCAACTCAGGACGAACGATTGGAGTTGGGAGGAGAATGAGGGAGTCTTCGAGGCGCGCTATCGGAGCCTTCACCACGCCCTGGCAGCCGGTGAAAGTTTCATCATCGGGGGGTCCCGCCAGTCATCGGCAGCCCTCGGTCTTATCGACACACTGTCGTTGACTCTGGAAGACAGAAGTGATTCGTTGAATCTGGTCGACACCGTGATATACGGAACAGCAGGGGACGAGGATTGGCTGCTCATCGCGGGTGCAAACGAGACCCGTGGGGTCCTCTACGCCTATGAAGCCAACGGGACGCTACAGGACCTGACCCCCGACGTTCCCGCTGAGGTAGAGGTGCTCTACTCTCCGAGCCAAATCGGTAGCATCTGCGCGATTCCCGGTTATGGGGGAGGGAAGTCCTTCTTACTTGTGTACGACTCAGCAAGTGGTGGGATTACGAATCTAGCCCCGCAGGTCCAGCGCTACTTCGACAGTCCAATTCGGGTCACCGCCGGGGTTGACTCCTTCCTCATGTTGGGAGAGAATGATCTGGGACCCGCCCTTGCAGTTCTGGACGCGGCAACGCTAAACACGACCTTTCTCGGGAGAGAGTTCGGAGTGACATACGGCCCCCTCAGCTCTCTACTCGATGCCGCTTCGGACGGGGAGACCTTCCTGCTTGGGGGTACGATAGAAGGCCGCCCCCTTCTGGGATTGTGGACTCCTGACTCATCCTCCTTTGAGGACCTCTCCATTGAGATTCCCGTCGACTTCGGCATGATCACAGCCGTGGCTGCGACGGAGAGTGGGTTCGTGCTCGGCGGTCTTGGTCAGGAGGGCACATCCTTGGGAGTCTACTACCCGCACAACAACACCTTTGCGCACCTCAGGGGTCTGGTCCCATCTTCATATGAAGCAATCTACGATCTCGCTAACCTTGGGGACGACGTGCTCCTCGTGGCCACGCAGGCGTCAGGCGATCCCTCCGTGGGGATACTGGGTCTTGGTGATGGCCCCGTGACCCTGGCTGATCTGCCTGCTATCATCAGTGAACCTGCGGGCGCAATTGTTCTCGGGCTATCGGTCGCTCTTGCCGCCGCAGTGGCATACACCCTCGGCAGACGCCGCAGGCCACCCATCGTTCAAAGGGCACAGCCCCCACCCACCTACCCCGAGATTCCGGTCGGGCCTCCAGAAGAGTACCCACCGGGATACCCGGACGAGTACCAGAACACACCGCACTGGTACGATTGGTGACTCTGGTGTTGCGGCGTCTGACGAAGTCGAGATTGAGGGCCGTGAACGTGTCTTGTTCGGACTAGGCAATCCTCCTCCAGAGGGTCTGAAGAGCCTTCAGCTAGTTTCAGAATCCGCTCATTACCTTTTCTCAAACCGGAGAATGACTTCCTAACGCTTAAATAGCGACCTACTCACAGGCATCCCGATATCCCTCGGAGGATAGAAGGATGAAAGCAATCCCAAAGGCTCTGGCTGTGGGTGTGGTGGCCTTCGCCGTCCTCTTCGCGCTCGGTTCGGCAGTGGCTCCGGACGTCTCCCAGGATGATGACACCGACAACACGTTGGGCGCCACCGTGAGCAGTACACCCCCGACGGTTACAAACTACACAATCACTGATGCATCGGACGTGTCTCAGATGCACTCGCAGATCGACGTCGGCACGACCTACTACTTCAACGTCACCCTGCAGGACCCAGACGGATGGGGTGACATGCGGTGGGCGAACATTCGCATTTGGTTCGACGGCGGGGGTGCAGAGCTAAGCTTCACCCAGCAGACCACCGGGGCCAACTATCGCATCGATCTCAACTACACGAACGTCGCTCCCCTGACATCTCCTGCTTTGAGTGAGTGGAGTGTCACAGAGGGTAACATGGTCTACGCTTCCGGCAGCAGCTCAATCTTCACCAACGTGGCCAACGAGAACTACACCTTCAAACTGGCTTTCACCCTCAACAACCAGGTTCGATGGGGGACAGATCCCACCAACCAAGCGAGCGGGTCCTACAACGATGCGAACTCTTGGAACTCCGAGGTTAGGGCCAGGGACTTCGAGAGTAATGTCGTCTCGCAGTCCAACTCAACCAACGTATACCACGAGTTCGGAGTCTTCCTGTTCAACAACGTAACCATCGCGTCGGATTGGGACGCGGGAACGATCTCCCCAGGCGCTAGCGGTACCTCGGCCATCGTCACTGTGACCCATGCAGCGAACAGAAACTACAGGCTGAGCGTCTGGTTTGACACTACACTAACCAGCGGTGCCAACACCATCGCCGTCACCAATATCAACATCACGGCCGCAGGGGACGCCAACGACGCCATCACGTCGGACACCTCATTTGCGGGACTCGGATCTGGGAACCGAGTCTACATCCACGGCAGCGGAGCGAGTGAGCGAGCGCACAACGTCAGCGCAGACTCGGAGACAACCGGCGTACAGTTCAGGGTATACGTACCCTTCGGAACCGCATCGGGCAGCTACGTAGCAACCTTGACCATCAGGGTGGAGACCCCGTAGTCTCCTCCCTCTCTTACCTAATCTTTGGAAGTGTGTGTTGTGGAGGATGGAAAATGCGCTTTGGAGGACTCGCGGTACTTACCGCGCTAGTGCTAGCAGTCGGCGTGCTCACCCCAGCTACCGCGTCGGCCTCTGAAGGCGTTAGCCTGATCCTCCAAATGCCTGGAGAAGGGCCTATCCTTAACTCCGAGGGCAAGCCAGTCATGGTGGCGGGGGTCTGGCACGACCTGGTCGTTAGCCTCGAGACCCCGGTGCAGGCTGGTCTCATTCTCGAGGCGTCAGCCGTTGGGTCCCAGGGAGAGGGCATGGGTAACCACTATCTATGGGAGCGAGACGAGACCAACGACACCTGGTCGGAGCCCCTGTACGGGTTCTTCCTTGAATCTGAGTCATCGAGCTCCGAAGGGCAGGTAGTGACCTTCCGCCTGGGCGTCGATGCCACGGCCTTGCCCGGGAGGTGGGAGCTGGCCGTCGTCAAGGACGGGACCTCCCTAGGACTCTACGAATTCGAGGTCCGTGAAGCCCGGATAGGCTACGGCCTCTCCTCAGCAGACCTCAGCTTCCGAGCTGAGCCCTTCAAGGAAGCGGAGATACTCTCAGAGGACTCGGGCCAATATGTCCGGATCATCAACCAGGGAAATGTCCCTCTGCGTCTCTCCGCCACCTTCGACCGGCTCCAGAACCGCATCTCCTTGGTGAATCCAACGGACATCGCCCACGTGAGCGACGACATCAAGTACTTCTTCAAGCTTGAGCTGGACCCGAGGCCACCCCAGATCATCAACGTTCAGGGCGTCTCCCGCGTCGAGGCGATGTACCTGATACCCTCGCCCGGATCCTCCCAGATAGTGCCGGCCATCGAGGGTGAGTTTGGTCTCAAGGTAATAGTCGGGCGCTCTGGCTACACAGTGGGCACTGTGGGCAACGTTGTCTTCCAAACGATCGACGGCGTGAGGGCAGCCTTCGGTTCCCTTGTGACGTGGCAGGTGTACCTAACCGGTGATCAGGAGGTATCCCTCCAAGTGGATGTTGTTGGCGCTCAACTCCTCGGCGTCCTGCAGGGTGAAGACCTCCTCTCGCTACCAGCGGTTCTCAGGCCCACACCCAACGCGGAGCTGCCCCTGACCATACAGGTCCGGACCACCGTCCCGTCTGTGCTGGCAGAGATACTGTACACCCTAACGGTCTTGGACACGGGAGAGGTCAGCATCTACAAGACAACCATTGACGTGGGGCCGAGGCCTGCATCACCAACTCTCCAGCCCTCTCTCCTGTGGTTCTTCGCCTCCCTTGTATCCGCATCTGTCTTGGCGATTACCACCTACAACCACTGGAGGTTCATCAACATGCGAAGCAGCGGCGTGCGGCTCTCGAGCCGTAGAAGCCGCACAGGGGATGCGAAGGCGCGCAACCTAGGTGAGAGAGCGGGAACCAAAGGGAGAGAAGCGAGGGGAAAGAGCAGGGGGAGAGAAGGCAAGAAACGTAGCGGGAAGGGGAAGGGCGATGGCAAGTAGGCTGCAAAGATCTTCAGTTATCACTCTTGTTTGCGTTCTGGCACTGTTCGCTGTTGGGCTCGTGAGCCCGTCCGCCCAAGCCCAAGAGCCCGGCGTCACCGTTATAAACGTTCCACCGGATTTCAGCAGCCTCGACATCCGATCGAGGGGCGGCCTCCACTTCATCGATCTCGTCGTCTCGGACTACAACTCCTGGGAAGACATCCAACAGGTGGATGTGGAGGTCCTCAACGAGGACGAGCTCCAGGTTGCCCACGTCCTCTTCAGGCAGTATGCAGAGAACCAGACACCCCAGGACGAGTTCCTGCAACCGCTAGGCCAGCTGCTAGTCCTCGATCTCTCATCGGTCTCTCGCAGCACAGATCCGCAGACCATTCAGGAGAAAACGGAAATGCACATCACCTTTGTCCTCAGTCAGGTGACGGGACGATGGCTCAGGGTGACGGCCACGGACCTCGCCGGTCTGTCAGCCCTTGCCCAGGTGGAGTACCTCACGGGCGTCATTGGCGGCGCTGCTGGCGTTCCTTCGGTGGTCCTCATGATGCTCGCCATAGCGGGCTCCGTGGTGGTGGTGAGTTCTCGACTCAGGAGGGAGCGAAGTGGCGTCTGATGGGACCTTCGTGGAGGACGTCCGCTTCAGAGACTTCGCCTTCGCATACCTCAGGCCGAAGTACATATCCCTGGCGATTCACAGCTTCATGGCCTTCTATCTGATCTTTAAGCTGCTCTTCCTCATGTTCAACGCCACCGAGGTCACCGAGAGGTGGGTCTTCGAGCTCACTCCGCTGCAACTGATGGGGCTGCCAGACCTGCAGCTCTTGGCGGCTTCTGTGGTCTTCGCTAGTGCGAACGCGGGTCTCCACTTCACGGATCGAGGAATTCGAGGCCTGTACCGCGTCGTTCTGACAGTCCTCATGGTTGTGGGCCTGATTCTCGGCCTCCGAACCTCGCCCTACTACTTCGATGCCGTCAACACCGCTCGCATCCTCGTGCTAGCGGCCCTGCTCATCACCATTCCCTTGGACCACATCGATTTCATCCGGTCGAAGGTTCGCCGGGGAAGGACTCGCGCCGTCGATGCGGACCTGTGGCCCGCAGCCCCACAGGAATTTGATGACGTGATGACCTCCGTCGACGAGGCCCTTGGCCTTCTGGACACAAGCCAGGACGGCGAGGAAACGGACGAGGAACTCTCTGGTTTGGCCACAGACCTCTTGGAGGACCTGATGACCACAATATCGGATACCGGAAGCCACCCGGAGGAGGCGGAGAGGAGGCCCGACAGCCTAGAGGTAGAGCGACGTCGCATCCTTTTCGAGAAGCGGCTGGAGGCAATCGACAAGCGGCTAGCTAGCGACCCAAAGGATGTGGACGCTCTATTCGCGAAAGCTACCTACATGGCTATGCGCGGACTGCACGACGATGCCATGCGGGTGCTGGACGAGGTCACTCGGCTCAGTCCCTACTATCCCGGGGTGTGGCATCTCAAGGCCAAGGTCTACGAGATGATGGGGGACCAAGAGAAGGCCGAGTTGTGCAGGAAGAGGGCCCGTTCCCTGTGAGTTGACGGAGCCAGCCCCCATCGCAGGGTTTAAGGCCGTTGCGTTGGTGATAGCCCGCGATGGTCAGGTTCAGGCAGCTCCTCCACGTTCTCGAGGTTGCAGCCTTCCTCACCTTACTTGTCATAGGCGGGACGGTGGGATTCGTGCTGCTGGAGGGCCTTTCGCCGTTGGACGCCCTCCACCTGACCCTCCAGACCATCACCACGGTGGGGTATGGGACCCCTCTGATACAGACCGCCGAGGGTCGCCTCTTCTCCAACTTCCTAATGGCCTTCGGCGTCGGAGGTGCCCTATACGCCTTCTGGCTGCTCATGGATCTGTCCATGGGGAGCCACATCAGGCGAGTTCTGGGAAGAAGAAGCTTTAGGAGGGAGTTGAGAAGAATGAAGGGTCACGTCGTTCTCTGTGGCTTCGGACGAGTGGGACAGGCGGCTGCGGAGAGGCTCTTGGACTCTGGGAGAGACTTTGTCGTCGTGTGTCTGGATCAGGCGCTCTTGGAGGACTTGCCGGAGAGAATTCCAAGAATCGTGGGCGATGCCACGGAGGAGGAGACCTTGAGGGAGGCGCGGATCGAGGATGCGGAGACGATGCTAATCGCTTTCGGGGACGACTCCGACACCATCCTCGCCATCGTGACAGCGAGAGCCCTGAACCCAGATATCAGGCTGATTGCCCGCGCGAGCTTCAAGGAGAACACCAGGAAGATGGCGAAGGTGGGCGCCAACGAGATCATCGTTCCCGAGCTCGTGGGAGGCAGGAGGATGGTGGACCACGCACTGACGCCTAGGGCCTGAGGGGTGAGCCGTCGCTCACCTGCTGGCCCTCTCGACCTTCGTGACCCGGACCTTCCGCCACCATTCCCTCACTCGTTCGATGGGCTCCGAGTATCTCTGCTCCTCCCAAGGATCGCCGACGAGATGGTAGCCCCGCTTCTCCCAGAACCCTCCTACCCAGTTGTCCTGGAACTCCAGGCCGCTCAGATACTTCGCACTCTTCCAGGCATAGAGTTGGGGGACGAGGAGGCGTAGCGGTGCACCATGCTCGGGCGACAGCGGCTCCCCGTTGAGCTCGAAGGCAAGGAGGCTATCCTCGAGGTACAGGTACTCCAAGGGAACGTTGGTGGTGTAGCCCTCAAGACAGTGGGCCATGGCCTGGAGCACATCCTCCTCTGGACGCACCGCCTCCACGATGGAACGAGCGGGCACACCCCTCCATCTCAAAGCCTTCTTGGACCAGCCAGTAACGCAGTGGAAGTCGGCAACAACCTCCCTCCACGGCAACTCCATCAGCTGCTTCCACGTGAACTGCACCGGCTTCTTCACAGCCCCCCAGGCTCGGAACCTATAGGTCTTCTCATCGAAGATGGGCCTCTGGGGCGTTATGTCGTAGATGGGGAAGTCGTCAACGTACCTCTGGCCCGATGGATCGCCCATCTTCAGGTTCGGGCTCTCGATGGTCTCGTTGCTCATTCGTCCAGCTTCGCGTAGGCACTCATCCGTTATCAACGTTCATCGATGGGATCTGCCTCCTCGCAATGCGATGTCCCTCGGAGGCGGTGCCGATGAGTTCTTAAGCGGCATGGAGTGTAGAGACCTGCTTGCACGAGTGGTCCCTGGCTGAAGCCATTATCTCTGCTGCATCCAAGATCGCGAAGGAGGAGGGACTCGACAGGGTCACGGAGGTCAACATAGGGCTGGGTGAGCTTCAGCAGGTGGAGCCCGAGCTGTTCGAGTTTGCGCTATCACAGGTGAAGACGGAACTGTTCCATGACGCAGTCTTCAACATCGAACGGGTGAAGGCCCGCTTCAGTTGCAGGGCCTGCAGTCACGAGTGGAGTTTCGAGGCGAGGGGTCTGGAGGAGGAGACGAGAGAAGCGATCCACTTTGTCCCGGATCTCGCCCACGCCTTCACGCAGTGTCCGGAGTGCAGGAGTCGAGACTTCGCGATTACTGAGGGACGAGGGGTCTGGCTTAACAGCCTCAAGGGTGACAGGCCAGATGGTTGATCCTCGATTGGCCCTCATTGAAGAGAGGCTCAGCGGCATCCATCGTATCATCGCGGTCTCCAGCGCGAAGGGCGGGGTAGGCAAGAGTCTCGTCGCGACGTTGATGGCCCTGACTCTCTCCCAAGCAGGACGGAAAGTGGGGCTCCTGGACCTGGATTTCACCGGCCCCTCGTCCCACATAATCCTGGGTGTCGGAGAGCTGCAGCCTGCGGAGGAGCGGGGTCTTCTTCCACCAGAGGTCTACGGCTTCGAGTACATGTCCATAGTGTTTTACTCGGGAGGGCGTCCTTCCCCCCTTAGGGGTGTTGACATCTCCAACGCCCTGGTGGAGCTTCTCGCAGTTACCAAGTGGGGTAAGCTCGACTTCCTCATCGTGGACATGCCCCCTGGGCTCACGGACGCGACCATGGACGTCCTCCGGTTCGTGGAACGGGTGGAGTTCCTATTGGTGACCACCCCCTCCCGGCTGGTGTTCGAGACCGTGAGGAAGCTCATGGCCCTGCTGTCAGAACTTGAGGTTCCAGTGATCGGGGTCATTGAGAATATGAAGACGGACGACTCGGAGGTCATTATGAAGGAGGTGGACATGAGAGGGATTCCTTACTGGGGGGATCTACCTCTGGATCTCGGCCTCGAGGAGACGCTGGGATCGGTCGAGAATCTGATTGACACGGCTTTCGGTAAGCGGCTTCAGATCGCCGTGCGCAAGAACCTCGTTTAGTCGTGTCTGCTTTGCGTCTCACGGAATCTTAACAAGCCATGGACGTTGCCCTCTCTTCTGCAGTGGCCTTTGGATTCGTCATCGCC
>JABAOD010002194.1_pt2 | contig 79325 bp, 73 predicted proteins | sample 7062151 | NCBI WGS metagenome assembly JABAOD01 (sample SAMN14538626, study PRJNA623070) | marine sediment metagenome | biome: marine biome [ENVO:00000428]; feature: marine pelagic biome [ENVO:01000023]; material: deep marine sediment [ENVO:00002113] | place: India: Gulf of Khambhat ... | reverse complement strand
GGCGATCGAGCGCTGCTTTTCCGCCATCCGCCAGGACATGGGCCCGGTCGAGACGCTGATCTACAACGCCGGCAACGCGGTCTGGGGCTCGGTCGAGGAGGTCTCGGCGGCGGATTTCGAGCTCGGCTGGCGCATCAACGCGCTCGGCGCGTTCCTCGCATCGCAGAAGGTGATCCCGGCGATGAAGACGGCGGGGAGCGGCAACATCGTCTTCATCGGCGCCACCGCATCGCGCCGCGGCGGCGCGAAGTCGGCGGCCTTCGCTGCCGGCAAGGCGGCGCAGCGCAGCCTTGCCGAATCGATGGCGCGGCACCTGTGGCCGGCCGGCATCCACGTCTCGCTGATCATCATCGACGGGGTGATCGACCTCGAGCGCACCCGCAAGCGCATGTCCGACAAGCCGGACGACTTCTTCCTGCAGGCGGCCGACATCGCCGAGACGGTGTGGCAGACGACGCAGCAGAACCGCTCCGCCTGGTCGTTCGAGGTCGAGGCGCGACCCTACGGGGAAGCCTGGTAGGCCGGCGGCGTTAAGACTCGGTCAAGGCGCGGCCGGTACACTCGGCGCCCGGCGGCAGGGCGCCGCCGGTGGCAAATTCCGCAACCGGGTGGCGGCACCCCATGAATGGCAGACTCCTGGCCGGGCCCCTATCGGACGCTTTTTCCCGCGATCGGCTGATCCGGATCGTCCTCGCCGCGCTGCTGTGCAGCTTCGCGCTGTTCTATTTCGCTTACGGGCTGCCGCCGGGGCCGCTCAACGACTACGGCTCGTTCTGGGCCGCCGGCAAGGCGGCGAGTGCGGGGCTCGACCCGTACGCCGTCTATGCCGAGACCTTCCGCTCGCCGGCGACCGGCCACGTCCACCCGAATCTCAACCCGCCGGCCTCTCTCTTGCTGTTCGCGCCGCTGGCGCGGCTTGCGCCCGCGGCGACGATGACGGCGCTGTGGTGGGGCGGCCTCATCGTCTATGCCGGCATCGTGATCTTGATGCTGCGTCGCCATCCGCGCCCGGACGGGCTTCTGGTCGGGGCCTGGGCGCTCGCCCTGCCGGCGCTGTGGGACGGGCTGCGGCTCGGCCAGGTCTATGTGCTGCTGTTCGCCGGCGCGGCGCTGGTCTGGTATCTCCTGGAGGAGGCGCGGCCGCTGCTGGCGGGCGTGGCGATCGGCTGCCTTGCCGCCTTCAAGCCCAACCTGCTCATCTGGCCGGCGTTGTTGTTCCTGGCCGGCCACCGGCGCGTGGCCGGGGCCGCCGCCCTCTCCTTCCTGGTCGTGAGCGCGTTGCCGGCGCTGCTCTTCGGGCCGGAGGTCTATGGGCAGTGGCTGGCGATGCTGCGCGGCGACGTCGCCGGCCGCTCCGGCTATTTCGCCAACGCGACGGTGGCGGCGATCGGGGTGCGCGCCGGCTCGCACCTCCTGGGCGGCGCGCTCGCCGCGCTCGTCCTCGTCTGGGCGGTTCTCGAGGCGCGCCGCCGGCCGATTTCAGCCGAAGAGGCCAGCGCGCTCGGCATCGGCGTTGCCATCCTCGTCTCGCCGGTCGCCTGGATGCACTATCTGCTGCTGCTGGTCCCGGCGCTGCTGCGCCGTCGCTGGACCGCCGGGGTCGCGGCCGGCGCCACGGTCATGGTGATCCCCACCGTGGCGGCGTTCTGGGCCTTCCACACCCTGCCGCTGTCCTGGCCGGAGCTGGCGCCGGCGATCAAGGCGACGATCGGCTCCGCCTATAGCTGGGGCGCGCTGCTGCTCGTCGTCGCGATGGCCCGGGCCGACCGCGCGAAGGCGCACGGCGCGTAGCACATCAGCCCGACGGTGCGCAGGCCAGGCGCGCGGCCAGCTTTTCGACCCGGCGGGATTCGGCCGTGAGAGTGGAGCCGCGGCATTTATCAGACTCGGTGATCTCGCAGGCCCGTCGGTACTGGGCAAGCGCTGTCACCGCGCCGCAATCGTCCACCTCCGTCAATGCCTGCGCGTAGTACTGCCAGACGTTCGGGCTGTCGGGGAAGCCTCCGACCGCGACGGCGAGGTCTTCGACGGCGGCGGCCGGATTATCGAGCTTCTTCAGGCGAAGATGACCGCGCTGAAACCGAAAATGCGGATCGTCCGGCCGCAGCCGCAGCCCGGCCGTAAGGTCGGTCTCCGCCTCGGGATACCGCCGCCAGCCATAATGACTCCTGAAGCGCTTCCACAATGTCCGAGCGTTCACGGGATCGAGTTCCAGGGCGAGCGCGAAATCTCGAGCGGCGGGCTCCGCACGGCCCGACTCGGAATAGAGTTCGGCGCGCGCGGCCAGTGTGTGGACGCGATGCGGCAGATACACCAGCGCCCGGTTCAGATCGGCTTCGGCCCAATCACGCGATCCTGTCTTGCGCAAGAGACTGGCCCGATAGGTCAGAACCGTTGCGGATTCCGCACGGGTGTCGACCTCGAACAGAAGATCGATGGCGTCATGGTTCTCGCCCGCTTTCGCGAGACGCCGGGCCTGATGCATAACGATTGAGGCGTCAAGACGTGTGAGCAACGGATTGCGCGCGAAGTCGGGGCGGACCGAATCGACATAATCCCGCGCGGCGACCATCCCGTCGGGTCCATCCAGGAGAACTGAAACCCAGGCGTCATGGACCACATGAGCGTACGGTTCGACGGCCAGCGCCTTGTCACGCATGGCACGCGCCAGCCGATCGTCGCCGAGTCGGTGCAGGACATAGATCAGGTGGGCATAGGCCGCCACATTCCGCGGGTCGCGGGCAATTGCAGCCTCGAGATCGCGGCGGACACCGTCATACAGGCTGATATCGAGCTCCCAGTCGGTCTGTTCCGAAGGATTCGGCCCCGGCTTGGCGAACTTGCCGGTCCACCATGCCAGGTGGCTGGTGTAGGCGGCACGGGCAAGCAACGCCGCCGCAGAATTCGGGCGCGCGGCGACCCAGCGCTCCAGCGCCGTGCCGATCTCGGGATTGGTGCTCCGGAACGCGAGATAGTTCACCGTGTATTCGAGCTCGGGCCGGGCACCGGCGAGGTACTCCTGTTGAAGCCGGGCGAGACGGTCGTCGAGTTCGTCGTAGCGGCCATCGAGCAGCTGGCGCTGCAGGGCCAGCAGATCGGGCGGCTGGTAGTCTATTCGCGGTTTTGAGTCGTCCGGCCAGGAATAGAGACGGGCGACGCTGCCCCAAGTATAGCCCTCGAACATGAACCCGAAGCTTAGATGGACTAAGATCGAGGCGACCATGGCCGACATGACGGCAACGGTTACGGTGAGGAGCCCTTTTTTCATGTTCAGTCCCCGCAATTGGCGCAACGCTTCCACGCCCCACTGCGCCATTACGGAGGCTCCGGGTAAAGATTCCGTCAACTTGTGGGGATGACGCTCACAGCTCCGGCACGCGCGGGGCCGACGGCACGTCCTCGGCTTCCGCCGCCTTTTGGGCGCGGCGCAGCTGGTGCTCGCGCCAGGCGATGTACATGGTCGAGGCGAAGATCATGGCGCCGCCGAGCCAGGTGAACGCGGTCGGGATCTCGCCGAACCACAGGAAGCCGAGGAGCGCGGCCCACACCAGCTTGGTGAAGTCGATCGGCATGACGACGTGGGTCTCGCCCTCCTTCAGCGCCTGCACCACGGTCAGCTGGCCGATCGTGCCGAGGACGCCGATCAGCACCAGCAGGCCGAACGTCTCCAGCGTCGGCCATTGCCAGACGGCGAGCGCCGGCACCAGGGACATCGGCGTCATCAGCAGCACCATGTAGGTGGTGATGGTGATCGTCGACTCGGTGCGGCCGAGCACCTTGATGAAGATCAGCGCGATCGCCCAGGTCGCCGACGACAGCACGACCAGCAGCGAGCCGAGGGTAACGCTGCCGGTCTCGCTAAGATCCGGCGCCAGGGCCACGAACACGCCGGAGAAGCCGAACAGGATCGCCGCCCAGCGCCGCAGGCGTACGCGCTCGCCGAGGAACAGCATGGCGAGGATGGCGGTGAAGATCGGCACCGAGAAGCCGAGCGCCGAGACCTGCGCCAGCGGCACCAGGCTGAGCGCGTAATAGAACGCGAACATCGCCACCACGTTGACGCCGGCGCGCGCGGCATGGAGGCCGAGGCGCCGCGTGCGCAGCGGCGCGAGGCCGTAGCGGATGAACCACGGGGTGAGCACGAAGACGCCGAGGAACTGCCGGAAGAAGGCGACCTCGAACGGGTGCAGCGTCTGCGTGACATCGCGCACGATGGCATGCATGGACGAGAACGCGACGGTCGACAGCGCCATCCAGGCGATGCCGCGCAGGTTGCCCGACAGGCCCGCGGGAATGGTCGAGTGATCAGGTTTCAACAAACGGCTTGCAGATTGTTCGACCGCCTATGATGTCGTCTCATGCGGCGCAGGTCACGGATAATTTTCCGCATCGGTGGCGTAGCGCGGACGCCGCGCCCTCTTGACCCGGCGGCCGTTGCCGGGCATGCAACGGCGGACGGACAAGTGGAGGGAGCATCGCCGGATGAGCGTGACGATCTATCACAACCCGCGCTGCAGCAAGTCGCGGCAGACGCTGCAGCTGCTGCGCGACCGGGGCATCGAGCCGCAGATCATCGAGTACCTGAAGACGCCGCCGGACGCGGCGACGCTGGACGGGTTCCTACGAAAACTTGCGCTGGAGCCGCGCGCGCTGATGCGGCGCAAGGAGGCGCCGTACAGCGAGCTGAACCTCGCCGACGAGTCGGTGGGCCGCGACGCGCTGATCGTCGCGATGGTCGAGAACCCGATCCTGATCGAGCGTCCGATCGTCGTGAACGGCGAGAGGGTCGCGCTCGGCCGCCCGCCGGAATCGGTGCTGGAGATCCTCTAGCTTCGCTCGAACCGTAGGGACCGGCAATCGATGGCGCAGTGGTACGAGGACATCGCCGCCGCGCTGGCGGAATACGGGCTGGTCGCGCGCGGGGCGTTTCATCCCGGGCCCGGGGACGGCGCGCCGAATGGCGTCGGCACGCTGCTGCTGGCCGGCAATGCCGGCCCCGCGATGTGGCGGGCCTTCGGCACCGATCCGCCGACGGGACCGGACCCGATGGACACGTGGTGCGGCGCGGCGCTCGAGGAGACCGCGCAGCGCTTCGGCGCCACAGCTTTCCTGCCGTCCGACGGCCCGCCCTACCTTCCCTTCCAGCGCTGGGCGATGCGGGCCGACGACGTGTTCCGCTCGCCCCTCGGCATCCTGATTCATCCCGAGTACGGGCTGTGGCACGGCTATCGCGGCGCCCTCGCCTTCGCCGACCGGCGGGCGCTGCCGCCGCGCACGCCGCGCAGCCATCCGTGCGAGAGCTGCGATACCCGCCCGTGCCTTGCCACCTGCCCGGTTGCGGCGTTCGGCGCCGAGGGGTATGACGTGCCGGCCTGCGCGGCGCATCTGCGCGACGAGGCCGGCGCCGACTGCATGGCGCTCGGCTGCCGGGCGCGGCGGGCCTGCCCGGTCGGCCGCGACCACGCGTATGAGCCGGCGCAGGCGGCGTTCCATATGCGCGCCTTCCTGGCGGCACGCGGCTGAGGGACGGGAATGGCGGCACGGCTGACCAGCGGCAAGATCGCGATCCTGGTGATGCTGGGGGCGGTGGCCGCCTATGTCGGCGTGCTGATGCTGATGGTCGAGCCGACGATCTGGCGCGACATCCCGACGGAGGGCATGAGCCGGAACGGCGCCGCTTGGTCGGACGAGATCGCCGAGCTGCGGGTCTACCGCCTGCCCTATCGGGGGTTCCCGTTCTATTTCGAGGACGAGCTGGCACCGGTCGAGCCGCTCGCCCGGATCGGGGACGCGGAGACCGCGAAGCTGCTGCTGCACGTCCTGCGGGACAGCAGCCCCCCGGGCGAGTCCGCCTGGTGCCGCCGCATCAAGTCGGACACATGGCTCCATATCCTCTCGCTGCGCGGCGACGGCTCGGTGTTCGGCTACGTCATCCTGTCGCCGGCACGCAAGAGCGCGGAGGCGCCGGCCTATCTGTCCGGCTGCGGCCTGCTGATCACCGACCGCACCGGCCCCGGCGTCGAATACACGGATGTCTACGGCGCCTTCGAGATGCTGCGCGAGATCACCGGTACGCGGTTCTGATGGAGTGTCGGCTCATTTGGACGCGAATTTCCATTGTCGCGACGGTGAGTCCCACCCCCACCCTGCCCTCCCCCATCAAGGGGGAGAGATGATTTTTGTTTTCTGACAATAAGTTAACCCCCTCCCTTGGTGGGAGGGGGCAGGGGGAGGGGGACACGCGGAACCTGCCGGCGAACGCCGGCGCCGATTTCATCCTGACGGATTTCGCCCTGCAAGCCTTGCCATCCGCGGCGTCCGCCCCGAACCGCGAGACGCGCTCCTGCGCTATTCCGCCGCCGGGTTGCGCAGGCGGGCGGCGCGCTGCTCGCGCTCCTCGAGTTCGGCCTCGGCCCGCTCGAGAATATCCTCGGACATGTCGTTCTGCGCGTAATGGACGAGGCCGACACGGACGAAGAGCGGGATGTCCTGGCCGTCCCATGGCACGGTGACGTCGTCGAGGTGGCCCTTCAGCGAGGCGGCGCGGCGGCGCGCGTCGTCGTCGCTGATCGCCACCAGGTGGACGGCGAAGCGGCCGCGGTCCAGGCGCGCGATGTGGTCGACCTCGCGGAACCGCCGCCGCAGGATGTTGGCGACCGCGGTCAGCACGTAGTCGCCGGCGTCGACGCCGTGCGCCTCGATGACCTCTTCGTGGCGCGGCAGGTCGACCAGCAGGAGCGCACCGGTCTCGCCATAGCGGCGGCAGCGCGCCAGGCCGCGATGAAGCGCATCGGCGAAACCGCGGCGGTTCAAAAGGCCGGTCACCTCGTCGCTGACATTCCGGCTTTCCAGCCACTCCAGGCGTCGTTCGGCCCGCACGAGACGCAGCTCGGCGTCGGCGATCCGGGCCAACGTGTCCTCGATGACGCGGCGGACCGCCTGGTCGGCCGGTGAATTCGGGTCGAGGGACCCCAGCATGGCCTCGGCGGCCCGCCGGACCGGATCCGGCTTCGCCGGGGCAGCCCCGTCCGCCGCGTCGTGGCGGCCGGTGCTCTCGTCCCTATACGTGTCGTCGTCGTTGGTTTCCATGTCTCATGCACCGCCGGTTCGGCCTGCGGCACCCGTTATGGTGATCACGTCATCCACGAAAAAGGTCGCATCCCCGGTTCACTCTCCCGTTGTCGCACAGATCGATTTCAGCGCCTGCCACTGCGCGTCCGTCAGGCCGGCCTCGCCACCCGGCGCCGCCGCCGCCCGCACCCGGCGTTCGCGATCCGGTGTCGACGGATGCGTCGACAGCATGTCGGGAATGGAGAACACGCTGCCGTCGGCCGCCCCACCCTCGCCGGAGTCCTCGTCGCGAAGGCCGTATTTGTCCTCGATCCGCCGCAGCAGGGTGGTGAAGCTGTCGGCCTTCAGCCCGGCCCGGTTCATCAGCTCGACCGCGCCCAGATCCGCGTCTGTCTCGGCATCGCGCGAGTACGATGCCTGCACCGCCATCTGGCCGATGCCGGCCATCACGTCCGAGGTCATCGCGCCGCCGGTCAGCAGCGGGATGATGAAGGCCTGGAAGCCGATCGAGCGCACCATGTTGGCGGTGGCGTGGCGGTGCGTGACATGGGTGATCTCGTGCGCCATCACGCCGGCGACCTCGTCCGGTGTCTCCGCGAGCTCGAGCAGCCCGTCGAAGATCACGATGTAGCCGCCCGGCGCCGCAAACGCGTTGGCCACCGGGATGTCCAGGACACTCACCTTGAATTCGTATTCGGACCGGTCCGCCGCCTTCAGCCGCGCCGTCAGCGCCTCCAGCGCCCGCAGCCCGGCCTCGTCGCGGCAGGTCAGCTCGGCCGACTTCTTCCAGCCGCCGAAGATCATCGTGACCTGCTCGACCGCCGTCCGGCCCATCCGCTCCTCCATGGCCATCGGCATCATGGCGGCGATCACCGGCGCGGAGTTGGCGAGGACGAACCAGCCGCCCCCGAACAGCACGAACATGACGGCGATCCAGAAGGCGACGCGGCGGCGCGCCACGGGGTCCCGGGCCCCGACATTGCCGATCGCCGGTGCCAGCTGGCGCAGCTCCCCGAGCACCGACGCGTCGGCGATCTCCAGCCGCGCGAGGTCGCGCGACAGGTTCTTCAGGCGCAGCGGCCGGTCGGGCAACGGCGCCTCGACGATGCGCAGATCGTCGTAGGCCCAGACCGTCATCAGCCCGCCGGCGCCGTCGTGTATGCGGATGCCGTCGCCGCCGAACGTCAGCCATACGTCGTGGACGGTGGCGGTCTCGCCGTCCGCGTAACGGCCGGCATGGCTTTCCGGCGCCGCGGGCGGCGGCGCGCTGCCGGTGCTGCTGCCGTCCTCGCCCATGGCTCAGAAGTCGCCGAGATCGAAGGCGTCCGCCAGGCCCTCGCCCATCTTCGGCGCCTCGTCCAGCGCCTGCGCGACCCGGCTGAAATCCTGGGCCCCGGTCAGCGCCAGCGAGGTGACGACGGCATGCGCCATGCGGTGGAACACCAGCACGCGGTTCAGCACATGCGAGCCGATGGCGAACAGGAAGAAGAACAGCAGGACCAGCCCGCCGAAGCGCTGCTGGTCCATGCCGGCGGCGACCATTTCCGGATCGATCTCGTTGTTGGCAGCTGCCATCATCGTGTCCCAGCCGACCAGCCCGATCATGGCGCCGGAGAACAGGAGGACGAACAGGACGAAGAAGCCGAACATCAGGAGGTAGGACGAGAAGTGGATCCAGAACACGCGGCCGAAGCCGAGCGTGGAGGAAAACCGCATGCCCTCGAAGCCGACGCTGCCGGCGAGATAGCGGAACTCCGCGACGCGGTACCACGACATGGCGAGGATGACGAGCAGGTAGACGAACATCGTCGCCGCCACCACGCCGCCGTGCATCTGCGGCGTTGCGGCAAATTCCGTGTCGACCGGCTCGAACGCCGGGCTGTCGTACAGGCCGCTGGCGAACAGTACCGCGAGCAGCAGCGGCAGCGTCAGCCACGGCCAGATCCACAGCTTGAACAGCTCGCCGATCTTGCCGTGGAAGGAGAACGGCCGGTTGCCGAGATGCATGTTCTCGATCTCGAGCCGCACCAGCCCGACCCGCATCACCGGCGACGCCAGGCCCAGCGTCAGCATGACGAGCAGCGTGTAGCCCATGGCGGTGAGCGCATAGCGGACCGGCGAGCCGGTCAGGGTGCCGCGGATGCCGCGCCACAGGGTGCGCGTCAGGCGGTACCGGCGGGCGCGGTAAATCGCGACGTACATCAGGAACACGAGGACCAGGATGTAGAGGACGTAGACGATGCTGAAGATCACCGGGTCCTCGCCGAACAGCACCATGACCAGGGTGAAGCCCCCGATCACCGGGAACAGGATGACAGCGAGCACGATCAGGAACCCGAGGAACAGTTCGAGCCCGGTGCCGGTGTATTCGAGCCGGTCGTCGCCGAGCCGCACATGCGACCACAGGTACTTACGCTCGCGCGTGCGCGCCCAGAAGCGGAATATCATGCCGGTCAGCAGCTGGTAGATCGCGTTGACGGCGACGATCTTGGCGAACGGCACGTGCTGGCCGTCGTATTGGAGTCTGAGGGTCTGGTCCGTCGTATCGGTCATGGTCAATACCCGCGGTTCGTCGCGAACCGCCCAAGAATGAATTGTTTCGGCCGGCGCGGTCCGGGCCCGTGGCGCGCAGCCGCCGGTCGAAGCGAATATTGAATCAAATCAGCGCTATTATGGCGTGCCGGCGGTTAGCAAATCCTTACCCGGTTCGCGACCGTGGGGACCCGTTTGCGGCGGCACATGCGGTCCGGCCGTCCGTTGACGGGCGCAGCGCCCCATGCCTAAATGCCGGGAGCGGCGCTGCGGTGCGCAATACCGCATGAAATTGCGGACTTCGCCAGCGCGGCCCGCAGCATGAATCGACGGCCGTCTGCCGGCCGATCGCACGGCGCGCCTTGCAATCCGCGACGGGACCACGCGCCGGCCACAAGTAGCTTGGAGGCTTGAAACAATGAAACGTACAGGGATCCGCCACGCATTTCTGATCGCCGCCGCCGCGGCGCTGGCCTGGGGCACCGCGCCGGCGACCGCGGACGTCGTGAAATGGGACATGGCCAACGAATACAACGCCACCTCCAACCACGGCGAAGGCGACACCTTCTTCGCCAACACGCTGCGCGAGAAATCCCGCGGACAGATCGAGATCACCCTGCATTTCGGGGCCTCGCTCGGCTACAAGTCCAAGGACCAGCTCGATGCCGTGGGCGACGGGGCGATCCCGATCGCCGACACCTATGTCGGGCCGCTGGGCGGCATCGATCCGATGTTCCTGCTGCCGTCGCTGCCGTTCCTTGCGGCGACCACGGAGGAGGCCGCCACCCTGTTCGAGGTGGCGCGGCCCTACTACGAGCAGATCTTCGCCGCCAACAACCAGAAGCTCCTCTATGCCTCGCCCTGGGCGCCGTCCGGCATCTGGGCCAAGAAGCCGGTCGACAGCATCGCCGCGCTCAAGAACCTGAAGATCCGCACCTACGATGCGAACGGCACGATCACCCTGCAGGAGGCCGGCGCCGCGCCGATCCAGCTGAGCTGGGCCGACGTCGTCCCGCAGCTCGGCACCGGCGGCATCGAGGCGGTGCTGACCTCGGCCGAGGGCGGCACCAACGCCAAGTTCTGGGAGCATCTGAGCCATTTTACCGAGATCAACTACGCCATGCCGCTCAACATGGTGCACATCAACCTCGACGTCTTCAACGGGCTGTCGCCGGAGCTGCGCAAAGCGGTGCTCGACGCCGCGGCGGAGACCAGCGCCCATAACTGGAAGGGCGTGGACGCCCGCAACGCCCGCAACTATGCGACCATGAGGGAAAACGGGATGACCGTCGTCACCGGCGTGTCCTCGGACTACCTGAAGGCGCTGAGCGCGGCCGGCCAGCGGGCGCTCGACGAATGGCTGGTCAAGACCGGCGACAAGGGAAGGGCGATCATCGCCGAATACCGGAAACGGACCGGCAAGTAGGGGCGATCGCGCAGGGCGGCCTAGCGGGACCGGGCCGGGCCGCCGATGCGCCCGCACCGAATCTGGTGACCGCATGGCGGGACCGGTGGAGCGACTGATCCGGGCGGTGGAGCGCCTGTCGCACGCGGCCGGCGTGGTGTCGGCGGCACTCCTGATCGGCATGGTGCTCCACATATTGCTCGAGATCGTGCTCCGGGCCTTCTTCTCGAGCTCGACCTTCGTGCTCGACGAGTTCGTCGGCTACGGCGTCGCGGCGATCACCTTCCTGTCGCTCGGCTATGCGCTGAACGAGGGCGCGCTGATCCGGGTGAACATCCTGCTCTCGCGGACCGCCGGGCGGCCCCGCATCGCGCTCGAAATCTTCTGCGTCTCCGCCACCCTGGCGATGACCGTGTTCATCGCGGCGTATTTCTGGCGCAGCGTCGCCCGCAACTGGACGCGCGGCGCGGTCAGCGAGAGCATCGCCGAAGTCCCGCTGTGGATTCCCGAAGGGCTGGTGCTGGCCGGAGTCGTCCTGTTCGCGATCCAGCTGGCCGCCTACCTCGTGCGGCTGGTCGCCGGCGACCGCCGCATCGTCGGCGAGGACAGCGAAGACCGGGAGCAGGTCGAGTGAGGATCGCATGGAAGCGCTGATCGCAGGGCTCGTCATCCTGGTCCTGGTGTTCCTGTTCCTCGGCGCCGGGACCTGGGTGTTCGCCGGCCTGCTTCTGGTCAGCACCACCGGGCTGCTGATCCTGCTGCCCGACAGCTTCTCGGCCCACCGCATCGGCGTCGTCATCACCAAGATCATGTACCGCTACGCCAGCACCTGGGAGCTGGCGGCGATCCCGATGTTCATCTGGATGGGCGAGATCATCTTCCGCACCGACATCTCCGAGCGCCTGTTCAAGGGCCTCGCGCCGCTGGTCGACCACATTCCCGGCCGGCTGCTGCACACCAACATCGCCGGCTGCACCCTGTTCGCCGCGGTCAGCGGATCGAGCGCCGCGACCACCGCGACGGTCGGCAAGATCACGACGACGGAGCTCGCCCGGCGCGACTACGACACCGACCTTGCGATCGGCTCGCTGGCCGGCGCCGGCAGCCTCGGCCTGCTGATCCCGCCGTCGATCGTGATGATCATCTACGGGCTGCTCGCCGAGGTCTCGGTATCGCGGCTGTTCGCCGCCGGGGTGTTCCCCGGGCTGCTGATCGCGGCGCTCTATTCCGGCTACATCCTGGTGCGCTGCGCCATCCGGCCGTCGCTCTCGCCCGCCGCGGCCGACGACTACAGCTGGATGGACCGCCTGCGCGCGGTGGGCAACCTGGTGCCGGTCGTCATCCTGATGGTGATCGTCCTCGGCTCGATCTATTCCGGCATCGCAACCCCGTCGGAGGCGGCGGCGGTCGGGGCGACGGCGGCGCTGCTGCTGGCGGCGGCGATGCGGCAGCTGACCTGGGACGTCTTCAAGACCTCGATCATGGGCGCGGTGCGGACCTCGTGCATGGTCTGCATCATCCTGGTGTCGGCCGCGTTCCTGTCGACGGCGATGGGCTACCTGCACGTGCCGATGGACCTCGCCGAGGCGATCGGCCGGCTCGGCCTGTCGCCGTATGGGCTGATCATCATCCTGTCGCTGTTCTACATCATGCTGGGGCTGTTCCTCGACGGCATCTCGATCACCGTGATGAGCCTGCCGATCGCGCTGCCGCTGGTCATCCAGGCCGGGTTCGATCCGGTGTGGTTCGGCGTCTACCTCGTGATCATGGTCGAGCTCGGCCAGGTGACGCCGCCGATCGGCTTCAACCTGTTCGTCCTGCAGGGCCTGACCGGCCATTCGATCGGCCGCATCGCGCTGGCCGCGCTGCCGTTCTTCGTGCTGATGTGCATCGGCGTCGCCATCGTCACGCTGTTCCCGCAGATCGCGCTGTGGCTGCCCGACGCCCTGTTCAGCCGGCCGGTGGGATAAAGCGCGGTGGCGTCACACGAGCTCGTTCTTCCAGAACGCGCCGTCCTTCAGGATCGCCTTCATGTGCCGGCCCTGGTCCTGCAGCAGCGTGAGGTCCTCGAGCGGGTTGCCGTCGACCACCAGCAGGTCGGCGCGGGCGCCCTCGGCGACGACGCCGATCTCGCCGGCGAGGCCGAACAGCTCGGCGGCGACGGTGGTGGCCGAGCGGATGATGACGTCGGCCGCCTGCACCTGGGCGCGCAGCGCGAACTCGTTGGACTGGTGGCGGTGCATCGAGCCCAGAAGGTCGGTGCCGTAGGCGATCTTCACGCCGCTGCGGTCGGCGCGCTCGAGCGCCGCCATGCCGGCGTCCATGACCTCGGCGATCTTGCCGTGCATGTCGGCCGGCAGGCCGGCCTCGATGCCCTCGTCCCACAGCGCGTGGTAGGTCGACAGCGTCGGCACCAGGTACGCGCCGGTCTTCCGGAACAGGTCGATCGAGTCGCCGTCGATGAGGTTGCCGTGCTCGATCGAGCGCACGCCGCATGTCAGCGCCCGGTTGACCGCGTCTGCCGTGTACGCGTGGGCCATGACGTAGAGCCCCGCCGCCTCGGCCTCGGCGACGATCGCCGCGATCTCCTCGATCGAGAACTGCAGGTTGGAGATGCGGTCGGTCGGCGAGGACACGCCGCCGGAGGCCATGATCTTGATCTGGTTGGCGCCCTTGCGGATCTCGTTGCGCGCGGCCCGGCGCACCTCCGTTATGCCGTCGCAGACATGGCCCAGCCCGGCGCAGCAGAAGCACTCGCCGAGGCCGTGCTCGCCCGGCCGGCGCATGTCGCCATGGCCGCCGGTCTGCGACAGCGCCTTGCCGCAGAACAGGATGCGCGGGCCGGTAAGGTAGCCTTCGTCGACCGCCGCGGCGAGGCCGTAATCGGCGCCGCCGGCATCGCGCACCGTGGTGAAGCCGCGCATCAGCATGCCCTCGAGGACCTCCGCCGCGCGCGCCGTCACGTAGGACGGCGACCAGTGGCGCAGGGCCGCGAAGTCCGGCGTCACCGCGGTCACGTGGACGTGGGCGTCGCACAGCCCGGGCATCAGGGTCCGGCCCTTCAGGTCGAAGACCTGCGCGCCGCTGGCGCGAAGCGGCGCGGCGGAGATGGCCGCGATCCGTCCGTCCTCGACGCGCACGTTGCACTCGCCGGTCAAGGCGCCCTTGTCCGCGTCGAGCACCAGGGCGTTGGTGAAAATGATATGGGTCACAGGCGGGTTCCTCCCGGCGGCCATCATAGCGCCAATGATCCCGCGCGGCAGCCCTCGCCGCGCGCCGCTTGCCGTTCGTGCCAAAGCGGCGTATTTAGACGGGTAACAATCAACACAACGGGACGGGGCGGGATGGCGGTCAAGACCGCGAAGGGACCGGGCGATACCGGGACCTATATTCTCGAGGACCAGGTCGGCCATCTGCTGCGCCGCGCCCACCAGCGTGCGTCCGCGATCTTCCAGGAGCATATGGCGGAGGACCTGACCCCCCAGCAATACGCGGCGCTGATCAAGATCCGCGATTTCGGGTCGGTGTCGCAGAATCGCCTCGGCCGCGCCGTGGCCATGGACCCCGCGACCAGCCAGGGCGTGGTGCAGCGCCTGATCGCCAAGCGCCTGATCCAGCGCGGCGACGACCCGAAGGACCGGCGCCGCAGCCTGCTGAGCCTGACCGCCGAGGGTGCGGAGCTGGCCGAAACGCTGATCCCGTCGGGGCGGAAGATCACGGCGGAGATACTCGAGCCGCTGTCGCAGGACGAGCAGACGGCGTTCCTGACACTGCTGAAGAAACTGACCTGACGCCGGACCGGGCCGTGGGCGGCGCGCTTGACAGGACGACGGCAGGGATCGCTATTATGTTCGTGTGCACATGAACACCGGAGCGCGTCGCGGCCTCGGGCGATAGCCGCGGCGGCCCGGGCGGAGGGCCGGCGATGGGCAGCTATCTGCGCCCGGATTCCTTGGCGGAGGCGGTGGCCGCGCTCGCGGCCGGGCCGCGGACGGTGCTGGCGGGCGGGACCGATTATTATCCGGCGCGGGTCGGGCTGCCGCTCGACGACGACATCCTCGACATCACGGCGATCGACGCGCTGCGCGGGATTGCGGCGACCGACGGCGGCGTGCGGATCGGTGCCCTGGTGCGCTGGAGCGAACTTGCCGGCGCGGCACTGCCGCCCGCCTTCGACGGCCTGCGCCATGCCGCAGGGCAGATCGGCGGCCGCCAGGTGCAGAACGCCGGCACCGTCTGCGGCAATGTCTGCAACGCCTCGCCGGCCGCGGACGGAATTCCGAACCTGCTGGTGCTGGAGGCGTCGGTGGAGCTGGCGTCGGCGGCCGGCACCCGCACCGTGCCGGTCGGCGCGTTCGTCACCGGCAACCGGACCACCGTGCGGCGACCGGACGAGCTGGCGACCGCGCTCGTCGTTCCGGCGGCGCCAGAGGGGGCCCGCAGCAGGTTCGAGAAGCTCGGCGCGCGGACCTACCTCGTCATCTCGATCGCCATGGTGGCGGCGCTGATCGCGCCGGCACGCGATGGCACGGTCGCCGCGGCGCGTATCGCGGTCGGCGCCTGCTCCGCCGCGGCGCAGCGCCTGACTGCGCTGGAAGCGGCGCTCGGCGGCGCGCGCATCGGCCCCGAACTCGCCGCGATCGCGCAGCCGGGTCACCTCGCGTCGCTGGCGCCGATCGACGACGTGCGCGGCTCCGCCGAATATCGCGGCGAGGCGGCGCTGGTCCTCATCCGTCGGGCCTTGGCCGCGCTGGGCGAGGACGTGCGATGAGCGGGCGCCAGCCGATCGCATTCGCCGTCAACGGACGCGCCGTGACCGTGACCGCCGAGCCGGCGACGCGGCTCAGCGACGTCCTGCGCGAGGAGCTGGCGCTGACCGGCACCAAGGTCGGCTGCGAGGCCGGCGACTGCGGCGCCTGCACCGTGCTGCTCGACGGCACGCAGGTCTGCGCCTGCCTGGTGCCCGTCGCCCAGGTCGCCGGGCGCGCCGTGCAGACCGTCGAGGGGCTGGCCGGGGATCCCGCGACACGGCGACTGCAGGAGTCGTTCCATCGCCACAATGCCGCGCAGTGCGGGATGTGCACGCCCGGCATGCTGATGGCCGCGGCCGACCTGCTGCGCCGGCAGCCGGACCCCGACGAGCGGCAGGTCGAGGATGCGCTGGCCGGCGTGCTGTGCCGCTGCACCGGCTACCGGGCGATCGTCCGCGCGGTTCTCGATGCCGGCAGCGCGACGCGGCCCGTCGCGCCCGCCGCGGGCCGGGCCGTCGGCGCGGCGCTGCCGAAGGTCGACGGCATGGCCAAGGTGGCGGGGACCGAGATCTATGGCGCCGATGCGGCGCCGGAGGGCGCATTGTGGCTGCGCGCCGTCCGGTCGCCGCATGCGCGCGCGCGATTCACGATCGGGGCGCTGGAGGGGCTGCATGCCCGCTTCCCCGGGCTCGTGCGGGTGTTGACCGCGGGCGATGTCCCGGGGCGCAACGGCTTCGGCATCTACCCGCAGATCAAGGACCAGCCGGTTCTGGCGGACGGCGTGGTGCGCCATCGCGGCGAGGCGGTCGCGGCGCTGGTCGGCGATCCGGCGACGATCCGGGCCTTGCGCGACTCCGACGTGCCGGTCGCGTGGGAGCCGCTCGACCCGGTCGTCGGCATCGACGGCGGACTGGCGGAAGGGGCCCCGCCGGTGCAGGAGGACCGGCCCGGCAACATCCTGACCCGGGGCCGCCTGCAGAGGGGGGATCCGGACGCCGCGCTGGCGGCGGCCGCGCACGTCGCCGAGGCGCACATGCAGACCCGCGCCGTCGAGCATGCCTACATCGAGCCGGAGGCCGGCTGGGCGCGCCGGGCCGGCGAGCGTCTGGAGCTGTTCGTGACCACCCAGTCGCCCTATATGGACCGCGACGAGACCGCCGCGATTCTCGGCATCGAACCCGAACGCGTACGGATCATCCCGTCGGCCTGCGGCGGCGGGTTCGGCGGCAAGCTCGACCTGTCGGTGCAGCCGCTGCTGGCCGTCGCCGCCTGGCTGCTCGACCGGCCGGTACGCTGGGTCTACACCCGCCCGGAGTCGATGATGTCGACCACCAAGCGGCATCCGGCCCGCATGACGGGCCGGGCCGCCTGCGACGCCGAGGGGCGGCTGACCGCGTACGACTTCAGCGGCGATTTCGATACCGGGGCGTACGCCTCGTGGGGGCCGACCGTCGCCGACCGCGTGCCGATCCATGCCAGCGGCCCCTATCGCGTCGCCAACGTACGGGCGGTGACGCGGGCGGTATTGACCAACATGGCGCCGTCGGGCGCGTTCCGCGGTTTCGGGGTGCCGCAATGCGCGCTGGTGCACGAGGCGCTGATGGATGCGCTGGCCGCGAAATGCGCGATCGATCCGCTGCAGTTCCGCCTGATCAACGCGCTCCGGCCGGGCGATGCGATCTCGACCGGCCATGTGCTCGACGCCAGCGCCGGCCAGGTGCCGTGCCTGGCGGCGCTGCGGGAGCGCTGGCACGACTGGCGCGCCGCCGCGGACGCTTTCAATCTCGACGATAAGTCGGTGCGTCGCGGCGTCGGCGTGGGCAGCGTCTGGTATGGCTGCGGCAACACCTCGATGTCCAACCCGTCGACCATGCATCTGGGCCTGGATCCCGACGGCACGGTGACGCTGTACAGTGGCGCGGTCGACATCGGCGAAGGCGCCAACACGGTGCTCGTCCAGATTGCCGCCGACGCGCTCGGCGTGCCCGCCGCGGCGCTGCGCTACGTGATGGGCGACACCGACCTGACCGCCGATGCCGGCAAGACCTCGGGATCCCGCCAGACCTACGTCTCCGGCCGGGCGGCGCAGCGCGCGGGCGAGGACCTGCGGGCCCAGCTTTTGCGCCTGACCAATGCCGGCGCGCAGGCCGCGATCGAGCTTGCGTCCGGGCGGGTCATCGTGCGCGACGGCGACGCCGTGCATCGCATCGACCTGCGCGACATGCCCCGGGACCGGCGCGGCGACGTGCTGAGCGGCGCGGGCACGTTCGATCCGCCGACCAGCCCGCTTGACGGGAACGGGCAGGGCAAGCCATATGGCACCTTCGGGTTCGGCGCGCAGATCGCCCTCGTCGAGGTGGACATGGCGCTCGGCCGGGTCGCGGTCCTCGGCGTGGCGGCGGCGCATGATGTCGGCCGCGCGATCAACCCGGCCCAGCTTGAAGGCCAGATCCACGGCGGCATCGCCCAGGGGCTGGGCTATGCGCTGATGGAGGAGTACGTGCCGGGACGTACGGAAAACCTGCACGACTACCTGATCCCGACCGTCGGCGACCTGCCGCCGATCGAGGTGATGCTGATCGAGGAGCCCGAACCGACCGGACCGTATGGCGCCAAGGGCATCGGCGAGCACTCGCTGATCCCGACGGCGCCGGCGATCCTTGGCGGGATCGCGCACGCCACCGGCGTCCGGCTCACCGAGGTGCCGGCGACGCCGGCCCGGGTCCGCGCGGCGCTGCGGGCGAACGGCCATGTCTGAGCGGCAGCGCAAGCGCGACAAGGACGCGGGCATCGTGACCTGCGACGCCTGCCCGGTGCTGTGCCGGATCCGCGAGGGACGGGCCGGCGCCTGCGACCGCTATGCCAACCGGGACGGCCGCCTCATGCGGGTCGACCCGGTGGTCATCGTGCAGAGCAGGGCCGAGTCCGAGGGCCGGCTGACGCCGTTCCTGAGCAGCGCCGACGAATGGGACGGCGACATCATGCCGCGCGATACCACGCTGACCGGGATCGGCGCCGGCACCACCTATCCGGACTACAAGCCGGCGCCGTTCATCGTCTCCAGCGTCCACGACGGCGTCGACATGGTGACCGTCGTCACCGAGGGCATCTTCAGCTATTGCGGCGTCAAGGTGAAGATCGACACCGACCGCTTCATCGGCCCCGAGCAGGCCACGGTGCGCTGCGAGGGCGAGCCGGTCGGCCATGTCACCACCGCCGAGTACGGCTCGCAGATGCTGGCCCTCGGCGGCGTGCGCCACTTCACCGGCGGCAGCAAGGCGGAGGGTGCGGCGACGTGCCGGATGATGCTGTCGCTGTGCAACAAGCAGGTGGTCGAGCTGGCCGTCGACGGCGGCGCCGCTCTGGTGCTGCAGGCGGACCGCCCGCCGGTGGTCAACGGCAGCCGCGAGGAGCGCATGCGGGTCGGCTGCGGCTCGGCCACCATCGGCATGTTCGCCCGGCAGTGGCACGGCCACGTCGACGAGGTCATCGTCGTCGACGACCACATCACCGGCGTGCTCTCGGAGCACCAGGCGGGCCGCTTCCTCGGCATGCCGCCGACCGGCATACGCGTACGCGGGCGGCGGTCGACGCCGGGCCGCTATTTCCAGGTGGCGGAGCCGGGCACCGGCTGGGGCGGCACCGACGTGACCGACCCGCTGACCATCATCGAGGCGATCGACCCGGCGGTCGCCCGGCCCGGCCTGCGCCTGCTGATGGTCAGCACCACCGGCCAGGATGCCGGCTATTACCTTCTCGATGAGGCTCTTCGGCCGACGCCTGCGGAAATGCCGGAGGCGGTGGCCAGGGTCGTCGAGCGGATCGGCGAGAACTGCGAGCCGGCGCTGACCTCGGTGCTGTTCATGGCGGGCGCCGGCGGCAGCCTGCGCGCCGGCGTCACCGAGAACCCGGTCGGCCTGACGCGCTCGGTCAAGGACGCGCTGACCCGCGTCACCTGCGGCGGCGTACCCGTGTACGTGTGGCCCGGCGGCGGCATCACGGTGATGGTCGACGTCGCGCGCATGCCCGACAACGCGTTCGGCTCGGTGCCGACCCCGGCCCTGGTCGGGCCGATCGAGTTCACCATGCGCCGCGAGGACTATCGGGCGCTCGGCGGGCACATGGACAGCATCCGCGACATCGACGATGCCCTGCGCAGCGCGCAGACGCGCCTGGCGCCGCCGCGCGGCGGGGGCTGAGGCGATGCGCGGACCGCTGTCGGCGCTGCGACCGGATGGCAGGCTGCACCTGCAGCACGGCCCCATCGACCTCGTCATCGGGGCCGCGGGGCCGCCCGGCGAGGTGGCGGCCGCCTACCGCCAGGCCGACGCGCGGTTCCGCACCATCCTCGACGAGCTGGTCGGTGAGCTGCCGTGCCTGCGCCGGCCGGCCGGCCCGGAGGTCTCGGCGGCGGATTTCCGCGGGCCGGCGGCGCGCCGCATGGTGCGGGCGGTGCGGCCGCACGGTGGCGTGTTCGTCACGCCGATGGCCGCGGTCGCCGGCGCCGTCGCCGACGAGGTCCTGGCGGCGTTGTGCGCGGGACGGCGCCTCGTCCGCGCCCATGTCAACAACGGCGGCGACATCGCCCTGCACCTGGAAGCGGGGCAGCGCTACGTTGCCGGGCTGGTGGCGCGGGTCGACCGTGCCCGGCCGGACGGGCGCTGCACGGTCAGCCACGACATGCCGGTGCGCGGCATCGCGACCAGCGGCCGCGGCGGACGCAGCTTCAGCCTCGGCATCGCCGACGCGGTCACGGTGCTGGCGCGCAACGCGGCGATGGCCGACGCCGCAGCCACGCTGATCGCCAACGCGGTGACGCTCGACCATCCCGCGATCCGGCGCGCCGCCGCCGAAACGCTGGACCCGGACAGCGATCTGGGTAATCTGATGGTCACGACGGACGTCGGGCCGCTCGACCGGCAGGCGGTCGCGGCGGCGCTGGACGCCGGCGCCGCCGTGGCGATGCCGATGCGCACCGCCGGTCTGATCCACGGCGCGGTGCTGTGCCTGGACGGGCGCTACCGGGTGGTCGGCGCGGCGCCGTCCTTTGCGCTGACGCCGGCGACACGGCCCGCGCGGCCAGAGGGACTGCGCGCGGCCCGGCGGTGAACGGCACGGCCGCTTCCGTGCCGGAAGAACAGGAACAAGGGAGACGAAAGATGACGACAAGACGGGTATTCCTGATGGTGGCCGCGGCGCTGACGGGTGCGCTGTTCGCCGTCGCCGCACCGGCCCAGGAGACGATCAAGATCGGCGAGATCAACAGCTACACCCGGCTTCCCGCCTTCACCCTGCCGTACCGGAACGGCTGGGAGCTCGCAGTCGAGGAGATCAACACCGCCGGCGGCGTGCTGGGCCGTCCGCTCGAGGTCATCTCGCGCGACGATGCCGGCAAGCCGGGCGACGCGGTCAAGATCGCCGAGGAGCTGGTGAGCCGCGACGGCGTGGTCATGCTCGCCGGCACGTTCTTCTCGCATATCGGCCTGGCGGTGACCGACTTCGCCCAGCAGAAGGAGGTCATGTTCGTCGCCGCGGAGCCGCTGTCCGACGCGCTCACCTGGGCCAAGGGCAACCGCTATACCTTCCGGCTGCGCCCCAACACGACGATGCAGGCGGCCATGCTCGCCGAGCAGGCGGCCAAGCTGCCGGCCACCCGCTGGGCGACCATCGCCCCGAACTACAAGTACGGGCAGGATGCCGTCGCGGCGTTCAAGGCGGAGCTTCTGAAACGCAAGCCGGAGGTCGAATTCGTCGCCGAGCAGTGGCCGGCGCTGTTCAAGATCGACGCCGGGGCCGAGGCGCAGGCGCTGGCCAATGCGAACCCCGAGGCGATCTACAACGTCACCTTCGGCGGCGACCTCGCCAAGTTCGTGCGCGAGGGCAAGCTGCGCGGCCTGTTCGAGGGCCGCGAGGTGGTCAGCCTCTTGTCCGGCGAGCCGGAATACCTCGACGCGCTGAAGGACGAGGCGCCGGAGGGCTGGATCGTCACCGGCTATCCCTGGTACGCCATCGACACGCCGGCGCATCGCGCCTTCGTCAACGCCTACCGGGCCAAGTTCAACGACTATCCGCGGCTCGGCTCGGTGGTCGGCTACAACACCTTCAAGGCGATCGCCGCGATCATCGCCAAGGCGGGCTCGACCGACACCGACAAGATGATCGCCGCGGCGGAGGGCATCACCGTCGAATCGCCGACCGGGCCCTTCACCTTCCGGGCCATCGACCACCAGGCGACGATGGGCGCCTATGTCGGGCGCACCGCGCTGAAGGACGGCAAGGGCATCATGGTCGACTGGTTCTACGCCGACGGCGCCGCCTACATGCCGAGCGACGAGGAAATCCTGCAGATGCGGGCCAGCAACTGAGCCGCACGACCCCTGCAAAGGGGGCGGACGGCCCGATGCCGGTCGCGCTGTGCCGGAGGCCGCACGACGCCGGCGCCGGGCCGGCGCAGCCCTGCCGCGGGCGTACGCCGTGACCGGGCAGATCGTCGTGCAGTTCCTGACCGGGCTGGCCAGCGCGGCGTCGCTGTTCCTGATCGCCGCCGGCCTGTCGATCATCTTCGGCGTCACGCGGATCGTGAATTTCGCGCACGGCTCGCTGTACATGCTGGGCGCCTACATCGCCTACAGCCTGACGGAGCGCCTCGCGGCGGGCACCGCGTACGGGTTCTGGGCCTCGGTGCTGCTGGCGGCCCTCGCGGTGGCGGCGATCGGCGCGGTCATCGAGATCCTGGTGCTGCGGCGGATCTACCGGGCGCCGGAGCTGTTCCAGCTGCTCGCCACCTTCGGCATCGTCCTCGTCGTCCAGGACGCGGCCCTGTGGATCTGGGGGCCGGTCGACCTGATCGGGCCGCGGGCACCGGGGCTGGACGCCTCGGTCGCCATCCTGGGCCAGCGCCTGCCGGAATACGATATCGCGCTGATCGTCATCAGTCCGGTCGTGCTCGGCCTGCTCTGGCTGCTGTTTCACCGGACGCGCTGGGGCATCCTGGTGCGCGCGGCAACGGAAGACCGCGAGATGGTCGGCGCCCTCGGCCGCAACCAGGCCTGGCTGTTCACCTCGGTGTTCTTCGTCGGCGCCTTCCTCGCCGGGCTCGGCGGCGCGATCCAGCTGCCCAAGGGCGGCGCCGACCTGCTGATCGACCTCAACGTCATCGCGGCGGCCTTCGTCGTCGTCGTGGTCGGCGGCATGGGCAGCATCACCGGCGCCTTCCTGGCCGCGATCCTGATCGGCGAGCTGCAGGCCTTCGCGGTGCTGCTGCTGCCCGAGAGCACGCTGGTCATCATGTTCCTCGCCATGGCCGTGGTGCTGGTGATCCGGCCGTGGGGCCTGCTCGGGCGGCCGATGCCGGGCCCGGCGCCGGGACAGGCCGCCGAACCGCTGCTCCGCCCCGCGGGCCCGCGGGTGCGCCTGATATGGGCCGCGGCGATCGGGCTGCTCCTGTTCCTGCCGCTCATCGCCGAGGACTTCACCCTGACCCTGACCATCGAGATCGTCATCCTCGCCCTGTTCGCGGCCAGCCTGCATTTCATCATGGGGCCGGGCGGCATGGTGAGCTTCGGCCATGCCGCCTATTTCGGGCTCGGCGCATACGGCGCGGCGCTCCTCGCGACGTCGCTGGACACGCCGATGGAGCTGGCGCTGCTCGCCGCGCCGCTGGTCGCCGGCGCCGGCGCCCTCGTCTTCGGCTGGTTCTGCGTGCGGCTGTCGGGCGTCTACCTGGCGATGCTGACCCTGGCCTTCGCGCAGATCGCGTGGTCGGTCGTGTTCCAGTGGTACGAGCTGACCGGCGGCGAGGACGGTCTGCTCGGCATCCGCCGCGCACCCTGGGCCGACGAGCGCATCGTGTTCTACTATCTCGTTCTGGCCGCCTGCGGCGTTGCCATCTACGCGATGCGACGCATGATCTTCGCGCCGTTCGGCTACGCCGTGCGGGCGGGCCGCGACTCGCGCCTGCGCGCCGACGCGATCGGCATCGACTGCCGGCACTTCGAGTGGATGGCCTTCCTTATCGCCGGCACGATGGCGGGCATCGCCGGCGGGCTCTACGTGTTCTCCAAGGGCAGCGTGTTCCCCGACGAGATGTCGATCCCGCGCTCGGTCGACGGACTCGTCATGGTGCTGCTCGGCGGCGTGCAGACGCTGTCCGGCCCGATCTTCGGCGCCACCGCCTTCACCTGGCTGCACGACGCGATCTCGCGCCTCGACTACTGGCGGTTCATCCTCGGCGGCACGATCATCGGCCTCGTGCTCGCCTTCCCCCAGGGACTCGGCGGGATCTGGCAGCAGCTCGAGGCGCTGGTCCGGCGGCGGCATGCGGCGGCGGACGAGGCGGATCCGTGACGGTGCTCGCGGTCCGCGCCCTGTCCAAGGCCTTCGGCGGCGTGCAGGCGGTCGCCAGGGTCGGCTTCGACGTCGCCGCGGGCGAGCTGCTGGCGATGATCGGACCGAACGGCGCCGGCAAGTCGACCTGCTTCAACCTGCTGAACGGCCAGCTGCGGCCGGACGGCGGCTCGGTCCGGCTCGACGGACGGGAGATCGCCGGCCTGCCGCCGCGCGAAGTCAGCCGGCGCGGTGTCGGGCGCACCTTCCAGATCACCGCCACCTTCGGCTCGATGACGGTGGCCGAGAACGTCCAGACGGCGCTGATCGCCCACCACCGCGGCCTCGGCGGGCTGTGGCGGCCGGCCGCCTCCCTGCACCGCGATGCCGCGATGACGCTGCTGGCGCGCGTCGGCATGGCCGACCAGGCGGACCGGGCGTGCGGCGTCCTCGCCTATGGCGACCTCAAGCGCGTCGAGCTCGCGGTCGCGCTGGCCAACGATCCGGTCCTGCTGCTGATGGACGAGCCGACCGCGGGCATGGCCCCCGGCGAGCGCGTCGAGCTGATGGCGCTGGCCGCCGAGATCACGCGCGAGCGCAACATCGCGGTGCTGTTCACCGAACACGACATGGACGTCGTGTTCGCCCATGCCGACCGCATCATCGTGCTGAACCGCGGCGAGCTCATCGCCGCGGGCACGCCGGACGAGGTCCGCGCCGACCGCAGCGTGCGCGAGCTCTATCTCGGCGAAAGCGTGGCGACGCGATGACGGGCGAGCCGCAGATGCTCAAGGTCACCGGCCTGGCCGCCCATTACGGCTGGGCGCGGATCCTGTTCGACCTGTCGCTCTCGGTCGGCCGCGGCGAGGTCGCGGTGCTGCTGGGACGGAACGGCGCCGGCAAGTCGACGACCCTGAAATCGATCGTCGGCCTGGTCCTGCCGTCGGCGGGCTCGATCAGCTTCCGCGGCACCGAGATCGCCGGCCTGCCGCCGCACCGCATCGTCCGCATGGGGCTGGGCTACGTGCCCGAGGAGCGCCGCATCTTCGCCGATCTTACGGTCGCCGAGAACCTCGAGGTCGGCCGCCAGGCGCCGCGCGCGGGCGCCCCGGAATGGACGCAGGACGCGCTGTTCGCCCTGTTCCCGAACCTCGCCGGCATGCGGGACCGGCGCGCCGGACAGATGAGCGGCGGCGAGCAGCAGATGCTGACCATCGCGCGCACCCTGATGGGCAACCCGTCGCTGATCCTGCTGGACGAGCCGTCCGAGGGGCTGGCGCCGGTCATCGTCGACCAGATGGCCGCCACGATTCGCGCGCTCAAGACGCATGGCCTGTCGATCCTGCTGTCGGAGCAGAACCTGCGCTTCGCCGGCATGGTCTCCGACCGCGCCTATATCATCGAGAAGGGCCGCATCCGCTGGCACGGCAGCATGGACGAGCTGCGGGCCGACGATGCGGTGACGCATCAGTACCTCGTCGTGTGATTCGTGGTAAACCGTGTCGGACGCAGCGCGCAGCAGGATTGCAGGACCGATGCAGAACCGGAACTTGGCACGGCGCGGACGGTCGAGGCGATGGCCCGGCCTGGTGCTGCTGGCACTGCTGCTGGCACTGCTGCTCGCCGGCTGCGCCCGGCCGCTCGCGGCGGGCGAGCGCATCGTCGACCTCGGGCCGGCCGGCGGCCTCGCGCTGCAGGTTCCCGCCGGCTGGGTGATGCGCGAGAGCGGGCCGCCCGAGGCGCCGCTCGTCACCCTGACCTTCGGCCCGGAGGTCGGCGACGAGTTCGCCGTGCTGCTGACCCCGATCCACCCCGACCGCGGGGCGGACCCGGACTTCGGCTCGCCAGAAAACGTCTACCGCATCGTCGCCGCGGCGGCGCAGGACGTCGCCGCCCGGGCCGCCGAACCCGAGCTGGAGATCCGCGCGTTCGACGGCGGCAGGGTCGGCTACTTCTTCTGGGCCACCGACCGTGACCTTCTCGGCATGAGCCGGATTCCGCCGGGCCAATACCTGCACCTCACCCAGGGCGCGGTGATGGTCGGCGACCTCCTGTGCAGCTTCAGGGTCCAGACCAACGAGCGGCCCTCGGGAATCATCGACGCCGCGATGATGATGTTGCGCACGGCGGCGCACCGCACCGCCGCCTGACCGCCGGCCGCCCCGTCAGCGCGCCGTTCCGGCCGCCGTCGCCTCGCGCACCTCGTTCAGCCGACCGGACCTGACGTCGTAGATGTAGCCGTAGATCGGCACGTTCGCCGGCACCAGCGGGTGCTTGCGGATGCGCGCCACGTCGGCGACCACGCTCTTCGCGTTGTCGGCGATCGTCAGCCAGTCGATGTACTCGGCTTCCGTCGAGCCCGGCCCCTTGCCGGTGTCGTGCCAGCCGCTGGCGTCGATCGTGGCGGTCTCCAGGCTGTTCGCCAGCAGACCCCGCATGATCTCGTCCGTGAACGTCTCCATGCCGCAATCGGTATGGTGGATCACGAACCATTCCCGCGTTCCCAGCAGCTTGTGCGAGATCACCAGCGAGCGGATCGCATCGTCGCTGGCCCGCCCGCCGGCGGCATCGCCAGTCCGGCCTTGTCGCCGAACGAAGCGGCGTAGGCCTCGTTGGCCGACAGAACCTCGTTTACGATGTTGCTCATCGTTGCCTCCCGTATGCGGGTCCGACCCTACACCCCGTTCCGCAACGAACTGAAGACAAATATCGGTGAATGACCGTGGTGCGCGCCGGCCGGCGCGCGCACCCACGCGGGTGCGGCGAAATAAGCTGCGGCGGAAAAGGCGAAAAAAATATCCGCCCGGCTCGGAACCTTTGCGGGGGGACAGCGTTCAATCCCTCATGCGCGCCGATTGTTCGCCCCGCGCGTCGGCGCCGAACCGCGGTGCGCCGGAGCGGGCGCGAACGCCGCAGAAAATGCCAGGAGGACCCACACGATGAAAGCCACGAGACCGAACCGCAGCCGGAAGACCTCCGGAACCGGCGGGCATACGACGCCGGCCGGCGGCCGGCGCCGCTTTCTTGCCGTCGGCGGCGTGCTGGCCGGCGGCGCGATGGCCGCGTCCGGAGGCGCCATGAGCGGCGCCGGCGCGTCAGTGCTCGGCGGCGCAACCGGGGACGGCCGGCCAAGTACCCCAACCGCACATCAGCGCCTCTACTACGAGAAGGCGCGGTTCTGATGTAACCGAATCACCTGCAACCAAAACACTGCAACTGCGACACATGGCGGGAAGGTTTCCGATGTTAAGAAAACGCACCACACGAAGCACTGGCGGGCGAAGCATGGCGTTCCATGACGCGTCGGACGCGGCGGCGCCCGTCTCGCGCCGCAAGTTCCTGCGGACCAGCGGCGTCGTCGCCGCGACCATTCCGGCCGCCTGTGCAATGGGGCCGGGCGTCGTCCGCAAGGCCGCGGCCCAGGAGGGCAGGGCTGGCCCAGGGCTCGAGCTCAAGAAGACCGTCTGCCCGTTCTGTGCCGTCGGGTGTTCGATCTGGGCCGAAGTCGAGAACGGCGTCTGGGTGGGCCAGGAGCCCGCATTCGAGAGCCCCATCAACATGGGCACGCACTGTGCCAAAGGCGCTGCCACGCGCGAGCTCGCGATCGGCGAGCGCCGTCTGAAGTCCCCGATGAAAAGGGCCGGAGGCCGGTGGCACAAGGTCACATGGGAACAGGCGATCGACGAGATCGGCGACCGGATGCTCAAGATCCGGGAGGAATCGGGGCCCGACTCCGTCTATTGGCTGGGCTCCGCCAAGTTCAGCAACGAACAGGCCTATCTGTTCCGCAAATTCGCCGCCTTCTGGGGCACCAACAACTGCGATCACCAGGCGCGCATCTGTCATTCCACCACCGTCGCCGGCGTCGCCAACACCTGGGGCTACGGCGCGATGACCAACAGCTTCAACGACATCCACAACGCAAAGGCGATCTTCCTGATCGGCGGCAACCCGGCCGAGGCGCATCCGGTCTCGATGCTGCATATCCTGCGCGCCAAGGAGTTCGGGACCAAGCTGATGGTCATCGATCCTCGCTTCACGCGGACGGCGGCTCATGCCCACGAATACGTCCGGCTGCGCCCGGGCTCCGACGTCGCCTTCATCTGGGGCATCCTCTGGCACATCTTCGAGAACGGCTGGGAGGACAAGGAGTTCATCCGCCAGCGCGTCTGGGGCATGGACCAGATCCGGGCCGAGGTGGCGAAGTGGACGCCGGAGGAGACGGAGCGCGTCACCGGCGTTGCGGCCAACCAGGTCGAGCGCGTCGCACGGACGATGGCCGAGAACCGCCCGTCCACCGTGATATGGTGCATGGGCCTGACCCAGTCGACGATCGGCAACAACAAGACGCGTGCCGCCTCCATCCTCCAGCTCGCCCTCGGCAATATGGGGATCGCCGGCGGCGGCGCGAACATCTTCCGGGGCCACGACAACGTCCAGGGGGCGACCGATCTCGGTGTTCTTTGTCACACCCTGCCCGCCTATTACGGGCTGTCGACGGCAGCCTGGCAGCATTGGGCGCGCGTCTGGGACGTCGACTACGAGTACCTGAAGGGGCGGTTCGCCTCGCAGGATCTGATGGAGAAATCCGGTATCCCGGTGAGCCGCTGGTTCGACGGGGTGCTCGAGGATCTCGATCAGCTCGAACAGCCGGACAACGTCCGCGCCATGGTCTTCTGGGGCCATGCACCGAACTCGCAGACGCGCATGCCCGATCTGAAGAAAGGGCTTGAGAAGGTCGATCTTCTGGTCGTGATCGATCCGGTCCCCGGCCTGCCGTCGGCTCTCGCGGAGCGGCAAGACGGCGTCTACCTCCTGCCCGCGGGCAGCACGATGGAAATGGCGGGGTCGGTCACGAACTCCCAGCGCGCCATCCAGTGGCGCGAAAAGGTGATCGAGCCGGTCTTCGACGCGAAGAGCGACTATGAGATCACCTATCTCCTGGCCAGCAAGCTCGGTTTCGCCGACGCGCTGTTCAAGCACGTCGAAGTCAGAAACCGCGTGCCGGTCGCCGAGGATCTGACGCGAGAGATCAATCGCGGAACCTGGACCATCGGCTATACCGGACAGTCGCCCGAGCGGCTCAAGCTCCACATGGCGCACCAGGACAAGTTCGATTCGACCAGCCTGCGCGCCCGCGGTGGCCCGGTCGACGGCGAGTATTACGGTCTGCCGTGGCCGGCATGGGGCGACCCGGAGATGAAACACCCGGGGACACCGATCCTGTACGATACCTCGAAGCCGGTGGCAGAGGGCGGCCTGTGCTTCCGCGCCCGCTGGGGCGTCGAGCATGAAGGCGAAAGCCTGCTCGCCGACGGCTCCTACACGGCGGGATCGGGAATCCGGGACGGCTATCCCGAGTTCACGATGGCCATGCTCAAGAGACTGGGATGGGATGGCGACCTGACGGCCGACGAGCGGTCGACGATCGAGGGCATCGCCGGCGACAGGACCAACTGGAAAACCGACCTTTCCGGCGGCATCCAGCGCGTTGCGATCGCGCATGGCTGCGCCCCCTTCGGCAACGGCAAGGCGCGCGCCGTTGCGTGGAACTTTCCCGACGGGGTGCCGATCCATCGGGAGCCGCTGTATTCGTCGCGGCGCGATCTGGTCGCCGACTATCCGACCTACGAGGACCGGCGGGATTACCGTCTGCCGGTCCTCTACAAGAGCATCCAGGAAAAGGACGTCTCCCGGCAGTTTCCGATCATCCTGACGACGGGCCGCCTGGTCGAGTACGAGGGCGGCGGCGACGAGACGCGCTCCAACACGTGGCTCGCCGAGCTGCAGCAGGAGATGTTCGCGGAGATCAATCCGCAGGATGCTGCGGTGAAGGGCATCCGGGACGGCCAGATGATCTGGCTGCACACGCCCGAAGGCGCGCGCGTCAAGGTCGCGGCCATGGTCAGCCGGCGTGTCGGACCGGGCGTTGCCTTCATGCCGTTCCATTTCGGCGGGCACTGGATGGGCGAGGACCTCGGCCACCGCTACCCGGACGGAACGCGACCGTATGTCCTGGGCGAGTCCGCAAACACCGCGACGACATACGGTTACGACGTGGTGACATTCATGCAGGAGTCGAAAGCGACCCTGTGTCGCATCGAACCGGCCTGAGGAGAATAGAAGATGGCACGCATGAAATTCCTGTGCGATGCGGAACGCTGCATCGAATGCAATGCCTGCACGACGGTATGCAAGAACGAGCACAATGTCCCGTGGGGCATGCAGCGCCGGCGCGTCGTCACGCTTGATGACGGTGGACCCGGCGAACGCTCGATCTCGGTGGCCTGCATGCACTGCACCGATGCCCCGTGCATCGCGGTCTGTCCCGTCGACTGCATCTATCAGAACGACAACGGCATCGTGCTGCACTCGAAAGACATCTGCATCGGCTGCGGCTACTGCTTTTACGCCTGCCCGTTCGGGGCTCCGCAGTATCCGCAAGCGACAAATTTCGGGACCCGCGGCAAGATGGACAAATGCACGTTCTGCGCCGGCGGCCCGGAGGAAAACGAATCGCAGGCCGAGTACGAGAAATACGGCAGGAACCGGATCGCCGAGGGCAAGCTTCCGCTTTGCGCCGAGGTATGCTCGACGCGGTCGCTGCTGGCCGGGGACGGCGACATCATCGCCGACATCTACCAGGAGCGCGTCATGAGGCGCGGATACGGCAGCGGTGCCTGGGGCTGGGAGACCGCCTATTACGGCACGCAGGGCGAAAGCTAGGTGGAGGATTTCACAATGGCCCGAATTTCCGGCGCAATCGTCGCAATCGTCATGGTGATCCTTCTCGGCATTACGATCCAGGGGGCACTCCGGCCCGAAGGCGTCGTCGTGCCGACCGGAGGGGTGACGGATCGTGGTCCGCAGGACAGCGTTCCGTCCGACCGGGATGCGCAGAAGGGTCTGGCCGACCGGACCCGGCTGCAGATGTGGCGCGGGCGGTCGGGGCCGGCGCCCGGCATACCCGCCAGCCCGGCGGTCGACGGCCGGACGCTCGACGGTCCGGCGCAGGCCGACTCATCGGCGGATTTGGTCCAGGCGTGGCTGGCAAAGCGCGATGACAACTGGGGACTCCTTCGCGCCCGCGGTTATCTGAACGGAACAGTGAACCTGCCGGAACCACTTTCCGCCGTGCTCCAGCAGCCCCAGGGCCGTGAATGGCGCAGGCTGCACAACGAGCAGATCTATTTCGGTGGCGGCATCGTCATCTTCGGCTCGGCGTTCTTGCTTGCCCTATACCTCGCCGTGCGCGGTCGCGTACGGACGAAGAGCCCGTTGAGCGGCGAGACCATCGATCGCTTCAATCTCCTGGAGCGCACGAACCACTGGGTAACGGCCGTCAGCTTCATCCTGCTTGCGCTGACCGGGCTGCTCCTGATTTACGGCCAAAATCTGATCAAGCCGCTGCTCGGGGCTCCCGCCTACAGTGACTGGGCGGCGGTCAGCCTGTACACGCACGTGATTTTTGCGGTCCCCTTCGTGCTCGGCGTGGTCCTGATGGCGGTCCTGTGGCTTCGCAAGAACTGGCTGACCCGCGTGGACTGGGCGTGGATCATCCGGGGCGGCGGCCTGTTCGGCGGAAAGGATCCACACGCCTACAAGTTCAATGCGGGGCAGAAGGTGATCTTCTGGCTCGTCCTGCTGAGCATGCTGATCCTGCTCGGCACCGGCCTGTCGCTGATCTTCCCCTTCGCCTGGCTGGGCTATGACGGGATGCAGTGGGTCCAGCTTGTCCATGCGGCGGTCGCCCTGATCATGGTGGCCGTCATGCTGGGCCACGCCTATCTCGGCTCGATCGGGATGGAGGGCGCGTTCGACGCCATGTGGAGCGGCAAGATCGACCGCACATGGGCGCGCGAGCATCACGATCTCTGGTATGAGAACGAGGTGGGCCGCAGCTCCCGCGCCAGTTGACGCCAGGGTCGCTGCAAAGACCGGCCGGCGAGGAAACTCCGGCCGTATCTTTGCGCGCGCGGTCCTCAACGGGGAACGGCCGCCTTTTTCACAGTCTCCTTCAGACGCCGCACCGTCTGGCCGGTCGCGCCCCGAACGGCTTTGCTGTACGGCCGCAACATGCAGTAAGGTCTCCCGCCGGCAGGCCGGTCCAGGCGATTCGGCTTCGGCAGGGAAGACGGCAATGGTGGAACGCATTATCGGCGTCGATGTCGGCGGAACCTTCACGGACCTTGTGCTGATGGAGGCGGGCGGCGTGCCGCGCGTCGCCAAGGTGCCGTCGACCCCGGACAACCAGGCGTTCGGCGTGCTGGCGGCACTCGCGGATACCGGCGTGCCGCTGGATGAGGTCGCCGGCATCGTGCACGGCACCACCATCACCACGAACGCCCTGCTCGAGCGCAAGCTCGCCCGGGTCGGCCTGATCACGACGCGGGGCTTCCGCGACGTGCTGGAGCTGGGGCGCCGCACGCGGCCGCGGCCCTACGGGATGAAAGGGCAGTTCGTGCCGCTGATCCCGCGCGAATTGCGCATGGAGGTCGACGAGCGGATCGACGCCGACGGCGAGGTGCTGGTGCCGCTCGATACCGACGACGTGCGGACGGCCTGCGCCTATCTGCTGGAGCAGGGTTGCGAGGCGCTGGTGATCCACTTCCTGCACGCCTACCGCAATCCGGTGCACGAGAACCAGGCCGCCGAGATCGCCGCCGAGATCTGGCCGAACGCGTATGTGACGCGGGGCCATGCGATCCTCTCGGAATACCGGGAATACGAGCGCGGCGTCACCGCGGCGGTCAACGCCTCGGTCCAGCCGGTCCTGCACCGCTATCTTGCGCGCCTCACCGAGGAGCTGGCGGCCAACGGTTATGCCCGCGATTTGCTGGTCATGCAGGGCAACGGGGGGACCGTGACCGCCGACCTTGTGCCGGAGCACGCCGTCAACACGGTGATGTCGGGGCCCGCCTCCGGCGTGATGGCGGCCGCGCACACCGGCGCGCGGGCCGGGTTCGAGAACCTGCTGACCTACGACATGGGCGGCACCAGCTGCGACGTCGGCGTGATCCGCGACGCGATCCCGCAGGTCAGCTCCGAGCTCGAGCTCGAATACGCGATGCCGATCCACGTGCCGATGGTCGACGTGCACACGATCGGCGCCGGCGGCGGCTCGATCGCGTGGATCGACGAGGCCGGCCTGCTGCAGGTCGGGCCGGAGAGCGCCGGCGCCGTGCCGGGCCCGATCTGCTACGGCCGCGGCGGCGCGCGGGCGACCATCACCGACGCCAATCTCGTGCTCGGGCGGCTGAGCCCGGCGGCGCTGCTCGCCGTCGGCACGCCGATAACGCAGGACCAAGTCCGCGCGGCCCTGGCAAGGCAGATCGGGGCGCCGCTGGGTCTCGACGCGGATGCGGCGGCGGCGGCCATCCTCCAGGTCGCCAACGCCCGCATGGCCGGTGCGCTGCGCATGGTCTCGCTCGCCCGCGGCTACGATCCGCGAGACTTCGCGCTGTTCGCGTTCGGCGGCGCCGGACCCCTGCACGCCGTCGCCCTGGCGCGCGAGCTCGGGATCCCGAAGGTGCTGATCCCGGCGCGGCCCGGAATCACCAACGCCATCGGCTGCGTCGTGGCCGATTTGCGGCACGATTTCGTCAACACGATCAACGCCCCGGTCGACGCGCTCGACATGGAAGAGGTCAAGGCGATCGTCGAGGCGCAGATGCGCGAGGGGCGGGACACCATCGAGCGTGAGGGCGTCGCGGTCGAGGGCGTGCGCTACGTCCATGACGCGGACATGCAGTTCCTCGGGCAGAGCCATATCCTCACCGTGCCGATCCCCGGCCCGGATGTTGCGCGGGACGCGCTCCGGGCCCTGTTCGAGACCGCCTACTGGGACCGCTTCGCCGTCGCGCTGCCGGAGATCCGCCCGGTGCTCGTCAACCTGCACACCGCCGTGATCGGCCGCCGGGCGCCGGCGGACATCGCGGCGCTGGCGGACCGGGGCACGGAGGCCGGCGCGGGCCAAGCCGGTACGCGGCAGGTCTGGTTCCCCGCGGGCTGGCAGGAGACGCCCGTATGCCGGCGCGCCGCGCTGGGCCCGGACGCACGCATCGACGGCCCGGCAATCGTCGAGCAGATGGACACGACAATCGTCATCGAGCCGGGCTGCCGGGCGCGGGCGGACGAGATGGGCAACCTGGTGGTCGATGTGGGGGAGAGAGGATGAGGGCACCGATACCCGGCGACCCCATGCGTCGAGACGGCGCTCCGCACTTGCGCCTTACGGAGACCTGTGCGCGGACAAGGAGGCCGTCATCGCGAGGCTGCGAAGCAGCCGCGGCGATCCAGAAAAGGGCTTGTTTCTGCGCCATCCTGGATTGCCGCGTCGGCCTTTGGCTTCCTCGCAATGACGGTTCGGCGTTTCGTGCAAAAGTCTCCAGCGCCAGGGCACAGAGGCCGTCGGAGCCTCATGTTGGAGACCGTTGCACGGATCTCTTGTTCCGGCGTCGCCGGTTGCGCGGCCCCCTCTCCAACTCCGTCCCCAACCCCCTCCCCAACCCCTCCCCCCATGGCATGCCCATGCGTCCTCGCAATCCTCGGCGCGAGGGAGAGGGGCTTTGCCCGCGCATGCGCGACGAACGAGCCCCTCTCCCTCGCGGCGGTGCCTGGAAGTCCGGACAATCCTGCCATGGGGGGAGGGGTTGGGGAGGGGGCCGCTTCCAGCCGTTTCTGCCGTCCGAAGGCCTGCATGCAGGGGGGAGCCGAAGGCCCGTCTTGAGGCATGGGGTCGCTGGGTACTGGAGAATGCACCCATGACCGTTCTCGACCCCGTCACCCTCGCGGTCGTGCAGAGCGGGCTGAGCCAGGTCTGCAACGAGATGGACCTCGCCTTCGTGCGCTCGGCCTTCAGCCCGGTGATCTCGGAGGCGCTGGACCGCTCGGACGGCATCTACCACCGCGACGACGGGGCGCTGATCGCCCAGGGCGACCTCGGCCTGCCGGTGTTCGTCGGCACCATGCAGTTCGGCACCGCCGAGGTGATCAAGCGCGCCCGCGACCTGCAACCCGGCGACCTGTACATCGTCAACGACCCGTATCTGGGCGGCACGCACCTGATGGACGTGCGCTTCGTCAAGCCGTTCTATTACCGCGGCGAGATCTTCGCCTGGCTGGCCAACACCGGCCACTGGCCGGACACCGGCGGGGCGGTGCCCGGCGGCTTTTCGGCCAACGCGACCGAGGTCGAGCAGGAGGGGCTGCGCCTGCCGCCGGTGAAATTGTTCAAGCGCGGCAGGATGGACGAGGAGATCCTGTCGATCGTGCTGTCCAACATCCGCATCGCCGACCAGCGCATCGGCGACATCAAGGCGCAGGCGGCGGCGCTGACCGTCGGCGAGCGGCGCTTCACGGCCCTGCTGGACCGCTACGGAAGGGACGTCGTCGAGGCCTGCATCGCCGAGCTGCGCGGCCGCGCCGAGCAGCAGATGCGGGCGAAGATCGCGACGATCCCCGATGGCGCATACCACGGCGTGTCGTGGGTCGACTCCGACGGCGTCGTCGACGAGGCGCTGCGCATCGACATGAAGATCGAGAAACGCGACACCGACCTGCATTTCGACATGTCGGGCTCGAGCCCGCCGTGCCGCGGGCCGATGAACAGCGTCATCGCGACCACCCGCTCGTCGATCTACCTTGCCATGAAGCACATCTTTCCCGAGGTGCCGATCAACGCCGGCACCTTCGCGCCGCTGCATATCGCGGACCCGGAGGGAACCTTCCTCTACGCGAGGTACCCGCGCCCCGTGTCCGGCTGCGCCGCGGAGGTCAGCCAGCGCATCGCCGAGGCGGTGTTCGCCGCGCTCACCCCCGCCCTGCCCGGTGAGCTGTTCGCCGCGCCCGCCGGGACCAGCGGCAACTTCGCGCTCGGCGGCGACGATCCGAAGACCGGGCGCGGCTACGTGATGTACCTGATCTCCGGCGGCGGCTACGGCGGCAGCGCCGAGGGTGACGGCCTGTCCAACGGCTGCTCGACGATCGGCATCTCCAAGACGACGCCGATCGAGGTGGTCGAGCAGCGCTATCCCGTCCTCATCGAGCGCTATGCGCTGCACGAGGGATCGGGCGGCGCCGGCGAACACCGCGGCGGCTTCGGCGTCCACTACACGGTGAAGGTCCGCCGCGGCGCGGCGCGCGCCTCGTTCGTGATGGACCACGGGCGCACCGGCCCGCAAGGCGTCCTCGGCGGCGCCGACGGCGGGTGCAACCGGGTGCGCGTCGAGCGCCGGGGCCAGCCGGACTACGTCCCGCCGCACCTGTCCAAGGACCAGGACATCCACGTCGGCGCGGGCGACCGCATCCATGTCTCGACCCCCGGCGGCGGCGGCTACGGCGATCCGCTGGCGCGCGACCCGCGGGCCGTGCTTCTTGACCTGGGGCGCGGCTACTACACGGACGCCGAAGCCGAAGAGCTATTCGGCGTCGTCGTGGCCGACGGCAGGGTCGACGAGGCGGCGACGGCAAGGCTGCGGGCGGCGAAGGCGGCCGACCGGAAGGACCGGTGACAGCGGCGCGTCCTCAGATGCTGAAGTCCATTGCCTCGTACTTGCCGCCCTGGGTCTCGTAGCCGGCCTTCTTCCAGGCGTCGATGCCGCCGGCGAGGTTGTAGAGGTTGGCGATGCCGGCCTCGGCGAGCTGTTTCTGGGCGGCGGCGGAGCGCTTGCCGATTGCGCACATGACGATGATGCGGGCGCCGCCGAGCGGCGGGAACAGGTCGGCCTCGAGGAACGACAGCGGCAGCAGCAGCGCGCCCGGCACGTTCTCGAACTCGTATTCGTGCGCCTCGCGGACGTCGAGGAGGACGGCCTCGCGCGCCTCGAGCCACGCCCGGGCCGTGGGCGCGTCGATCTCGGGCAATGGGTTCTCGTCGTTCACCGTGCAGGCCCCGCCGGACTGGACGCGTTGCGATGTCGGAGTGTAGCGCCTTGCGCCCGGTAGTGCACGACCGATTTCGTAATTAACTTTTTAATACAGTGAGAATAATGTAGTTTATGGACGGAAATACCGGCCGCCAAAGGGTGTCTCCGATTGTCTCCGAAGGGCGGAGCCGGCGGGCGCTACCGGGTGAGCGCGAAGGTCGCCGCCGCAGCGATCGGGCCGCCGCCGGCGCGCTGCAGCAGGACCGCGCAGCCGCCGTCGCCCGCCATCGGGTCGAGCGGCACCGTCACCGCGACCGGCGCGCCGGCCCATTGCCCAACGCGCTCGAAGCCGCGCACCACGTTCGCCTCGACCAGGGTCTTGCCGCGGTTCTCGCCCGCCGTCACCCTGGTCTCGTGCTCGCGGTCGTAGGTCACCACGAGGATGTCGTATATGCCCGCCGGGCCGCTGCCGTCGACCGTGATGACGGCCTCGCGCCCGCGGTTCTCGACGGCCAGCCGCGGGGCGATGCCCTGCTGCGTGCGCGCCGTGCGGATGCGGGATTCGGCCTGGCGGCGCTTCGATCCGACGACGTGGCTGGCCCCGCCGACGACCATGAAGGGCGTGTATTCGTAGCGGGCGCCGAGCGCCTGGGCATAGCCCCGCCAGCGCCGCGTATGGTCGGCCCGGCCGAACGGGTCCTTCCAGCCGGCGTAGTCGTAATAGTCAATGTGGTATTCGAGCGCGATGACGTCGTTGCGCTGCGCGAGCTCGCGCAGATAGGCCTCGGCCGGCGGGCAGGCCGGGCAGCCCTGGCTGGTGAACAGCTCGACGACGACGGGGGACTGGGACTGCGCCCCGGCCGCATCCGGCAAATTCAGTGCGGCCAGCACCGTCAGGAGAGAGAACAGCCGCTTCATGCGCACAGACAATAGGCGCCGGCCGCCGGTGGCGCGAATCAATATTAAGTGACAGCGCGACTCCCGCGGCAAACCGCACCGATCCGGCGGCTCACGCCGCCTTGGCCAGATTCCGCAGCACGTATTGCAGGATCCCGCCATGGCGGAAGTATTCGACCTCGTCCAGCGTGTCGATACGGCAGGTGAGCGCGATCTCCTCGACGCTGCCGTCGGCGCGGGTGATGCGGCAGGCGACGTCCTGGCGCGGGGTGATGCCGTCGGCGATGCCGGTGATGTCGAACCGTTCGGTGCCGTCCAGCCGCAGCGTCTTGCGCGTGACGCCCGGCTTGAACTCCAGCGGCAGCACGCCCATGCCGACGAGGTTGGAGCGGTGGATGCGCTCGAAGCTCTCGGCGATCACCGCCTCGACGCCGAGCAGCCGCGTGCCCTTGGCGGCCCAGTCGCGCGACGAGCCGGTGCCGTACTCGCTGCCGGCGACGACGACCAGCGGCACGCCCTCCTCCTTGTATTTCATCGCCGCGTCGTAGATCGGCATGACCTCGCCGCTCGGCTGGTGCCGGGTCACCCCGCCCTCGGTGCCGGGCGCCATCTCGTTGCGGATGCGGATATTGGCGAAGGTGCCGCGCATCATCACCTCGTGGTTGCCGCGGCGCGAGCCGTAGGAGTTGAACTCGCTGGGGCGCACCTGGTGGCTCGTCAGGTACTGGCCCGCCGGGCTCTCCTCGCGGAAGGCGCCGGCCGGCGAAATGTGGTCTGTGGTCACCGAATCGGCGAGGATCGCCAGCGGCCGGGCCCCGTGAATGTCCTCGACCGGCACCGGCTCGGATTCCATGTCTTCGAAGAATGGCGGGAAGCGCACATAGGTGCTGACCGCGTCCCAGTCGTAGGTCAGGCTGGACGAGGCCTTGATGGCGCGCCATTCCGGCGTGCCCTCGGACATGTTGGCGTAGCGGCTACGGAACATCTCGGGCGTCAGCGCCTCCTCGATGACGGCATCGACCTCGGCATTGCTCGGCCAGACGTCCTTCAGGTACACCGGCTGGCCGTCGGTGCCCTTGCCGAGCGGCTCGCCGAGCAGGTCGCGAGTCATCGTTCCGGCCAGCGCATAGGCGACGACGAGTGGCGGCGACGCGAGGTAGTTGAGGCGCACCTGCGCGTGCACGCGGCCTTCGAAATTGCGGTTGCCCGACAGCACCGCGGCGACGTGCAGGCCGCCCGTGTCGACCGCCTCGGCGATCGCTTCCGGCAGCGGTCCGGAATTGCCGATGCAGGTGGTGCAGCCGAAGCCGACGATGTTGAAGCCCAGCGCATCAAGGTCGTCCTGAAGGCCGGACTTCTGCAGGTAATCGGCAACGACCTGCGAGCCGGGGGCCAGCGAGGTCTTGACCCAGGGCTTGACCTGCAGGCCCTTCTCCCGCGCCTTGCGGGCGACCAGGCCGGCGGCGACCAGGACGCTCGGGTTGGAGGTGTTGGTGCAGCTGGTGATGGCGGCGATCACGACGTCGCCGTGGCGCATCTCGTAGTCGGCGCCCTCGACCGGCACCCGCTTGGCCGGGTCGGCCCCGCCCTCTTTGATCGCATCCTTGCTGGCCGCCGCGGCGGTCGACAGGGCGATGCGGTCCTGCGGGCGCTTGGGGCCGGCAAGGCTGCTCTCGACGCTGCCGAGGTCGAGCTCCAGCGTCTCCGTGAACACCGGGTCCGGGGTGTCGGTTTGGCGCCACATTCCCTGGGCCTTGGCATAGGCCTCGACCAGGGCGACGCGCTCGGGGTCGCGGCCGGTGAAGTTGAGGTAGCGGATGGTCTCGTCGTCGATCGGGAAGAAGCCGCAGGTGGCGCCGTATTCCGGCGCCATGTTGGCGATCGTCGCCCGGTCGGCGAGGGTCAGGTGGTCGAGGCCCGGCCCGTAGAACTCGACGAACTTGCCGACCACCCCGTGCGCCCGCAGCATCTGCGTGACCGTCAGCACGACGTCGGTGGCGGTCACGCCTTCGCTCGGCGCGCCGGTCAGCTTCATGCCGACAACCTCGGGAATCAGCATCGAGATCGGCTGGCCCAGCATCGCCGCTCGATGCCGCCGACGCCCCAGCCCAGGACCGCCAGGCCGTTGACCATGGTGGTGTGGCTGTCGGTGCCGACCAGCGTGTCGGGATAGGCGATTGTGCGGCCGCCTTCCTCGGCGGTCCAGACCACCTGCGACAGGTACTCGAGATTGACCTGGTGGCAGATGCCGGTGCCCGGCGGCACGACGCGGAAATTGTCGAACGCCTCCTGGCCCCAGCGCAGGAAGGCGTAGCGCTCCTTGTTGCGCTGGAACTCGATCTCGACGTTCTTGGCGAACGCGTCCTTGGTGCCGAAATTGTCGATCATCACCGAGTGGTCGATCACCAGGTCGACCGGCGACAGCGGGTTGATCCGCTTCGGATCGCCGCCGAGCGCCTTCATCGCCTCGCGCATCGAGGCAAGGTCGACGACGGCGGGCACGCCGGTCAGGTCCTGCAGCAGCACGCGCGCCGGCCGGTAGGCGATCTCGCGGTCGCTGCGCCGCGCCTCGAGCCACGCCGCCATGCTCTTGATGTCGTCGACGTTCACGCTGCGGCCGTCCTCGTAGCGCAGCAGGTTCTCCAGCAGCACCTTGAGCGAATAAGGAAGCCGGGAGACGTCGCCGATCACGGCACTTGCCGCCTCGAAGCTGAAATAATCGTATTCGCGGTCCCCGACCTTCAGGGTCCGGCGGGTGTTCAGGCTGTCCTGGCCGATGACGCTCACGGCTATGCTCCCTTGCGCGATTCCGTGTTTACTATGGATGTGTTATTCCCGCACGCGGTGACAACCTTGCACGGGCGGCAGTTGTATAGGCCGAAACGCCGGGGATTTGAAGAGCCAACTGCCGGCGCGGAGGACCCGCCGGCCGATCAGTCGAGACAATCGTCGACAAAGGCCGCGACGAGGGGCAGCAGTTGCGCGGCGGCCTGCTGATGCGGAATATGCCGGCAGTCCGGCAGCATCAAAGCGCGCGCACGCCCGGACACGCCGCCCACGATGGCATCCACCTGGCGCCGGGTCCCGTATTCGTCGTCCGCGCCCTGGACCGCCAGCACGGGACAGGTTATCCGCGGCAGGCAGTGCTCGATGTTCCACGAGGCGAACGGCTCCGAAAGCCAGGTATCCGCCCAGGCAAAGAACAGCGCTTCCGTCTTGTCCCCGTGATAGCGGGCGAGGCGGTCCGGAAGGTCGGTCGTGCGCCATGCCTCCAGCGCCGCACCGATGCCGGCCCGGGTCACCTCCTCGACGAAGACGTGGGCCGCCTCCGTGATGACGGCACGCGTCGGAAAGCGCGAGGCATACAGGAGGGCGATCGACCCGCCGTCGGAGTGGCCGAAGAGAATAGGCTCGGATATGGCCATCGCATCGAGCACCCTGGGCAAAACCTCGTAGGCCTCGATATCCAGATAGTCGCACCCGCGCACGCCGGGCAGCGGATCAGACCTTCCGTGACCGAACCGGTCATACGTCAAGACCGGCAGGCGAGTCGCCCCCGCCAGCTGCCGGGGCCAGTGCTTCCACATATCGTTGCAGCCCAGCGCCTCATGCAGAAAGACCATCACGGGCCCATCCGGCGGCGGGTCCTTCGAATACCAGTGGCGCCGCGCAGCAATACGGCCAAGATCGAGATCGAGAAACTCATCCGTCGGGGCCGGGATGCGCTCGATTGAGAGCGTCCCTGCGCGGCCCGCGCCGACGGTGGATCGAGGTGTCTTCATCAAGGAGTCTTAGCGCAGCGCCGGCCGGTGGGGAACTATCGCCTCGACTCTTGACCAAAGTCCCTGCAACATATACCAGAATTGCATGTCCCGTTACGGGGCCAACGAGAAAAGACCATCGCAGGGAGATCGCACAGGTGCTTCCAGGCACGCTGCCGAGACGTCCGGTGCCGCCGGGCAACGGGTTCCGCTCCGCCGTGATGGCGAAGGGAGCCGCGCGATGAGCAATGCCGACACCTTTCCCAAATTGCTGGTGGAGAACGCGTCGCGCATCGGCAAGCGGCCGGCGTGCCGGGAAAAGGACCTGGGGATCTGGCAGACCTGGAACTGGGCCCAAGTTGCAGACGAGGTGCGCGCCCTCGCATGCGGGCTGGCCGCCCTTGGATTTCGACGCGGCGACAAGCTGATCATCGTCGGCGACAACCGGCCGCGGCTGTACTGGGGTATGACCGCGGCGCAGGCGATCGGTGGTATCCCGGTGCCGGTGTACCAGGATTCCGTGGCCAAGGAGATGGGCTTCGTGATCGACCACGCCGAAGCCCGCTTCGCCCTCGCCGAGGACCAGGAGCAGGTCGACAAGCTGCTGGAGATCAAGGACAGCAACGAGACGCTGGAGACCATCGTCTACGACGATCCGCGCGGCATGCGGAACTACGTCCAGGACTTCCTGCACGATTTCGAAAAGATGCAGGAAAGGGGCCGCGCCTTCGACCGCGACAATCCGGGGTTCTACGATCAGGAGGTGGCCGCCGGCAGCGGATCCGATGTCTCGGTGATGCTTTATACCTCCGGCACCACGGGCAACCCGAAGGGCGTCGTGTTGACACACGCCAATGTCATGCGTACGGCGCGGAACAACGAGGACATGGAAGGCCTGAGCGCCGACGACGAGATTCTCGCCTACCTGCCGATGGCCTGGGTCGGCGACCATATCTTCTCGTTCGGCCAGAACTACACCGCCGGGTTCTGCGTCAACTGCCCGGAATCCGCGGCGACGGTGATGCAGGATCTGCGCGAGATCGGGCCGACCTATTTCTTCGCGCCGCCGCGCATCTTCGAGACCATCCTGACCAACGTGATGGTGCGGATGGAGGACGCGGCGCCGATCAAGCGCCGCCTGTTCCACTATTTCATGGACGTCGCCCAGCGCGCCGGCACGCAGATCCTGGACGGCAAGCCGGTGTCGCTGACAGACCGGATGCTCTATGCGCTCGGCAGCGTCCTGGTCTACGGGCCGCTGAAGAACACCCTGGGCTTAAGCCGCATCCGCCTGGCCTACACGGCGGGCGAGGCGATCGGTCCCGACATCTTCGACTTCTTCCGCGCGCTCGGCATCAACCTGAAGCAGCTCTACGGCATGACCGAGGCCAGCGTGTTCATCACCGTCCAGCCGGACGGCCAGATCCATCCCGATACGGTCGGCGTGCCGGCGCCGGAGGTTGAGGTAAGGATCGCCGACAACGGCGAGGTGCTGTTCCGCGGGCCGGGCAGCTTCCTGGAGTATTACAAGAACCCGGAGGCGACGGCCGAGACCAGGGATGCCGAAGGCTGGGTTCACACCGGCGATGCCGGCCTGTTCACCGAGGACGGGCACCTGAAGATCATCGACCGGGCCAAGGACGTCGGCCGGCTGAACGACGGCACGCTGGTGGCCCCGAAATACATCGAGAACAAATTGAAATTCTTCCCCAATATCAAGGAGGCGGTGGCCTTCGGCGACCAGCGGGACTACGTCGCCGCCTTCATCAACATCGACCTGACCGCCGTCGGCAACTGGGCCGAGCGCAACAACATCGTCTATGGCGGCTACCAGGAGCTGGCGGCGCACGCCGAACTCGAACCGATCATCCGCGCGCATGTCGAGCAGGTGAACCGGGATTTGGCAGAAGACCCACAGCTCGGTGGATCACAGATCAAGCGGTTCCTGATCCTGCACAAGGAACTCGACCCGGACGACGGGGAACTGACCCGGACGCGCAAAGTCCGGCGGCGCTTCATCGCCGAACGTTACAGCGATCTGATCGACGCCCTCTATTCGCAGCGCGACACCTGCCATGTGGCGACCGAGGTGACTTTCGAGGACGGGCGCAAGGGCAAGATCGAGGCGGATCTGCGCATTTTGGGGGCCGAAACATATCCGGTCGCTGCGGGCCTCAAGAAGGCAAGCTGAGGCGGAGCCGCGATGGAGCACCGGCGCGTCATCGGCGACACGTTGCTGAAGATCGAGAACGTGTCTCTCGGATTCGGCGGCGTGCAGGCGTTGAGCGAAGTGAGCTTCGAGATCCGCGAAAAGGAAATCCTGGCGATCATCGGACCCAACGGCGCCGGCAAGACGTCGATGCTGAACGTCATCAACGGCTTCTATCACCCGCAGCAGGGCACGATCACGTTCAAGGGCGAGGTGCGCCGGGCGATGCGTCCGCATCACGCCGCGGTACAGGGCATTGCTCGCACCTTCCAGAATGTGGCCCTTTTCAAGGGTATGTCGACGCTCGACAACATCATGTCCGGCCGCAACCTGAAAATGCGCAAGAACCTGCTCTGGCAGGCGCTCTATGTCGGACCGGCGCGACGCGAGGAACTCCAACATCGCGAAGCCGTCGAGCGGATCATCGATTTCCTGGAGATCCAGGCGATCCGGCGCACTCCTGTCGGACGACTGCCCTATGGCCTGCAAAAGCGGGTCGAGCTGGGCCGGGCGCTGGCCATGGAGCCCGAATTGCTGCTGCTGGACGAGCCGATGGCCGGCATGAACGTCGAGGAGAAGGAGGACATGTGCCGCTTCATCCTCGACGTCAACGAGCAGTTCGGCACGACGATCGCGCTGATCGAGCACGACATGGGCGTGGTCATGGACCTGTCCGACCGCGTGGTGGTGCTCGACTACGGCCGCAAGCTCGCCGACGGCACGCCGGACGAGGTGCGCGCCAACCAGGACGTCATCGACGCCTATCTGGGCGTTCCGCATGATTAGGGAGCACGGACGGGTTATGGAATTCCTGTACAGCATCACCGTCGCGCCGTTCCTCGATATCGCGTCGGACCTGATCTTCTTTGCCGAGGTGCTGATCGGCGGGCTTTCGGCGGGTGTCATGTATTCGCTCGTCGCGCTCGGCTTCGTGCTGATCTTCAAGGCGTCGGGCGTCTTCAACTTCGCCCAGGGCGTGCTGGCGCTGTTCGCCGCGCTGACGCTGGTCGGCATCATGGAATGGGGCGTGCCGGTGCCGCTGGCGATGGTCTTGACCATGGTGGTCATGGTCGCGCTCGCCTTCGCGGTCGAGCGGCTCATGCTGCGCCCGCTGGTCAACCAGGAACAGATCATCCTGTTCATGGCGACGATCGGTCTCGCCTATTTTCTCGAGGGTCTGGGCGACACGCTGTGGGGCAGCAACGTCAAGAAGCTGGACGTCGGCATCCCCGATGTGCCGTTCGAGGCCGGCGGCATGCTGCTTCAGACGTTCGAGTTGTTCGCGGCCGCCACGGCCGCCGTGCTGGTTGCGGTGCTTGCCCTGTTCTTCCATTACACCCGCATCGGCCGCGCCCTGCGCGCCGTCGCCGACGACCACCAGGCCGCACTGTCCGTGGGGATTCCGCTGAAAACGATCTGGGTGATCGTCTGGTCCACCGCCGGGCTGGTGGCGCTGGTCGCCGGTATCATGTGGGGAGCCAAGAGCGGCGTGCAGTTCTCGCTGTCGCTGATCGCGCTGAAGGCTCTGCCGGTGCTGATCCTGGGCGGCTTCACCTCGGTCCCCGGCGCGATCGTCGGCGGGCTGATCATCGGCGTCGGCGAGAAGGTGGGCGAGGTCTACTGGGGGCCGCCTCTGGGTGGCGCCATCGAGAACTGGTTCGCCTACATGCTCGCGCTGGTCTTCCTTGTGTTCCGGCCGCAGGGCCTGTTCGGCGAAAAGATCATCGAGAGGGTCTAGGGCATGCTGTACCGCGAAACCGGCCAGTTCAAGACGACCTACACGACCGACCAGGCGATCTTCCCGATTCTGCAGGACCGCATCGGCGTTGTTGCGGGCCTGCTGTTCGCCTTCCTCGTGGTTCCCTTCATCGCCGATGACTATTGGTTCCAGGCGATCCTCATCCCCTTCCTCGTCTATGCGCTGGCGGCGTTGGGCCTCAATATTCTGACCGGTTACGCCGGACAGGTCAGCCTGGGCACCGGCGGTTTCATGGCGGTCGGCGCCTACTCGGCCTACAAGATGATGACGGCCTTTCCCGATCTCCATATCGTGTTCGTGATGATCAGCGCCGGCCTCTTCGCCGCCGCCGTGGGGGCGGTGTTCGGCCTGCCGAGCCTGCGCATCAAGGGCTTCTATCTCGCGGTGGCGACGCTGGCGGCCCAGTTCTTCCTGATCTGGCTGTTCAACAGGGTCGCCTGGTTCTACAACTACAACCCGTCCGGGACCATCGACGCGCCGTCGCGCGAATTCCTGGGTGTCCTGATCACCGGCAACCAAGCGACGCCGGCGGCCCGTTACCTGACGGCGCTGACCGTACTCGTCCTCTTCTGCCTGCTCGTCAAGAACCTCGTGCGCGGCCGCATCGGGCGGAGCTGGATGGCGATCCGCGACATGGACATCGCCGCCGAGATCATCGGCATCCGGCCGCTCAGCACGAAACTGTTGGCCTTCGCCGTTTCGTCCTTCGTCTGCGGCATTGCCGGGGCGGAACTGTTCCTGCTGCATCTCGGGAGTGTCGAGACGCTGGCCTTCGACATCAATCTCTCGTTCCTGGTGCTGTTCATGGTCATCATCGGCGGGCTGGGCAGCATCCTGGGCTCGATCCTCGGCGCCGCGTTCATGGTGCTGATGCCGATCCTCCTGACCAATCTGTTCGTCGGCGGGCTCGGAATGCAGGCCGTGACCGCCAAGCATCTCGAATTCATGGTGCTTGGCGCACTGATCATCCTCTTTCTAATCGTCGAGCCCAACGGATTAGCCAGACTGTGGCAGATCGTAAAGGAGAAACTCAGGCTCTGGCCATTCCCCTACTGACGGAATGGCTCTTGGAGAGCCCCAAATACGATGCTAGCGTTCGACCCATAATCCACCGTAAGAACCAGGGAGGAAATAATGCGCACCAAAGGACTGGTCTTGGCGGTTGCAGCCGCAGCCGCAATCACAGCGCCACTGTTTGCAGCGTCCCAGTCGAGCGCGGCGGAAATCACACTTCCGTCGCTTGTGTACCGCACCGGGGCATATGCGCCGAACGGCGTGCCCTTTGCCAACGGCGTACGCGACACCATCGCCCTGATCAATGCCAAGGGCGGGATCAACGGCGTGAAGATCAACCTGATCGAATGCGAGACAGGTTACAAGACCGACGTCGGCGTCGAGTGTTACGAGAAACTGAAGGGTGAAGGCGCCCGCGGCGCCGTTGTGTTCAATCCGCTGTCGACCGGCATCACCTATCAGCTCATCGAAAAGACCTGGGTCGACAAGGTCCCGGTGCATTCCATGGGCTACGGACGCACGGCGGCAGCCGACGGCCGCGTCTTCAAATGGACGTTCAATTTCCCGACCACGTACTGGAGCCAGGCCTCGGCCGTCATCAAGTACATCGGCCAGCAAGAAGGCGGCATGGACAAGCTGAAGGGCAAGAAGATCGCCCACGTCTTCCACAACAGCCCCTACGGCAAGGAAGCCAACCCGACGCTCGAGACCCTGGCGCAGAAATACGGCTACGAGCTGATCCTGCTGCCGGTCGACCATCCGGGGCAGGAGCAGAAGGCGACCTGGCTGCAGGTCCGCCGGGCCAAGCCGGACTGGGTCTTCATGTCCGGCTGGGGCGTGATGAATCAGGTCGCCATCAAGGAAGCCGCGGCGATCCGCTATCCGATGGACCGCTTCATCGGCAACTGGTGGTCGTCCACGGAGTCGGACGTCCTGCCGGCGGGCGATGCGGCCACCGGCTACAAGGGCGCGACGTTCCATGGGGCCGGCGCCAACTGGCCGATGCATGACGAGATCCTCAAGACCGTCTATGGCGGCAACAAGGCCAAGGCCGGAGAGAACAATTTCGGCGAGGCGCTCTACAATCGCGGCATCGTGAACATGGTCTACACGACCGAAGCGATGCGCACGGCGATGGGCAAGTTCGGCAACAAGGTGCTGAACGGGGAGGAAATGCGTTGGGGCCTCGAGAATCTGAACCTGACGGCAGCCCGCCTGAAAGAACTCGGCCTCGAGGGCTTCACCAATCCGATCGCGGTCACCTGCGAGGACCATGAGACCATGGGCCCGGTCCGCATCCAGCAATGGGACGGAAAGAAGTGGGTCTTCGTAAGTGATTGGATCACACCCATGCGCGACGTGGTCCGCCCGCTGATCGAGCAGGACGCGGCGGCCTATGCCAAGGAGAAGGGCATCACGCCCCGCAAGTGCGACGGCTCCGACTGACGGCGCCGGTCCTGTTGAAGCAGTCGCCCGGCCGGTCGAAAGGCGAGCCGACATGACCATGTCCGCAGCGCGGGAAGCGGCGCCCGCAACGGCCCTGTTGGCCGTCAACAACATCGAGGTGATCTACGATCACGTGATCCTCGTGTTGAAGGGGGTTTCGCTGGAGGTTCCCGAGGGGGGCATCGTCGCCCTCCTCGGGGCCAACGGCGCCNNCGGCGCCGGCAAGACCACCACGCTGAAAGCAATCTCGAACCTGCTGCGCGCCGAACGCGGGGACGTGACCAAAGGCTCCATCGAATTCGCCGGCCAGCGCGTCGACAGACTCACCCCCAATGCCCTCGTCAAGCGCGGCGTCATCCAGGTGATGGAGGGCCGCCACTGCTTCGAGCATCTGACGGTCGAGGAGAACCTGCTGACCGGCGCCTATACCCGGAGCGACGGCCGCGCCGCGATCCAGCAGGACCTCACGATGGTGTACGACTATTTCCCGCGCCTCAAGGCCCGCCGGGCCGCCCAGGCGGGCTACACCTCGGGCGGCGAGCAGCAGATGTGCGCCATCGGCCGGGCGCTGATGGCGCGGCCGCGGATGATCCTGCTCGACGAGCCGTCGATGGGGCTGGCGCCGCAGCTGGTCGAGGGAATCTTCGAGACGGTCCGGCAGCTCAACGAGCAGGAGGGCGTAACGTTCCTGCTGGCCGAGCAGAACACCAACATCGCGCTGAAATACGCCCACTACGGCTACATCCTGGAGAACGGCCGCGTGGTGATGGACGGCGAGGCCGCTGCGCTGCGCGAGAACGAGGACGTCAAGGAATTCTATCTCGGCCTGTCGTCGAGCGGCCGCAAGAGCTACCGCGACGTCAAGCATTACAAGCGTCGCAAGCGCTGGCTGGCTTAGGGGCGGCCGGAGGGCAGGGGGCGCGCTCATGAATGAATTTTACGACGAGCTCGAGACCCGTGATCCGGAGGTGCGCGAGGCTGCGTTGCTGGCGGCGCTGCCCGATCTCATCGCGCACGCCAAGGCCCGTGCGCCGGGGTTCGCGCAGATTCTCGCCGACATCGAGCCGGCGGAAGTCACGAGCCGGGCGGCGCTGGCGGGCCTCCCGGTGACCCGGAAATCGGACCTGATCGAGCTGCAGCAGGCCGCGCCGCCCTTCGGCGGGCTGACGGCAACGGCACCCCGCGAGATGGCACGCCTGTTCCTGTCGCCCGGTCCGATCGCCGATCCCGAGGGCCACGGCGCGGACTGGTGGCGTTTCGCCCGCGCCCTGTTCGCCGCCGGGTTTCGCAGGCACGACATCCTGCACAACTGCTTCGCCTACCATTTCACGCCGGCCGGTGCGATGTTCGAGACGGCGGCCCACGCGCTCGGCTGTGCGGTGATCGCCGGCGGCACCGGTCAGACCGAGATGCAGGTCCAGGCGATCGCCCATTTCGGCGCGGACGGCTTCGCGGGGACGCCGGATTTCCTCAAGATCGTGCTCGACAAGGCGCGGGAGCTGGGCACGAAGCTGCCGACGCTGAGGAAGGCGTGCGTGTCCGGCGGCGCCCTGTTCCCCTCGCTGCGCGACGAGATCCGCGCGCACGGCGTCGACGTCCGGCAGTGTTACGGATCCGCCGATCTCGGCCTGATAGCGTACGAATCGGAGGCGCTCGACGGCATGATCGTCGACGAGCATCTGATCGTCGAGATCCTGCGGCCGGGCACCGGCGATCCGGTGCCCGACGGCGAGGTCGGCGAGGTCGTGGTGACGACGCTGAACCGCGACTACCCGCTGATCCGCTTTGCCACGGGCGACCTGTCGGCGGTGTTGGCCGGCGCCAGCCCGTGCGGCCGCACCGCGCCGCGAATCAGGGGCTGGATGGGCCGCGCCGACCAGACGACCAAGGTGCGCGGCATGTTCGTGCATCCGGCGCAGATCGACAGGGTCGTAAAGCGCCACCCCGAGGTATTGCGGGCCCGGATGGTGGTGGACAGCGAGGGCGGCAAGGACCTCGCTACTTTCGTGTGCGAATCGGCAGCCGGCGACGAATCGCTGGCGCAGCGAGTCGAACAGAGCGTTCAGGCCGAATGCAAACTGCGCGCGACGGTGCGAATTGTGGCGCCAAATACGATTCCGAATGACGGAAAGGTTATCGAAGACGCCAGAGCCTATACGTAGAAGCCGGAGAAGTCATTGTAAAATAAAGAGCTATTAGAAAATACATTACTTTTGATTGAATTTTAACGAAAAAGGCCGACGTTGCCACAAAATTGCCATATTTCCGGCAAAACCTGACCACAAAGCGGGAGTGTTATGGACACGCTGAGACCTCCCCTCTCAGTCGAGGCTAACCCTGACAGCCTCTAATTTGCGACCATATCCAAGGGGTCGCCTGATATTGGCGGTTGCCGGCCCACCCCCGGCAACCGCCAGTTTTTTGCGGCGCCTCACCCGCTTTGCATCCGCCGATCCTGTGCTATACCTGCGGCGCCTCACCCGCTTTGCATCCGCCGATCCTGTGCTATACCTGCGGTGCCGCGCCCCGGCGGCGCAACATCGCGGACCCTCCGACGGGATGCTTGCCCAAGGTCTCTGCCGTATCCAAGAAGAGTCAAGCTTGATGCCGAATCGGTTTTCCGGACACTCTCTCACCTGCTTCAGGGGCGAGCGATTCGTCTTCGAAGCGCTGGATTTTGCCGTCGAGAGCGGTGAAGCACTGGTTCTCACCGGCCCCAACGGCAGTGGCAAATCGAGCCTCATCCGGATTATGGCCGGGCTGCTGGCCGCGGTCGACGGGCGCCTCGAATGGAACGGAGAGCCGGTCTCAGAGACACCAGAAGATCACCGAGCGCGGCTCCATTACGTCGGATACCAGGACGCCATCAAGCCGGTGATGACGGTGCGCGAGAATCTCGCGTTCTGGGCCGGGCTCCGGGGGCCGCTCGACGGTGTCGGCAAGGCCCTGCAGACGGTCGGCCTGGGCGAGATCGCGGAAATGCCGGCGCAGTTCCTCTCGTCGGGCCAGCGGCGTCGCCTGTCACTGGCCCGCATCGTCGCGAGCGCGGCAGAGGTGTGGCTGCTGGACGAGCCGACCGTCGGCCTCGATCGCAACGCGGTCGGCATACTCGAGTCGCTGGTCGCCGAGCACCGCGCCCGCGGCGGCATGGCGATCCTGGCGACCCACCAGCCGATCGCCCTCGGCGGCGACGAGCGGGGCCTCGATATCTCCGACTACGCCGCCAGGCGACAGATCTTCGACGATGCCGAGGTGAGCCGATGATCCGCGCGATGCGACTATTGGTCACACGGGACCTGCGACTGGCGCTGCGACAGGGCTCGGATGCGGCGATGGTGATCGCCTTCTTCGTCATCACGGTAACCCTCTTTCCGCTGGGCATCGGACCGGAACCCAATGTCCTGGCGCGGATCGCGGCAGGCGTGGTCTGGGTGACCGCGCTGCTCGCCACCATGCTGTCGCTCGACCGGCTGTTCCAGTCGGACTACGACGACGGATCGACCGACCTGCTTGTGCTGGCGCCGATCCCGCTCGGTCTCGTTGTGCTGGCAAAGGTGTTGGCGCACTGGATGCTGACGGGCCTGCCGCTGATCATCACCGCGCCCATCCTGGCCGCCCTGATGCACATGCCCGGCCCGGGCTACGGCGTTCTGATCCTGTCGATGCTTCTCGCCACGCCGACGTTGAGCCTGATCGGCTCGGTCGGCGCGGCCCTCGCGCTCGGCGCGCGCCGTGGCGGCATCCTGATTTCGCTGCTCGTATTGCCGCTTTATATTCCCGTGCTGATCTTTGCGGTCGGCGCGGTGGATGCGTCGATCACGGGGCTGACGCCGCGCCCCCATCTGCTGCTGCTGGGCGCGATGCTAGCGGCGGCGCTGCCGCTCGCCCCATGGGCGGCGGCAGCGGCACTGCGGCACAGTCTGAGGTGAGCGGCAGCGGCGTTATGCCGCGGTCTGATGTGCCGCGCGACCTCTTATTCCTTTTCGGGTGACATCTCCGGCTCGAAGCCCTGCGGCTCGAAGCCCTGCGGCTCGGGCTGCTGGGGCTCGGGCTGCGGTGCCGGCTGCGCCGGTTCCGCGGTCTCCGCGGCACCCGCTTCGGATTTCATCCCGAAGAACACCAGGACACCACCGGCCACGATCAACGCACCGCGAATCGCCCAACCGATCTCCACGCCCCAATTGTCGATCCACATCAGGAGTTCGAACTCGTAGCCGACCAGATTGAGGACGAAGGTGCCGACACCCAGGAACACGAGCAACCAACCTATGCTCTTCATGACAACATCCTTTCCCATGGCCGCAAAATGCGGGCCATGTTGTCGTTCGCAATCGGCAAATGATCGGCGAAATAAGTTAACAGTTCGTGATTGCGTTCAGGATCGCTGGCACCCCCGCCGCAGCAGCCGGAAAATTGTCCTGGATCAAGGTGACCCGATTTCAGATCAATATCCTTGGACCGCGCCGCACCGGCACTCTATATAAAGGCCCGACCATGATGCATCGATTTGCCAACCCCACCCGTTTCATGCGCGTCGCCAACGCGATTCTGCCCTGGTGCGCGGTGCTGACCGTGCTGTTCCTGGCGGTGGGCCTGTATCTCGGGTTGGTGCGCTCGCCGGCCGACTACCAGCAGGGCGATACGGTGCGGATCATGTATATCCATGTGCCGTCGGCTTACATGGCGATGTTCGTATACGCGGCGATGGCGGTGTCGAGTGCGATGGCGCTGATCTGGAAGCACCCGCTGGCCGACATGNNCGCTGTGGGGCAAGCCGATGTGGGGCACCTGGTGGGTCTGGGACGCGCGCCTGACCTCGGTGCTGATCCTGTTCTTCCTGTATCTCGGCTACATCGCGCTGGTGAACGCATTCGACGACCCGGCGCGAGGCGCCAAACCGGCCGCGATCCTGGCGCTGGTCGGCGCCGTGAACCTGCCGATCATCAAGTTCTCCGTCGACTGGTGGAACACGCTGCACCAGCCTGCGACGCTGGTCACCATGGAGGGCCCGAAGCTCGACCCCTCGATGATGTGGCCGCTGCTGGCCATGATCGTGGGCTTCAATCTCTTCTACGTCACCGTCGGGATTCTGCGACTGCGCAGCGAGATCGCCGGCGCGCGGATCCGCAACCTTCAGCTGGGGCTGACTCATGGCTGAGGGCAACGCGACGAGCGGGGGCTTTACCTTCCCACGCGGGAACCCCGTATGGTCCCGCGCCAATCGCATGGGGTGTCATTCGAACAATGAGTGATTTCTTTTCCATGGGCGGCTACGCCGCCTTTATCTGGCCGGCCTACGGGGTGGCGACGATCGTGCTGTGCGGCCTGCTGGCGCTTTCGCTGAAATCGATGCGCGAACGCGAGGCGCTGGTCGAGACATTGCGCAGCCGTCGCCGTCAGGCGGACGACGCAACAGCGCAGGAGTCGGTCTCATGAGCAGCGCAACATCGCACCCGAAACCGGGGCTGAGCCGCGCCGCGGCGCGCAAGCGCAAGCGCCTCTATATCGTCCTGGCCGGCATGACGATGCTCGGAGTCGCGGTGGCCCTGGTTCTGACGGCCTTCCAGGACAACATCGTCTTCTTCTATACGCCGAGCGATCTCACCGAGAAGGTCATCGGGCCGGAGCAGCGGGTGCGGCTCGGCGGCCTGGTCGAGGACGGCAGTGTCCGAAAGGCCGACGACGGCGTCACGACCCAGTTCGTCATCACCGATTACATCGCCACCGTCGACGTCACCTACACGGGAATCCTGCCGGACCTGTTCCGCGAAGGGCAGGGCGTGGTCGCCGAGGGCCGTATGCTCGCGGACGGATCGCTGCAGGCGACAGAGGTCCTGGCGAAGCATGACGAGAACTACATGCCCAAGGAAGTGGCCGAGAAGATCAAGGAATCCGGCCGCTGGCAGGAAGATGGATCAGGGGGATAGACCACGATGATCGCTGAACTCGGCCATTTCGCGCTGGTGCTGGCCCTGATGGTCGCACTGGTCCAGGGAGTTGTGCCCATGGTCGGCGCGGCACGCGGCGACACCCGGCTGATGGACATGGCGCCGCCGGCTGCAACCGTGCAGCTGGCGTTAGTCGCGGCCGCATTCGGCGCGTTGACATACTCATATGTCGTCAGCGATTTCAGCGTGCTCAACGTTGTGCAGAACTCGCATTCGCTCAAACCGATGCTGTACAAGATCAGCGGCGTGTGGGGCAACCATGAGGGCTCGCTGGTCCTGTGGGTGCTGATCCTGGCGCTGTACGGCGGCCTGGTGGCCCTGTTCGGCGGCAACCTGCCGCCGACACTGAAGGCGCGGGTCCTCGCGGTGCAGGCCATTGTGGCCGTCGGCTTCCTTGCGTTCCTCCTGCTGACGTCGAACCCGTTCGAGCGCATCTTCCCGCCGCCGGTCGATGGCAACGACCTGAACCCGCTGCTGCAGGACCCCGGCCTCGCCTTCCATCCGCCGATGCTCTATGCCGGCTATGTCGGGTTGTCGATGGCCTTTTCCTTCGCCGTCGCCGCGCTGATCGAGGGCAAGGTCGACGCCGCCTGGGCCCGCTGGGTCCGGCCCTGGACCCTGGCCGCCTGGATCTTCCTGACCGCGGGCATCGCGCTGGGCAGCTGGTGGGCGTACTACGAACTCGGCTGGGGCGGCTTCTGGTTCTGGGACCCGGTCGAGAACGCGAGCTTCATGCCCTGGCTGGTGGCGACGGCGCTGCTCCATTCGGCGATCGTCGTCGAAAAGCGCGACACCCTGAAATCCTGGACCATCCTGCTCGCCATCGTCGGTTTCTCGCTCAGCCTGATCGGCACCTTCCTGGTGCGCTCCGGCGTGCTGACCTCGGTGCACGCCTTCGCCTCGGACCCCGAGCGCGGCATTTTCATCCTGCTGCTGCTGGTCATCGCCATCGGCGGCAGCCTGTTGCTGTTCGCGTGGCGCGCCCCGTCGATGCAGGCCGGCGGCCTGTTCCGGCCGGTCAGCCGCGAAGGCGGCCTGATCCTCAACAACCTGTTCATGTCGGTGGCGGCGGCGGTGGTGCTGATCGGCACGCTGACGCCTCTGATGGTGGACGCCCTCAACCTGCCGAAGGTCTCGGTCGGCGCGCCGTATTTCAATATCGTATTCGTGCCGCTGATGATTCCCGTGATCATCGTCGCCGGGATCGGTCCGTTGTTGGCCTGGAAGCGCGGCGACCTCAAGGCCGCCATGGCGCGGCTGAAATATGCGGCGATCGGAACCGTATTGATCACCAGCTTGGCTCTTTGGCTGGCCTGGGGCTATTCGATCGGCAGCTTCCTCGGCATTGCCGCAGCCGCCTGGCTCGGCACCGCGACGCTGACGGAGCTCGCCGGCCGCATCGGCCTCGGCCGGGCGCCGTTTGGCACCAGCGTGCGCCGCGCGGTTGGCCTGCCGCGTTCGGCCTGGGGCATGACGATCACGCATCTCGGGCTCGCGGTGACGATTGCGGGCATCACTGGCGCCTCGCTGTGGCGGACCGAGTCGATCCAGGTCATGCGGCCGGGCGATGCGGTCGAGGTCGGCGGCTACGAGTTCGTGTTCGGCAACGTGCAGAACCTCAGGGGCCCGAACTATTTCATCGAGCGCGGGACGTTCACCGTGTGGCGTGACGGAGAGGTCTACACCGTCCTGGAGCCGGAGAAGCGCCGCTACATGGTCCAGCAGCGCGAGACCACCGAGGCGGCGATCTTCACCACGCCGATGAAGGACCTCTATGCGGTACTCGGCGACAGGGCGGACGGCGCCGGCTGGGTAACGCGCATCTATCACAGCCCGCTCGTCCCGTGGATGTGGATCGGCTCGCTCACGATGATCCTGGGCGGCGTGCTCTCGCTCAGCGATCGCCGGCTTCGCGTCGGGGCGCCGTCTCGGCGGCGCGCCGACGCACCGGCCACCGCGCAACCGGCGGGAGCCGAATAAGCCGATGCGCCGATTGCTCTTTATCGTACCGCTCGTCGTCTTCGCCGGGTTCGTCGGGGCAACGGGCTGGTACATCATGGAAATCCAGCGGGACTCCCAGCGTGCACCGAACATCATCGGTGCCGGTGAGCAGAACAAGCCGGTGCCCGAATTCGAGCTGCCGCCGTTGCTCGACCACATTCCCGGGTTCGCGACAGGCGATTTCGGCGGCGAGGTCGTCATGGTCAACGTGTTCGCCTCGTGGTGCATCCCCTGCCGGGCGGAACACCCGCTGATCACCCGGATCGGGGAAGAGGGCATCGTTCCGGTCTGGGGGATCAACTACAAGAACAAACGGGAAGAGGCCATCGCCTGGCTCGACGAGCTCGGCAACTCGTACGAGCGGATCGGCTTCGATCTGAGCGGCCGCGTCGGCATCGAGTGGGGCGTCTACGGCGTACCGGAGACCTTCCTCGTCGACAAGAGCGGACGCATCCGGTTCAAGCATGTCGGACCGCTCACCAGCAGCGATCTGAAGGAAACCATCTTCCCGATGATCGATTGCCTCAACAAAAGACCGCAGGCCGAAACATGTCTTTCTGGATCGTAGTCGGCGCCATCTCCGTCGCGGCGGTCGCGGCGCTGGCCCTGCCCCTGTTCCGCAGCCGTGTCGGCGAGGCCGACCCCGCCGAATTCGACCTCGAGGTCTATCGCGACCAGATCGCCGAACTGGAACGGGACTGCGAGCGCGGCGTCCTCACACAGGCCGAGATGGCGGCTGCACGCACCGAGATCGCGCGACGAATGCTTGCCGCCGATGCACGAGTAAAGGCGCACGCCCGGCAGGCGCTCGGCAGACGGCAGCGGACCACAGGCATCATGGTCCTAGCCGTTGCCGTTGCGGTCCTTGTGCCGCTCGCGGCGGTGCTCCTGTATATGGAAATCGGCCAACCCGGCACCCCGGACATGCCGCTTGCGGCGCGCGCCGACCGGGCGACCGGCGGCCCCGATGGCGGACTGGGCAAGATGATCGCCGAACTCGAACAGGCAGCCCAGGACAACCCCGATGATGCGGACACGTGGCTCAATCTCGGACTCGCGTACAAGCAGATGCAGCGGTTCGGCGAGTCGGCCGAGGCGATGCGCCGGGCCTTCGCTCTGCGCCCGGCGACACCGATGCTCAGCAGCGAGTTCGGCGAGGCCCTTGTAATGGCGGCTCAGGGTACGGTGACTCCGGAAGCGCAGGCCGCGTTCAAGGCGGCGCTGGCGGCGCGGCCGAACGACATCCGCGGCCGGCACTACCTCGCGCTGGCGGATTATCAGGCGGGACGGACGCAGGAGGCGCTTGACGGCTGGGCGGATCTGATCCGGATCTCGCCGGCCGATGCGCCGTGGCTCGACGTGATTCGCGAATACATGGTCCAGGCGGCGGGCGACCTCGGCGTCGACGTCGCGGATGTCATGCCGGAGCCGCAGTCGGCGACCGAGAGCGGCGGGCTGACAGCGGAGCAGCGGGCGGCGTTGGATGAGATGACTCCTGAGGAGCGCGAGGCGACAATCCGCAGCATGATCGACGGCCTGGAGGCCCGGCTGGATGAAAACCCGATGGATTTGGAGGGCTGGGAGCAGCTGATCCGGGCCCGTCACGTGATGGGCGAGGCAGACGCGGCACAGGCGGCGCTGAACCGCGCCCTTGAGGTGTTCGCCACGGCGCCGTTCCCCAGACAGCGCCTTGTCAGCCTGGCCGAGGAGGTGGGGTTGAATGCCCCAGCCGGACCGGGCGATGTCGACATCGCGGGCATGGTCCAGCGGCTGGCCGAGCGGCTGAAACAGGAGCCTGACGATCTTGACGGCTGGCTCATGCTGGCGCGCTCGTACACGGTGATGGGTGAGCGCGGCAAGGCGCGCGACGCAATGGCCAATGCGGTCCGGCTGGCGCCCGAGGACCCCAGGGTCCTCGCACTCCAGGCCGGCGCGATCCGCGATGCCAACGGCGGCCGGCACAACGCCGAGTCGATGGCGATTCTGCGGCGCGTCCTGACGCTCGACCCGAACCACGCCGAAGCGCTCTGGTTTGTCGGCAATGCCGAGGCGGAAGCCGGCAACACCGCAAAGGCGATCGAGATGCTGGAGCGGGCCTACCAGCAGATTCCGGAGGGCAGCGAAGATCGCGCCTTCATCCAGAGGCGTATCGACGAGCTCAGGGGGGGCTGACACCACCGCGCAACGGGGTTGCCGATTGCCGGCCGGACGACGGCTCGGCCGGCTGCCGTTTTCTGCGGCGCGATGTCGCCGGCATATTACAGCCAGTCTCGTGTTTTTCGCACGAATTTCGCGTCTGGACAACGCCTTGTCCGTGTGTAGAATTCAGGACAATTAGAATGCGAACAATAAAAATCTGGCCTGGATGTGTCCGTCCATCGCCAAGAATGTTCCAACAGCGGACAGCCACAGGGAGGTTACGATTATGATTGGAAGAATCACCGCTGGAGTCATCGCGTCAGTGGCCGGCTTGGGCTTGCTTGCCGGCAGCGCGGCGGCCCAGACCAACATCCAGAAAATGATGGAATTCAAGACGACCGGAACCAGTCTTGATATTCCTGAAATACCGCAGACGGGCCCGAAGGCGGACGCAATCCGCAAGACCCTGCAGCGCATCAAGCTGCCGCCCGGCTTCAAGATCGACCTTTACGCCCTCGTTCCAGACGCGCGGCACATGGCGGTCGGCACCAATGTCGGTGTGGTGTTCGTGGGGACCCGCAAGACTCAGGCCTGGGCCGTCACCGACCGCGACAAGAACCGCGTCGCCGACGAGGTCAAGGTGTTCGCGCCGAGCGTAGACTTCAAGGTTCCCAATGGCATGTGCTTTACCAAGGACGGCTTCCTCTATGTCGCCGAGCACAACCGGCTCCTGGTGTTCCCGGCGGTCGAGTTCTTCTACGAGAGCCCGGACCTGGCAATCGGCGTGGTTGCCGAACAGCTGATCCCGCCGGAAGAGGAATCCTTCAACCACGGCGCCCGGACATGCACGATCGGGCCGGACAACAAGATCTACATCACCCTTGGTCAGCCCTTTAACGTGCCGCCGAGGGAAAAGCTCGACCTTTACAAGAAGGTCGGAATCGGCGGCATCATCCGCATGGAGCGCGACGGCAGCAACCGCGAGGTTTATGTCGACGGCATCCGCAATTCGGTCGGCCATGCCTGGAACCCGGCGAACGGCCAGCTGTGGTTCACCGACAACCAGGTCGACGGCATGNNTTCCCGTGGTATGGCGGCGGCGACACCCGCACCAATGAATACCTCAAGGACGAAGTCCCGGCCGACGTCGTGTTCCCCGAGGTCAACATGGTCGCGCATGCGGCGGATCTCGGCATGACGTTCTACACCGGCAAGATGTTCCCGGAGAAATACCGGGGCGGCATCTTCAGCGCCCAGCACGGCTCGTGGAACCGCACCACGCCGGTCGGCGCGCGGGTCATGTTCACGTCGCTGAACGAGGACGGCAGCGCCAACGAAACCGTACCGTTCGCCGAGGGCTGGCTGGTCGAGGAGACCGGCGAGTATCTCGGACGGCCGGTCGACGTCCAGCAGTATCTCGACGGGTCGCTCCTGGTCTCCGACGATCTGGCCGGAGCCATCTACCGGATCTCGTACGAAGGCATGTAAAGCCTGTGCCCCGCCGCCGGCATGGACCGGCGGCGGGGATCCCTTTTTCGTCCCCAAACCGGATTTCGTCGGCAGAAGAGGTGTAAGGCGATGAGAATTCCTGCCTGCTTCGCGCTGCTCGTGCCGGCCTGTCTCGCGCCAATCGCGGCGCAGGCACAGACGCCGGAATTCCCGGCCGTCGCAAGGCCGTGCATGACATGTCACGGGCGCGACGGCATCGGTACCTCGCCCGGGTTCCCCAATCTCGCGGGTCAGAAGTCCATCTATCTGATGGAACAGCTGGCACTGTACCGGGACGGCAAGCGCCCAAGCGACGTGATGAACATCGCGGCGGCGCAGCTGAGCGACAGCGATATCCGAGCAATCGCCGAGTATTACGAGGCCCAGCCCGCCTGCAAACCATAGATCGACACCGTAGTCGACTTGCCCGCGGCCGCTATGCGGCAGTGACAGGACGCGCCGAACGTGGCTCGCGTGCCGCGGCTGTTCACAAATCGAGCACGACGTTGGTCGTGACCGCCAGTTGGAACAGGATCTCGGCTAGCGCCTTGGCTAGCTGGAGGTTCTTTACGTTCGGCTGCGGCAGCACCATGATCTCGTCCCCGGGTTCCGGAACCTTCTGCCCGAACCCGCCCAGAGAGACCGACACGATCTCACCGTTGGCGCGGCGGATGAGCGCCCGCCGCGTGTCGGCCGTGCGCGTAAACCCGCCGGCGATTTCGATGTACTCCTTGAGGCCCGCGCCGCGGCGCCAGGTAACGGCAGTCGGAAACATCACTTCGCCGGCCACCGTGATCAGTCGGCTCTTCGCCGGCAGGAACAGGATGTCCCCGTCCTCGAGATAAAGGTCTCGCGCTTCCTCCGGGCTGCGGAGCACGACCAGCCCCTGCGGCTCGAGCTTGCGGGCCCGGGCGATGAACGACTGGATCAGCTCCGCCTCCCGCAGCCGCAGAGAGGCCTCCTCGTCGGTCGATGAGCGCGCGGCCAGCACCTCGCGTTCGAGCTGGTCGAGCGAGCGCTGCAGCAACGCGGTCTGTCGCTCCTTGACGCTTACGCGGAACAGCTGGATGGCGTCGAACCTGGTGCGCTCGCTGGGCACGATCTGGTCGAGCACCTTGCCGAGCCGGGTGCCGGGCGTGACGACGTATTCCTTGGCGCCGTCGTGCTCGCCATTGACCCCCACGACGATCAGCTGGGGGCGGTCCTCGGGAATCAGCGTGACGCGGTCACCCGGCAGCAGCGTGATCGCCTCGAGCGCGATCAGCGGCAGGTATTCTGCCGTCGTCTCGCCCGAATTGTTGCGCCGCACCCGCACGTGGGTCGCGTCCGCCCGGGGGGTGGCCCAGCCGACGACGGTCGCCGCCGGCATCGTCTCGCCAAGGAATTCGAAGCGGGCCGCATTGTGTACCGCCCCCTCGACGCTGACCGTGTTGGTCAGCGCGCCGACATAGATGGTGTCGCCATCGGCGAACTGAATCGTCGGCAGGCTCCCTTCGAGGAGGAATTCATAGAGGTTGGCGGTCTGGCGGACCTTGCCGCCTCGCAGAACGCGGACGTCGATGAAGCTGCCGCGCCGGGTATCGATGCCTCCGGCGAGATCGAGGAAGTACAGGATCGAGTCCGAGGACAGGCCCCGAAACATCCCCGGCCGCCGCACGAACCCCGATACGATGACGCTGACCGGCTGCGCCCCCTCGAGGTTGGCGTAGACGCCGACCTGGTCGCGATAGACCTTGCGCACCTGGCCGCGCACGAGTTCTGTCAGGGCGTCGTTGCGGACGCCGAGCACCCGCACCGGCCCGATCTGCGGCAGGAAGATATTGCCCTGGGCGTCGACCGTCAGCACTTCGCCGAAATCGACGGCGCCCCAGAGCTGAACGCGGACCTGGTCGCCGATCTGGATCCGGTAGTCGGGGTTGAATCCGGTGAAGGGCTGCTGGGCGAACGCGCCGGTGAACATCCGAGACCCGAAGACGGGAAGCTCGGCCTCGGGCAGCAGATCGACCTCGCCCTCCGCCGGGCCGGGCGAGCGCAGCGTATCCTCGCGCGGCACTTCGGTCTGGGCCGGCGTCTGGGCCCGCGCCCGATCGCCCCCGGCGACAACGGCCAGCGCCAGGCAGAACATCAGCAGGGTCGGCGCGCCCGTCATTCCATATGCTCCCGGATCGCGGCAACGATCACGCTGACGACGCCGAAGCCCATCAGCAGGAATACCGCGAGCGTTCCCAGAATATACGGCCGGTCGGGATAGAGCGCCTCGTCGGGCCGGTTGGGCCGCGCCACCACCACGAGGCTTTTGACCTTGCGCGAAGCGTCGATTTGCGCCTTTTCCAGCGCCATCAGCGCGAGCCGGTAACGCTCGTGCGCGAACTCCACATCGAAACGCAACTCCTCGAACCGGGCCGCGATCGTGTTGAGGCGCGCGTCGCCGCCGGTCAGTCGCGTCTTTTCCTCTTCGATCTGCTTGGTCTTGGCGGCAATGCGGTTGCGCAGGGTGACGACCTCGGGTGCAGCGCCGTCCAGGTAACTGCGCAGCACGGTCAGCTCGGCCCGATCCTCGGCGAGGCTGACCTCCATCTGGGCGATCACGTTGGTGACGAGCCCGGCCTGTTCCTTCGGGTCCATGACCTGGTGCTCGTTCTGAAACGCCACGAGTTGCGCCTTGGCCTGTTTAAGCCGTGCGGCGGTCGTCTCGATTTCGCCGTTGATGAAGCCGAGCTGCTCGGCCGCCAGCTGATTGGACAGCGCGTTCACCAGCCGCTCGCTTTCGGCCAGGATCATCGAGAGCATGGTCTGCGCGAAAACCGGCTCGAATCCCTCCAGCGTGACGGTGATGATCGAGGACTCGCTGTCGAAGAAGACTCCGACCATATCGCGGTAATATTCCAGGAAATCCTCCTCCGAGGCGTCCGCCGGCAGGCGCCAGACCGGATCGATCGCCGGATCCGACCACGCCGCACGCACGCCGAGCGCCGCCTCGAGCCGGGCCAGCAGGTCGTAGGACAGGATGTAGTCGCGCACCACATAGGCGTCCTGGCGGGCGATGCCGCCGACGCCGCCGAGCAGGGTCCCGAGGTCGCCGGCCGTCGAGGAAGATCGCGTTTACCGAAGGGCAATAGCGCTTGGCGCCCTCGCGAAAGGCACCCTCGATGTACTCGTTTGCGAACCAGCCCACCTGGATCAGGTGAATGCGCTGTTGGAGCTGTTGTGCCGCGCGCTCGAGCGCAAGGTACATAGGCAGCGGATGCGCCTTGGCATGAAAGCTCAGGCGGCCCAGAAAGAGCACGGCCAGGTCACCGTCCGCGATGCCGTTCTCGCGGCGCAGCTCGTGCCGTTTCTTTTTCGTTTCCGGCGTCCGCTCGAAACGTGCGCAGTCGACGCCGAGGGGGATGACGGGAAGTTCCGGCGGCACCAGGGCCTTTGCGCCGAGCCGTGCGCCGAGATAGTCCTGCCAGCCATCCAGAACATGTTCGATCGTTTTCCTGACGACGCTCGAGGTACAGATGATTGCATCCCAAGGTTGTACCGGCGCGATCGGCAGGGTGCCGATGGCGTCCATGACGGCGTGCGACGCCGTCGTATGGGTTATCCCGCAGAGACTGTATGCCCGCGGGTCCAGGTGACGGCGCTGCCATGCCAGATCCGCGATGCCCGGCCCGCCGATGAACAGGCATCCCGTCTGCCCGATCTGGTCCAGCTGGCCGAACGGAATCCAGGCGGTCTTGCGATCGGAGTCGGCATCCCTCGCAACGAAGTTCCGGAAACTGCCGAAATCCTCGCGCGTGCGGCAGTAGCCATGAAGGCAGTCGACCTTCCCGTGCCGGACGAAGGCGTCGAGGAACCCTTCGCCGGCCGCGCGGCGGCCCAGCAACCTGCTGCGCGACGTATCGAAGGCCTCGGGGGCATAATAGATCGCTGCATTGGGTTTCGCGCTCATCGAACCGCCGCTTCTCCACCGTCTCGGCTTCGTTACGCCACCGGAACTGTGAAAAACCTTCCCACCCCCTCAAAGGCATTGTCAAGCTGGCCGGCGCCGCGGCGGCTGCGTGCCTTCCCAACGCCGTGGCTGCGCCGGCAGCCTTGCCTGGCCGGCGGTTCCGAACCGACCGATGCACGGGACAACCCGGGCTGCCCCTGGCTGCGGGTCGAGATCCTGTTGAACAGTGGCGTTGCCGGGAGAAGTGGTGGAGCCGAGGGGAGTCGAACCCCTGNNTGGAGCCGAGGGGATCGAACCCCCGACCTTCGCATTGCGAACGCGACGCTCTCCCAACTGAGCTACGGCCCCACGAGGGTGCGTATTATGCGCCCCGCCGGGCGAGGCGGAATATGTGGTCGAAGGGAGCGCCTGTCAAGCATCGCCTGCGTGTGGCGCCTTGCGCCGGCCGGCCGTCCTCCCACTTGCCGTACCTGCGCCTTGGCTGTAGTGTCGCGGGCGCCGCGCGGACTGCTATGGAAGGCGAGTTGGAAGGATCATGGCCCTGAACCCCATTGTGTGGCTGATTGCCAGCGCCATCGAGATTTACGTGATGTTCGTCATCGCCCATGTGATCCTGGGCTGGCTGGTCGGGTTCGAGGTCGTCAATCTGCGGAACCGGCTGGTCTACATGATCTACGACATGCTTTACCGGATCACGGAACCGGCGCTGAAGCCGATCCGGCGCCGCATGCCGCGGATGCAGATCGACATATCCCCGGTGATCCTGATCCTGCTTCTCTATTTCGTCCGATACTCGGTGATCTGGTTCAATTTGCAGATGCTGGCCTGATCCGGCCCGGCCGATGCCGGCAACCCCGTTCCGGACGACGCCGGACGGCGTGCTGGTCGCAATCCGGCTGACGCCGAAGGCCTCGGCGAACCGGATCCGGGCCATCGAGCGGCAGTCCGACGGATCATCCGTGCTCCGGGTGTCCGTCACCGCGGCGCCGCAGGCAGGCAAGGCCAACGCCGCCCTGCTCAAGCTCCTCGCGAAGGCGTGGAAACTGCCGAAAACGTCGCTTTCTGTGGTCTCGGGCGCGACGTCGCGGCGTAAGGTCGTGCTGGCTTGCGGAACGCCGGATGCGGTGCTCGCCCGGCTCGAGGATTGGGAAAGGACATGGGAATGAGCGGTGTCGATCCGAAGGTCATCGATGGCAAGGCATTCGCGGCCGCCCTGCGCGGTCGTATCGCCGCGGTGGTCGCGGATCTGAAATCGAACCACGATCTGACACCGGGCCTCGCGGTTGTGCTGGTCGGAGAGAACCCGGCGAGCCAGATCTACGTCCGCTCGAAGGGCAAGCAGACCGAGGAAACTGGGATGAACAGCTTCCAGCACACCCTGCCGGCGGACACCTCGCAGGACGCGTTGCTGTCGCTGATCGCATCCCTCAACGCCGACCCGCAGGTTCACGGCATCCTGGTCCAGCTGCCCCTGCCCGACCAGATCGACGAGCAGGCGGTGATCGACGCCATCGACCCGGCCAAGGACGTCGACGGCTTCCACGTCGTCAACGCCGGGCGGCTGGCGACCGGCGGCAAGGCGATGGTGCCATGCACGCCGCTCGGCTGCCTGATGCTGCTGCAGGACCGGCTGGGCGACCTGACCGGCCTGGAGGCGGTGATCGTCGGCCGCTCCAACATCGTCGGCAAGCCGATGGCGCAGCTCCTGCTCGGCGCGAACTGCACGGTGACGGTCGCCCATTCCCGGACGCGCGACCTGCCCGGTGTCTGCCGGCGTGCCGACATCCTGGTGGCGGCGGTCGGCCGGCCGCAAATGATCAAGGGCGACTGGATCAAGCCGGGCGCCGCCGTCATCGACGTCGGCATCAACCGGATCGATTCCGGGGGCGATCGGCCAAAGATCGTAGGCGACGTGGACTTCGCCGGTGCGAAGGAGTGGGCGGCAGCGATCACCCCGGTTCCCGGTGGCGTCGGCCCCATGACCATTGCGGTTCTGCTCCGCAATACGGTGGTCGCGGCCTGCCGGCAGAGAGGTATCGCGGAACCGGCCCTATAGCGCGCCGTGGCAGGGCGATGGCGATCGGCCGCACTGCGATCGGGATTTCGTGCCGACAAACCACTTTCGCTTGCTATCATGACCGGCGGCGGGGAACCGGAGTGCCGGCCGATTAACCTGATCGAGCGGAGCTTGGCAACGTCCCATGGCACGGTCGCGGTCGTCGACAGCGGCGCGACGGCGCAAGCACTCCTGCTGATCCACGGGAATTCGATGTGCTGGCAGGCCTTCGCGGGCCAGTTTGATTCCCCTCTGGCGGCTCGTTACCGGATGATTGCCTTCGACCTGCCGGGGCATGGCGCCTCGGCGGACGCCCGCGATCCCGAGAGGTCGTACAGCATCCCCGCATACGCTGAGCTGGCGCAGGAGGTCCTGGACGCGCTTGGCGTTAACGCCGGGGCGGCTCTCGGCTGGTCTCTCGGCGGCCATGTCGGCCTCGAGCTGATGGCACGCTGGCGCGGCCTGTGCGGCCTGATGATCGTCGGCACCCCGCCGGTATCGCCCGGCCCCGACGCGTTGAGCGAAGCCTTTCTGGCGTCGCCGTTGATGGCATTCGCCGGCCAGCGGGACGCCGCTCCCGCCGAGGCTGATGCCTACGCCCGCGCCTGCTGCGGGCCTGCCATCGAGCGGATGTCCGCCGTGCGCGCGATGGCAAGGCGGACCGATGGCCGGGCGCGCTGGTACATGATGCGCCACGCGATGGCGGGACTGGGCATCGACGCGCGGCGAATTGCCGAAACATCACCGATCCCGCTGGCTGTCGTCATCGGCGACGACGATCCGTTCGTCAGCCGGCGCTATCTCCTGTCGCTGCGCTACGCCGGCCTGTGGCGGGACGCCGTGCAGGTCATGGAGGGCTGCGGGCACGCGCCGTTCCTGGACCGGCCGCGCGAATTCAACGCCCTTCTCGCATCGTTCCTCGCGGACGCTATGCATTGATGCGTCCCAGTTCGCGCGATCGTATGCGCAACTAAGGGTTACGGCGCGCGTGCACTCGCCCTCATATTAAGTTATTATGTTCCAAGGAATGAGGGATAATAGGCCGCCTCGGGACGGTATGCTTGCCGTTGCGGAGAGGCGGCCGGCAGCGAAGGCCGATGAGGGTCGACGACTTTATAGAAGCCTCAAACCGCGCGCAGGCGTCGGAGGATTTGCTCGGCCTGTTCCAGTCGGCCGTGGGCGAGTTCGGCTACGAGAACATTATCGTGGCCGAGGTCTGCGGCAACGACATCATGGACCTGCCGATCCTCATCTGTCCGGAGGGGTATCCGGAGTACTACTTCGATTCCGGCTTCCAGGAGATCGATCCGGTGTTGCCGATCGCTATGACGGCGCGGTTGCCGTATCACTGGAAGGACATTGCACGATGCATCGAACTTTCCCAGAGGCAAACGGATTTTTTCAATGCGTGCAACGAGGTCGGCGTTGCCGACGGGATCACGGTCCCGATCCACGGGCCGCGCGGCAACACGACGGTGATCAGCCTGAGCTGCCGCGAACGCAATGCCGATACCGAGCGATTCACGCCGTACATCAACATGCTGGCCGTGCAGTTCGACGCCGTGCGCTGGCGGCGCGCGCACCCCGAGGCCGGCATGGAACAGCCGATCGTGCTGACGGCGCGTGAACGCGAGTGCCTGCGCTGGTGCAAGGCCGGCAAGAGCGCCTGGGATATCAGCCAGCTCTTGGGCATCTCGGAACGGACCGCCCAGTTCCATATTTCCAACGCAATGGCCAAGCTAGGGGCATCGAGTCGGATTGCCGCGGTCGTGGTAGCGATTCAGAGAGGGCTGTTGAGCCTCTGAGGCCGCGGCCGGGCTACCTGTAGGACTCGACAGTATCTTAGTGCGCGGAAGCCTGATTTCCTCGTTCCTGGCATACCGGGAGGAGGAAACGGGACATGATTGATGTCGTCACGCTGGCCACGGCGCATTTGTTCGGCGATGCCCTCGCGTCGCAGGCGCGCCTTCGCTACCGCATGTTTGTCGGCTGTCGCAGCATCGACCACGCCCATTTCGACGGCATGGAATACGATCGGTTCGACACGCCGTCGGCGGTCTATCTGCTCTGGCGCGACGCCTGCGGCGAGACTCGGTGCATGGCACGTCTCCTGCGGACGACGGAACCCTACATGGTCAAATCGTTCTGGCCGCATCTTGCGGAAGAGACGGATCTGCCTACGTCACCGGAGGTTTGGGAGGGGACACGCCTGTGTGCCGACATCTTGCTCGACAGGCGGATGCGCCAGCGGGCGCTCGCCGAGGTGTTGTGCGGCGTCACCGAATATCTCGAGATGCAGGGTGCGAAGAAGCTGATCGGCGTGACGTCGCGCGCCCAAGCCATGCGGCTGTTTCCGCGCGACCTCGAATGGCTCGGCGAGGATTCCTTCATTGAGGGGCGCATGGAGTCGGCATTCCGCATTCCCGTGCGCTCCATAGAGCCGGTCGGCGCGCGGGAGCGGTATGGATTCGGTGCCAGCGTTCTGTGCATGGACGGCCGGATCCCGGAACTCGTCGAGGACATGAGGGCGGCCTGATGAATATTGACGACAAGCGCAGCGTGACGGGCGGCGGCGCCAGGCAGATCGCCTCGGACATGAGCGAAGCGGTTTCCTACCTGATCGGCGTCGCACTTTCGGCCGGTCTGGGAGACGTTGCCCGCAAACTGAACGACGTGAATCTTGACCTGCAATGCGTGCAGCTTGCCGCGAACGAGGATGAGCAACCGGAGCAGCGTCGCGCCATTCAGCATTGAGACGGCGCTTGCCATGCGGCTCGGCCGCAGGACCCGCCGCCCGCAACGGCAAAGGGAAGATATTCAAGCATGAGGATAGAGCGATGATGGTTGTCAGCGAAAACGAGCACACCGAGGAGACGATCAAGGCGGAGCTCGAGCAACTCTATCTTGCCGCAGGCTACATTCATGCCGAGCAAGGCAACATGGAAATCGCCATGAACCTGATCGGCGCCGCGATCGCGGAACTGGAATGCATTCTCGAGATCCGGAAACAGCCGACAATGCGGCTCGTCCATGATGCCGACAAGATCTGCGATGAGGGTTAGAATCGGGCGATAGCGGGCTGGACGATCGATCCTGCCGCCGCGATAATCGGTCGATGGCCGGCTCGATCGAAGTCCTGATTGTCGCCGTCGGCTGTTTTGTCGGCGGCCATTTCGTGTTGTCCAGCATCAGCGTGCGAACGCCGCTGATCGGGGCTCTTGGCGACACCGGGTTCCGGATCGTGTACTCCCTCGCTGCGGTGGCAACGCTGACCTGGAGCATCGTCGCCTACGGCGCGGCGCCCTATGAGGAACTGTGGCAGGCGGGTCCTGGCCTGATGCACGTGCCCGCCGTGTTGATGCCATTCGCCTGCATTCTGGTCGTCGCCGGCCTGACGACGCGGACCGTCACCATGGTCGGCGGCGAGTCGCTGACGCGCGATCCCCAGCCGGCCTCGGGAATTGTCACCATCACGCGTCATCCCTTCCTGTGGGGAGTCGCGCTGTGGGCCGTCGGACATATTGCCGCCAACGGCGACGTCGCAAGCCTCGTTCTCTTCGGCGGCATGGCACTGCTGGCCTTTGGCGGGATGGTCCACATCGACCGACGGCGCCAGGCGGCCCTGGGCGCTGATTGGGGCCCGGTGGCGATAACCACGTCCGTCGTGCCGTTCGTCGCCGCCCTGCAAGGGCGTACGCGGATCGATTGGCATGGCATTGGATGGGCACGCCTCGCGGGCGGCATCGCACTCGCCGTCGCGCTGCCGTTCCTGCACCCCTGGCTTTCGGGCAAGACGATCGTTCCCGACTTCATCCTGCAACTCGTTCGATGACCGGGTTCCTGCCGCTGATCGCGCTTTTGGCGGCGTTTGTGGCGGTGCATACGCTCATATCGCGGCCGCTCCTCCGCGAGCCGCTGGTGCGGCGACTGGGGCGTCGCGGCTATGCGGCGGTTCACGGCATCATTTCGGTGCTTGGAATGGCGGCGGCCTACTGGGCCTATGTCCGCGCCCCCTATCTCGAGCTGTGGCCGCCCCTGGCCATATTGAGGGCCGTGCCTGCGCTTACGATGCCGATTGCGCTGCTCCTGACGGTCGCGAGCTTTACGACACCGTATGCCGGGCTGAGTGGCGACCGGTTGCCCGAAAGAGACAATCCGGCGCCTGGAATCCTCGGTCTGACGCGCCATCCGGCGCCCTGGGCGCTGATCCTGTGGAGCGCCGGCCATGTCGTCGCCAACGGCGACCTTGCGGGCGTGCTGTTCTTCGGCACATTCCTGCTCTTCGCCGCGTTTGCGCCGGCGCTGGTGGACAGCCGGCGCCGGCGACTGTGCGGCAGCGCCGCATGGCAGCGTTTTGCCGCCGCCACGGCGACGACGCCGTTCCTTGCGGCGATCCAGGGGCGCACCCGCATCGACTGGCGGGGCATCGGCTGGAAACCCGTTGTGATCGGCCTCGCCCTGTATGCGACGCTCGTGCCGCTCCATGGCCTCGTGTTCGGTGTACCCGCAATCGCCCACTGAGCGCCGGATTGCCGATTTCCAGCCTTGTTTTGCCGCAATTTCATGCCAACATGCGGGGCAGAGATGCAAACATCCTTCTTCGCCCCGATTCTTGCTGCAGTCGCCTTGCTGCTGTCCGGTTGCAGTGAGAGGAACGGACTGGAAAAGATCCTGCCCTTTTCGATCGGGTCGACATCCGGCATCGCATACACCGTCTCGCTCGAGGGCGACCTGCCGCGCGAGCTGCGCGACGTCCTCGAAGCCAATTCGCAGCTTGTCCTGCTGAAGGGCGAGCCACCGAGCAGCCGGGCCGCGTTGCGTCGGCGGACGGCCACCGATGTCGATACCCTGCGTTCCGTCTTGCGGTCGGAAGGATATTACGGCGGAACCGTCGAGGCCGCGACGGATGAGACGGCCGAGCCGGTTGCCATCCGGCTGACGGTCTCGCCGGGGCCGCAATATCGCGTGCAGTCGTTCGACATTTCCTATGTTGGCGATCGGGCCGACAGCGAGACGCTGCCGGTCGATGCGGGGCGATTCGGCTACGTCCCCGACATGCCGGGCCGTGGTGCCGACATCGTGGCGATCACAGACAAGTTACTGGATGTTCTGGGGCAAACGGGCCGTCCGAAGGCGGCGGTCGTGGAACGCAAGGCCGTCGTCGACCACGACGTTGCCGCGCTCACGGTCAGGGTGCGGGTCGACCCCGGTCCGGCCACACGTTTCGGCCCTCTGTCGATTTCCGGATTGACCGACGTCGAGGAGGATTATCTGCGCCAGATCCTCAACTGGCCGGAAGGCAAGACCTACGACAAGCGCCAGCTCGACAGGGCGCGACGGATCCTGGCCGCCACCAACCTGTTCCGGTCGGTCCACATCGAACCGGCGGATACCGTCACGGCCGACGGGACCCTGCCGGTCACCGCGGATCTCACGGAGGCGAAGCATCGCACGATCGCGGCCGGCATCAATTACTCCACCTCCGAGGGAGTCGGCGGCGAACTGTCGTGGGAGCACCGAAATCTTGCCGGTCGCCAGGAACGGCTGAGACTTTCCGCCGAGGCTTCGCAAATCCGCCACGAGGGCGTCGTCGATTTCCGCAAACCGCAATTCCTGCAACGCGATTTGACCCTGCGCCTCAACGGCACGGCCCGAAGCCAGCAGACCGACGCCTACGACGAGCAGACAGCCGGTGGACTCGTTGGCCTGGAGAAGCGATACCGCGAGATCTGGACGGCCGGCATCAGCGTATCGGCCGAATATTCCCGTATCGACGAGGACGGCGTCGACTCGACCTACGGCCTGGTCGGCATTCCCCTCAACGCATCGCGCGATGGCACGGACGATCTGCTCGACCCCCGCACGGGAACGCGGCTGCAAATCGGCGTAACGCCGTATTTCGCAACGATCGAGGACGACGTGAGTTTCACGGTGTTCGAGTTGTCCGGCTCGGCCTACTATGGCCTTGGCAAGGAACGCCGTCTGGTCCCGGCGGTCCGCGCCCGCATCGGGACCATCGTTGGTGCGGAAACGCTGAATATACCGATCACCAAGCGCTTCTTCTCCGGTGGTGGCGGATCGGTGCGCGGGTACGAATTCCAGAAGGTCGGTCCCCTGGATACGGACGGCGATCCGATCGGCGGTCGTTCGGTGGTGGAGGCCGGATTCGAGTTGCGCTGGCAGGTCACCGACAAATTCGGGTTTGTGCCCTTCGCGGAAGGCGGCAACGTGTATGATGACAAATCGCCGGATTTCAGTGAGGACCTGTTGTGGGCGGCCGGCCTCGGACTGCGGTACTTCACCGTCGCCGGGCCGATCCGCCTGGACGTGGCCTTCCCCCTGAACAAGCGGGACGGCATCGATGACGACTACCAGTTCTATGTCAGCCTGGGCCAGGCTTTCTAGCGCCGTGCGAAGGCATCGCGTGCTCAGTGTGGCGGCTGCGCTGCTTGCGCTGCTGTGCCTCGTGCTGGTTGGCGTCTACGCCCTGCTGCAGACGGAGACCGGCCGCACCCGGCTCGCCCGATATCTCGAATCGGCGCTGTCGCAGCCGGGCCGCACGGTCACGATCGGGCGAATCGACGGGCGGCTGCCCGGCGAGATCCGGATCGACGAACTGACGGTCGCCGACCGCGAGGGGGACTGGCTGACGATCCGTGCCCTGGCGCTCGACTGGCGGCCGCTGTCCCTCATCGCGGGCCGCCTCCAGGTCGACGCCGCCACCGCGGGCAAAATCGCGTTTTCTCGACGTCCGATCGTGGCGGCGCCGGCGGACAAGGGCGCGGCGCCGGGGATCCCGCCTCTGGATATCGCTGTACGAGGCGTTGCCGTCGAGCGGCTGCGTCTGGAGGAGCCGGTGCTCGGCGCTGCCGCGGATCTGCGGGCGAGCGCGGAGATGGCCGTCAGCACGGATGAGATCCGCCTGCAATTGGATATTGGGCGAACGGACGCCGTCGCCGGCCGCGCCAACGCGATTTTCGGCTACGACCCGGCGACGGGCCAGCTCGAGCTGCGGGCCACGCTCTCGGAGCCGCGGGGTGGCCTGGTGGCCCGCCTGATGGCGCTTCCGCAGTTGCCGGCGATCGAGTTTGCCGTTTCCGGGGAGGGCACGGCGGCGGACTGGCAGGGCACCGTATCGCTCGATGCGGAGGAGCTGGCGTCGCTGGACTCGCGGCTCACGGTCTCGCTCGGCGACAGGCGGACGCGCATCGCGCTGGACGGCCGGGGCCGGCCGGGACCGGCTGCGGGGCCGACGGCGACCTCCGTTTTCGGCCCCGAGACCGAATTTGCGGTAACGCTGTCCCGCCCGGATGGCGCCGGCCCGTTAACGGTCACGGCGCACCGCCTGCGCAGTGCCGCCATCGAGGCCGACGGGGCCGCAGATCTGGCGCTCCCGGACGGCAACATCGAGGGGAATCTCCGCATCGTCACGCGCGACGCCGCGAGGATTGCGCCCCTCATCCTGCCTGCCAGGCTTGGGGGCGCGACCGTCGAGGGGCGCCTGGAAGGGCCCCTGAGCCATCCCGACATCGAATTCGACGCCGTGATCGATGGCCTTGCCCTCGATTCCTGGTCGACTGAGCGGATGGAGTTGCACGCGCGTCTTGCCCCGGATGGTCCGATCGGTCGCGCCGCCGCCATCGGCATGACGGCGCGGGCGACCCTGACGCAGTTCCGCAGCCCGCTGCCAGAGTTGAACGCGGCACTCGGCGATCGTACCGGCGTGACGGTTGCGCGGGCCGAGCTGCTGAATTTGGCGGAGTTGAACATCGGTGACGGGACGGTGTCGGGTGCCAGGATCCGCGGTTCGGTCGCCGGCAGCGCGATTTTCGAAACCGGGCGGGTCACAGCCGGCGGCCGCATCGAGTTGGACGACGTCTCTTCGCTGTCCGCGCGTGTCGGGCGCCCACTGCAAGGCCGGTTGCACACATCCTATCATGTCACGCAGGATCCGGCCGACGGCTTGTCCATCGACCTTGACGGCACGTTGCACGACGGCCGCTTCGACCTGCCCGTCGCCGAGGCCCTTGTCGGCCCGGAAGCGGCGATTGCCGGCCGGATCGGACGCAGTGCGGCGGGTCACTGGCGCATTTCCGATATCACCGTCTCCGGGCGCGGAGCGACGGCAACGGGTGCGATTTCCGTACCGCCCGGGACCGGAACAATTGCCGTGGACTACGCTGCCACGGTCAGCGATCTCGCACCGCTGGGCCTCGCCGACCCGGCGCGTCCCGGCGGCACCCTTGAAATCCGCGGTAAGGCGGCGGGACCGGCGGCAAATCCCGCCGTCGACGGCGTCGCGACACTGATCGACGCCGCGCCGGGCGGCTTCGCGCTGGAACGGCTGACCGCCCGCTATGCGCTGCCCGGCCCCGCGCGCGAGCTGACAGGGCGGATCGAGATCGAGGGCAGGAACGCCCTGCTGCCGGATCTTGCGGGACGCACCGACATCGCCATCGAGAAAGATTCGATACGGCTGGCCGGACTGCGGCTGACGTCCCGCGCGACGACCGTCGAAGGCAGGCTGGCGATTCCGCTCGCGGGACCGCCGCTCACCGGCACGCTCAAGATCGAAGCCGACGATCTTGGAACCTGGTCGCCGGTCGCGGGGCGGCCGCTCGCCGGCAAGGTGTCGGCGGTGGCGACCCTGACCGCCGAGGAGACCCGGCAGCAGGTCGCGCTCGAGGGATCCGTCACGGCGTTCGCGCTCAATGGTACCGTCGTCTCGCAGGAGCTGTCGGCGACGGCCAAGATCACCGATGCGCTGGGTGAGCGTGGTCTGGCGATTTCGGTCAAGTCCGGCGCCGGCCGCGTCGGTCCGGTGCAGCTTCGCTCCCTGACGGCCGACATCGCCGGCACGATGTCGGACGCACGTGTCGGGCTGCGTGCCGACGCCGATTTCCGCGGCCCGGTCCGGCTCGATGTCGAAGGAACGGTGCAGCGCAAGGACGACCGCACCGTCGTGACGATCGCCAAATTGACAGGACAGGCGATGGGGGCGCCGGTGGCCCTGCAGCGGCCGGCCGTGATCGACATGGGGCCGGCAGGGGACCTGGTGGATGCGGACCTGGCCCTCGCCGGCGGCACGATGCGGGCAAAGCTCCGGCGCACGCCGAAAGAGGTGTCGATCGAGGCCGCCGTGAGGGCGGTCCCGCTCATTGCCCTGTGGCCCGATGCGCCGCCGCAGGCCGATAAATCCATGATCGATGCCGATGCCACGGTGAGCGGACGGGTCGCCCGGCCGACCGGCAGTTTCCGGCTCGCCGTGACGGGCCTGGCGGCCGGCGAGTCGGACACGAGGCCGGAAGGACTGACGCTGAGCATGGATGGCCAGCTGCGCGATCAGCGTATCGTGGCGACCGGCCGCCTGGCCGGCCTCGCAGGGGTGGCGGCCGACATTGACGCGACGGTTCCGGTGCAGGTATCGCTGGCGCCGGTCGTCGTCCGGCTCGACGAAGCGGTACCGGCGTCGGGACGGATCGTCTTCAAGGGTCCGATCGAACCGGTCGTGGCGATGGCCGGGCTCGACCGGCATCGCCTCGAGGGCAACGCGGATATCGAGATGACATTGTCCGGGCCGCTGCGCGATCCGCATATCGATGGCCGCGTCGAACTCACCGAGGGCCGGTACGAGAACCTGGACACCGGGACGATCCTGGCCGGCGTGCGCATCAGGGCCCGCCCGAGCAATGAGACCATCACCATCGACGAGGCCACTGCCAGCGACGACGGCAGCGGCCGGGTCACCGCCACCGGCAAGATTTCGTTCGGCGGGACGGACCGCATGGCGATGTCGCTCGATGTGATGCTGGACAAGGCGCGGCTGGTCCGTCGCGATGAGTTGACGGCAGTTAGCAGCGGGACCGTCAGCCTGCGCGGCACCGCGGCGGAACGCGTGATCTCGGGCCGTCTGAATATCGAGGAGGCGGAGGTCCGGCTGATCGGCGGTACCACGCCGGATGTCGTGCAGATCGAAGTCGAGGAGACCGGGACGCCGCCGGCCGGCGTTCCGCCGCCGCCACCTGCGCCGAAACCGTCGAATACCCACCTTGATCTGGTCATTTCCATGCCAAAGCGGGTATTCGTGCGCGGCCGCGGGCTGGAGTCGGAATGGGGCGGCGAACTGCAGGTTTCGGGAACCACGGCGGCACCGCGCATTCAGGGCGAGCTACGACCGTTGCGCGGACGATACGATTTCGTCGGCAAGATTTTCACGTTGCGGCAGGGCAGCATCAGCTTTACCGGGGCCGAGGAAGTGAACCCCGCGCTGAATCTGTCGGCCGAACGCGTCGCGACGGATCTGACCGCGATTATCCGCGTGACCGGGACCGCGCGGCGCCCGATCATACGGCTCGAGTCGATTCCCGAGTATCCCCAGGACGAAGTACTGTCGCGTGTCCTGTTCAACAAGAGCACCGGCCGGCTGAGCGCGACGGAGGCCCTACAGCTGGGACAGGCGGTGGCGACCATGACCGGTGCGACCGATGGTGGCGGGATCATGGATTTCGGGCGCAAGATGCTGCGTCTCGACGTGCTCGAGTTAAAGGGCGCCGAAGACGCGCCCGACGGCACCAGTGGCCAGGCCGGCGTGGAGGCCGGCAAGTATGTCACCGACGACGTGTATATCGGCATCGAGAGCGGCGCGGCCGGAGAGACCGGCGCCACGGTCGAGATCGAGGTCACGCCCCGCCTGAAGATTGAAGGCGATGTCGGGCAGAAGGAAAAAGAGAAGATCGGCATCAAGTGGAAGCGGGATTATTAGTCCCTCCTGCGTGCATGTCGCGCAATCCGTAACAATTCGGTAACGAATTCAGGGTTAAAAGGATGGCATCGGCTCCGTGCCGGCGCCGACGACGCATGTGGAGGGGAGTATGTTGACTGCCTTGTCAACGCAGGATCCGAAACGCCGCTCATCGCTGCGGGCTGTGGCGGTCCTTGTCGCTGCGTTCGTTCTGGCTGGCTGCACGACGACGCTGACCGAATCGCATACCGGCGGGAACGCCGCCGACCCGTCGATCAAGCTCAACGCCGGCAATGCCCGGGTTGTGCTGATGCCGCTCGATATCCAGCTGAGCGAGCTCACCGCGGCCGGACTCGAGGAGCCGAAGGCGGACTGGACCGAGGCGGCGCGCAGCCATGTGATCGACGCGCTCAACGCCGAGATGTCCGAACGCGGCCTGACGCTGCGGCAGTACCGCAAGCCGAAGGATAGAACGCGGCAGCGCCGGGACGACCAGATCGAGAAGCTGCATTCGAAAGTGGGCGGCACCATCCTCGTGCACCATTACAGCCCGATGAACTGGCTGCCGACCAAGCAGGGCAAGATGGACTGGACGCTCGGCAGCACGGCGCGCCAGCTGGGCAACGACCAGAACTCGGAATTCGCGCTCTTCGTGTTCCTGCGCGACAGCTATGCCACCGGCGGGCGCAAGGCGGCGATGGTGGCCTCGACGATCGTCGGCAGCCTGATCGGAACGCCCGTCGCCAAGGCCGGTGAGCGCATCGGTTTTGCCTCGCTTGTCGACCTGCGCACCGGCGACGTCGTGTGGTTCAACGTGCTCTACAGCGACTCCGGCGACATGCGCGAGCCGGAGCCCGCACGCGCGGTGGTCAACGATCTGATTGCGGGATTCCCGATATGACCGGGATGAAGGTGCCGGTCCTCGCAGCGGCCCTGCTGCTGCTTGGCGCCTGCACGACGACCCCGCCCGAGCCGATCGCCGACCTGAAACCCGGCGAGCGGCCGGCACTGGGCACCGACGAGGCCGGGCTGTGGATGCAGATGGACAGGGTCGAGGAGAAGCTCAGCACCTCCGGCCGCGTGGTGACCGACCCGGCGCTCAATAACTATGTCCGCACGGTGACCTGCCGGCTGAGCGCCGAGTACTGCAAGGATCTGCGCCTCTACATCGTGCAGACCCCGCATTTCAACGCCAGCATGGCGCCGAACGGCACCATGCAGGTGTGGACCGGCACGCTGCTGCGCGTGCAGAACGAGGCGCAGCTCGCCTACGTGCTGGGTCACGAGATGGGCCATTACATCCGCCGCCATTCCGTGCAGCGCTGGCGCACCATCCGCAACAAGACCGACAGCATGGCCTTCTTTACCGTCACCACCCGGATGGCGGGGCTCGGGTTCATGGGCGACCTCGCCGATCTGGCGGCGATGGCCAGCGTCATGGCGTTCTCGCGCGACCACGAACGCGAATCGGACGATATCGGCTTCGACCTCATGGTCGAGGCCGGCTACGCCGCCGAGGAAGCGCCGAAGATCTGGATGGCGCTCGAGGCCGAGCGCGATGCCGCGGGGGCGGAGACGCCGTCCGTGTTCTTCTCCTCGCACCCGGCGACCGAGGAGCGTCTTGCGACGCTGCAGGCGCGGGCCAGCGCCCAGGCCGGACGGGGCAACAAGGGCAGCAAGCCCTTTGCCGCCGCGGTCCGCCGCTATCGCAGCGCCTGGCTGCGCGACGAGGTGCGCAAGCGCGACTTCGAGGGAACCCGCGTCGTCCTTGCCAATCTTCTCGAGGCGGGCCATCCGGCCGGCGAGATCCATTATTTCGAGGGTGAGCTCTATCGCCTGCGCGGCGACGACGGCGACATGAAGCTGGCCATCGGCAGCTATCGCAAGGCGCTGGCATCGAAGGGCGCACCGGCCGAAACGCACCGGGCGCTCGGCCTGATGTACTGGAAGTCGAACCAGCCGAACCTGGCGCGCAAGTCGTTCCGCGCATATCTCGCCGCTGCCCCGAAGGCGGAGGACCGCGCGATGGTCAATTCCTATATCCAGCAGCTCAAGTGAGGCTTCGATGATACGGAAACTTACCGCCCTGGCGGGGCTGTTGCTGGCCACCGCCTGCGTCCCGTCGGTCGTCGCGACGCCGCCGCAGGAGCCGATCCAGATCGGGTTCTACAGCGTCACGCCGCAGATCGAATGGAACCGGCCGATGCTGATCGCCGGCGAGGCGTGGACCGTCGATGGCTACGCGCTGCAGGCGTTGCGCTTTCTCGAGGTGGCGCACGGGCAGACCCTGTCCGGCGAAGAGGACCCGGAGAAGAAGGCGCCGGTATTCCGCAAGACCATGCTGCCCAACGAAATCCAGGAATTCATCGTCGAGACCCTGGCGGCGGGCGGCTGGGCGAACGTCAAGCCGAAGGGCCTGAAGCCCGCCAAGTTCGGGAATCTGCCCGGCTTCCGCTTCAACTTCGCGATGGCGTCCGAGGACGGCCTCGAATACGAGGGCATGGCGTACGGGACGGTGCGCGAGGATACCCTCCACGTCATCCTGTACATCGGAACGCGGCTGCACTACTTCCCGAAATACGCCAAGGACGTCGAGAAGATTTTCGCCTCGATCCGGACCTGACCGGACAAGGGAGGCGGCTACGGCCCCCCTTCGCGCTTCCTGGCCAGGCGCAGGCGCAGCGCGTTGAGCTTGATGAAGCCCTCGGCGTCGCGCTGGTCGTAGACCGAGTCCTCCTCGAAGGTGACGTGCTCGAGCGAGTAGAGGCTGTCCGGCGAGCGCCGGCCGACCACGGCGACCGACCCCTTGTACAGCTTGACCCGCACGGTGCCGTTGACGCGCTGCTGGCTCTCGTCGACCAGCGCCTGCAGCATGCGCCGCTCGGGCGCGAACCAGAAGCCGTTGTAGACCAGCTTGGCGTAGCGCGGCATCAGCTCGTCCTTCAGGTGCATCGCCTCGCGGTCGAGCGTGATCGACTC
>JABAOD010000499.1_pt1 | contig 85396 bp, 95 predicted proteins | sample 7062151 | NCBI WGS metagenome assembly JABAOD01 (sample SAMN14538626, study PRJNA623070) | marine sediment metagenome | biome: marine biome [ENVO:00000428]; feature: marine pelagic biome [ENVO:01000023]; material: deep marine sediment [ENVO:00002113] | place: India: Gulf of Khambhat ... | reverse complement strand
AAGATCGGATACGAATTGCGAAAGGTGGCGTGCGTAATCATGGTTGAGTCAAGACCCCATGGACGACTGGTATGCAGCGGCAGCAATACGCGCCGCGTGGTTCCACGAAAAAGAATCTGAGTTGTGAGCCGCGTTTGAGGCACCTTGTTCCAAATGGCGTAGGAGGGTGTCGTCTTGTGCCAGCTTGAGCATTGCAGCGGCAAGTTCATTTGGCTCGCCTGGTTGAACTAAGAGTCCATTATCCTCGTGGCAGACGATCTCCGGCATGGAGCCGACTGCGGAAACAATACAGGTTCTTCCAAGCGCAAAAGCCATAGGAACTACACCGCTTTGCGTGGCATCAATGTACGGGAGAATTAAGAATCTGGAACGGAGAAAAAGTGAAGGTATCTCCTCGTGGTTGATAAATCGATTTTCCAGATCAACATTGGGCATAGACCGTATTCGAAAGCTCAGGTTCCCTAAATTTCCTTTGCCGCAGATGGAAAGCCGGTAATCAGGAATACATGGGCTAACCTTCTCGAAAGCATCAAGTAGAACTTCTATCCCTTTGTACTTGCGAATTCGCCCGAAAAATAAAATCCTCTTTTCCTGTTCGACTGGAGGCAAATTTTCCCAGAACACGAATTCCCCGTGCGGAATGACATATACACTCTTGGGATCAACGCCATAATTCTGAATGAGTTTTTGCTTGTTTTCTTCTCCGTGCACAAAGCATATTTTCGCCATCTTAATATGTTGCCCGTGGATCCAGCCACGAAGGATGCCAGCTTCGCCGGGATGCAAAACTGGATCATGCGCTGTATACGCTACAGGGAATCTTTTTAGGAATGGTGCTAATAAGATGGGAACCTGATGTGTCCAAAGAAAGTGGATGCAGTCTGGTTTTGTTTGAAGAATTATGCGGAATAGTCTCATAGCTTGAAATGGAGAGCGGAGAAGGGATGTTAATCTTGTACACTCGGGGGCTACGTACGGCCATCGTATCTGTTTGACATTATGCGAAAGAAGATCTGTCATAAAGTTGACAGGTATCACGAGGAAAACAGAGGCACCTGTAAGTGCGAGGGCGTTGCAGAACTTGGCTGTATAGTAGCAGTTACTGTGCGCCCATGGGCAAACGAGCAAGACCTTAGGTTTGTTTCTGTTGTGCATCCGCTTTGTTCACCAAGCGTGGTGTTTTTGGAGCAAGTCGATGAGCGCTGGATTGGTAAAGGCGGCCCGTGAATGGGAGACAGATCGAGTAGAGGGTATTGTCAACGCTAGCGCTAGGCCAAGCATATGCAGATACTGGTGAAGTCTTTTTGCCCTCGTCGTTGTTCGAGGAGAGATGAGGTATGGTCACATTGTCCTGGGAACGCATCATTTGAGTCTCGGCTGCGCCCTAAGTCGTCGGTTGAGTTTTTTCCTCTGCATGACATAGGCTCGGGGGAAGCGAGCGGTGCGCTGGGACTAGTACTGGAATTGATGAGCCAGCGATTTGCGCACATAACGCTAGATACCTTTGTGTTAAAGCGGACCAGGCGAAGTGTTTCGCGGCTCGTCTACTCTGTTTTCCCATAGTCCATCGGAGTTGCTCGTTCCCTACGAGCGCGGCTAAAGCCTTGGTTAGGAGTGGCGCTTCGGCCCAGGGTACGACATAACCGTTCACCGCATCCTGGACCAGTTCTGCCGTTCCGCCGGTATTCGTAACCACCACTGGTAACCCCGACGCCATCGCCTCCAGCAAAGCGATAGACATCCCCTCGTTTTGGGAGGGGAGGACGAAAATGTCTGCCTGTCGATAGACCGCAGGCATATCACTACGAGGTACAAAGCCAGTGAATGTGACAGCGTCGGCCACTCCTAGGTCGTTAGCCAGACAGTGAAGCAAATCCTCAGCATCGCCAGTCCCCACCAATGTCAGGGTAATGGGGCAGTTGCATTGGGCACGCAGATTGGCAAACGCCCGCAGCAGGTGGTGTTGACCCTTACGCTCGATGAGGCGGCCCACGCACAAGATGTTGACTTCGGGTCCCTGTCGGGGCTCATCAGCCGGCCGAAAGGTGCTTGTGTCCACACCGTTGGGGATCATTTGGATTTCCAGATCCGGCATGGTCCGGTGAGCCAGGCGCTGATGTTCCTTGCTGATGGCCGTGACCACGCTGGCACGGCTCCAGATCCGCCGCAGCAGGGGCTTCAGGACAGGATAGAGATAGTTATACCGCGCCTCAAAGCCAGGCACGTCCGGCCCTTGCAGTGAAACCAAATATTTTAACCCGGCAACGAGCTTGAGTGCATAGCTGATTGCGCCAGCCGGCACGCCCGCAAATGCAAAGCTCAGGTCGTATCGATGCTGCCGCAAGAGTCTCCGACTGAGAAGTAGACCTCGGCAGGCATACGTGAGAAGTTCTCGATTACCGGAATGATGAATGTTCTTGTTGCCTACCGGCACCTTGTAGATCGTGATGCGTGGGGCGAATTGCTCCGTTTCATACGTGCTGCGCGTCCGTGAAGAGGTCACCAAATCCACATACAGATAGTCGCAGGCGGACATCTCTCGCAGGAGGCGGTAGTTCACCACGCCGGTGCCGCCACCCAGTGGAGGGAATTCGTTGTTGAGCATCAGGACACGCATCGCGTTTCACCCTTCATGCCGCGTCACCCGGCGGACTATGTAGAGCGGCCGCCGCTTTACCTCGTCGAAAATCCGGCCAATGTATTCGCCCATGACGCCGATAGTGATGAGCTGGATGCCGGCCAGGAAGAAGACGGCGACGACCAGCGTGGCGAAGCCTGGCGGATTCAGGCCGGTCGTCAACTTCTTGATAAAATAGAAGCCGGCCAGCAGAAACGATAGGAGCGAGATGCCAACCCCGGACAGCGAAGCAACGCGCAGTGGGGTGTACGAGAACGAGATCAGACCATCCAGCGCCAGGAGCATCAGGCGCGCAAACGAATATTTCGGCCGGCCGGCATTGCGGGCCTGGCGCTCGTAGGGTAGGCCCGTCTGGCGGAGCCCTACCCAGCTCCGGATGCCGCGTACGAAACGATTCCGTTCCGGCATGGACCGCAGCAGGTTCACCACCTTGCGGTCCATAATACAGAAGTCGCCTGCATCCAGGGGAATCTCGACGTTAGCCACTCGCCGCAAGAGACGATAGAAGACGTCATAAGCAGTGCGCTTGAACCAGCCTTCCTTACGCTGCTCTCGGATAGCATAGACCACGTCGTGACCTTCCTTCCATTTGGCAATAAGCGGGGGCAGCATTTCGGGGGGATCCTGTAAGTCTGCATCCATCACGATAACGGCGTTGCCGCGGGCATGGTCAAGACCGGCAGTTATTGCCACTTGATGTCCAAAGTTCCGTGCCAGTTCGACAACCGTGACGCGATGATCTCTCGCCGCGAGACCATGCAAGAGTTCCAGACTCTTATCCCCACTGCCGTCATCCACAAAGGCAATCTCGAAGTCCAGGCCGGTCTCTTCCAAAACGCTGTGAAGCCGCGTGTACAAGATAGGAATGTTTTCTTCCTCGTTACAAACAGGAAGGATCACAGACAGATCGGGTTCGGTACGACGACTTTTTTCGGGAGCATCGTTTAGGAAAGATTGGATCTCATCAGTGATAGGAAGGCGGGAGTTTGTTGTTACAACATGCGCAAGACGCTGACAAAACCGGAGGGCTGCTGCTGGATCAGAGGTGGGAATGTCTGTAAAATTGCGCAAGTCTGCACATCGACTCGCTTCCATGTCGGTTGCGGATCCCTCAGTGCTCTTTTCGCGCGTAGGATCTGGTGTTGAATCTGGCATTTTGGCAGCCTTTTGTTTGTGCGTTCGAGACGAATAATCCAACGTTTACTGGGTGTTGCGATATACAGCAAGAGCAGGGATAATCGAATAGTTGCTCAGGTTTTGTCGCAATTTGTGTGCCAAGACATGTGAGCTGAGCTTACGAACATCGAGCGATTATTGACCGGCTGGCCGGAAATAGACAGTAAATCTGAAACGTACAGGCGGGAACCACGCGCAGCCCGCCGGGTATCACGCCGGGACGCGGCACCTTCCGCGGCTACCTCCAGAGTGCAGTGCTTAGATCCATGGGTCTCGGCACACACAGTGTTTACCACGGCTTTGCCTCGGTCCTCTCCGGCCATTCTCACTTCATTCTTGTGAGGGAACATGGGGGAAATTGTCCCCACCCCCGGGGTTCTTTGGCCCCACCGGTTCGGACCCAAGAAAATTAGTAGATTATCTTCCGGCGTCCACCTTTTGACCGGGGACACCGTTACCCCTCCTGAGCCTTCCCGTAGAGCCCCTTCTTTTCGTTAAACCCTTTAGAATCTGCATCTTTCCCCTAAGAGGGATGGCTGGCATCGCGCCTGCATTTATCTTTGTGAAACCGGCGCATGACGAATTTTTCCACCTCACCGCATAGGAGGATGCTGTGGAAATGGGCGGGGCTGAGCGAACCGTCGAGGAGACCGCACGGCAAATCCTCCGCTACTTGACCAGGCAGCCGGAGGCTGGAGATACGCTCGAGGGGATTGCGAGATGGTGGCTGCAGCGCGAGCGGATTGAGCGAACCGTCGAGGAGATAGGACAATCGCTGGAACTGCTCCTCTCCCACGACCTCGTTGTAAAGCAGCGGGGGATGGGGAGAGATACTTCGTATCGTGTGAACCCGACAAAACGGAGGGAGATTGGAAGGTTCATCAAATAAGAGATGAGCGACCCATTGCCAGCTTCGCCCAACTTAGCCCAGGGCGCTAGAGTGTCGTTGCAAGGCCGGACATAAGAAAGGAGGGAGAGGGAGCACCGGCGTGAACGCAGCGGGATTTCACACATCTCTCAGGCAAAGAGATGCGCGGGGAGAGGAGGAAGAAATGAAGAGAGTCATGTCGTATCTGAGGGACCGCTTTCACTTTGAGTACCTGAAGGATCAACGGGGTGTTGAGACCTTGGAATGGATAGCGGTCGCGTTGCTGATCGTTCTCTTGGCGCTTGCCGTCTACCCGGGCACGTTGGGAACCACGATCAATGGTGTCATCACAGAGATCGGGGTCCAGCTCGGAGTCGGTTCATAAATTTTCTCCCCAGCCCGGGAAGCTTCCTCAAGGGCTTCCCGGGCTGGAGGAGGAAATGGAGAGGACGCATGGTCTACGGTCCGCGCCGAAGTGACCAACGAGGGGCGTCAAGCCTGGAGTTTGTCGCGGTACTCCTCCCTCTGCTCATGATCATGCTCATGATCGTGGAGTTGAGTCGTGCGTGGCTCACCCTGAACCTGGTGACTACGGCGGCTTGGCACGGGGCCCGAGTCGCAGCTGTTACCGACCCGTGGGATCCGAACCCGGCCATAAGTCGGATGAACCAGATCCTGGCTGCAACTAATCTGACGGTGGATCCCGGCTATCCGACCGTCACATGCACCCCGCCCCCCGGGGAGGTCTCCTGCATGGCGGACGGCCAAGTCCAGGCGGATGTGAGCGTGACGTTTCAAACATTCGTGCCATTACTCGAGTTAATGGGGTTGGGGCCGTGGAATATCCAGCAGAGTGCAATCATGCGATACGAGTAATAACACAGACAAAGGAATAGGAGGGGTGCCATGCGTCGACGACTCTTTTTGGTATTAGCCATAGCTACGGTGGTCGGTCTCTTCACTGGAGCGATAATCTACCGGACTGTTAGCCGAAGCGTCACGCGCCAGGCTGATCGGCAGGCGACCGAGCAAGTAGTGGTGGCTGCGGTGAACATGGAACTGGGGGAATCTCTGACCAGACAACACATTGAGCTCGCAACCTGGCCGGAAAACTCTGTGCCCGAGGGTGCCATCAAGAGCTTTGCCGAAGCCGAGGGACTGGTGACCCGGAGCTCGATGGTCTCCGGTGAGCCAGTGCTGAGGCAAAAGCTCGTGGACCCGCAAAAAGAGACACCGGGCGGAGTTCTTCCGATGATCGTCCCAGAGGGCCTTCGGGGTGTGACAATCAAGGTTGACAGGGCGGTGCAGGAGAGCGGTTTCATCATGCCGCATAGCCGCGTCGATGTCCTGGTGAGTATGGATAAGGGGGACGGTGACCAGATCGCCAAAACGATCTTGCAGAATGTCCCGGTTCTCGCGGCGGGGCAGAGTGTCGAGATGAAGGACAATAAGCCGGTGAAGATCACCACGGTGACAGTCGCCCTGACGCCGGAGCAAGCCGAGCGCTTGGCGCTGGCCCAGACCTCAGGCAAGTTGATGTTGGCCACACGGAATTACCGCGATGAACAGTCGATCCAAACAGTCGGGGTCACCCGGACCACGCTCCTCGGGCCGTCAGAGGCAACACCAAAGTCAAAGGCGTCAAAGAGTCGCGTGGCCGATAGCGCTCCGCTTCCCGCGCCAAAAATCAAGGCGCACGTCGTCTCGGTCCTCCGGGCAGGCCAGGCGACCGAGGTCACCTTCGTCCGAGATACGGGAAAAAACATGTGGGTCAAGGCGACGCCCCGCTAAGGAAGGAGAAGACGCATGCGGACAAGAGATCATTCCTCCGTGGGCCGACTCGTCCTGGGACTCCTGGTGACGAACCTCGTGCTCACCGGCGCCTATGTAAACATGGCAGCCGCCGCGCAAGGGCCGGTACGGATTAACGTAACCATTGGAAAATCACAGGTTCTGGAGCTCAAGGAGGCCTTCGATCGGGTGTCGGTTACTGAGCCAAAAATCGCGGATGTCTTTGTCGTCTCGCCAAACCAGATCCTGATTAATGGCAAGGCCGTCGGGGTAACCTCGCTGGTGGTCTTCTATCCCCAAAAGACCCAGTTTTTCGACTTGTTAGTACAGACCGACCTGGACCTCCTCAGGGAACGGCTTGAGCAGCTCGCCCCCCGTGACAAGATTGAGGTGCGCGCGGCGCAGAAGGCCGTGATTTTACAAGGCGCGGTATCGAGCGAGGAGTTTATCCCCGCTGCCTCCGCCGTCGCCGCCGCCTTCGCCGAAAAAGGCAATGTCATCAGTCTCCTCAGCCTGAAGGACACCCGTCCCCCGCAGGTCCTGCTCCAGGTCCAGGTGGCGGAGGTGGCACGCGCCGCCCTACGCGAACTCGGCTTCAGCTTCAGGCTGCTAGGTGACACCTTCCAAGGCGGCGCATTTCCCGGGACCCCCTTCTTTCCGCCGCTAGGACTGATAAGCGACCCGACGGCACCCGACCTCGCATTCAGCGATCTCGCCAACCTATTCTTCGCCTCCGATGACCGGGACTACGCCGGGATGGTCCGGGCCCTGGCCGAGCGGGACCTCCTCCGGACGCTGGCCAAGCCCAACCTGGTCACAGAGAGTGGCAAGGAGGCCAGCTTCCTCTCCGGGGGAGAGTTCCCCTACCCCGTGGCACAGGAAGCGGGCGAGTCGGTCACCATCGAGTTCAAGCCCTTTGGCGTGCGTCTCACTTTCCTGCCGGTCGTGGTCGATGGGATCAGGATCAATCTGAGAGTGGAACAGGAGGTGTCAACCCTTGACTTCGCCAATACTGTGGTCACCGCGGGCACTGAGGTTCCGACGGTCCGAAAGAACGCGGCCTTCACTACCGTCGACATGAGGGATGGTGAGAGCTTTGCCATCGCCGGGTTGATTAACAATGCGGTCCGGCAAGCCGTGGCCAAGATTCCGCTTCTCGGCGACATTCCGATCCTCGGCGCGCTCTTCCGGAGTACTCGGTTCCAAAAAGATGAGTCGGAACTCCTCTTCATCGTGACGGTAAAGCTGGTCGAGGCGCCCCCACCCGGCTCGCCTATGGCCCCCGATCCGGCCAAGCTTCTGGAGCTCACCGAGGCGGAGAAAGAGGAGTTCACGCTGGTGCCCGGGATCCCCGGCGTCGGTGAGGTTGTGGAGCACCCCTTTGGCGAGAGTAGACTCCAGGAGAAGTAATCGGGAGGCGCGCATGGCACCAATGCTTCGAGCGATGATCGTCGACACCGACAAGGACGCCCGCGCCAAACTCCGGCAGATGCTGGGTGCCATTCCTTGCTCAGTGGTGGGTGAGTTTTCCGACACTGCGGGGGCGTCTCGCGAGGCTCCAGCCCTTCGCCCCGACATTCTCGTTGTAGAGGTGCCCTCCGAGCAGCACGGAAGGGACCACGGAAAAACGACCGCGGCCATCGAGCAACTAGCCCGAGCGCTACCCGACACAGCTATTATTGCCACCGGTACCAGTGTGTCCGCTGACCTCGTCATCCGGATCATCCGGGCCGGTGCCCTCGATTTCCTGGGCCGCCCAGTGAGGCAAGACGAGCTGGTGGCGGCGCTGGAGAAGGTCATTCGCTCGCGACGCAGCACCGGAGACGCGCGACGACACGGGCGGGTGACGTCAGTCTTCTCGACCAAGGGGGGAGTCGGCGTAACCACGGTGGCGACCAATCTGGCCGTGTGTTTGGCGCGACAGGTCTCCGGGGGCGTGCTCCTGATGGACCTCGACACCCGCCAGTCCGACGTGGCGACCTTTCTCAACCTTCGCCACACGTACTCGGTCCTTGACGCATTTGAGAACGTTGGGCGGATTGATGAAGCGTTCCTGCAAGGTCTCGTAGTCCAACACGTCAGTGGGCTTTGTGTGATCCCAGGGCCAACGCGGATAGAGCGTGCAAAACTCTCGGCTGAGCACGTCAGGACGGGTCTCGAGATCCTTCGGTCGCATTTCGACCATATTGTTCTCGACCTCCCCAACGACATGGATCCGGGGACCATCGCGGCGCTCGAGGTCTCCGACGAGATCCTTTTCCTGGTGAGCCTGAATGTATCGGCACTCCGGTCGGGGGCGGCCGGGCTCGCCGCCTTTCGCCACCTCGGACTGGCAATCCAAAAGGTCAGGATCGTGGTGATGCGCGAGGGGACTGGGGAAGATGTCACCCTCAAGCACGTCCGAGAAACGATGGAGATGCCCATTTACTGGAAGACGCCGAGCGACTACCCGTCTGTGGTCACTGCCATCAACAACGGGGAACCTGTCGTGACGGCTTCACCGCGCTCAAGGATCGCCAAGAACCTACGTCAGTTGAGCGACATGATTGTGAACGGGTCGGTGCCGGAGCCACCAACGCATGCGCCCTCGATGCTCCGCTCCATGTGGACCCCTTCCCGATTGCCAGGAGGCAAATAACAGATGAAAACACCCAGGGGCCGCCAACAGAAGCTTCCGCATCCTGTTGCCAAGGGTGATCTTGGCTCGGGACGGGACAGGGAAGATGGGGCATACAGCGATTTGAAGGTCCGCATTCATCGTCAGCTCATCGAGCGGATTGACCTCTCAAAACTCGACAGTCTCCCACCGGATCTGGTCCAGCAGCAGATCGGGCGGATCCTCGAGGACCTCCTCGCGGGGGAAGAGACGCCCCTAAGCCGCCGCGAGCGGGATCAGATCGTCCTCGACGTGCAGCACGAGACCTTCGGGCTCGGGCCCATCGAGCCGCTCATGCGCGACCCGGCAATCTCGGATATCCTTGTCAACGGGGCCCATGAAGTGTACGTCGAGCGGCGTGGCAGACTCGAGCGCACCGACGTCATGTTCAGGAATGACGCGCACCTTCTCCAGACCATCGAGCGGATTGTCTCGCAGGTGGGTCGCCGGGTGGACGAGTCCTCCCCGATGGTGGACGCGCGCCTGCCGGACGGCTCCCGGGTCAACGCCATCATCCCGCCGCTGGCCATTGATGGACCCGTGCTCTCCATTCGTCGCTTTGCTGTTGAGCCGTTCCGGATGGCGGACCTCCTCGATTTCGGCACCCTCACGCCGGCCCTCGCTGAGATCCTTACCGCGTCCGTGCGGGCCCGCCTCAATATCCTCATCTCGGGCGGGACCGGAAGCGGGAAGACTACTCTGCTCAACGTGATCTCAGACGCGATCTCGAACAGCGAGCGCATCGTCACGATCGAGGACTCGGCCGAGTTGCAGCTCCAGCAAGATCATGTGGTTCGTCTGGAGACACGCCCCCCGAACATTGAAGGAGAAGGGGCGATCGCCCAGCGGGATTTGGTGCGGAATGCCCTCCGTATGCGGCCGGATCGCATCATCGTGGGGGAGGTGCGAGGGTCCGAGGTTCTGGACATGCTCCAGGCGATGAATACGGGGCACGACGGATCGCTATGCACGGTGCACGCCAACTCAACCCGGGACGCACTGTCTCGGCTCGAGACGATGATCCTTATGTCCGGCATTGCGCTCCCCGTGCGCGCCATGCGGGAATACATCTCTTCGGCCCTCGACATGATGATTCACTTGGCACGCCTAAGCGATGGAAGTCGCAAAATCGTCCGGGTGACCGAGATCGCCGGCATGGAGGAATCGGTTGTCTCCACGCAGGACATCTTTGTCTTCGAGCAGGAGGGGATCGACAACGATGGCAGGGTGATCGGCTTTCATCGCGCGACAGGAGTCCGGCCGAGGTTCAGCGAACGGCTGGTCCGCGCTGGCATTCACCTCGGCCGCGAAGTCTTTGATCCGTCCCTACGACAGGGGGGGCGCTGATGGACCTGGCGGCGACGATCGCGGGCTTGACTTTCTTGGTAGTTGTCACGGTGATCACCGTGCTTTGGGCGCTCTCAAGCACGAACCGCAGGATTAGAGGCCGGCTTGACCGTAGTAAGAGTGTCGCCCTCCAGGCAGGCGCGGACATCCTCCGATCGGATCTCGGGACAGCGTATCAGCAATGGGGACGGCTTGTCCGGCCGCTTGTCACCCTCGTCGAGCAAGCGGGGTACAACGCCGGGCGGTATGAGGGTTTCATCGGGCTTATGGGCGCGTTCGCGATCGTCGGTGGGGGTGCGGCGTGGTTTCGCACGGGTGTGTTTATGTGGGGAGCGTTCCTGGCGCCTGTCGCAGGTTCCGTGCCTGTCTTCTACCTCCTGCATCGACGACAACGGCGCTTTCAAAGCTTTGAGGGGCAGTTTCCCGATGCCCTGGATATGTTGACCCGCGCAATCCGGGCGGGGTACGCCCTGAGCGCGGCCATCCAAGTGGTTGGCGACGAGATGCCGGATCCAGCCGGGCAGGAGTTCAGGCGGGTATCCGAGGAGATCCAGCTCGGGATGGACCATGGCGAGGCACTCTCCAGACTTCGGAGCCGGGTGTCCACGGAGGACATGGGGTTCTTCTGCACCGCGATCAACATCCACCGGAGTGCCGGCGGTAACCTCGCAGAGATCTTGGACCGCCTGAGCGAGGTCATCCGTGAGCGTTTCAAGCTTCTCAGCCACGCCCGAGTCCTCTCCGCCCAGCACCGGTGGAGCGCAATCTGTGTCGGATTGAGCCCGCTCGCATTCGTGATCATTTTCGGGTTGACGTTCCCTCGCTACTTTGAATCGTTCTGGGCGTCACCCCTCGCCCCTTATCTGATCGGCGCTGGGATCATCCTGGAGGCAATCGGCTTTGTCATAATTTGGCGCATCGCGAAGATCAAAGTGTGAGGTGTAGATGAACCCTACTACCTATGCGGTACTTTCGTTCCTCATCGTCGCATGTGTAGCCTTTCTTGCGGGCGTTCTCACGCTCCGGTGGTCGTTCCGGGTTCGGGACAATCGGTTCCAAGCTGCTACGCCCACGGCCGGGCCGGGATCGATTTACCGTTGGGAGGAGGAGACGCCGGGGTGGCGGCGGGCTCTCGAGCGGCTCGGTCGGCCATTCGTCCCGCGCGACACCGGCAAGCTATCGCGACTTCGGGAGCGGCTCGCCTGGGCTGGCTACTACAATCCTCGTGCGGCCAGATACTTCGTCGGGGCCAAGATCACCCTCGCGATTCTTTGCGGCTACGCCTATCCGTTTTACGGTTCCATCAGCCAGCGGGTTTTCCCCCACACCGGGCTCTATTCGATTATCCTTGCGTTGCTGGGACTGTACCTCCCCGATTTCTGGCTGCGCAACCGCATCAAGGCGCGCCAGCGCGATATCCTGTACGCCCTGCCAGATGTTTTGGATCTCCTGATGGTGTGCGTGGAAGCCGGCATGGGTTTCGATGCCGCCGTCGCGCGTGTCGCGGAGAGGCCAGATAAGCGCAAGAGCCCGCTACACCAGGAGTTGGTGCGCATGCACCTCGAGGTGAGGGCGGGACGGCCGCGCGAAGAAGCACTGCACGACCTCGGGGACCGAACTGGGGTCCACGAGTTGAAGGCGGTGGTGGGCGCTTTTGTCCAGACGGAGCGGCTCGGCACGAGCCTGGGGAAGACCCTTCGCATTCACGCGGAGTCGGCAAGAGTCAAGCGACGGCACCGTGCGGAGGAGCGAGCGCACCTCGCGCCGCTCAAGATGATTTTCCCGACCGTCTTCTTCATATTTCCAGCCTTTTTTGTCGTCTCCATGGCCCCGGCGTTACTGGGGCTCATGGACGCATTAAGAAATCTTGCAGGATATTGAGCGAATGGAGGGATAGATGAAAACCAAAGTACTGATCGGCTTGGTGGTACTGACGTGGCTTTTGGGTGCGCCTGCCCCCACGACGGCGCAGGAAGTGGCCGCCGAAGTTCGGACCTGGGCAGGGGAGTCGTGGCGGCTGTCCCAGCCATCCCTCGAGGTCTTTTACACAATCGCGGCAGAACCGGAAGAGGGGCCCGCGGCCGAGGGCGAGACTTTGCGTATGTCCGTTCAGGAGTTTGCTGCCCGAGGCGAGCTCGAGCGGAGGACGGCCCGAGCATTGGAGCAGCCACCGGCATTGCAGGGTCACCGGCAGACGGACGTGGTAACCCTTTCCCGGCGGGGGGTGGAGACGCAGATCCCGCTTGCCCGCATCCGCAGCCTCCAATTCTTCCGGCAGCCTGTCGAGAAAAGCCCTCTCCCTCCCTACGTGGCGAGCACCCACTACCGCACCGCGGCCACGGCAGTGCTGGTGGACGGCTCCCGGGTCGAGGCGGACTACGTCAACCTGGGCACGACCTTACTGCGGGGAATGACGCCAGAGGGGCGCGTGGACATCCCATGGCAGGAGATCGAGAACGTCCGTTTCGCGCTCGCGGAGGCCCGAATCCTCCCGGAGACTGTCAAAGAGGTTTCGCCCCTCCAGGATGTGTTCTTTGACTTCGACCGGTCCGCCCTTCGCAAAGACGCCAAGGCCGTGTTGAGCCAGAACGTGGAGTGGCTGAAGGGGAACCCCGAGGCGAGGATCGTCGTTGAAGGCCACTGCGATGAGCGAGGGACCAACGAGTATAATCTCGCTCTTGGCGAACGCCGGGCCGCGGCCGTTCGTGATTACCTCGTGGCCGCCGGCATCGACCCGGGCCGCATCTCCACGATCAGCTATGGCGAGGAACGTCCCTTCGTCCTCGGGCACGACGAATCGGCATGGAAGTGGAACCGGCGCGCCCATTTCCTTCTGAGCAAGTAGCACGAAGGGAGGTGTGGGAATGGAGAAAGGCGCTATGAAGCACCGTTGTTTGAGGAGTCAGCGCGGAAGTGTATTGATGTTCACCGTCGCCCTGACTGTTTTCCTCCTGGTCATGGGCGGGCTCGCCATCGACCTCACCTTCAAGGGTGCTTCCAAGGCTGAGCTTCAGCGGAGCTTGGATGCGGCCTCCCTGGCCGGGGCGGGGAAGCTCGGCTTCGACGACACGGTATTCCCGGACGCGCGGCAGGCTGCCAAGGATTACGCCGCCTTCAACCAAATGCGGGGGGGGGGTCCAAGCCTGCAAACCGTCGATCTGAACCTGAATGCAGCGAACGACCCTAATGGGGATATCGTCCTGGGAATCTGGGCGCCGGATCCAACCGGGGCGGTGACGGGGAATGTCTGCCTCGCCTCTCCGGATGAGTACAATAGCTGCGCCGCAACAGATTGCTTCACGCCCTCCGTGGACGGCACGCGGGTCAACGCCGTATGCACCCAGTATGCGACGCAGATTCCGACGTCCTTCCTCCGACTCCTCGGATGGAATGCCCTGGATGTTTCGGCTAGGTCGATCGCGGTCGCCAATCCGCCGGTGACCGTTGCGGAGGACTCCTGTATCTTTCCGATCGCGCTCAACGGGTGTACCTTTGATCCGGCGTCTTCGACGGGCTGTGGCGATCCCGTCACCATGATCAGCAGTAGTGGGAAATTAGAAGGGGAGCCCCCTCCCGGCACCAATACGGCCTCGTGGGCGAACGTGTGTGGGACGAGTACTCCCAGTGCCCCCACGACGATAGCAGCTATTGAAGCCGCCGCGGGCGGTGGAAACTGCAGCCAAACCTGTGATCCCCCCGTGTTAGACGATCCGGATAATCCTCCAGACATCGGGACCAATAATGGCATGCAGCAGTCGGTGTTCGATGTTCTCGAAGAGAATTTCCTCACCGAGTATAACAACAGTCTTTCGGCGTGCAGCGGCAGCTCGGACGAGGATATCTTGGAGGATCAAGGGTGTCCAACGGTCAGGGACAGTGGTGGTAACGTTACCTATCAGGGCCCCGGCTGGGAAGTGATGGTCCCCGTGGTCAACACGTCGCAATGTCCGGCCGGGTCGTTCAGCGGACCGCTTCCGCTGATCGGTTGGTCACAATTCGTCATGGCGCAAGTTGTTAACCATGGGGACTGTATTGTCGATAATGGCTACCAGGACAACGAACCCCACCCGTGGGATTTTTATTGTGACGACGAAACAGTGAATGAACCAGCCTACCGCGCGGTCTTTGGCTACTTCTCGTGTGAAGTAATCCCGGCGCCCCCCACCCCGCTGCCGGCCGTCAGAACGGCTATCTCGGACAGGCTGCGGCTCGTGCAGTAGCCGGGTTGGAATTTCCAGACCGGGGAAGGGGGTTGATTCGCGCATCAAAATGAGGGTTGCGTAGGTGCAATCCAAACGAAAGGTACGGGTGCTCCTTGCACTTTTGGCTGCCAGCGTGCTGGGCGTCGGCCTTGCCGGATCGGGGTCGCTGTGGAACGTGCCGGGGACCGGTGGTGGTTTGAGGGTCGAGCGGACTCTTGATGCGGACCTTCAGACCGTGTGGACGAGCGCGTTGGACACCCTCGCCCGAATGGAGGTCCGCAGCCCCAAGACCGCCCGGAGCGGGGAGAGGGTGTCAATCTCTGTGACGCTTGCGCCTGTCACGCCACGGATGACCAACGTCGTACTCAGAATGGAGACCGGGAAGGATCTGCCGGAAAAAGAGAGGGTGGAGGAAATCTTAGACCAGGTGGCCCTCTCGCTGAAGCGGCCAACTGCTGTGGCCGAAGGCGTGGCTTCCGGCGAACGGGATGCGTCCAACGAACGCGACGCGCTCGCCAAGGCAGTGACCGTGCTCCAGGGCGAGATCCGACAACTCCAGTCGATCCTTGACGAGCAGCAAGGGAGGTGGGGTGCGAGCCAGGCGCCGCTCGAACCAGATGGTGTGACTGGCAACATGGTCTCTCACGGCTCCAAAATTGTGGTGATTCCCTCACCCGGCGGCGTCCCAGTCATCCCCGATTCTGCCGATGTGGGCGTCACCCGGGTGCCCCCCGCACCACACCCCGGTGATTACACACCCGTCCTGAACGACACCCCGCCCCAAACTGACCCGGCTGGTCAGGAGGTCCTGGCGACCCCGCTGGCCCCTGTGGAGGTGCTGGCCCCCGTCCGGTCATTGGATGGCAGAGAGCGCGTTCGCTAGCAATCAGGCCGGGAGTGGGGGGAGAGGTCATGAGCAACCTTGGACGATGCTCGGCCCCGTTGACGACCAGAGGATGTGATGAATCTCTTGCCCCTCCTCCTTGCGGTGTCTGTGTTCTTCCTGGTGTGTGGCCTCTGGATGGCATATTGGGATCTTCATCCGGTCCGCACGGACAAGGCGGGAGTGCCAACGCCGGCGGATGGAAAGTTCATGATGTCCGACCGGGTGGCCCTTTGGCTCTCGGTCGCGTGTTCCCTTCTTCTTCACGCGGGAATTGTCGGTGCCCTTCTGCTCGTGGGTAACATCGCCCCGGGAACAGGGCCGTTCCCGGGGGCGGACCCGATGGCCACAGGGGATGATTTCTATGTCCTCCTGACCTCTCTGCCGGAGGAGAAAAAACAGCCTCCCAACAGCTTACCCACCGATAGCTTTCGCCCATCCGCGCAAGCGACCACTCCCGCACTGCCGACCCTCACTGTCAGATGGGGAGGCGTGGAGGCGAGGATTGACCCTCCGGCGCCGCCGCGAGCTGTGGCCGTCGCGGGTGCACCTGCTGGAGCGTCCACGAACGAAGGTCCCCCGCCGAAGAAGGTCGCGGAGGAGGGTCCGACAGCGGCACCTGCAGCCAATGACGAAGCCTCGCCGAGATTTGCGACGAAACGAGAACGTGTCGTGGAACTCTTTTCGGTCCGGGCACTGAAACCCACTGCTGAACGGTTGGTGCCCGTTGCACCACTTTCGTCTTCCGTCCAGAATGCCCAGCCCGAACCTTTGAAAGCCCAGTCGGCGCCAGTCCCCCCGGCGTCGAAGCCAACCCCTGAGGCCCCTCCATTGCCGGTCCCAGACAGCTCCGCTGTCGCCAGCCGGCCCGTTGACGCGGGTCCCTCGCTCTTTCCTCCCCCAGGGACGGCGATCGCAGCACAACCCGCCACGTCCTCTTCGTCGGCGCAGAGTGTGCCTCCCAGTCTCCGGCAAGCAGAATCCGCTAGCCCCCCCATCGTTGCGGCAGCCCGGCCGTCAGCGTCCGAGTCCCTGTCGCCGAGCCAAGACACTCGCGCGTCCGCGAGCCAGACGCCGGGACCGATCCTCGCCGCCAAGTCTGTCCAGGAGGTTACGCCGCTGCTGCCCAAGTCCAAAGTGACTGCATTGACCCCAGAGATGAAGCGGCAGTCGTCTCCATCGTCCGACGCGACGCTGCAAGAGCCTGGTTCGGCAGAAAGGCCGCCGGAGTTCCATGCGGCCTCTAAATCCACGCCCGTGCCGACCTCAGGTGACCTTGTTGTTGCCGCCGAGTCCCCCGAGCTCGGTCCTGCAGTTTTCCCTCCGCCCGGGGCAGCCGTAGCAGGGCGGTCAATCGTACCGTCCGCCTCAGTGACCAGTGTGGCCTCACGCCCGCCTGCGTCTGAGCAGACAGAAGTGCGCCAGGGAACCCATCTGGCCGATCTCCGGATTCGTGAGGAGTTCACCACCTCACCGGACCAGGCAAGCAGTCCTCTGCCGGAGCCGTTCTCCTCCACCGAGCCGACGCTGCGGGAGCCTCGAGAGCCCCTGGTCGCGGATCCGGTAGACGCTTTCGCGGCGCCTGAGGTAGTTGTCGATCCCACGCCTGCAGACGTTCCAGAGAGCGGCGGTTTCATAACCCAGGGTCTGAATGAGGACCTTACACGCGTTGCGGAGTTCACTCCGTCCGCGCCTGAGGCGCTCCTCTCCGCTTCACAGATCCAGGAGGCGGCAACGCAACCCGCGCCCCTCTCACCGTCCGCCTTCTTCCCTCCTCCCGGGACGGCGGTCGAGGCGCGGGTTGCCACCCTGGAGGCGGTGCGGTCCCATTCCGCTGACCTAAGCCTTCAGGAGTCTGAGGAAGGTCCGGGTACCCGTGTGGGATCGGCGTCCACGGTTGAGGAGGTTGCTCCGGATCAAACGGCAATGATCGTCCCGGACAGCCCCACCTTTGCCGCCAAGGTCCTGGGTGAGGATCCCGCGCGAATTGCGTCGATTCGCCCTCCCGCGGAAATTCGAGACACCCACTTGAATGAAATGCAGACGTTAGAGACACTTCCCGCCGACGCGACTCCGGGGGAGCCCGAGGGAGTCCCGTTCGATCATCCGGTGGAAGGAGCACCGGCAGCTCAGGCGGTCTCTGAGTCCCCGACGGTGGCGACACCAAGCGAGCCTGTTGTTTCTGCCGAGCCCTTCGATGCAGGCCCCGCGCTCTTCCCTCCGCTAGGCGCGGTCGTGGCCGCGCGGGATACGACGGTCTCAGCACTGGTAAACAGCGAGGCCCCCCGCCCGCCAGCATCTGAGCCGAGAGAAGAGCGCCAGGGGACCCAACTAGCTGAGCTCCAGGCTCCAGAGGTGCTCCCCGCACCGCTCGTCGAAGGGAGCACGCCGCGGCCGCCGATTCCAGTAGTGTCTCCACAAGACCTCAAAGAGGAGCCGGATCAGGCCCGGTCAGCCGACCCGACGCCACAGAAACCTGAGGAAGCCCCGCACGCTGAATCAGTGATCGCTTCCGCAGCACCGGACGGAGGTGCTGATTGGGGGTCATTGCCCGTCTCGGACGAAGCCGCTGTCGCTCCCGAGCTGGATGAGGGCGCCGCACGCATTGCGGCGGCACTCCTACCAACACCCGAGCCACCCGCGGAAGGCCAAGGCACTTCCTCAGCTGAGGGTGAGACGCCGGAGGATGTTTCCGCTGTCAATCCGACGTCGGAAGTCCCGAGGGTCCCACTGATAGCGAACGTGTCTCCACCCACCCAAGACAAGAAGCCATTGCCATCTCCCTCCGTCGACACGACGTCCCTAGAGTCCATGGAGTCCCCAGGCACCCATTCGGAGGCCGCGTCCCGAACGCCAGAAGGAGCGCCCGATTCTCCGGCGGTGCTCAATGCAGACACCACCGCAGCTGCCGCTGGGTCCCTCGATGCGGGCCCAGGTTTGTTCCCTCCGCCGGGAACAGCTATTACGGTGCAAACCCCCCCCTCCTTTCCGCTGGCGGCCAGTGCATCCCCTCGGCAGCCCGCGCCCGACCCGAAAGAGATGCACCACGGGACGCAGGTCGCTGCGCTTGAGGCTTCAGAACCGCTCCCCGCCGAGCCTGAGCGATCCTCATCGAGCGATCCGAGGCCGCGGAGGTCCGAGGAGACTGCGATTGCCGATTCCGGTGCCGCATCGTTGGTCCCTGAAGAAGTTCCTGATTCCTCGTCGGCACCAGCCCCACAAGCCCCCGCTATCGCTACCAGCTCCCTCGGAGTGAACGCCACGCCCTTTCCTCCTCCAGGGGCGGTAGTGGAGCCACCGATGTACGCGTCACCAGAGTCCACGCCTGGATTGGCTGACGGGCGTGGCATTGGCCGGCTGAACGTGCGCCTGGACCCCGTTCCCGGGTTACCGAGCAACAGACTGAGACGATTTCCGGAAAGGTCCGGGGGGGTGTACCAGCGCGTGTCGTCCTTTATGTGAATGATGTTGCCAGAGAGATCGATGCCGAGGGTGGATCATTCCAAGTCTCGGTCTCACTACAACGTGGTCCGAACCGTCTGCGAGCGGTGGCAGAGGATTGGCTGGGCATGGCGATGGAAGATGCCATCACCATAGAGTATGTTCCCCCACCGGTACCGAACGGGATCGCCATCACCAGCCCGCAGGACGGGCACACCCTGCCTCCCGACGCACCGCCGATCATTCTCGTCGAGGGGCAAGTCGCGGATTGGAATATCTCCAGCGTATGGCTTGTCGCCAATGGTCGGCGGATCCCCGTACGCACCCAGAATGGACGCTTCCGCAAGGCCCTGCCACTTCTGGACCCGCTGATCCGTATGTGGGCTGAGATCCCGGCGAACGCCAAGCCGCGACGGCGGAGCCAAGAGGTGACGGTCCGCATCCCCTCAAGGAGCCTGTCCTACGGGCTTCTCGTGATGAGCTGGCCGAGTACGGTTACTGGCGATCGAGTACAGGTGAATGCGACTTGGCGTGCTCGGCCCGAGCGTCTCGATGTCCCGGTCCAGGGGGTGCCGCTGAAGGTCGTCGGAGCGTCCCAAGAGGACACCATTCCCCAGGCCTTCGCCCTTCGTCCGAAGGGGGGCGTCTACACCTTCCTGCTCCGGTTCCGTGCGGTCTCGGCCGGCGACGTGCGCGCGACCCTCTACCTCCCCGAGGCGGGCCATCTGAAGGCCCGGGAACTTAGGCCGGTCTCGCTAAACGGTACGAGCGAGGTTGTCCTGGCAAAGGTTCTCCTCCCGCAAGGCGTGTTCTGGGAGCAAGATGAGTGGTTTACTGGGCAGAGCGAGAGTGCGGATACCGTGACGAAGTTCCGCTTCCCCGAAGGAATCAGTTGGACAGAGCGGAAGGAGGACCTCCAGTGAGGCCAGCAACGGAAAAGTCATTTCTGTGCAGTGCGGAATTTACTGTACGGCAGGGGACGCGTGTCCTCCTCGTCATCTCGGTGTTTGTCCTTACCATCGGCGCGAGCGTCGCCGATCTCAACGAGGCCGGCAAGGCTGCGTACGCACGTGGCGACTTTGCTGAAGCTGAACGGCTCTTCAGTCGGGCCGTCGCCGAGGCTCCCGACGAGCCCGTGCTGCATTATCATCGGGCGGTGGCGCTGACGCGTCTCCACCGGTGGCGGGAGGCGGCGGAAGCTTATCGGGCCGTCCTTCGCCTCGCCCCGCCTCCGGCGCTCGCCACGACCGCTCAGGAGGGTCTGCGCACGCTTGAGCCGCTCACCCGGCCCCCTGCCCGCTCGGCCCCTGAGCCAGCCGAGGCCTCTATTCCCCTCCAGCGAGCGAGGGGAGGCTGGTTCACTGAGGTTGTGCTGAACAACACAGAGACAGCCCGTTTTCTGGTGGATACCGGTGCCAGCGTCTGTGTGATTTCGCCAGAGCTAGCTGGTACCCTGGGGGTCAGACCAAGACAGCCCACGCTATCCGTCACGCTTGAGACCCTCGCCGGCCAGACCGAGGGCACGCCCGTGACAATCCGATCCATTCGGGTCGGGGAAGTCGAAGGCGAAGACGTCCCTGCCGTGATTCACGTGACCGCGGCCGGAATAGACGGTATCCTGGGTAACACCTTCCTTTCCCGCTATAAAGTTGCCCTGGACCCCGAGGGGGGTGTGCTCAGGCTGCGCCCGCGGTGAACCCGCTGACGAGCATGACGGGGCTCCATAAGGAGATGAAGCGTTTCGAATATGAAAGGACCCCCAGCCGCCTTCCCGGCGCACGATGAGGAGGCTTAGCACCCTGAGAATTGTTGGTCCTCTGGCAGCCCCAGTACTACTCTCCAGATGCAGCAAAACAGAGATAGTACCCAGAGACTGGCTCCTTTCGGACTCGCCCGTCCCTACGGGAAAGTCTGTTTCGCCGTGAAGCCATAAGGTTCTTGGGGTAGCGCGGATCAAGGGAAGCACAGGCCGGCACCGTCGTAGGGGAGCGCAGGTGGGTCAGTTTCCTGGATTTTTCCGACCAGTGTCGATCCGTGTTTGACAAAAAGTCCACTCATCGGATCCTCATAGACCAAAAGCCAATCTGGCTTTAGTTGCATGAGGTTGAAGACAGGGAACTTCTTACTGACCAACACCAGGTGGGTTTCGTGCTTTCGCAGGAGTGCATCCCACTCACCCTTCCCCAGCCTGAAGTCCTGATTCTGGCGGCGGATCTCATCATGGTAGACCGTCTCCCGGCGACCATCCACGGAGACCTTGATCCGTGGCCCCAGATGCCAGATGGCGTATTCTCCCCAGCCAAAATAAACTGCCAGGTTGCCGCTGACTCCACTTTGCTTGAGAAGGGCAATGGCCCGGGCGGGGTAAATAGGGAAAAGCCTGATGCAACCAAAATGAGGGAGCGCTATCCCCACGAGTACAATTGCTCCAACTAGAGAAAATCCGGTGAGCCACGGTCGGTGCCTGTTGGCTCGGGCGGCACTCCGATTCGAACGCCAACCCAATGATACCCGGTCCCAGGCATCGCCTATATGCTCTCCGGCGAGGACAGCAACCGCGAGAGCAAAGAGATCGGTGTGTCGGACGGCCGTCAGCGGCAGAAGTGAAATACAAATGAAGAGCAGGACCAAGGTCGGGCGACGTTCCCGTCTGCTATGGAACAGCCCCGTCACGGCGACCGCCAGGATGCCAAGATATATGGCTCCGTATGTGCTTCTGATGACGATGGGCTGCCACTCGGAGATATCGGGTCTCGGAATCGTTGCCGTTCGCAGGAGAAACTCTGGGAGCTGCACGCCATAGGGATTCAACACCATGGCAAGCACACTGCCCATCACAGCCAGGGGAATCGCGACGTAAGATGGGGAAATGAGAAGAGCGGGCCGACGAGTGCGCCACAGGACGAGTGCAAGGTAGGAGAAACACCATAGCAGGAGGATTCCTAGGCCGGCTAGGACACCGCCATGGAGATTCGTCCAAAGGGCAAAGAGTGGAGGAGTCCCCCACAGCCATCGACGATGACCATGTTCTAGGTGGTGTACCAGGAGCAGGATCAACGAGAAGAAAAGCAATGTGAACAGTTGAGGACGAACGGTGATTAGCCCACGGATAAGCAGGGAGATCAGAGCCACCAGTAGTATGCCAGCCCGCAGCGGAGTCAGGCCCTGACGGCAGAGATGTCTGAATATCAGCGCTGCAATCAGAAGGCTTACGGTGGCCTTGAGGGCAACCAGGCCCGCTGGTCCCGCTTGGCCAAACGCCAAAGAGAAGATAACCTCTGCCAGCCATTCGTGGTTAATCCACAACTGGTCTCCTGTGAGGTACGAATAGGGATCGCTTTGAATAATCTTCCCCGTGTGCCAAAGATCTTGCCCAAACTTGACATGGCCCCAGAGATCTGGATCAGCCCGTGTTTGAGTGAGAAGGTAAAAGACGCCGCTNNGCTCATAGCAAGGCAAATCACGCTTATGTTAAACCAGCGTGAGCGCGGGTCTGCTCTTTCCGTGAAAGTATCAATGAGCATACCCGGGGAGCCGATAGGGCCTTCCATGTCTCCTCGCACGCCGCCCATAACTTCTTGCGTACCTCTCAACCCTTGTGATTTTTCCACCGCACAGCGGTCGTCCTTCGCGTTTCAGCCGAACATGTTATAGCGCAAGACGTAATACAATGCTTTGAAACCGTCCTTCCATGTGATTTTCTTCCCCTCGGCGTAGGTGCGACCCCAGTACGAGATGGGGACCTCATACACCCGCCAGCCTCCCCTGGCCATTTTGGCTGTCACCTCAGGCTCGAACCCGAACCGATCCTCCTTGAGCTCGAACTGCTGCAAGACTTCCCTTTTGAGGACCTTGTAGCAGGTCCAGACATCGGAGAGGTTCAAGTTCGTAAACATGTTCGAGAGGGTCGTTAAGAACTTATTCCCCACATAGTGCCAGAAGAACAGGACCCGATGGGGGCCGCCCAAGAACCTCGACCCATACACGACATCTGCCATGCCCAGCCGAATGGGTTCTAAGAGCTTGAAATAGTCTTGAGGATCGTACTCCAAATCGGCGTCCTGCACGAGGATGACGTCGCCTTGGGCCTCCTGGAATCCTCGGCGAAGGGCGGCACCCTTGCCACAATTCTTCTCTTGGAAGAGAACCCTGATGGGGTCCGTGCGAAGCTGACATCCGGTCTGAGGAAGACCCACGACTGTGGAGTTATCCTTTCTGGACCGGTTCAGCTCTTGGAGAAACTCCCGCGTCCCATCAGTGGAGTGGTCGTCTACTACGATGATCTCTTTTTCGATATCGACGGCTTGGACCCGGCGTAGAAGCTCCTCAATGGTGGCCCGCTCGTTGTAGACCGGAATCACGACCGAAAGCTTGGGGGGATTCTCGCGCTCTTTCACGAGAGTGCCTCTTATCGCACGATCAGACTGATGCCCGTCACGACCATGGCAACGCCTATCCATTGGGTCATTGAGAACGGCTCGGCGAGAAAACGCACCGAAAGGAGGGCAACCCAGATATAGCTCGTGGCCAAGACCGGATAGAGGACCGAAAGGTTACCGTGCTTGAGGGCGATAACCAGGAGCACAAATCCGACCCCGTGCAACGCAAGCCCTGCGATCAGGGGCCAGTTAAGGAGCCAGCTCCAGAAGTCAGAAGAGATCGAGGCAGCGCCCCATTTGAAGAGAAGCTGGCCGACGGCGGCAAGAAAAGCAGTGATCAGCACGAGTGCAATAGTCCAAAAAGGCGTGGTCATCGTCGCCCCTCCCGAAGGCCCCTTCCAAGCTTTTTCGGGGGCTTCATCACTCCTGCGTGCATAGGCATCCAGGGGGACTTGCATCCTTTATGCCATACGGGCGAGAGAACGCCGGCGAGATCGAACTCCACGTTGTAGTCCNNGTACTAGCGTTCGATTGTCGCGTCCCTGTGAGATTGATGGGCCTGAGTTTATACAGAACATACGGCTTTCGAGGTCCACGATTGGGGTGTTATCGATGCCTCGACAAACTGAAAAGGCAAAGGTGCTGCCATCGTGCATCCGGACGCAAAAGGGTGGCTTGTTGGTGGTTCGTCGTTTTCAATCATAGAACCCCTTGGTTTGCGCAAGATACACCGACTGTCGGAGGTCGGTCTGAATGACGAGATTGGTCAAGTTGGCTTGCGCTTGTGCAATCGTTGTCCGCGCGGTCCGTAGCTGATCCGGCGACCGGTCGAGAGTAAGGGGCTGGTGAGTCCCAGTGTAAAAAGGTCAACTGGGTGGGGCTGCTGCAGTGACAGGAGCAGATATGGCTGAAGAGACATCAGTGCGGTTAGGATGAATTTGGCTTCGAACTTTGGAACAAAGGTTAACGCAGGTACTCTGAGGAGCAAGAAAAGGCCCCCGGGGCGTAGGGCCTCCGCACGTATCGAGGGAAGGCAAAGACAAATACTTTCATTGTGGAGCGGCGAAACCGGGTCAGTAGAAGGCACCGGCCCTCGCTACTTCGTCTTGGATGGCGGGCTCGATGGGGCAGACTCGCGAGGCGGCGGTGGCGCGGCACGATACTCGCGGAGCCGCTCCTCGTATTCGACCTCCCCACGGCGGCCAATCCATTTCACATACCAGCGGACCTGAGGGGCGTACCAGTACTGGTCGGAGTCCCGGCCAGGCGATTCGCGGACGACCTTGAACGCCTGAAACCGTCCTGCGGGAACGCCGATGGTCTCACTGGTTACCACAGCGAAGGTGTCGTTTTGCAAATCTTTCTTCTTACGCTGTTCGTAGATGCCACGGTGAGCCCAGCGTTCGCCGACTTCGAGGGGCCAGATGAGCCACGGTTGGGGAGGAACCATGCGGGCCTCGACCCGGCCCTTTCGTACACTGCCAGACCATTTGAAGTCAAGGGTGAAGTAATGATCCACGTCCCCGATTCTCACCACGTAGTACGGGACCTGATTCACTTCCTTGATCTCGAGCACCTCCACAGTCTTCGTTCCTGTTTGGTTCCTGCTGGTCCAGTCATACACCCATCGGTCGCCAGGCCGCCATTCGGGAGGCGATTCGACCCGGGTGATGGGGGGTGCGAGGGCTGTGGGGGTTGGAGCTTCGCGCGCGGTACAGGCGACAAGCCAGAGACCAATGGTCCCGAGCAGGACCACCCCACAGACGGCGCGAGCATTGCCACATGAAGTCATCATGATTCTCCTATCATTTCCGAATCGATGGGAATGTCAAGAACAATTACGCACAGCCGATTAGGGGAAGACGGTATCTCGAGGGGAAGCAGGGTCCGGGAGGTGTAAGAGAAGAAACCCGCCAAAGGAGGGAAGGTGAGTTCGGCTGTCCAGCTATCAGGCCTGTGGCGCTCTCTGCGGGCCTCGTCGCACTCACGATCACAGCCGGGTGGATCTGGTTCTTTGTCCACTTCGGGACCCCGTTGGATGCGCGGTTCATGGGCTTGCTCGAAACCACAGAACGCCTTCTCGGCTTCGTCGGCGTCGCGCTCCTCTTTCAGTACGGCCTCCCCTTCCTGTGCGCGGGGGCCTTCTTCTTCGGGGTTCCGGCGCGACGCCTCTGGACTGGACGGCCCGGTTTGGCATGGCCGCGGGCGCAGACGTGAACGCGCGGAATCAGGGTGGCGGGACGGCGTTGCTCATGGCGCAAAGCCACCGCACCGAAAGTCGCGCTACAATCATTCGCTTGCTGAAAGAGGCCGGAGCGCGCGAATAACGAACCGAGTGGCAGCATTTGCACTTGGCTGTGTCGCGCCACGGGCACTAGAGCCGCAGCAGTGCCAAGCAGATATTATGTTTTATAGAGCCTAGAGGGGTCCAGGTCCCATCCCTCAGATTTTCCGCACGTGATTTGCCTCCAGCAACCTGAATTTCGACTATAATATCTTTAAAAACAATTACTTGAACTTTGTGAATTCAGACGAAATACGTAGTTGACAGAATTCGGCTCAGGTTTTATACTGTTATATGTATAGATTTCTGTAGCGGCCAGAAAATTCACAATCAATCTTTCAGAAGGAGGACCTGAGGTGGCTAAGGTTATCGGAATTGATCTGGGGACGACAAATTCTGTGGTGGCCGTCATGGAGGGTGGCGAGCCCGGCGTGATCGCGAACGCCGAGGGGGCGAGAATTACCCCGTCGGTAGTCGCCTTTACGAAGGATGGGGAGCGATTGGTCGGCCAGGTGGCCAAACGTCAGGCCGTGACCAATCCTGAAAACACCGTCTTTTCCATCAAGCGGTTCATGGGGCGCCGGTACGAGGAGGTCCTCCACGAGATCAAGCTGGTCCCGTACAAGGTGGGGCAGGGCTCAGGGGGGGATGCCCGCGTCGAGGCCCGGGGAAAACAGTACTCGCCTCCCGAAATCTCGGCAATGATCCTCCAGAAGCTCAAGACGGATGCCGAGGCTTATCTGGGGGACAAAGTGACGAAAGCGGTCATCACCGTGCCCGCGTACTTTAACGACAGTCAGCGTCAGGCGACCAAAGATGCGGGCGTTGTCGCCGGGATGGAGGTTCTCCGAATCATCAACGAGCCAACGGCAGCCTCATTGGCCTATGGCCTGGACAAGAAAAAGGACCAGAAGATCGCGGTCTTCGACCTCGGGGGCGGGACCTTCGATATCTCGATCCTGGAGATCGGGGACGGGGTCTTCGAGGTCAAGGCGACCAATGGAGACACCCACTTGGGTGGGGACGATTTCGACCAACGGGTGATTGACTGGATCGTCGCCGAATTTAAAAAGGACCAGGGGATCGACCTCAGCAAGGATCGGATGGCGCTCCAACGCCTGAAGGAGGCAGCAGAGAAGGCCAAGTGTGAGCTGTCCACCATCATGGAGACCGAGATCAATCTCCCCTTCATCACCGCCGATGCCTCGGGTCCGAAGCACCTCAGCATGAAGCTCACCCGGTCCAAGTTGGAGCAATTGGTGGAGGATCTCGTCGACCGGACCGTGGGTCCGGTGCGCCAGTGCATGGCGGACGCCAAACTCACATCCGGACAGATCGATGAGGTGATCCTGGTCGGGGGACAGACCCGGATGCCCCGCGTGCAGCAGGTGGTGAAAGATCTCTTTGGCAAGGAGCCCCACAAGGGGGTCAATCCCGACGAGGTGGTGGCGATCGGCGCCGCCATTCAGGCCGGGGTGCTGGCCGGCGAAGTCCGGGACGTGGTCCTCCTGGATGTCACACCCCTCTCCCTCGGGATCGAGACGCTGGGGAGCGTGATGACGAGACTCATCGAGCGGAATACCACCATCCCCACTCGAAAGAGTGAGATCTTTACGACGGCGGCAGATAACCAGACGTCGGTCGAGATTCACGTGCTCCAGGGGGAGCGGGAGATGGCCAGGGACAACCGGACCCTCGGCCGATTCCACTTGGTCGGGATTCCGCCCGCCCCCCGGGGAATTCCCCAGATTGAGGTGTCGTTTGACATCGATGCCAATGGCATCCTGAATGTCGGTGCCAAGGACACGGCCACCGGCAAGGAACAGAAGATCACCATCACCCATTCGAGCGGCTTGGCGAAGGAAGAGATCGATCGGATGATGAAGGATGCCGAGGCCCACGCCGCGGAGGATAGGCAGCGTCGGCAGGANNAGGTGCATGCCTCGGAGGATAAGCAGCGTCGGCAGGAGATCGAGGCCCGAAACCAGCTCGATTCGTTGGTCTATACGACGGAAAAGATGGTCAACGAGAACCGGGAAAAGATCCCTATGGGCGAGATCTCGGGGATCGAAGAGGCCCTCCAGGAGGGGAAGAAGGCCCTCGAAACGGGCAACGCCGATCAGATCCGTCAGGCCATCGACCGGATCACCAAGGCCTCTCACAGGATGGCCGAGGCCATGTATCAGCGGACACAGGATCAGCAGGCACCGGGCGCTCAGGCCGCCGGAGAGCAGGCTGAGGGTGGGGAACGTCCGGCAGAGGGAGACGTCGTGGACGCCGAGTTTGAAGACCTCGGTGGTGGCAAGAAGTAGCGACGAAAGATAGGAGTTCGGGAACACAAGGGAGGTCGAATGCGATGGCAATGGTAAGGTGGGACCCATTCCAAGACTTGATTGCGCTGCAGGACCGCATGAATCAGCTCTTTGATCAGACCTGGGCCCGATCCCGCAGGGAACGGGAAGGAGTCGTGGCGGCAGCGTGGTCACCTGCGGTGGACGTCTATGAAACGTCCGAAGGGATTGTCCTGAAGGCGGAGCTCCCCGGTCTAAACAAGGAAGACATCGATATTCAGATCAAGGACAATACGGTGACGCTTAAGGGGGAGCGGCACGTGGAGAAAGATGTCAAAGAGGAAAACTACCTCCGGGTCGAACGAGCCTATGGGGCATTTCATCGGACCTTCACCCTGCCGACTGCAATTCAGACCGAGAAGGTCCGGGCCGTCTTCAAGGACGGCGTCTTGGAGCTGAACATTCCGAAGGCCGAGGATGCGAAGCCGAAGCAGATCAAGATCGAGGTGAAATGAACGACCGCCTCAGGTCCAACGTCCAAAGTCCGAAGTCGGGCACCGATCAAGGGATTTTGTGATGGATGAAGGGGGAGGCGGGGCCCTGTTGTCTTTTGCCGGGCTGGTAGGGTGAGATGGCAAAACGGGACTACTATGAGGTGCTGGGCGTTCCTCGTAATGCCTCGGAGCGGGAGATCAAGCGCGCCTATCGAAAGCTGGCCCGAAGATATCATCCCGACGTCAACCCGGGAGATTCGGGGACTGAGGCGAAGTTCAAGGAGATCACCGAGGCGTATGAGGTTCTCACTGATCCAGCGAAGCGCCGACAGTACGATCAGTTTGGCCATCAACTGTTTGCCTCGGCAACCGCGGAGGGAGCTGGTCCGGGGTTCGGATTCGACTTCGGCCCGTTCGCCGACTTCACTCGGCGAGGCTTTGGTGGTATTGGGGATATCTTCTCGGACGTCTTCGGCGGGCAGCCAGAGCCCACCACGCGTTTTCGAAGGGGTGAAGACCTTCATTATGCCGTCGACTTGAATTTCGAGGATGCCATTCGGGGACTCTCCACGGAGATCACGCTCCAAAAGCATGCACCCTGTGAGGTCTGTGCGGGGAGCGGAGCGGCGCCCGGATCGGCTCCCGAGTCCTGTCCAGACTGCGGAGGCAGCGGACGACGGCAGGTCTCCCGCGGGTTTTTGAGCATGGCGTCCCCCTGCACCAGGTGCCAGGGGAGTGGGAAGGTCATTCTTCGCCCCTGCCAAGGTTGTGGCGGCAGGGGGGTGGTCTACCGAACCGAGCGGATCAAGGTGAAGGTCCCGCCCGGAGTGGACACTGGCTCGCGTATTCGCCTCGCAGGGAAGGGGGAACCGGGGAAGAACGGTGGCCCTTCAGGCGACCTCTACGTTACCACTCGAGTCCACCCGCATCCCTTCTTTGAGCGGAAGGGGGACAACATCTACTGTACGGTCCCGATCACCATTACAGAAGCAGCGCTCGGGGCGCGGGTCGAGATCCCCACGGTGGACGGCATGGCCACGATGACAATTCCCGCTGGGACCTCGAGTGGCCGGGTCTTCCGACTGCGAGAAAAAGGGGTGCCGCATCTCAAAGGCGGGGGGCGAGGAGATCATTATGTGACGGTTCAGGTGGTGGTTCCCGAGAATCTAGATGACCGGTCCCAACAGCTTCTCCGGGAGTTCAACCGGCTGAACCCGATGGATCCTCGGCGGGACCTGAAAAAGTAAAGTTCAACAGCCGCATCCGAGGTCGAAATATCATAGGACGTCCGCCGAAGGCGAGATCTTGGGCATCCGACACCGGACCAGATACGGTTTGGGGAGGTCGCGGATATGCCAAAAAGAAAAAAGGCCGTCTACATGATCAGTGTGGTGGCGGAGATGTTTAGCGTCCACCCGCAAACGCTCAGAACTTATGAGCGGGAGGGGCTGATTCGACCAGCCAGGACTGAGGGAAACACCCGGCTCTATTCCCAGGAGGACCTGGAGCGGATCGAACTCATCCTCCGTCTTACCAATGAGCTCGGGGTGAATCTCGCGGGCGTGGAGGTCATCCTCAACATGCGGGAGCGGATGGATCAAATGCGCCGGGAGACGGCGGAGGCGTTCGAGGCCGTCCTTCAAGTCGTAGGAGAAGAACTGCTCCAGCGTCGGCAGAGCCCCGGCCTCATCCCGGTCGGACGGCGGGGTTTAAGCCGGCGCGTTGCCCCTCCGAAGGGCGAATCCCCTTGACACGTCCTGGGAGCTATACTACGGTCTTCGTCAGAGATAAAGAAACCACTGGTGGATTTGGAACAGGAGGAATAAGGTATGGGAAACACGTTTAGGACGGTCTTACTTTTGGGGGCTTTGACCGGCCTCTTAATTGTTTTTGGAGACTACTTCGGGGGATCGCAGGGAATGGTCATTGCCTTCCTCTTCGCCCTCCTGATGAACTTCGGCTCCTACTGGTATTCCCACAAGATTGTCCTTGCCATGTACAGGGCCCGTGAGGTCACCGAGGCGGAAGCCCCTGAGCTTGTCGGCCTGGTCCGATCCCTGAGCCAGCGGGCGCACCTCCCCATGCCCAAGGTGTATGTCATCCCTGCTTCGGCCCCGAACGCCTTTGCCACAGGGCGGAATCCACAACATGCTGCCGTTGCGGTCACCGAGGGGATTCTGCAGATCATGAACCGAGACCAGCTGGAGGGCGTGTTGGCCCACGAGTTGGCGCATATCCAAAACCGGGACACGCTGATCAGCGCCGTCGCGGCTACGCTGGCCGGCGTGATCATGATGCTGGCCAACATGGCCCGGTGGTTCGCATTCTTCGGAGGCTTTGGCGGGAGAGATGATGACGAGAGTGGGGGTGGCATCCTTGGCCTTTTGGTCATGTCTATCCTGGCCCCCATCGCCGCCCTTGTCATTCAAATGGCCATCTCCCGCACCCGCGAGTTTCTGGCTGATGCCACGGCCGGCCGCCTCACGAAAAAGCCCCTTGCCCTGGCATCGGCATTGGAGCGGCTTCAGGCGGCTGCGGAGCGTATTCCCTTGAATGCCAATCCGGCGACTTCTCATCTCTTCATCGTGAATCCCCTCTCGGGGAGGAGCCTCCTTCGCTTCTTTGCCACCCATCCTCCTATCGAGGAGCGGGTCAAGCGCCTCCAAGCCTTGCAGGTTTAGAAGACATTGGCTGTGCACCCTTCACCAAAACGCGAAAGGGCGGGCAAAGCGAGCCTGCCCTTTTCCCCTTTATGGGTCTTTCTTGTGACTTCGGGGGTTATGGTGAGTGGGTGTGCGATGTTTGCCGGTGCCCCTCCTGAGAAGGTAAGTCTCCGTCCGTCTCCCTCTCGCCTCCCCACGTACACGGTCAGCGGACAGACCATCATCGCGACCCCCGGACCGATCAGTGTCGCGGTGCGGCCTATGGTTCCGGAGGAGGTGCAGAGGTATTTCCGCACGCGTCCCGCCAAGCGGAACCCGTTTCGGGAAATGCAGAAAGAAGTCGCCGCGTTCTTTGTTCGGATCGAAAACCGATCCAAGCACCAGCTGGCGTTTGATCCGGGGATCACAGTCCTCAAGGATGAAAAGAATCGCGCCGCCACTGCAATGGACCCGCATAATCTCTATGAGGCATTTGCCGACAGACCGGACCTGTTACAGGCCGCCCAGGAAGGGGTCTTGACGAGTTACCTCGTGGTCCCCGCCCAGCAGAGCCGCGAAGGACTCCTGATGTTCCCCGCCTATCCGAAGGATGCCAAGGCTCTCTTCCTCCAATTTACTTCCCTGTACGCCGGGTCCACGACCTACCCCCTCATCTTTGAGTATACGGTGGTCCCGGAGGAATCGGAGAAGTAAATCCCCCAGAATGAACAGGGTGCAATATGTCTTTCCGCCCGGAACTGTTCCGAGAGTTAGCAGATGCGTGGCGCCTGCCAAGCGCGGAGGAGGATTGGGAGGCCTGGCAGCAGGCATTGGAGGCCGTGGAAGATGCGCTTGCCGCCCTTGAGGATGAAGCGCTTGACGGGAGGGAGCCGGCTCTCGTTTTCCTACCGGGGGAGCCGGTGCCATCTTCTGAAAAGCCGACGGGGTTTCATGCAGAGTCCCACCTCGTGGGAGAGGGACTCGCTGAGCTATCGCTCACCTCAGCCATAAGCCTCATCCGCCGGCACGAGCTTTCCCCCATTGATCTTGTCCGAGCGGTGCTGGACCGGATCGACGCATTCGGGAAGTCTACGAATGCGTCGATTGCTTGGTATCCTGAGGTGGCGCTTCAGGCAGCCCGGAAGGCAGAAGATGCTGTTGCCGCCCGCCGCCCCCTCGGCCCGCTCCACGGCATCCCCATTGCGGTCAAGGATCTCTTTTTCACGGCAGGTCTTCCCACCACGGCTGGCTCCCAGATCCTCACGAATTTTGTCCCCCAGAAGGATGCGACGGTGATTCGCCGTCTCCGGGAGGCCGGCGCAATCCTTTTGGGAAAGTTGAACCTCCACGAGCTTGCGTACGGGGTGACCAGTGACAACCCGCATTTCGGACCGGTGCGGAATCCCTGGAATCTGCACCGGATCGCCGGAGGAAGCAGCGGGGGCNNCCGGAGGAAGCAGCGGGGGCTCTGCCGCAGCAGTGGCTGCCTCCCTGTGTCTGGCTTCGCTGGGGACCGACACCGGGGGTTCGATTCGGATCCCGGCTGCTTGCTGTGGAGTGGTGGGGTTGAAGCCGACCTACGGTCGGGTAAGCCGCAACGGCGTCTTTCCCCTGGCCTGGTCCTTAGATCACATCGGTCCCATTACGAGAGAGGTGGAGGATGCTGCCTTGTTGCTGGGGGTCTTGGCGGGCCCCGATCCCAGTGATCCGAGCGCGAGCGTTCAACCGGTTCCCGATTACTGGCGTATGCTCGGGGGGAGTGTGAAGGGGCTTAAAATCGGTCTGCCCACGGAGTTGTTTGCTGACACTGCAGCGATCGATCCCACAGTGATGGCGGCAGTGCAAGGGGCCCTCCAGATTATGGAAAGCGTCGGGGCGAGCGTGGAGGATGTGTCGGTTCCCTTCCTCCGGCATACGCCCGCGGTACAGTTCTTGACCCTCGCGGCCGAGGCCAGTGCCAATCACCATCGGCTGCTTCGGACGCGTGGCCGGGAGCTTGGGGTGGACGTCCGGCGGCGGCTGGAGATCGGGGAATTCGTCACGGCCACGCAGTATGTCCGTGCGCAACAGGCTCGTCGGATCCTCGCAGAGGAGTTTGCCGATCTCTTCCGCCAGACGGACCTGCTGGTGACACCGACCGTCCCCGTGGGTGCCCCGCCAATCGGGCAGCAATTTGTGACCACTCACGGGGTCCAGCGAAGGATCCAACCGGCCCTCACCCGCTTTACGAGCCCATTCAATCTCACGGGGCTTCCCGCTGTTTCTGTCCCCTGCGGTTTTGACGTCGATGGGCTTCCCGTGGGTCTCCAGATGATCGGGCGACCCTTCGATGAGGCGACGCTGCTTCGAGTAGCCTTTGCCTACCAGCAAGCTAGTCCATGGCACGCCCGGCGCCCCCCGCTCGGAACTCGCGGCTCATAGCACTTCGCACTTAGCAGTCACCAATCAGCCTGCCAGCATGCTAGCGTCCTAGCATCCAAGCTTTCTGGCGACGAGCTACTTATAAGCTGACAGATGATGGCTGATAGCTGTGAAGCTCACTTCAGAAAGTTGGCAAGGCGCGCCTGAAGGGTGGCGAGGTCGGCGTTTCGAATCCGGATGCGCTTACGGCGGGCGTTGGCTCCGGCGAAAACCTCGATTCGACTCACGGGGATGTTCAGGGCGTCGGCCAACAGACGACGGCAGGCTGCGTTGGCTTTGCCTTGGACGGGAGGGGCGCTGACGGAAATCTTCAGGACCCCCTCCCGCACCCCGACGATCTCATCCCGCCTGGCGCCCGGCTGGACAAGAACGGGGAGAAACAGATCAGCCCCCCGCGCGTGGAGGTTTAAGGTCGTGAGATCCACTCGTCTCTTCTGCGGCCTCAGCGGCGAGCAAATCCTGGTGGAGCTTGATCGCCGCTCGAATCCTGCTCTCGAAGAGGGCCTTCTGCCGCTTCAGGTCCGCGACCCTTCCCTGCATTTGCGCGAGGGTTACGTGGGCTCTCTCCAGAAGCTTTTCCGCCTTGAGCTCCGCGTCCTTGAGGATGAGATCAGCCTCCTTCCGGGATTTGTCCTTGATCTCTTCTGCCAACCGTTGGACGGAGAGAAGGGCCTCCTTGAGTTGATTTTCCCGCTGCTCATAAGTGTGGAGTCGGATCTCTAGCCTCTGGATCTGTTCCTCCTGCAAGGCATTCTCCTTGAGGAGGCGCTGGAGTTCCTCGGCGACTCCTTCGAGAAAGGTCTTGACCTCGACCGGATCGAGTCCTCGAAAGCGCCGCTGAAATTCCCGCTGGGTGATATCGATAGGGGTCAGTTCCGTCATCGAAATCTCCATGCCAGCTCCCGCAGGGAGGCCACGAGGAATTGGTCGAGGAAGATGATCGCAAGGATGACCACCAGGGGGGAGAAATCGATTCCCCAGGTCACCGGCAGCGCGCGGCGTACCGGCTGCAGCACAGGCTCGGTGGCGCGGTAGAGGAACTGGACGATAGGGTTGTAGGGATCAGGGTTGACCCAAGAGATGATGGCTCGGATGATGATGATCCACATGTAGATATTGAGGGCAATGCCCAAAAGTTGCGCGAGGGCATTCAACAGGTTGGCAAAGACGAACATACCTTATCCCCTCCCGAGCTCCTGCGAGCGCCGGGTTGCCGCCTCGACGGCGGCCATGAGCGTTCCACGCAACCCGGCCTGTTCCAGGACGTGAAGCCCGGCAATGGTGGTCCCCCCAGGCGAGGTGACGGTATCCCTAAGCCTGGCAGGGTGTTCGCCGGTTTCCAAGACCATGCGGGCAGCTCCGAGCACGGTTTGGGCCGCCAGCAGCGTGGCCACCTCGCGGGAGAGCCCCATGCGGACCCCAGCGTCCGAGAGGGCCTCGATCACGACAAAAATGTAAGCGGGGCCACTCCCGCTCAGACCGGTCACGGCATCCATGTGGCCTTCCTCGGTGTGGACGACTCGACCTACCGCCTCGAAAATCTGCCGTGCGACTTCGAGATCCTCCGGGGTCGCGTGTTGCCCCGGCGCGATGGCACTGACACCCGCCAGGAGGAGGGCGGGCGCGTTCGGCATAATTCGGACAACGCGCGTTGGTTGGGGAAGCCTCGCTTCAATATAGGTGGTTCGGATCCCGGCGGCGATGGAGAGGAAGAGATGGTCTTCTGACACCGTTCCACGCAGGTCGAGCAGGACCTGATCCATGACCTGGGGTTTGACAGCAAGGAGCAGGATCTGGGCCTTGTTTGCGGCCTCCCCGTTGTCGGCCAAGGTCTCGATCTGATATGCCTTGCGGATCGCCGCCAGGCGATCCGTTCGGATATCGGTCGCGATCAACTGCTCCGGTCGAACCCTGCCTGCCCCGAGCAGGCCTTTGATCAGGGCTTCGCCCATGTTCCCCGCGCCGATGAACGCGATGCGTTTGTCCTGCAGTCCTTTCACAGCCTTCCCTCAATTGTTTCACTTATAACTTGAGAATGTAACGGGAGTCAAGCGATTCATTTGAAGGAGGCCCCCTTTATGGAGGCTCTTGCCCTCCCATACTGCCGCTTGACACCCTTGCCTCGTTTGACGAAGATCAAGACATGGAGCTTTCTGTAAAGATCAAGGGCTTGCCCGACCGACCCGGGGTCTATCTCTTCAAGGGAAAAAGGGGCGAGGTCCTTTACATCGGTAAGGCACGTTCGCTCAGGAAGCGGGTCCCGTCCTACTTTCAGGGGCGGGATGTGCCATCGGAGCGCTCTGAGCGGTTGGCGCGCCTGCTCTTGCAGGTCATGGACGTGGAGGTGATCGTCACCGACAATGAGTTGGAGGCCTTGATCTTGGAGTCGAATCTCGTCAAGGAGCGGCAGCCTAGATATAACGTCGTGCTCAAAGATGACAAACATTACCCCTTTCTCAGGCTCGACCTTCAAGATCCCTGGCCGCGATTGCAAGTGGTTCGAAAGGTGAAAGAGGACGAGGCCCTCTACTTCGGTCCGTACGTTCCTACCACCACCATGTGGCAGCTCCTCCACCTCATCAACCGGACCTTTCCTATACGGAAATGTCCCGACGTGAGGGGGCGACGCCACTGCCTGGATTATCATCTGGGCCGGTGCCTCGGGCCATGCGAGGGGTCAGTAGGCAAGGCGGAGTATGATCAGGTGGTAGAGCGAGTTCGGCTGGTTCTGGAGGGACGGGATAGGGAGCTGGCCAAGCACATCGAGGATGGGATGCGCCAGGCGGCGGAGAAGCTGGAGTTTGAGCGAGCAGCCAAGCTCCGCGATCAACTCTTCACCCTCAGGGAGGCCCTGGCCGGACAGAAAGTGCTCTCACCAAGAGGTGAGGAGCAGGATGTCTTCGGGGTGAGTATTGAGGGAGGCGAAGCCAATGTTCAAGTCCTCCTGATCCGCCAGGGACGGCTAGTTGGGCGAGAGTCCTTCAGCTTCGGGGAGGGGCTTAGCCGCGGGTTAGGAGACCTTCTGGATGCCGTCATCAGGCAATTTTATCTCCGTCGGCGTGCCATCCCGCTTGAGGTGCTCGCGTCACACCAGACGGAGGATATGGAGGTGATCGGGCGGTGGCTTTCGGAGCGGGCCGGGCACCGTGTGGTGATCCGCCATCCTCAGCGGGGCCGGAAGGCTCGCCTGGTCCAGCTGGCTGTAAAGAACGCCCAGATCGCCCTGATGGCGAGCGTGAAATCGGCGGCAGGCCGCGAGGCGGCTTTGAAAGAACTCGAGAATGTGCTGAACCTTTCCTGCCTTCCTCACCGGATCGAGGCCTTTGATGTCTCGAATATCCAAGGATTGCTTGCCGTCGGCTCCCAGGTGGTCTTTGAGGATGGTATACCCCGTCGATCGGACTACAAGCGGTATCGGATCAAGACGGTCAGCGGGGCTGATGACTACGCCATGCTGGAAGAGGTTCTGCGGCGACGTTTCGCCAGGGCGTCGGAGTGGCCCTTGCCTGATCTGATCCTCATAGACGGCGGGCGGGGACAACTCAATGTTGCCCTCAAGGTGGCGCGGGGACTGGGGCGGCGGGACCTACCGATCATTTCCTTGGCCAAGGAGGAAGAGGTCGTTCACCAGCCGCGTCGTCCCGTGCCGACTGCGCTTCCCGAAGGGTCCCGGGCCAAGCATCTGCTTCAGCAGATTCGGGACGAGGCCCATCGGTTCGCTCTCACGTACCACAAGCAACTTCGGAGAAAGCAGAGCCTGGTCTCGATCCTCCAGGAGATCCCTGGCGTAGGAGAAAAACGGCGGCTGGCCCTGTTGAGGCAATTTGGTTCTCTCAAGGCCATGCAGCAGGCCAGCATCGAAGAGATCCGAACAGTGGGGGGGCTCCCTTCCCACACCGCGGCCGCCGTGCACGACTTTTTGCAGGCCATGAGCGAATAACTCCCCCCTTTCTGGATGCTGCTGCTGCGCCGCTGGTTCAATGGTGGGCGCCGAGGGTTCGAGCGGGCGCCGACCCGTGCATCGCAAGTGTTGGCTTTGCCGCCTCGTTGCCGGGTCCGAAGACATATGGTAGGGTAGGGACATGAAGCCAGGAGAACTCACCAAGGCAGTCATCGAGGGGGCACGGAACGTCGCCAAAGAGGCGGGGGTTCGGGCCGTCTTCCTCAATGCCGACTTGATCTCTGATCCTACCCAGCTGACGGGACTTTTCGGTGAGACCGAGGTGATCCTCTTCACCAGGAAGCGGCTTGAGGCGCTGGAGCTTGAGGGGATTACCGAGAAAGTCATCCACTTGCCACCGGTGCAACTGAAGCGTATGGAACAGATCAAGCTAGCCGCGCTCTTGGCCCTATCCAAGGGTCATCTCCGGCCAGGGGATCTCATCCTCTTCCTCTCGGGGATCCAGCACCTGGGCTCACTCGATACCATGGTGGTGATGGAGGTAGGGGAGGAGTTCGAGATCTTCTCGCTCAAGGAGGCGGCTTCATTTGTAAAGGTGGTGAAGCCCGAGGTCTTCGCCAGAGTGGTGGACTTTGCGGTGGAAGTGGCTCAGGAGGGCCGAGAGGGCAAACCGCTCGGGGCTCTCTTCGTCCTGGGAGACACGGACGCCGTCGTGAAGTATGCCGATCAGCTTGTGTTGAACCCCTTCCAAGGCTATCCCGATGACCGGCGAAACATCCTGGATCCGCGCATCTTGGAGTCGGTGAAAGAGTTTTGTGCCATCGACGGTGCCTTCGTCGTTCGCTCGGACGGCGTGATCATGACCGCCGGGGCCTTCCTCCGGCCCCCGGTCCCGGGGGAGAAGCTCCCCCCGGGTCTTGGGGCGAGGCACGCGGTGGCAGCGTCGATGAGCGCCAGCACCAATGCCATCCTCGTAACCCTGTCGGAATCTACGGGAACCGTCCGGATCTTCAAGGGTGGGCGGATGGTGACCGAGATCGAGCGGAGCCCCAGCAAGCAAGGAGGCAAGTAGGGTGACAGGCGCCACTCATGGGGCGATCCCCTTGGCCGTGGTCCTTTTTCCTTGAAATGACCACGGCCCTGTTTTTGAGGAGCGAGAGGAGGTCGGGAAGCGTGGGAGCACATCGGGAATCGAAGGGGCGCGAGGTCGTGACCACGGATAAGGCTCCGAAAGCGGTCGGGCCCTATGTGCAGGCGGTGAAGGCGGACGGGTTTCTGTTCACTGCGGGACAGATCGGATTGGATCCGGCCTCTGGTAAGCTCGTGGAGGGAGGAATTGAGGCCCAGACGAGACGGGTGCTGGAAAATCTCAAAGCAGTAGTGGAAGCGGCAGGTGGCTCTCTGACGCAGGTGGTGAAGACGACGGTCTACCTCACCGACCTCAGTCACTTTCAGGCCATGAATCAAGTCTACGCGACGTTTTTTTTTGAAGGGCACAGCCCAGCCCGTTCTACGGTGGGGGTGGCAGAGCTCCCTTTGGGGGCTCTAGTCGAGATCGAACTGGTCGCGCTCTTGGAGAAGAGATGATGCAGAAGTCGATTGCCGAGTACCAGGTGCTGAAAACCACGCGCGGCTGGGTCGCCGTGGCCTTTACCGAACGGGGGATCCTGGCCCTCACCCTCCCAGTCGAGAACTCGGAGCGGGCCATCGAGGCCGTGCAGGGTAAGATCACTTTCGCCTTGACCCGGGGACAGGGATACGGAAATTTGGCTCGAGATTTGAATCGCTATTTCCAGGGAAAGAAGGTCTCGTTCGATTACCGCCTGGATTTTCTGGAAGGCACGCCATTTCAGCGGAGGGTTTGGGCACTCCTTCGCAGGATCCCGTACGGGGAAACGCAGAGCTACCGGGAGGTGGCAAGAGCGGTCGGAATGCCCCGCGCCGCGCGGGCCGTGGGACAGGCCGTGGGTGCAAATCCTATCCCACTCCTCATTCCCTGCCATCGGGTCGTGGCTTCCGATGGGACCTTGGGTGGCTACGCCTGGGGTCGAAGGTGGAAGCGGCGCCTCCTTGAGGTCGAAGGGGTCGGATCGCGCTTGAGAGCGTAGGGTCCGGCGGAGCAGCCCTCCGGGATACCGTCTCGTCTATTCACCCCTCATTCGTAAGATCCTCAGACCATTGATGGCAGATCAGCCGATCTCAGTCCATTGCAGCCTCGAGGGGGAGGTAGCTCACGCCTCAATCTACTCTTTGGGACATCTGGCCTGTTCACCGATGGTTGTGGGATGATGCAGCGGCGATTAATGGTCGGACGAGTCGCCGCAGAAGAAACTTATACCCCTGCAACGCGAAAGATCGCAGACGTGCTGGCCACGATGAGGTGCGCCGCAGGGGCAAAGGCAAGGCCTACGAGGTTGGCCCCCGTCACCATGAGTCGTGGAGATTCAGGACGATCAAATCGATAGACACCTCGGTGTCCCCTGACCCCGGCGACCACCCAGAGGCAACCCTCACGGTCTAAGGCAAGTCCTTGCGGTCGTTCTAAAGGTCCCCAGTAAGGCTCCGCATCACCGAACCGGTTGATCCGATAGATGACATCCTCGTTGGAGAGGGTTGGGGCGGTGGCGAAGAGGTCGCCCTCCGGGCCGATAGCCAGGTGGAAGGCCGCCACGCTGGGGGGAAGAGAGGAGAAGGGCTCGGGCCGACCCCCTGGCATCAGGCGGTAGACCGTTCCGGTTCGATCTCCGATGTAAAGGACGCCGGCCTCATCGAGGCAGAGACCGGTGGCAATGCCCAAGTCCTCTGCGAGGACTTCCATGTCCCCTGTGGGAAGGAGGCGATACACGCGTCCCTCATATCGGCTCGAGATCAATAGGGAACCATCCGGGTGAAGCGCCAGCCCCGTAGGATTGATGGGTCCAGCCGGAAGGGGCTCTACGGTCCCAGCGGGGGCGATACGCACCAAGGGAACTGAAACTTTCTCTCCGCGACGACCGCTGATGGTGGTGTAGATGAACCCCTCCGCGTCCACCACCGGATTGGCCACTGGATGAAGGTCGGGGGCTACCTTTTCCCCGATGGAGAAGGGACTGGTGATGGGCTCCGAATCGATCATGAGCGTGATGGGGCCGGTTTGGGCATCAGGGGGAATGGGCAGAATAAGGCGGGTGTTGGAGACGATCGACGGACGGGCTTCGGTCTCGCCGAGAAAGACCAGGGGAGAGGTCTCCCCGCTGAGAAAGCCGGTCCCGAGGATGAGGATTGTTCCCCCCTCGACGCCAGCCGAGGGCTCAACCGCAGAGATGATGGGTTTCTGGGGGAAGTCCTGAGACATCGCCATTCCCCGATGATTACCGGATCGTCGTATTTGAACCTACGCTATCCATCCAGCTCTCCGTCGTCAAGACCTTTGGCGTGTGAGAGTCCAAGGTCCAACGTCGGCTGTCCTTGGGACCGGGGCGCAACTGTTCATCCGGTCTCTCTGTTGAGGGGTCGCGCGGACGATCGAGAAGTAGGCAAGAAGGGAACATATGAGGCCCTGTAGAAGTAGCTCAAATTCTCTGGGCTCTCAGAGAGAGAAGGGTGCTGGCTGAACCGAGCCATCCGCTGCAGTGTGAGGCAAGAGGAGGACTGATGACTTATACGGTGACGGTCGAGTTCTTCGAGATTGATGCCGTGTCGGGAGAACAGGCGGAGACAGTGATGGTGGAGATGCTCCGGTCGGCAGGATTTACCCGTTTTGGAGTTACGGGAAGCCGAGAGATCTAGTCAGAGGTTCCCGCGCTCACCATTTCCTGAGGAACTTCGGCGGGCGGATGAGGCTGGTCGCCTACCTGGATGTCGAACTGCGTTTCGAATTGATCGATGGGGATCATATCGATGGCGTTCCAGGCCATGCCTTCACAGACGCGGGCACAAATCTGACACCCGATGCACTCGTGCCATCGGATCCGGACGGGGGGAATGACCGCGCCCGTATAATGCTGTGGCGATTCGTGGTCGATGCAGTCCACCGGGCAGAAGGGGATACACGCCTCACAGCCGGTGCAGGAGTCATTGACCACGGCCATGAGTCGCGGACGCTTCTTCTTTTTGGTCTTCCTGTTGTAATGAGGGATATCCTCGTACACGGCACACCCTTTGCTTTTCTGCGGGGCAGTTCCGGCAACGAAAATTACCCTACCATACCTGCCATTATCTTGTCAAAGATGGGGCGCAGCGGCTTGCCCTTCGGGCAATTTGATGCTACGTTCGAATTCCGTATTCACCCCCTGATCACGATTATCCTGGTCGGCTTGGAGCGACCGCGCGAGGGAGACAAGGATCCGGGAGTCATGCAGGGTCCAGCGATGTCTCTGGAAGACTAATTGAGCCTGTTTCGAGAGGAGGAGCGAGGTGGGGTTTCGCGCAGATCCCGTGGACTATCGCCTCGAGGAGGCCGCGCGCCTGCTCGTGGTCCGCTGGCGGGATGGCCATGCAAGCCAATATCCCTTTGACGAATTGCGCAAGGTCTGCCCCTGCGCCGACTGTCGTGCCGCCCCGAGACCGCAGGGAGGGCTCCAGGTTCTCACCGCTCCGGTGGTCCGCCAGGGGGAGATCCGGATTGTTCAGATTTCGCCTGTCGGCCGATATGCCTTGAGCTTCACGTGGAGCGACGGGCACAGCACGGGGATTTACTCTTTTGACTTTCTCCGTCGTCTCTGCCCGTGCGAGGCGTGTCGGTCGGGGGCAGAATGATGGACCTGGTGCATTGGGTGCGGGGGCTTCCTCCGGAACTGGCCACCTTTGTCATCGCCAGCCTTCCCGTTTCGGAATTGAGGGGAGCGATCCCGGTGGCCCTCGGCGTTTATAAACTTCCTGTCTGGTCCGCCCTGCTCTGGGCCATCCTGGGCAATCTGGCACCCATTCCGATCATCCTCAGGCTCCTTGAGCCGGTATCGAACTTTCTCCGCCAGCGGTCGCGTGTCTGGGAGGCGTTCTTCCGTTGGCTTTTCGCCCGGACCCGTCGGAAAGGGGAACATTATTTCCGGGTCTATAAGGAGTTCGGGCTGGTCCTGTTTGTTGCTATACCCCTTCCCATCACTGGTGCCTGGACGGGGTCCGTGGCCGCGTTCCTCTTCGGCATTTCCCCGGGACGAGGTTTCTTTCTGATCACGTTGGGGGTCCTCATCGCCGCAGGCCTAGTGACCGCCGCCAGTCTTGGCGTGAGCTGGCTGCCCTTCGTGTGAGGGGATCATGTACCCTGAACGAGACCGCTCCATGGTGCAGGCGAAGCAGGAATCGGGTGCCGGATCCGAGGCGGGAAAAACCGGGGGCGAGTTCGGACCTTGCCGTGGGACGCGGCCGGTCATCCTCCTTCTCCTGGTACTCGCCGCAGGCGTCGTCTGGGGCGAGGGCCCCCTTCTGGACTCGAGAGAGGGGCGGCATCTCACAAATCTTCGGCAGCTCACCTTTGGAGGGTCGAACGCGGAGGCCTACTTTTCTTGGGACGGCAGCGCGTTGATCTTCCAGTCGACCCGGGACGGATATTTGTGCGATCAAATCTTTATCATGAAGGCGGATGGGAGGGATGTCCGCCTCGTCAGCACGGGGCGCGGGCGGACCACCTGCTCCTTCTTCCTCCCCGGGAATCAGAGGATTATCTATGCCTCGACCCATGCGCAGGATCCCGCTTGCCCGCCCAGGCCGGACCGCTCTGAAGGTTACGTTTGGGCCCTCTATGATTACGATATCTATATTGCCAATGTCGACGGGACCGGCCTCAAACGCCTGACCGACAATCCCGGATACGACGCCGAGGGGGCCCTCGCCCCGGATGGCAAGAGGATCGTTTTCACGTCGCTCAGATCGGGGGACCTGGATATCTACACCATGGACAGCACGGGGGGCAATCTCACGCGTCTCACCTTTGAAAAAGGCTTTGACGGGGGGCCCTTTTTCTCCTGGGACGGCAGCAAGATCGTCTATCGGGCTCACCATCCAGAGACACCCGAGGAGGTGGCGGATTATGAGCGGCTCTTGTTCAAAGGGCTTTTGCGCCCCCGCCGGGCAGAGATCTTTGTCATGAATGCTGACGGGACGAATAAACACCAATTGACCCACAACGGCGCAGCCAACTGGGCTCCTGCCTTTCATCCAAACGGCCGTCAGGTAATCTTCTCCTCGAACCTTCATGCCCCCGGGACACGGAACTTTGATCTCTATCTGGTTAATATTGACGGCACCGGACTTGAGCGAATCACCTTTGGCGGGTTCAATAGCTTCCCCTTCTTTTCCCCCGATGGAATGAAACTGGTCTTTGAGTCGGACCGATGGGCGAAAGCGCCCCGGGAGTTCAACGTCTTTATTGCCGACTGGGTCCCGTAGATCCGTCGGGCGGTTGTTGACCCCTCGGCTTTCGAATGGTAGGCTGAAGTCGCCTTCTTCCCCTTCTGGCTGAGCGAAGGAAACGATGCCACGGGAGAGACCGGTCAGGGTCAAATCGCCGAATCTTCGAGTGAAAGATCGGCGGAAGATCTTGAAGTGGGTTCCCAAGCTCCGCAAGATCAAGCCGGCGAAGTCTGGAAGGTAAGGGACGGGCATGGTCCGGGCGTACATATTTATCGAGGCGGGCAAGGCGCGGGATCTTAAGGTGGCGGAGGAGATCGCCACGTTGCCCGGTGTGAAACGGGCCGATGTGGTCACGGGGCGGTTCGACGTGATCGCCATGGTCGAGGTGGACGAGCTCGGGGCCCTCTGGGACACGGTAGACAGGATCCAGACTCTGCCCGCTGTCCTGAAGACCACCACGAACGTCGTGGTCCAGAGGTGAAAGAGTTTCGCTCTCCTCTACACTTCCCTCGACCGAGAGAGAAGTGGACAGAGGCGGGAGCCGTGAATGCCGATGGGCGGGTGCCCTCCCGGTGGTGGACTTTACTGGGCGGATTACTCCTCCTGCTTACGGTTTTCGTGTTCCTGCCTCTCCTCATCACGAAATGGGAGCGGTACCTGGTTGCAGTCCCCTTGGGTCCCTTCCGATGGCTTGGTCTTGTCCCGATCTGTATGGGTACTCTTCTCGTGGTCTGGTCGGGCGCCCTCTTGATCACGCGAGGAGAGGGGACGCCGGCCCCCTGGGATCCGCCGAAACGGTTTGTCCTTGCCGGTCCGTTTCAGATTGTCCGCAACCCGATGATGGGTGGTGCCTTCGCGGTTCTGTTCGGTGAGGCGGTGTTCGCCGAATCACTGGCGATTTTCTTCTACCTGTGCCTGGTCATGGGCGTGGCGGGCTGGTATGTAGTTACCAATGAAGAGAAAGGATTGGAAGCGCGGTTTGGCGATGCGTATCTCGTATACAGAGAACGCGTCCCCCGGTGGCTGCCGCGGCTGTCCCGCAAGGGGTAGAGAGGATGGGCAGATCATGTCAATCGATTATGGGCGAGGGGAGTATGTGAGGCTGATGGCTGCCAGGGATGCCGCCATCCGACGCCTGGTGGACCAGGGGTACGAATTCGTCACCAATACCTTTCGTCCCGGGGCAGCGCCAAAGGGGGTGCGGGCCAAGGATGCGGACGCGCTTACGGGGCGGCTCCGGAAGGAAGGATATCAGGTGGAGGGCGCGTCCGCGTATAATGAGACGGGGGATGTTCTTCCTTCAATGGTCTCCATCTGGCGAAGGCGCAGGTCGAGCACGCCTCAACCCATCAAGCCTGCCCAGTGATCCAGGAAAGGCCCTAACGTGCTCCCGTTTGCCGGTTCCGGGGGCTCCCCGGGCTGCTCCATTTGTGGGCCGGGGGGATCTGTGATACAGGTAAGGAAGTCTGTGGAAGAAGAAGGGGTGAGGGAGTGACAGCTGCGGGAAAAAGCCGGGAAACGCGGCGGACAAAGATCGTTTGTACCATCGGACCGGCCAGTGAGTCCGAAGAGGTCCTGGAGCGTTTGATCCTCGCCGGGATGGATGTCGCCCGTCTGAACTTCGCCCACGGCACCCTCGATGAGCACGCGCGGGTGATTCAGCGGATACGCACCCTCGAGACAAAGCTCGGCAAGCCGGTGGCGATCCTACAGGACCTTCCTGGTCCCAAGATTCGCCTGGGGAATTTCGAAGGCGGGGCGGCGTTGCTCCGGACCGGAGCCGAGTTTGTCATTAGCAATCAGCGCGTCCTCGGGACGGCGGAGCGGGCCTATGCCCCGTCCCCCGATTTCTTTCGGGAGGTCCGGGCCGGGGATACGATCCTGGCTGATGACGGTCTGATTCAACTCAAGGTGTTGGCGAGCGATGGTGGGGAGGTGCGTTGTCAGGTCTTAACAGGCGGAATCCTCCGAAGCCATAAGGGGCTTGGTCTCCCCAGTGGGCGTTTGAGCAGGGCCGCGCTGACCAAGAAAGATTTGGCGGATCTGGAGTTCGGGATCGCCCAGCGGGTAGACTTCGTGGCCACCTCCTTCGTTCGAGATGCCTCCGATCTGATTGAGGTGAAAAACTTTTTGGGAGCCTGGGGGGCCAAGATCCCAGTTATCGCCAAGCTGGAGAAGCCCGAGGCGGTTCGGAATCTCGAGGAAATCCTCCAGATCGCGTCCGGGGTCATGGTGGCCCGAGGGGACCTCGCGGTGGAGATGTCCATCGAGGAAGTCCCCGTCCTTCAGAAATTCATTCAGCGTCAGGGACGCCGGTACAAAGTCCCGGTGATCATCGCGACCCAGATGCTCGAATCCATGGTAGAACATCCGAGGCCGACGAGGGCGGAGGCCTCGGATGTTGCCAATGCCATCCTCGATGGGACTGACGCGGTGATGCTCTCCGCGGAGACGGCGACTGGAAGCTATCCAGTGGAGGCGGTCGAGATGATGACCCGGATCGCGCTCAGGGCAGAGCCGTACCTGCGTGTGCCTCCCTTCCCGCAGGCGGATGAGAAGGACTTTCCGGTGGTGGCCAGCGATGCCGCCTGTCGGGCCGCCCGGAGCCTCCATGCCGAGGCCATCGTTGTGTTCACCGAATCGGGTCACACCGCCCGGCTGATCTCGCAGGACCGCCCCGAGGTCCCGGTTATCGCTCTGACCCCTTGGGAAGAGTCCAGGCGACGAATGGCGCTTTACTGGGGGGTCGTCCCTCTGGTTGTCCAACGGCGGGAGACGCTCGAAGAGATGTTCCACGAGATGGAGGGACTCCTCCTCGCTGAGGGCTGGGTCACAACAGGGGATACGCTGGTCATTATTTCCGGGGCTCCCATGTGGAAGCCCGGGACCGTTAATGCTATCAAGCTCCACCGGGTCGGCGAGATCCGGTGAGCGGTGATGGTCACCCCCATCGCGCGGCTTCCATCCATATTTTTCCCATAGAAAGCGGTTATGATAGGCGATGCCGCCTTTGGGGGCGGTCAGGGATTTTTCCGGTCGGACCTCCGACGGGCCTTCTGGTGGCAAGACCACCACTGGGCGGCCGGATGCGTCCTGGCACGGTGAAGGTTGACGGGAGAGACGTGCTCCGCTAAGGCCTGATCGAAGAAGGGGGTGCGGTTGGCTGTCCCTGAGACGCTCGCGCTTCCTGGGCCATGACTTCCAAAAAGGCCTCCACCACCTTTGGGTCGAAGTGTCGGTCTGCTCCTTCCTTGATAAACTCAATAGCGGGCTCGCGATCCTGTGCGGTTCGGTAAGGCCGATCTGAGGTGATGGCGTCAAAGACGTCGGCCACCGCAAAGATGCGACCGCCCAAACTGATTTCTTCTCCGGAAAGGCCATCGGGGTAACCCGTGCCATCGTACCATTCGTGATGCTGCAACACGATGGGAACGACCTCGGCGTATGCAGGAATGGGTTCCAGGATCCGCGCTCCCTTGCGAGGATGCTCGCGCATCAGCGATAGCTCTTCCTCCGTCAGGCTCCCGGTCTTGTCGAGGATCGCGGCGGGAATGCCAATCTTGCCGATATCATGAAGCAGCCCCCCTCGGTGCAGTATGTCCAATTCCTTCTGACCGAGCCCCAAAACCCGTCCGATCCTTAAGGCGAGGTCCGTCACCCGCTCAGAGTGGCCCGCCGTCCAAGGAGATTTGGCGTCGATCGTCCGCGCCAGCGCGATGAGCGTGCCCCAATTGAGTTGGTCCAGCTCCTCGATCAAGCGGGCATTTGACAGAGCCACGGCCACCTGGTCCGCCAATTGCCTGGCCTGGACCAGATCTTCTTGGCTGTACGCAGGGGAGCTGAGGTACCCCAGGGTGATGATTCCCGATAACCTTCCCTTGAGGAAAATAGGCAGGATCAGAAATGAAGTGACACGGCGCCGGATCAGGGGTGCAAGATAGGGCATCACGTTCCCACCGACTGTGATAAACAAGCTTTCTGGATTCTCGCGGAGTTTTTCGACCTCTGCAGGGGTGAGTTTGGTGGCTTCGACGAGGGTTTCTCCCTCGACGGCGACCCCCCGAATGTACATTTGGGCCGCGTTGGTATCGTCGGAATCGAGGAGGCTCACGCTGAGCATGTCGAAGGGCAGCACGTCGCGCATCCGACCCAGCACCACATCAACGATTCTTCGGGTATCCAACGCCGAGAGGATGGCCCGGTCGATCTCGGCCATCGTGGCCAGGGTGTTAAACTGGCTACCTAATCGGCCGGCCATGGTGTTGAACGATCCCGCGAGTTCCTCAAACTCGTCACCGCTCGTGACCGCTACCCGGCTCTCGAAGTCCTGCATGGCGATGCGTCGCGTCCCTTCCTGGAGCCGCTCGAGGGGAACTAGACTTCTTCGGATCTGGCTGAGGCTCAGGAGAAGGACAACCCAAAGAGACATGAGGATGACAAGAATCAATATGGTGTTGAAATTAGTCATGGGGGCAAGCACATCGGCTTTCGATTCGCCCAGGACCACAGTCCATCTCGGCACAGAAAATTTGAACTTAAGGGGAAGAGACCAGTAACTTGCCAAGTATTCTTTCTCTTTCTGGCTCCAGGCGAACCGACCTGAGGCGGAGCGAGTCATTTCCTGGACGGCTTCGGGGGGGAGCGACGCTGGATCTGGAAATGAGCATACGAGCACGGTGTTCGACTGATCCAGAACACACATGTCGGTCATAGGGGGTAAGGTGTTCTCAACACCGATGCCCCAGAGGTACGTGGGATTGATTTCTGCCAGCACGATGCCCCGCGTCGGCTGTTGCGGGTCGAGCGCGATGCTCATGAATATGCGTGATGGGCGATCTGGACGATGCAGACTAGATAGAAGAGTCTTGCCGGCACGGATGTGTTTCTTCTGCGCTTCACTTGGTTCGGGAGGATTCTCGATATCACGGAGAAGAGGGGTATGGCTGCCGCCGTCTCTAACAACTGCCAGTCCGGTAAACCGCTGTGTGAAATCTTCTCCGAATTCTTCGGATGGCGCCCGGATGGGGGGACTCGTCCCTGTGGCAAGGTTGGAGGCGACCGCCTTCATCGTGGCCTCAAGGAACAGTAGTCGCTCGTAGATGCTCAGAGCGACGGCCTTGCTCGCCTGGTGGAGTCGCCTCTGGCTCTGGGCATTGAGCTGTTTGGTGACGGTGGCGAAAGAGATGATGGCCAACGCTGCAATGGGAACGAGGGCGCAGACGATGAACAGCATGAAGATTCGGCGTGCTACCTTGCTGCGCAGAAATGTCCTGTCAAGCTTCATGATGTGCACTCACATCAGTATTTGGAAGCCAGACCCACAAATCCCCCATCATTGGCGCGGACGATGTCATCCCAGCTCTGCTTGGCGGTGAGGGCAGACACACTATCCCCGTCTTTCCCTTTGCTGTACAGATCGAAGTCAGAATTCAGGGGGACGAGGAATCGATCCTTCCGCGACTTTCCCTTGCCCGCGGTGACGATGTTTAAGTATTCATAGGGATTGCCATAGGGATCCGAAAAGGTATCTCGTCCCACATCGGCCAAGCTGTTTGGAAGCATTCCGCTGAACAGGTGAAACACTTGAATCTCTTTCTCCACCACGCGGATGTCTGCGACGGCTTTCGCGACTCGTGCGTTGTCAAGGGCGTTGCTGTATATCGGAGTTCCCAGGGCGGCAAGCGTGGTAACGATCGCGAGGACGACGAGCAATTCGACGACGGTGAATCCACGGCAATCCTTCATTCGCCCCATAGTATGGGATGAAGCCGAATCTCGAGACCATTCCGATATGGATGGGCTTGCTGGTGTCATATGTTGAGGATATTTCTGTCTCTGTCTCTCCGGTGGGCCGGAGGTTGGGCGCGGTTCCTCCTTCTCCGTGCATCGGTCCTCGCTAGGAACGGGTAACCGGTGCGGAGTCCTCCGAAGGAGACGGAGGGGCCACCGGGGTCGCGTGTCCGTATTCTCCGCCCTTCTGATCGGGCTCAGTTCGAAACCGCTCGACGGACATCTTGAATTGTTCCATCTGGATGCGGAGATGCTCGGCGTTCTGCTTCATGTCTTCGGGGGATCCGCTCTCGATCGATTCCTGGAGTGCCCTCGCGACGGCCCACATTTCCGTATAGTGGTCCTCAAGACCTTTAATCCTCGCCTGCAAGCTTGCGATCATCTCGTTGAGGACTTGCGACTCTTTGCCCAGATAGTCTCGCTTCCGCAGGTTGGCCCGCACAGAAAGATCGCCGTCAGCGACCGCTTTGAAGGTGCTTCGGAACCGAAAGAGCGGCCCCGCGATTCGGTGCGAGACAAAGACCGAGTGAATGGCAAGGAACACAAAGGCGACAAAGATGGCTGGCCAAACGCGCGCGTGCAACGACAGGAATTCGCTGGCCAATTCGCCTTGTTCCATCATGGTGAGGGTTTCGCTGTCGAGCTGGAAGATCAGGGGAAGGAAAAGCGCGCCGAGAAAGACCAGGAGGATGACCGAGAAATAGAGGATGTTGATCAATAAGAGGCGATACTGAAAGGGGTCTATGAGAATGCGCCGTCGCTTGTGCGGCTGCGTGGCCATCTAACGCCTCTCCTTCGTCCAGAGGATATTCTTTTGATTCTTGAACCAAATGGCGCCGTCATCGGCGGAATCATAAAAAAAGGAGAACGTGTAGTATTGGCCTTCGTGATTTAAGTGGGAGATCGTATAGAGGATAACGTCCCCGTAAAGTATGGCATCAATGTCCATGAGCGCATGAAGCTCGATCGTCTCTCTCCCCGTTCCAAAGATGATCACGTCGTCCTTGATCTCGAAATACCGATCGGTGTAATTGGGATCCGAGGTCTTCCACAGCCCAGAAAGATCATCCGGGATGGCTTTCCCATTTCCAGATTGACATCCAAGAATTGTGGCGACCATTGCGCACGCAACGATAATTCGTGTCAATCTCATGCGCGTCGACCCCTCAACTACCAGGTCCGTTTCTGCTCCTTCAGGGCGGCAGAAGTTTCCGACAGCGCGATCGCGCTCAAAAGATCGCGTAAGTTCGGGATTGCAAGTCGTGGGCCATATGCTTGCCGTTAGGGGATTTTATCGGCCTGCGGCAAGGGTGTCAAACTGGAAAGTCGCCCAGACCCCTTGGAGGGGGGAGGCTGCTGGCGCCCCATTGACCCTCGGAGGCACCATGCAAGGCGTAAATTTCTCAGTGTACCGGGAGCCGGAAGGGCCCCGTGGGGAGAGGGGCGGCTTCGATAACACACCAGCGAGAACGCGAGTGCGATAAGGTATGAGGAGCGATGGACAGAAGGTGACTCCCTGTCCCTGGCGCGGGACCAGCATCCCGGTGTCGCGGCAGGCCTTTCTTGGCCCCGGCGCGGGAGACCCCATTGTGCGGTGCCGCTGCGGTGCGGTGGGCCTCGCGACCCTCGAGCCGGAGATGGGGCGGTTGCACGTGGCCGAGGCAGTCCTTGGGATGTCGCGAAGACTGTGGGCAAATCTGCGTGGGGTTTCGAAAAGGTCGAGTGGCGGGTCATAGAGGGATGAACCGTCTCCACAAGCTGGAGGAGCTTGCCTCTGGCCCACAGGTATGGGTAGCTCTTGTGTGGGGCCGGAGGAAGTGAGTCGGCCTCATCCCCCCTGCCCGTGGGCCGGTCCCATGTGCCAGGCACCCACACCGATCAGCGGAACGAACACACAGGAGGCCCCCCGCTCCATTTTGAGCCCTCCCTCTTCCTTGACGACGATTGTAAGTTCTTGGAGCGCTAAATCACCGACAGGGGCCACGAGGATTCCTCCAGTGGCGAGCTGGTCGATTAATGCCGGGGGGATGGCCGGAGCCCCGGCAGTGACCAAGATTCGATCGAAGGGAGCTTCCTTGGGAAGTCCCAGACTCCCGTTCCCAAGGAGCACGCGGACATTGTCGAAGCCGAGGCTTTCGAGGAGACCCCGCGCCTTCTCGGCGAGGGGTTCGATCCTCTCGACAGTGTAGACCTCGCGGGCGAGCCTCGCGAGGATCGCTGCTTGGTAGCCCGAGCCAGTCCCGATCTCCAGGACTCTCTCACTCCCTCCAAGACGGAGGGTCTGGGTCATGAGGGCCACCATGTACGGTTGGGAAATAGTCTGGCCTTCTCCAATGGGAAGGGCGCAGTCCACATAGGCGGCATCGCGTAAGACCTCAGGAACGAAGAGATGGCGAGGAGTCTCCTCCATAGCCATCAGCACGAGGGGGTCTGTGATCCCCTCGGCCTTGAGCTGATGGTCCACCATTCTCCTGCGCCACTCGACGAAGGGATCGTCACTGGCGGAATCCGCGGTTGAATGACGTCCGGTTTCGCGTCCCACAGAGCGCATCGAGCTGCACCCCACCTCCGGGGTCCGGGTTTGGGCAAAGCGACCACCCGGAGGGATTCGTTCCTACGCCCTCTCAACATATTATAGTTACGCCGCACGCAAATGTCACGATGCCTTCTGCATCATTTCGGTGGTTGCTTGTCTCCGGGCTTCGTCTTATTGTGGGGGGGGACGTTGCACGTAGGGAACAGGCGCCGTGATGAATTTTTGCGTCGGGGACGCGAACGTGGAAGCGTCCAAAGTCCGGATCTCATGTAGCTGCGTGAAAGGGAGAAAGGGATGGAGAGGATCTCAGGGAGCTATGCGAGGCGGTTCAAGCACTGGGAATGTTGGGTGGCTCTCGCTGCCGTCTTTTTCGATGCGGTCTCGTTTGTCCTTCCCTTATTCGCCTTGGCGTTTTTGGTGGCCCTGCTCCATCCGCATGGCTGGCGGTGGATGGCGCGGATCACCGATGTCCTGCGACAAATTCAGGAAGGGTGACTCTTTTGTTTCCACTGCGGCATCTCGGGCTGGCTCGGTACCGTAAGACCCTGAGGCTCCTGCTGCGATGATCGACGATCAGTCGAAGGAAGGGAAAGTCTGAGTTTGGTATAGGTATAATCACGGGGGCATTGGGACCGAAAGATTTGAGGGGAGGTACCCATGGTACAGGAGACAAAACTCTTCATGAACGGGGAGTGGCAAGCCCCAACCTCAGGGCGTCATTTTGAAACGATGAATCCCGCAACCGGTGAGGTTCTCTCGCAAATCGGTGAGGCGGACGTCGAGGACGTCGATCGCGCGGTCTGGGCAGCGCGAGCTGCCTTCGAGGGAACCTGGGGCCGGGCACCGGCGAGTGAGCGCGAGCGGATGCTGCGAGGCATCGCCGATCTGATCGAAAGGCACCAAGCCGAGTTGGCGCGGATGGAGACGCTGGACACGGGGAAGCCGATCCGCGAATCGGCGCGGATCGATATTCCCGCCGCCGCCCGCGCCTTCTACTATTATGCAGGGTTGGCAACCAAGATTGAGGGAAACGTCTATCCGGTGCCGGGTAACTTTCTGGTCTATGGCCAGCGGGAGCCGCTCGGCGTGATTGCGCAGATCGTCCCGTGGAATTTCCCGCTGCTCTTGGCATGCTGGAAGATTGCCCCGGCCCTGGCGTGCGGGAACACCGTAGTGTTGAAACCATCGGAACTCACACCTCTGACGGCCTTGCGGCTGGCGGAGTTGTGCACCGAGGCAGGTGTGCCGCCCGGCGTGGTGAATGTTCTCCCCGGTTATGGCCCCACGGCCGGGGCAGCGCTCGTGCGGCACCCCGGCGTGGAGAAAGTGGCCTTCACAGGCTCGGTCGCGACCGGTCAGTTTATCATGCGGGAGGCGGCGGCAACCCTCAAGAAGGTGAGTCTCGAGTTGGGTGGGAAATCTCCGAACATCTTCTTCCCAGACACGAACGTCGAGGCGGCCATCGAAGGGGCGCTCTTCGGTATTTTCTACGGTCAGGGCGAGGTGTGCCAGGCTGGCTCCCGGATCTTCGTTCACCGCCAGCTGTACGACAGCTTCCTAGAGCGCCTCGTCGCCCGGGCGCAGAAGATCAGTCCTGGTGATCCCCTGGACGAGCAGACTCAGTTGGGGCCGTTGGTCAGCGCGGCCCATCGGGAAAGGGTCCTCGGATACGTGGCAACGGCGGAACGGGAGGGGGCCAAGCTCTTGTGTGGCGGGGCGATCCCGGGTAAGCCAAGCCTGAGGACCGGCTTCTTCGTCCAGCCGACCGTGATCGAGGCACCTGATCCCCAGATCACGGTCTGTCAAGAGGAGATCTTTGGCCCGGTGGTAACAGTGACACCGTTTGAGAGTGAGGAGCAGGTGATTGCGTGGGCCAATGAGGTCAAATACGGCCTAGCGGGGGCCGTGTGGACGAGCGATATTCGGCGAGCACACCGCCTGGCCCATCAGCTTAAGGCCGGAACGGTCTGGATCAACGCATACCACATGCTTGCCCCGGAGGTCCCTTTTGGTGGGTACAAGATGAGCGGCTTCGGGCGAGACCTGGGCGCCCACGCCGTGGAGGAATACACCCAGCTGAAGAGCGTCTGGGTCAACCTCAGCGACCGGCCCCTTAGATGGTTCAAATAAATTCCGCTCTTTCGTCCGACGGTGGCCCGGGTGGGAAAAGGCGCCTCAGCGGGTCGGGACCTCAATCGGAAGATCCGTCCGGTCTCCCCATTCCTTCCAAGAGCCCAGGTAGTTTCGAGCGCGCGGATAGCCCAGAAGGCGGTACACCAGATACGCATGCGCTGAGCGATACCCCCCTTGACAGAGCGGGACGATTTCCTTATCCGGCGTTAGGCCTCGCCCCTCGAGCATTTCCCGAAGCTCAGTAGCAGGGAGAAGTGCCCCATCCGGGCCGACGAATTGCAGCCATTCGAGGTGGATGGCGCCAGGGACAGTCCCACCGCGGGCGGCCCGCACATGCTCGCCGTAGTACTCGGCATCGCTGCGCGCGTCGTGAATCTTCACCTCGGGGTCTTTCAAATGGTCGAGAATATACTGTGCAGTGGCGAGCCGACCCTCGACGGGTGACTTGAGATGCTTGGTAAAGCCGGTACGGACGATCCGGCTCCCCCCTTTGGATCCGATATCCGGCCCGCTTCCGAACATCGGCCACGCCTCTCGCGTGAGAGGGAATGTCGCATCCTTCCAGGCCGTTATTCCTCCGTCAAGGATGTGGACGTCCTCGTGACCGAGGTACTCGAGGAACCAGAAGCCGCGCGCCGCGCGGAAGCCGGAATTATGCTCGTAAAAGACTACGGTCCTGTCGTATTCGACCGCTCGGATCTCCATCAAGTATGCCAGCATCCAGGTGAAGGCCTCGAGGGCCTCGGGTCGCGTGTCGGTCAACGAGACGCCGTAGAGGTCGAAGTGGGCAGCGCCTTCAATGTGGCCCGCGCAGAAATCCGGTGCGGGGCGCGTATCGATGATGACCAGGTCGTCGCCCTTGCGATTGCCGATCCGATCGTGAAGCTGCTGGGGGGTCCAGACTAAGTCGGGATTTACGTAATCCTTGTGTGCCATGTCGACATTCGTCTCACGTGCTTTGTCTTGGATATAACCATACTCGATTCCCATCGCGTGATCAAGGACCGCGAGTTATCATTCGTTCTACACGCAGACACGCGTGAACTCTCTCTTATGATGTCTTGCGTTCTTCCTCCGACAGAGCCTCGCCCAGACCAGGGACCTCCTCGGCCCCCACGGGAACGGTGATACTTGAACCCTCGAAATCATCATCGATCGGCTCATATCGCCCGCCAAGACACTCGGCGAGAAACGCCTCGGCTACGGCGTTGAACGATAGCCGGTTCTCCGGCCTGGCAAAGCCGTGTCCTTCGTCTGGGTACAGTACATACGTCACCCGGATGCGTTTGTCCTGCATCGCCCGGACGATTTGGTCGGACTCGGTTTGTTTCACGCGGGGATCGTTGGCCCCTTGACCAATGAGCAGTGGCCGCTGAATGTGATCGACGTAAGTCAGGGGTGAGCGATCAATCAGAAAGGCGCGGTCCGCATCTGTTCGGTGATCGCCCACGCGCGTTGCCCAGAGCTCGACCAGCGGCTCCCAGTACGGCGGGATCGACTCAAGCAGTGTCACCAAGTTCGATGGTCCCACGATGTCTACTCCACAGGCAAACCTCTCTGGTGTGAAGGTCATGCCCACCAACGTGGCGTATCCACCATAGCTGCCCCCCATGATGGCCACGCGATCGGGGTCGGCGATTCCTTCCTGGACCGCCCAATCGACGGCGTCGAGGAGATCATCGTGCATCTTGGCCCCCCACTCCCGGGTGCTCGCGTTGATAAAAGCCTTTCCGAAACCGGTGGAACCCCGGAAGTTGACGCTGAGCACCGCATAGCCGCGGTTGGCCAACCACTGATGCCAGGCGTTGTAGCCCCACGTGTCGCGAGCCCAAGGACCGCCGTGAATAACGAGGACCATGGGCAGGGGTGCATCCGGGCGGCCGTCGTTGTCACTGTCACTCCCCGCTGGCAACGTATAGTAGCTGACCAGTTTCAGTCCATCACGCGATTCGATGACTGCCGGGATCATATTCGTGAGGAGTAATCCCTCGAGGTCCTTGCGATTCGTAAACAGGAACTCCGCTCGGTGCTCCTCCCGGTAATAGCAATAGTAACGCACCGGGCCGTTGTCCACGAGATAGGCAACGATCCAATACCGATCATCGAGGGTCCGACTCACCACCTCGACGTCACCGTGGGTAACAGTCTGCAGATAGGCGAAGTCTTCCGCAATAGACGCGTCGAGGATCTGCCAATACTTCCGCTGGTACGTGAAGGCGACGGCCTGTACATACTTCTCTGTTGGATGAACCATGACGTCGCTGACGTCCGCTTTTAAGTCTTCGGCCATCACGGAATGTTCGCCGGTGTCGAGGTCCAGCGCGATCAGTGCAGCGGTGTTCCGGTCGCGGCTGTCACTCAAGTAGAGAGTCTTGCCCGTCTTGTCGAACCCAAGTGGGGACGTGGTAAGCGCGTCCTCCATGGGGACCCGTATAAAAGGATCCCAGCCTCCTGTTTGGTTCGCCTTGAGCATCTCGCGGCCGCCATCCGGTGTCATCCGTGTCGCGAGACGGGCGTGATAGTCGTCGTCGGTGACGAAGCCGACGAACCCCTCATTTTCCAGAATGAGCCGCCTTCCGCCCGTCGCGATGTTGACGAGGTGCAGATCGTGGAACTGAGGGACGCGGTCGTTGAGGGCAACAAGGATCTCGTCCGGAAACTTGGGGCTGACTTCTTGGACCCGGGCCTGCACACCTTCCACAGGGGTGAGATCCTTGGTCTCGCCGGTGTTGAGATCCACGCTATAGAGGCGCCAGTTTTCGTCACCATCCTTGTCTTGGATGTAGAGGATGTGGTCGTTCGTGTAGGCCCAGGTGTAGAACCGGATGCCGCGGCCGACATCGTGCGTGACCGGCCGGGCTGCCGCGGCGTTGTGGGGTGGCCCCACCCAGACATTCAACACGCCGTTGAGCGGGGCAAGGGTGCCGAGCTTAGTTCCATCGGGGCTGAGCTGGGCCGCGGCTTTGTCCGGGTTGCCGAACAGCACAGCTCGTGGGATGAGTGGGGTACTAATTCGCTGAGTCATTTCTATTTCCTTTTTTGTATCAGGCATATCGGCACCCTTGTCTTATCATTCTGTGTCGGTGCCCGCAAGGTCAGCAACCACGCGGCCGATCCCCGTAACCACTTGCGCCATGCAGTCATACACCAATTTATTCGGCGTATCTTGGGGGGTGTGGTAGTGTTCGTAACGGAAAAGGGCGGTGTCGGTAACCATGACAGCCGGATATCCTTTCTCCCAAAAGGACCAATGGTCCGACCAGCTTATCCCGGTCACCCACGCCGGAGCGGCAATCCCTTCAGCGGGGAAATCGGTGCGCTGACGAAATGTGTTGAGGACTCGATGAAGGAGGTCTCGTGAAGAGACATTACCGACAAAGCCGATGAAATTGGCGGTATTGGGATAGAAAAAATGCAAAGGAAAAGGGTACCCCTGGCTCCCCGCAGCGTCGGAGTAATAGCCGATGGTCTCAATGGCAAGCATAGCAACAATCTGCTCCTGACGCCGTCGAGAGCGGGATGCATAGACACGGCTTCCCATGTAGTCCGTTTGGAAAAACGGCGGCTCTTCGTTGGCGAACGCGACGAACCGTATCGTTCGGGCAGGTTCTTTCGTGGCGAGGAGTCGAGCAATTTCGAGGATGCCGGCGACCCCGGACGCATTGTCGTTGGCGCCGGGGCTGCCGACGACCGAGTCATAGTGGGCACCGATGACAAGAATTTCCTCTCCCAAAGATGTGCCAGTCCGTTCGCCTTCCACATTTGCTACAGTCATCCCTTCCACCGTGAACTCCTGCCTTTGTACTTCGTACCCTAAATCCTTCAGGACCCTTTCGATATAACGAGCAGAGGCATCGAGTCCCTCGTAGTGCCAGAGGTTTCTCTCTCCGATGCGTTCCGCAAGCATCGAAACGTGGTGTTCGAGACGGTTGCGCAAGCAGGCCTCGCGTTCAGACGGACGTGAAAATGAACCCGAACACGAGCTGTGAGGCACACCGGTCATGAAGTGTACCCCAATTCCGAAGAAGACTGAGCCGGCCGCCCATTGGAGGACCAATCGCCTGTGCCGCCATCCGCGCGGGGAAAACCGTAGGCACCTGATTTGTATAGTATCATTTGTGAGTGGGTGAACGATGTCTGAAGTGTGGTGTCATCGTTAGCGTCTCCCGTCGCCTGAGCGTCTTGCATCGGTATAGCCACAGGACGATCAGCACCCACACAGCCGTGAAGATTGCCGAGGCAAGGAGGCCGGGATGCAGCTGTGGAACCCTATCCGCCAGTGCACAATCAGTGCGCCATGTGATGCCACCGGCGCCCGGTTGGTCGAGACGCAAGGCCTAGTCGCCGTCGCGAGTCAGGACGATTGCACTGGGGCACACGCGGCACGGCCGCGGGCTGCCCCCCGGAGGACTTCTTGCTTCTTGCCGACGGCCAGGCCCGTGATCAGCCATGTCGCGGCGAGGGGGACCGCGATAAAGGCAATCCCTGAGAGACCAAGGCCCATGCCGGCAAGACCTGCGAAGAGCCAGCCGCTGACTGCGTCACCCCCGCGATAGACCACCGTGTCGATGAAATTTTTGGATTTGTACTTTTCCTCCCGCCCGACCACCGTGAACAACATCTCGCGGGCGGGCCTCGCAATGGCGTAGTTCCCCGCGCGTCGAAGTATTTGGAAGACCACAAGCACCGCCAGCAACGGAAACAAGCCGAGCGTCATGAAGCCCAGTGCCACGACAGCAGGTACAAACGCTAGGGTCACGGGCAAACCGAACCGGGTTACGATCCGCCCAGTCAGGAACACCTGCCCGATGACCGTGAGGGTATTCACGGACAAATCGATGGTTGCAAACAGCGCGGTACGGCTTGCGGATTCCGTAAAGGCCTCCGCAACAATATGCGCCTGTTCGAAGTACAAGAAGGTCGACAGGGTCGTGTACAGCCAGACATACAGGCAAATCCCAAGGAGATACGGCGACTGAAAGGTCAGCTTAATCCCGGTCAACACCCCGCCGCCGATGCGGGCATTCGGGCTGTCAATTTCAGGCGTCGGCTGCGCCTCGGAGGAGCTCTGCTCTTGACGCGCTAGGGCGTGATTTCCGTACCGACGCCCCAAGCGTACCAACCGGTGGATACACACGACCGCCAGGCCCAGAAGCAGCGTGGAAAGCAGTACCAAATTGACCGGCCCCAGAGGTGCGGCCAGCAATGCGGATATTGCAGGACCCAAGATCGCACCGGCGCTCCCGCCCGCCGCAATAAAGCCGAAGAGCCGCCGGGCCTGCTCGTTGCTGAAGAGGTCCGCCATGAAGCTCCAGAAGACCGAGACCACAAAGAGATTGAAGACGCTCACCCAGATAAAGAAGGCTCGCGCCACATAAGCGGTGGCAATGCCGCTCTTGAACAGGCCAAAGAAGGCCAGCAGGTTGAGAATAAAGAAGTAGTACACCAGGGGAAGGAGCCGGTGGCGGGGAAAACGTGCAACCATAGCACCGAAAATCGGAACGGCCGCAAGCATGGCGACAAACGTCCCCGTGAACACCCACTGGAGGCTCTCCACCCCACCCTGGATGCCCATCTCATCGCGTACCGGGCGGAGAATGTAGTAGCTACAGAGGAGGCAGAAAAAGTAAGCGAAAGACCAGAGGAGGAGTTGGCCTTCGCCTTCCCTGATGTTGACAATTCTCTTCAGCATGACCAGGCGAGATTCAGCTCTCTTTCCATCCTCCTCAGCGGCGCCGTACTCGCACCTTAGCGCGGGATGTCCCGCTGGCGTTTAACGACCTATGCCGTCGCGCGGGCCGTTTGCGAGAAGAGATGGCCCTCGCAAGGCCCTTCGTGGCCACGGCTCGGAGCAGGTCGACCGTGGTGAGGATCCCCACCAGAACCGAGCCTCGGAGGACCGGTATGCACTCAATGCGACGGTCCACCATGAGCCGCGCGGCAGTGTAAGTCGGCGTCTGCGGAGTGACCGTGAGGACCTTTCGGGTCATCACCTCGTCCACCCTCACCAAAGCTCCCCAGGCACGGAACTGCTGTCGCTCCTTGGGTGGGGCCAGGGATGAGGGGAGCATATGGCGGAGGTGACGGTCGCTGATCATCCCGACCAACCGCCTCTCCTGAGTCACCGGGAGGTGGCGGATCTGATGCGTCTGGAGCAGCTGCCAAGCCTTCTGAAGACTTGTATTAGGGCGGACCGTAATTACTTTTGGGGTCATATAGCGCTCGACTACCATCTTGTCCTCCGGCGGTCCGTAGGTAAGGCGTTTTCGGTGGCACCACTGGTTCTGACGATGATCGACCGAATCGAATTGAAAGGAACGTCCTCTCCGCCGTAGTACACGAGAGGGTGTCTGGTTGTCCGGGGTGCCAGATCTCGAAGATCGACCATAATCGCATTCCAGGCCATACGCGAAAAAGGGGGATGGCGCCGGCGGTACTTTGACGATATCTTCAATCATTTTAGCCACACCGCCTTCCTGCTCATCTCGGTTCCCGTTCATCCGTACCGTCTCTTTCTCCGAGCGCACGGACCATACCACTGCCTCGGATGGCGAATACCAGGTATGACCCCAGGTCTGGTACGCTTTCCCCAATATGTGATCGAGATCAAAACGTCCGAGTCTCTCCCGGCTTCAGGACAATGACCTTGGCGGGGAAATCTCCGAGCGCTTTTAAGAGCTGTTCTGGGGTTCCCTTGAGAGGCGCAAACGTCCCGTAGTGCATAGGGATGAGCGTTTTCACCTCCAGCAGGTGGCGGACGGCGTAGGCGGCATGAGCCGGATCCATCGTGAAGTGCCCACCGATGGGAAGGATGGCGAGGTCCGGCTTGTAATACTGTCCGATGAATTTCATGTCCGCAAAAACACCGGTATCGCCCGCGTGGTAAATTTTGAAGCCGTTGTCCAACTCAATGATATAGCCACAGGGCTCTCCGCCCGGGTACATCGTTATCTTTTTCGTATTGGGATCGACGTCGCGGATTTCCGAGCTATGCTCGGCGCGGACCATGGTGATCGTGACTCCGGGTCCCAGCGGCGATACCGGTCCGCCTTTGTTGAACCGGAACAATTGTTCATAAGGCACCCAACCGAGAGAGGCAAAAGTGTGGCCCATGTCGGCGTTCATACCGACCTTGGCGCCCGTCATCTTCGCGATCGCAGCCGTGTCGCCTATATGGTCGCCGTGTCCGTGCGTGACCAGGATGAGGTCCACCTTGCCGAGCTTCTTGATGTCCTTGAGCTCCGGAGGCGTCTTCGGATTCTTGGTAATAAACGGATCTACGAGAATGACCTTGCCACCCGGGGTGGTGATCTTGAAGGCAGACTGGCCGAACCATTGGAGCTCAAAGGTGTGGGCCGGGGTAACTCCCGCCGTAAGGATCAGCAATGCAGCCGTGAGAACGCCCATCATAAGACGGATCGAGTGTGGTCTCATCGCATTCACCTCCATATCTGGTATAACCAGTCCTCCGCAGGGTTTATTCAGGGTCACGTGAAAGGTCGGTCTCTTGACGTGTGATCCGTTCCGAGCTGTCTTGCTCCGACTGCCCTGCCAGCTCTCTCGCGCAGTACGTCCGAACCTCGTCTTCTTCCTGAGTGTTTAGCCGGATGAACTCCACGCCGACTCTGTCGACGCTCGCCCACCTCACACTGCCGACCGCCTGGACGGCGCGGGTGCTCTGGGGGAGACGGAAGCGGAAAAGCAGGTCCGCGCCGACAGGAGGGGCTGTCCCGTGCATTGTGAGGAGCATTCCTCTGGTCCCGATATTGGCCAATCGCCCTTCCTGGAGGCGGCCACCTCTGAGTTTGTATTCCACCGAGAGGTCGCAGGGAATACGCGGTGAGCGGCGTCGATCGACCCGTTCGTGCATGACAACGTTCTCGCCAGGGACGATTTATGAAAAACGAGACGCCCACCCGGGCCGCATCATGCCTGAGAAGGCGTCTATCGACCTTCCGAAGAGGACTTTAGTATGCTCGAGTGGAATCGGGGTGTCAAGCCCGAAGAGCGTCGTGATGGTGTTTCTCCCCTCAAGTCGGACCATCTCGTCCAGCCCCACCATAACCCGAGGATCGCGAGGATGAGGAGGACTTCCCAGAGAACTGCGTGCGCGGCATCGAAAGCGGCAGGGTTATGAACGCCGACATAAAACAGGTGGACGAGCCGGGTGAGATTGAGCGCGACCAGGATGGGCACGCCCACGGCCAGCCCGACACATTTGCTCCGGAGCGTTCCGGGAGAGGCCAGGATCGCGGTGGTAAAGAACGCGACCGGTAAGAAGCCATTGCAGCGGTAGTAGATTTGGTAGCCGAATCCGTCTGGGTGATAAATCAGCGTTGCCACGCGCACCGCCTCCATTCCTGACCAGTGGAGCAAGACGAGCGTCGTCTTGGCCGTCAACGTCGTCAAAGGTGCGAGGAAAGAGCCCAGCACATCCTCGCGGTATGTGAGGAAGACGAGGCCGACGAAGACCGCCATCACGGTGGCGAAGCGAAGATTCAGGCATCTGGTTTCGGACATGGGTTGCTCCGGCCTTATGTGCGCGGGGGCGCGGGTCGGTCCCGGAAGAGCCCAAAGAGTGTCAGGCAGACCAGCAAGAAGACGACCCCGATCAGCGACAGGTCGGGTACCTGTACGGGGGAGACTTGCACGGGCGTAGAGGCGCTCGTGCTATCGACCACCGCGGCCACCGTTGTATTGCCTTCCGATTCCGCCAGTACGGTGGCCTGGGCCTGACCGTTGGCGTCGGTGACGGCAGACGTCGGCGATACGGAGGCCACGCTGGGGTCTCCCGTGCTGAACGCCAGTGTTTTCCCCGGTTGTGGGGTCCCTGCCATTGTGACTGTAGCTCGCGCGGTGGCGGTTTCGCCTGGCTGGAGTGCCGTGTCAGGGTCGAGGACGAGGCTCACGGTCAACTGGTCTCCTGTCAGCGCACTCAGCAGACCCGCGCCACAAGGCTGAGGACATTGGCTCGATGTCCTGGGGAGGGCGCTATTCTGGAGCTGGGCGAGCAACTGGACTGGAGTGAGCCCGGGGTCCTGGGCAAGCCAGAGTGCAGCCACGCCCGCCACATGCGGGGCCGCCATCGACGTGCCGTTGTACCGTGCGTAAGTTCCGTCGGCAGGATGAACCATGCTCAACACGCCGTCGTTGTTGCCATCCCCATCATCATCCCGAAGGACATCCCCACCGGGTGCCATGATCTCGACCGTGGCTCCGAAGTTCGAGTATCGGGTCACTAGGTGGCCGCGGTTGTCACTGGCCGCGACCGTGATCACGTTGTTGCAACTTGCCGGGAGAAAACCCGCCGCGTCCGATGCGTCATTTCCGGCCGCCACCACCACTGCTGCGCCCGAGCCCACCGCGTCGTTGATCGCCGCCTGCGTGGAGGGGGACAGCAGGCAAGCCCCAGCCCCACCGAGACTCATGTTGATCACCTTGGCCGGGGTCGGGTTGGGCGGCACATCAGGTACGGGGAGGCCTGCGGCCCAGCGGATGCCATCGTTTATGTCTGCGATCGTGCCTCCGCACTTCCCCAGCACTCGAATCGCCTGGAGCCTCACGTTCCAATTGATGCCAGCAACCCCAACGCCGTTGTTGGTCCTCCCCACGCCAACCGTCCCTGCCACATGCGTCCCATGCCAGCTATTCGGGAGCGGGGGGCTCCCTGGAAAGCACTCGCCAGCAGCGGCTGCGTCGCCGGGATCCGTCGGATCGCTGTCGCGGCCGTCCCCATCGTTACCCCGTCCGGCGTCGCTAACCATGTCGAAGCCAGCAATCAGGTTTGGCGACCCGGAAATATCCGGGTGGTTCGCCAGAATGCCGGTGTCGATAACCGCCACGACGACACTCGTGCTTCCGGTAGTAGTATCCCACGCTCTTGGCAGGCTGATCCCTCCGGGAGACTCGGCTGTGCCAGCGCCATGATTGAAATAGTGCCACTGCTCGGGGTAGCGGGGATCATTCGGGGTTGTGTCGGCGATACGGAGAATGTAGTTCGGTTGCGCATACTCAACGTCGGGTCTCTCGCTGAGCTCGCGGACGACCGCCAACGTCCGATCCCGGGCTTGGGGTCCTGGGAGTGTCCTGCCTATCGATGGCAATATTTGGTAGATGACTTCGCCGCCTGAGGTCCTCTGGACAGCCTGGATCCCCATCTCCGCCGCTTCGGTAGCCTTAAGGCCCATAGTTGGCTTCATTTTCACGATGACCTCCCCGGGAACGAACTGAAACTCGGCGGGGACCTTCAACTCAAGAAGCTTCCGGACCTCTTCGGGCGTCCGTTCCTGTGCCTGAGTAGAGATCGCGCCGAGGGCCAATATTCCAAGGGTGATCATGACGTTGAACAGCAAGGACTTCATTGTTTCCTCCTTCAAGTATTTGTATACTGTTAGGGAGCGGAGATACTTGCATATTTCGAGGACAGGAAGGATAACGTCGTGACTGTCTTGTTCAATTTCGTTCTTCCGATTCTTCTCCTGGGCAGCTCACCAAAGCTATCCCCTCCATTCATCCCTGGGGAGGTTCTCGTCAAGTTTGTTCCCGGATCGGAAGGGAGTCGAGCGGTCAGCCAGACCAGTCCACCACATCTCGGGGCCTTGGGCCCCGTCGTCAATTCCTTGCAGACAAAGACGGGTATCCCCTTGGAGGCAAAACAGGTAACGGGAGGCAACTGGGTCGTGTTATCCATCGATAGCGACAGGCTGACAGACCAGGTGGTGAGCCAACTTCGTCGGCGAGAACGCGTTACCGTGGTAGAGGTGAGCCCTGAAAAGCCCGATGCAACCGTGGGCTTCTCATTGCCGAAGAAGCTCGTCATTACATTCGCACCGGGCAGTCCGGAATCCGAGGCAGTGGCGCAAGCGATCACGGATACTGGCGAAGACCGTTTTGCGAAACTGATTCGCGATTTGGAAAGAGATTTCGACCTGCCCTTGAAGGGGGACGCAACGGAGGACGCCAAAGCCCTGGTGCAGATCGACCTAAAGACCCTCACCCCGATCTTGGTCGAGCGGCTGAAAGCCCTCTGCGACATCGACTCAGCCCAACCCAATTATATCCTGACCATTCAGTAAGAATTCCTCCTGACCATCCTCACTGAACAGATTAGACTTCACTCTTTTCCGCATCCTTAATCGTCACTTCAAATTTTGCGGCCGCTGCGCTCGCCGCCGATTCCAGTTTGTCGGCTGCGAGAAACTTTTCCCATACGAGGGGCCAACCTCCTCCTAAGACCAGTGATTGAACGACCACATGACTGGTGAGCGGAACATCTGTACCGACGGGACCGCTCTGCTGCCCAAGATATCCAATAAAACCGAATATTAACGCTGTTGTTCCCCCGATGAGGGATGAGACGAAGCGCAACGACCAACCGCTCAGCGCCCGTTCTTGCTCTATTTCAGCGAGCTGTGTCCGGGTCTCAGTAATCACCACTTCCGATTTGGTGATTGTGTCTCTGAGGGAAGCGATACGTTGCTTTTCGTCCTTGATGGCCTCTTGAAGTGCCTGATCATCCAACTGACCTTTTTGGTGTTCGATATTCATCTTCACGTGCTGGTCGAGTATGTCCTGCCGAGCCTGGAGACCTTTCCGCCTCGTGGCGTTTCTTTCTACGAGGTTATTGACATGTTCACGAAGCGTTCTGGCCTTAGCCTCCGCTTCAAGCCCCTTCTTGGCTGCGGTAAACTGAGAAATAAACGCTGCCACAGCACCGAGCACGAAAGGTATCGCTAACCCCCAAATTAACGACACGGTGATCATTGGTGTCTCCTCTTTAACTTCCGCCACTGTGCTCGCGAATGTCGAGACTGAAGATACGATCGTCGTTCTATAAATAAAAACGCCCTCCCGGGCGATCGGAAGGCCGAGAGGTCGTTCAGTTTATGGTGGACCATCGGTTGTGCAGGGGATCGGCTCAGCGCTGCCTTACCTCCTCCCGTTTCATTGGTGCCTCCCTGCGATGGCTCTGAGTATCTCACAACGGCCCGCGGTTTAGTTCCGATTCTCTGCGTTTCACGTCTCGACCGCATGGGCAGACGAGATGCAGCTTCTCGAAGGTATTCAAGGGGCCTGGGTCCGATTCCTCGGTCCGACCGTACCCCTCGTCCGTGCCTCAAGAGGTTCAAGGGGGTGGTCATTCCCACCGGCGGTCGAACCGGGTCCACCCGTACTGATCCCGCTGCCGAGCCAACTGCCGCGCGTAATAACTCCAAATCTCGTCTTGTTCGTGAAGGTGGAGGTGGACAAACTCCACCCCTGCCGTCTCTTGGGTAGTCCACCGCACGTTGCCGAGAACCTGTACAGGACGGTTGCTGAGGGGGAGGTGAAAGAGGAGGAGCAGTTCGGCTCCGACAGAGGGGATTGTCCCCTGCGTGGTAAGGAGTACCCCTCCGGTCCCGATGTTGGTTATCCGCCCTTCCTGGGTGCGGGTACCTTTGGTTCCGTAATCCACCGGGATNNCCGGGAGGTCGCAGGGAGTGCGCGGGGAGCGACGTCGATCATCCGGATCACTCATGACACTGTCCTCAGCGGGTGTTTTTCCGCGAAGCCGAATCGGGCGCACGGAATATGGGAGATACGGGAACGCGTACTGTCTCCTAGGGCACGATCGAATCTGTGGAAGGTAGGCTCGGAGACATGGCTACCCCGGTTCTATCCGTAGGTCTCCTTGAAAGGGGTTAAGTATCCCCCACTGGGCGGTGACTGTCAAGAAGGAGGAGGGAGGGAAGGAATTACTGACCCATGATGAGGGGGGTGAGCCCTTGCCTCTTGAGGGGCTGGAGTACCTCTTGAGCCTCCGAGGGGTTTGCAAATTCTCCAACCCGCACAACGTGGAGTGGCGTGGGGACAGCCTTGGAAAGGATCTTGGGGGTATAGTTCTTGTTCCGCAGGTCACGTGCCAAGTCGATGGCCTCCTCCAGACGAAAGAATGACCCCACCTCTAGGCGAAACTTCCCCCCCCTCAGCCTCGACCAGGTTCGAGGAAAGCCCGTCACCGTTCAGTATCCGCGCGATCCGTTCCGCCTCCTGACGGCTGGTAAATTCCCCCCATAGACTTGATGCCGGGTGATGGGTGCGGTGAATGTGCGGATGGTCGCGGACGATACTCGAGCTGTTCCAAGCGCGCCTTGAGCGCGAGCGCGTATCGCTCAAGGACCAAAGAAGCGACTTGGACCGTGTACCGCTTCTCCGTCTTGACCTCGGGCTTGGTCGCTTTGGCCATCCGTTTTGGGCGTGGTTCCTGTCGTATAGGAGGGACCTCAGGCGCCTTGCCCACCACCGGATGGCCCTCTTCCTTGGGACGGTCTGTCACCTTGGAAGGTGCTTCCGCTGGAGGCCGCTTTGGCTTGAGTTCCTCACAGCGCACATAACCTGATCTCCCCCAAATCGTTACCTCTCTGACCCTGCACCATGCCCTTGCCGACGTTGTTTCAGCAGGACCGATCTCCACAACATCTCCCCGCATGACCTGCATAACCACGATGCTCGTAGTGTCCATCCGAGAATACATGGGCACTCCGTCGTGCTCCACGGTCACCCGTTCAGGAGGAGATTCCGTTTCAGCCGCCTGGCTGACCCCGACATATCCCATCAGCGCTCGGGTGGCGATCGCTGCCAGGACCAGAGTCAACGGTTTCGCCCGCTGTAACCGTCGGTTCTCCCGCTGCATCTGGTCCAGCCGTCTCGCAAGGATGTGAATCGCCAGCCCACTCATCGTTTTATTCATAACCGTGAATTCCTTTTTGTTCCCGCATTTGGGGAGGATCTTCTCCCCCACAGTGTCCGGTACCGTCCTAATTCCGATGCGAGTCTATTCGGACTCCTGCCTGCGTTGTTCCTTCCGGACATCGGCCTTGACCGTTTCCGGAAGTCGATCGAATGCAGCCCCCACAGCCATCGCCTCGTTTGAGGCAAAGACAGAGTAGCCCTCGAATGCCGCAGCCAGGATGCCGGTGATGTAATCTCTGTCCCGAAGAACACGGGCGGCCGCTATCTCTTCTATTTCCTCATGGTTTGGCGTTCCCCGTCTCTCCCACTAAATTGGTTCCTCCAGCGGGTCCTTTGGGAACCAGATCTGTACATGGTCGCTGAGAGAAACGAAAGTCTCAAGAAGCCGGGGAGGCGCCGCGAGGAAAGCGAGAGCTTTCAGACGGGGGCGGGGCTCGACATGCGGAACCTTTGCCACAACCTCGCGCACCTTATGATGCTCATCCATCATCTTAAATTGCTCCCTGAGCATTTCAACGGTCAAGTCTTTGCCCTTGACCTCCCTGCGCACGTGAAGCGATTTGAAGATCCGCCGGAACAGGATCAGGAAGCAAAGGACACCCGTGCCTAATAAAAAGATCTTAGACGGGATCATCTGCCATTTCGTGCGGAATAGGTCTAGAACCGCGGCGATATTCATGCGGCTCGCATCCCCAAGTATTGTCCTAACGTCGTGGGGGATTTGGGGTCACCGTTGGGAGGCTGGCTCTTTGTCTCCCCGCATCGGTCTGGTTATTTGGGCTGCTACCGAATGGACCGGAACTGGGCTCGGAACACTACCTACCCTGGTACCATCCGTGCACCCGCAAAGGGGGCTTCAGTATCAGCGACTGGGCAAGGGCTGTCAAGAGGTTGGACAAACTGTCATTCTCACTAGCATGGCGCTAGCGGTATCTGACACTTACCTATGTTCCTTCCGGATGGCCCAAACCTTGCGCAAATCCCTGCAAATGGTCGTAAAACCGTATACTACTCGCCGAGGGAAGGGACCATGAGGTTCTTTGTGATCTGGGCGTATTTCGCCTCTCCGTGGTTTTCGGTCACCTGCCATAAGGCCATAAGGAATATTCGGGGCTTCCGCGAGCGGAGAGGAGGCGGTGTGCCAGAAAAGGTACCCTGTCTCCTCCCCTTGTCGAATCTCGAAGGACCGGCCAAGGCGGTGGTGCCGAGACTGTGCCAAGCCGATTAAGCTCTCCCGGCCGCGTCCGATGGCGCGCGGCAATTATCTAGGGAAAAAGGGGGGGGTGAGACAGGTGGCGTTTCTCGCTAAATGCTCAAAGTGTCAGCGAACCTACACGGTCCTCGGCCTGAGTTCCCGCACAATCCTGGTGTGGGTCGGTCCTCGCTGCAAACGGGGGCGTAACTTGCCTCGGTAGGGACGTCCAAGCGTTCGTCGGGCAGCTGCCCTATTCGTGCCAGCGGCCGCCGGCGCGCCTCCTTGTCCTAAAACACAACCGAGAGCAGTTCGCCCGGTTCCGCGCTGCGGAACCATGTCACAGGAGGAGTTGGCAATTCAATTGAACAGTGGTCGGTGAACATCCACCTGGGTTCCGATCTCAACAGTGAAGCAACAATCATAGTCATAGGCTGGCAATGTCGCCTTAGAGTGGGATTGGGCACGATTTTTGCTGTTTGGTCGGGCCCGTGGAAGCGGGAGCGGCGGGATACCCACCCTAGGTTCGGACTCAATGCATGAAGGAAAAGATCAAGAAATTGTGGGCGAGTGAGGAGGTGGCCGCCTGCAAGCTCTGTGGGACACCGCTCCTAGGGGTCGAGCTGCCCTGTCCCGATTGCGGGTATTTGGCGGGCACTGATTCCAATGTCTTCTACATCTCCGGGGGTGAGGAGGGTCGTGGCAAGGGGAAGGCCGCTAACCCCGGGGCGACCTCCGGACGGACGCAAGGGGCACACGATCCGCGTGTGGAGGATGAGGGGAGACCAGGACTGGAAGTCGAGATGCTGGAGGCGGGGGGCGAGAATGCGATGGGAGGTTGGGAGGATTCGGATGTGACTACCCCTGTTTTTGCCCTGGATCCGACCGGGCTCCGGGAGCTCTTGGCAGAGCAGCCGGAAATCTTGGAGCCGGGGCTCAGCCTCGTGGTCGATAAGAAGGGGAACCCAATCCGGGCAGGATTTTCCACCGCGGTAGGCAACATTGATGTATTGGCCCGGGATGCGAGCGGGGCGCTTGTGGTGGTGAAGATCGCTGACGGGGTAGAGGGGGAGGAACTCGTGGAAGAGATCCTCCAGCGAATTGGGTGGGTGCGGAAGCACCTGGCAAAGGGGACGCAAGAGGTTCGGGGGATCGTGCTGTTGGAGCGGGCCCCCGAGAACTTGAGCTATGCCGCTTCCGCCGTGGCAGGGATGATTGCCATCAAGACCTACCGGATCGGAGTCACCTTTCAGGATGTGGAGATCTGATAGCCTTTGAGCGGTTTCTGCCTTTATTCCTCTGCGGCCTTCACGGCCTGGGCGATGCGCTTCAGCATTTCCTTGATGTCGATAATCTCACGGTAGAGTTGTTGCAAATCTGGGACACCCCGCTCAGCTGTTAATTCCTCCTCGGTTCGTCCCTCAAGGTCACTTGCGATCTCCCCTGCTCTGGGTCCCTCGAGTTTTTCCGTCAATTCTTTTATATCTCGAGGCTCCGGCCCAGCCTTCACGCCCGGTAGCTGGAGCCGCCAGGTGGGCAACGGCTCCCGCTTCAAGACCTCGCAGCGCACGTAGCCTCTGCTCTTTGTCCGCCCGGCATTCGTAATGTGGCACCAGGCCCCCTCGGGCCCGCTGAGGGCAAACTCGAACGTCACCACGGTCCCTCGCGGAAGGACGGTCAGCACCTTGCTGGTCGGTGCTCTTTCCGCGTGAACCCGTACGCCGTTCCGCTTCACGGTGGCCCGCCCAGCCGGGGCGTCTCTTTCAGCAGCCTCGCTCACTGTGGGCTCTCCGATGAGCGCGATGGCGGTGACTCCGGCTAGCACGAAGACTCCCATCCACCTCCACCAAGGATTTTTCTGCTCCAGGTGGTGCAATCGGTGTGTTTGGGTGTACAGCGGTAACTCGTTCATTGCTCGCTCCTCCTCGCTAATAGTGAGCTTCTATTATTTCGCTCCTTCTCGGAAATTTGTCCCTCACTGGACACGCACCCTGGCGGAGAAATCGAGTCCCTGATGAGAAACAAAAAAAAACGCCTTCCCGGAGCGTACTGGACCGAGAAGGCGTCATGATGGCTGGTGTAAGGTCGATTGTGCAAAAGATGCAGTACGATGTGTGCCTACCCCGGTTTCATGTATTCGTCTCCTGGGCTGATCTTAAGTATCCTCGACTCGGTCGACGGTGTCAAGCGAAGGAGCCCGCAGTACTTGGGTGGCTCCAGGGGGTGACATTGGCCGATGTCCCGGGAGGCTTAGGTGTCCTCCTCGAGGAAGGCGGCTCGGACGATCGTTGCGTGGTCGAATGCCAGCGGCAGATCCCGGAAATCCTTCGTGATGATCAGCCCAGCCGCATCAGAGGATGCCTGGGGCGAACCCTCCAGGGGATCTGCGAGGAAAGCTATCGAAACGTAGTGGCCACGCGGGTCTCGTCCCGGTTCGGAAAATACTCCAACCAGCCTCCGGAGCCTCACACCGATTCCGGTTTCCTCCTTTGCCTCCCTCACGGCGCTTTGCTCGACGGTTTCCCCCGTCTCCACGATCCCCCCGGGGAGCGCCCAGGATCCCAGAAAAGGTTCTTTCCCCCGTTTGATCAAGACGATTTTCCGGTCGGGATACTCGATGATGACGTCGACGGTGAGGACCGGTCCACGCGCCTTAATTGCTCTCCCTCCTCCCCAGAAGTGGCGACGGTCTGGCTGGCTTTCGTGCCCCTCGGTAAAAGGAAAACGCCTAAACCATGTCCCTTGTCAAGTCCAAACTGGTGTTGCCATGATGGAGCTCTGCGAGGGGCCCGGAGGTGGTTACCGTGCAAGTGGGGCACTCGCGGATCTGCGGGATTGTGAGGGCCGCTGCATCCTCAACCGGGCGAGGGATGTCAAGGATAAGGAGTGATTTTCGGGCTTACCGGAAGTCTTCCTCTCCGAAGCGTACCCTCCAGCCGGTGGAGCGAGGATCCACGACAAACTATTTGTCGTATCGGCCCACCAGTCGCCGGCCGAACTGGGTATCCACATAGGCCCGGGTAACCATCCGATGCTGTCCGATATCCAGGTTGGCTGGCTCAGCCTCATTCGGCCCGAGCCTCCTTCTCATTTGCATGTCTCCTCAGAGAAGTGCCACCTCCGGCGAGGTAGCGTTAGCGTTCTTCCGTGGGCCGTCAGCCGCAGTGCTGCTGCCAGCGGCCTTCCACCCAGACGTGATAGTAGGTCGTGAAGCCGTTGTCGTGCCGGGGGCGAAGCTCCCACTCCCCCGGAACCCAGATGTTCTGGCAGACCGGCGCCCGATACGGGGCCGGCCGGTAGGCGACGGGGTGTGTGTATACGACCCGGGGGGTGTGGAGGGAATTGACGACCAGGACCGTGGCCGCACCGGCCAGGAAGCCCCCCACGAAGTGCCCGGGACCGTAGTGATGGTCGTGGCGATATACATGGCGCCTGTGATGGTGACCGTGGTGCACGCGATGGCGGTAGTGCTTGTGACGCCGACCTCCCGCCTCGGCGGGCAGGACCATGCCACCCAATACGAGATTTCCGATGAGCAAACTACACGCGATGTGTCTCATGGTGCCTCTCCTCCTTCGCTTACGCGGGGCACGAGCGTGGCTCTGCCCCAGCCAGGGGTCATCCGTCGGTATTCCGGTGGGCCGGCATACGCCCGCCCTCTCACCTGCTTAGACGACGGGACCCCCACATTTGTTAAATGGTGGACGGCTGACAGGGGGGGAGTGATACCGGTGAAGAAGAGGGGATGTTTAGCCCCAAAGTTTTTCGGGATAGATCCCCCGGGCGATGAGAGCTTCGATCCTTTTGATCACGTCCGGTATATCTTCACGGTAGGTCACACCAAACCCGCGGTCCCGGCTCGGTAGGACCTTCACCGTGGCCAGACGGTTCGCGACCAGCGTGCCCACGACATTGGGAATGAGAAACTCAGATGTCTCGTCACGGCCTTGCGCATCCAAAAAACTGACGAATTCACGCCTCAGGTGGCTGAAGATCGAAGGGGTGAAGCCCCACATGTTCCGGGAGACAATCTCATTTCCGGAAAGGGGATGCGCCCGGCCAGCCTCGTCGGTGTATTGGGCTCGATCGCCTGCTCGTGTGATCCTCGCCAGCTCAACCAGCCGCTGAAGGAACCCCTCTGCGTCGCAGCGGCAGACCGCTCGCGAGACGCCTCCGAAGTCAGAGAGCGTATCCTGCAGCGCATACCCCAACATCGCATAGTCAGCGGCATGAGGATCCTGCACTCCCTTCAAATGATCGGCTAGTAATTCAAAGGAATGAGCCCCGTAGAAATTGTCGGCGTTGATCGCCGCAAAAGGCTCGGTGATCACCTCCTCGGCCACGAGGATCGCCTGGGCGGTTCCCCAGGGCTTTTTGCGGTTCGTTGGAACGTGATAGGGGCCTGGAATGCGATTCAACTCCTGATACACATATGCGACCGCGATTCTGTTTCCGATCCGTCCGGTAATGGCGGTCTTAAACACGGCTTCGATCCCGCGGCGGATCACGATGACCACCCGTCCAAAACCCGCCCGGATGGCATCATAAATGGAATACTCGAGGAGCGTCTCGCTGCCAGGTCCAACCGCAGCGACCTGTTTGAGGCTGCCATAACGGCTCCCCATACCTGCGGCCATCACGAGTAATGTTGGATTCATCGCTGGCTGTCCTGCTGTCCCCGCTGCGTCTCCGACTGGCGCCGCACGGCCCGGATCTCTTCCAGCATCTCCTAATTCTACACCAGCCCGTCCCCGCACGGGTAGAAACGTCACGGGGTATCTTGGGGGTCAAGCAATCTTTATTCGGAGGTGGCAGACGCGGCGTTCATCCACGGGGATCCGAAGGAGCTGCTGGCGGGGAGTGTCCCGACTGATGGCACGAGAAGGAACCCGCCGGTGAATCTCCTGGCCGGACGAGCCATCATTAGCGTTGAGGCGTTATGGTGCAAGCAAACCCTGAGAGTTGATATGATGCCCAATGAGCTTTGGTGACCTGCTGCCCATGAAGACGAGCCGCTCTGTGGCGTCGTATTTGGAATACTGCACTTCATAAACCAAGGTGGTTATGGTGCCGATGTATTTGGTATTTACCCCATGGTGGACATTCCAATTCAAGAGTTCGTGGCTCTCATAGGCACCCAACTTCGCGTGGACGTATTGCAGAATTTGACGCCACTTGTTCTTGCTAGTCTTTTCATAGAAGCGATCCGAATAGAGACCCAATACCGCATCAACGTTCCCGGTGGCGACGGTTTCATAATACATATTTGCCGACGCCTCTGCCGCGGCTTTACTTTCTTGAATGCTGCACGCTGCAAGGAATGGAACCATGGCGGAAACGAGGAAGGTCGTAGCTATTTTTCTCAAGGATAACATAATTCACGCTCCTCCAAACTCATGACCGTAGCATGGATGTACGGTTGCAATTTCTGGGCCTAGTCGGAGGGGGCACGAAAGTAAGAGTGGCCGGACGCGATTTGGCTGCTAAGGCCCTAATGGTGCTTCAGGAGTTCGGGGGGCGGGCGAAATCCGCCGGGGTCAGAAGGATCCGCTGCCGGTGGTTGGCCAGCCGGAGGTTCATCGGAAGGAGGTCACTCTCTGAGAGCTTTCTTCACCTTCAGGGGATCCCCTGGTGAAATATCCCAGCTGACCACCCGGCCCGAGGCGAAGTGAACGTTCGAAAATCCGTAGTACCAGGTGGAACTGTTGGCAGCTATAATGATCCGGGTCGGGGTGCCTTGGATGGCCAACACGTCGTCCTTGGTCGAGCCGAGTGTGAAGCGCCCGGAATTGTGCTGCTGGATGATGCCGGAAGGGTCAAGCAGGGGATGAGGCATCTCTCGCGGGATGCTTTCGTGTCCCCCAAATGCCCAAATCATCGTGAAGGCAAGGACGACTGGCATCCAAGCAGCGGGTCCAAACGGTTTGTTAGAGGCCGAAGGACTGCGAACGTTCAGCCCTGCCTGCCGAGTCTGCCACATCGCCACGGGGTAACCTACCCTACACCCCGAGCAGCGTTTACTCCACTTGGGATTGACGACACCACAGCCGCACTCTCAGTGACCCTTGGGCGCACTCTCTCGTCCAGCCGGAGAGGTCCCTAAGCCTTCTAGTGTCCCACCTCTGCCGGCGTCGGACAAATCGGTCCCCNNGGCGTCCGCAGTTCCAACAGCGCCGGGCTCCAGCTCAAGAATCTCAAAGTATCGATCCATGTCTCGCATGTTCTTGACAAGCATGCACACTCGTTCGCACCGAGGGTGTTCGAGAATTGCTGCAAGGCCGCGGAGCGCAATTTCAACGCCAACCAGCTTCACCAAGGGGTTTCAACTGAGGCATTTGATCCTTGACACTGGAGGGGACTGCTTGTAGAGTCACCGGACACGGGTACCAGTCCGGGCCGAAGGTTTCTCGAAACTTTTGATTGCTTTCACAGCCCTCAAAGGCTTCGCGACCCCTTGAGGGTTCTTTTTTTCAAGGATCTCTCGACGAGGAGGAACGACGGTGTCGAGCAAGCTGTACGGTGGGAACCTCCCCTTCGAAGTCAGCGCGGAGGAGGTTCTGTCGTTGTTCGAGCAGGCGGGGACCGTGGAATCGGTGAAGATCATCACCGACCAGTATTCCGGCCGCTCCAGGGGATTTGGCTTTGTGGAGATGGTCGGGGAAACGGCCAAGGCGATCCAAGTATTGAACGGGCAACCCCTGAAGGGACGAAACCTGGTCGTCGGTGAGGCCAGGCAGGAGTCTCGGCGCGGGGGCAGGGGACGAGACCCCTGGCGGAGAACGGGAGGAGCACCGCCCTAAAGAAGTCCGGAGCAGGGAGGGCGGGTGCCGTCGACCCCATCCTCCGACTGGATTCGGGAGCGGTGATTTGCTCTGCAGAGGAAGGGAGGACAAGTCTAGTGAAACTTGACGGGATCAAGTGCTGGGTGGTTTTTGGGGCAATCCTTTGTGCCCTGGTTCCACCGATGTCCGTGCAGGCCGAATTACAGAAAGGAAAAAAGGATATGACGGTTTCGTCTGGCACGCAAGTCTCCATTGAATATACCCTCAAGCTAAAAGACAACGCTGTGATTGACACCAATGTCAATGCTGAGCCCTTGACCTATGTTCATGGATCTCAACAAATTGTTCCGGGACTAGAGAGAGCGTTGGAGGGGATGAAGATTGGTGAGAGTAAGGAGGTCACGGTGACGCCGGAGGACGGCTACGGCGCGGTCAACGGGGAGGCTTTTGCTGAAGTGAGGAAGGAACAGGTCCCGCCAGATGCCCTGAAAGTCGATGCGCAGCTCCAGGGTCGGGATGTCAACGGCCGAACTTTTTTTGCCCGGGTGGTAGAGATCAAGGACGTAACCGTTGTGCTCGACTTCAACCATCCTCTAGCTGGCAAGACGCTCTTCTTCGAGGTCAAGGTCCTGGACATCCAAAAGGCACCAAGCAAGTAATGCCATAGACGACCAAGCTGCTCGACGCTCTCGATCAAGCTTCGCGTCGGTAGAACCCCCGCTATGTGGTACGGTCCATCTTGTCCGCCATGGAACAGCGGCAAGGCCTGGGCAAAGGCGTCTATTTCAGACACTGTCCCTTCGAGAGCCCGCCGTCCCCCACTTTGACCTCCTCTAGGCGCTCCTCGTTAGAGAAGATACGTTTTCACACCAGTACGCTGCGCAAGACGTCCGGCTCAAAGACGCAAGCGAGCTTAAATTCCCTGGACTTGGCCACTTGCCTGCGAACGGCCCTCTCGACCTCATTTTGAGCCCCCCGTGCTAGGGACCGCTCAGTGGACTCCGTATCGGGGGATCTCAGCCGGCGGCCTGGAGGTCCCCCTGTACGACAGAATGGCACCTCATGTGGTATTTTTTGACAGTGCGGTGGGCTTTTTCGTCACCTCCGGCCTTGCCCGTCCTTTCCAGAATCTCCTCTAACCTAAGAATCAGCTACTTAGACTCAATAGACCGCTTGGCACAAACCCTGCTCTCTCTTGAGCTCAGGAACGCTACCCGACTCGTTGAGACAAAGAGCAGAGACAAGACGCCAGTAATGAAACCACGTATTAGTCAACGAACCTTCCTCCTGATCATGACTTTCCTGCTGATCCAGTGGCTGGGCTTGCCGGCGGTGGCCAGGACGGAGGACACGGTCGCGAGGAAGTCCAGGGATCACACCCAGACTTGGACGACAATTCAGGGGGTAGCCGCCCAGAAGAACACACCGGTATTCAACGCACCTCGGTTTGATGTCTTGAGCGCTGGCCTTTCGTCATCCAACCCGGGAAAAAGTAGCCTATTCGATCTCACGTATCATTTTCCTTTCGGAAGCAGGATCACACTCGGGTATAAGAGTCTAAACCGAGCAGACCTGATGTCTCCGGCCGATTTTCCAGCGAAGGAGAGGGCCGTCATGGTCGGTCTGGGGCATTTCCTCAAGAATGAAAACCCTCGTGCCCCCTCTGACCGTGGCCAATTTGATGACAAGCTGCTCGATGTCACCTTTTTCTGGCGTCCAAGTGACTGGCGGCATTCTGGCGGGAGTTCCTTGGGAAGTCAGCAGAGTTTTATCGATGCGAAGCGGCCGATGAAATTTGGATTCAATGCATCCTGCAGCCTGCCCCATGGTCTCTTTTTGGATAGCACGCTTGAAAAGATCGGTTCTAGTCCAGACCGGTGGATTGGAGTGTTAAAGTATACCTTGCCCAATGCGCACCTCATCTCGTTCATCGGCAGATACTTGAACGATGAGGGATCTGACCTCGACAACACGTCGTCGGTAATGTTCATGTACACCATTCCGTTTGGAAGTCCGGTGGGTCCCAAGTAAAGTATTGCGGTCCTGCATCCCGGCGCCGCACCGCCTTAACCTTCTCCACGATCGAGAAAAACTAAAGCATAAAAGTTGTCGCTGAGCACACCATAATCGATGTGGGCACTTTGTTGATTTCGTTCTATGCCCTATGGATGAATAGGGACATTTCTCCTATTGAGACAAGGCCTTGTAAGCCTCGAAGTAGCCTAGAACCCCTCGGTAAATCCCATATTTATCGAGGGGTTTCTTTTTGTCTCAACGGCTAGAGTGGCGTGGTTTTTGGTGGCCATAGGGCGGTCGCGGGCACGTTCCGGGCACGTTCGGGAGCACGGCTGGTGGTCGGCTGGAGTACCAACGATTATGCAGAAGGTGGGATAAGACCTATCCCTACCCCGGTTCCATAGATCCGGCTTTGGGACCCATAAGCCGCTCACCTCCATCCAGGCTCGCTTTCCGGAGCCCCCGTGGACTGCTCAACTTCCGTCTCTGGCTGCTGACGTTGAAACTGAAACAGTACGTCGCCAATCTCCGTAGCGAGGCTCTGGGAGGCACGGTCCACTTCTTCGCGAAATGGTTGGGCGTCGTTGGCCGCCCACTCCACGAATTTGCGCGTACGGCTCTGGTACACCCATGTGCCAGCGTATAGCTCCGTTCCATCATTCGCCTTGACGAGCCTGGCCCGCGTACTCATGACCAACGGAAGCGGTGGATTGATGCCCTCGCCGAGTAATCCAAGCCTCTCTACACTGATCTCGAGGATCGTATTAACCCCTTCGATTGTCAGGGAAGAATAGTCAACGCCTTCACCAGGGACCGTCGGGCCCCAGTCGTCGAGAAGGATAAAAGAGTATCTCGTTTGCTCCCGGGCCATCTGGAGAACGCAATCTTGCATGCTCTCCTGGATCTTCAGGTCCGCCACAATCTTCTTGAGGGTACCCTCTGCTTCCCCCACGGTAGCAGCAGATTCCGCTGCTATTGCGCCATAAACGGCTCCGCCCATCCCAAAGACAGGGGCGAGCAGGACCCCGAAAGCGGCTCCAAATCCAGCCGCCGCGGTTCCCCCTAGTATCAAACCGAAAAAGAGTGCCGCTATTCCTTTCGCAGAGCCAGATCCCTTACCACTCGTAGGGCCCTCAAGCTGCGCCTCAGGGGAGAAGCGGGCCGACACGACACCAGTCGTCCCAAGGTTGGCCCTGGCCTCCTCAGAGAGGGGTTCGGGTGGCACTGTGATGCGACCAGCAGCGCAGCCCCACTGCCCGATAAGTACCGTCAATGCGAGCAAAGCAATATGGGGGCGTCGTATTGGGACGATCATGGAGGTCGCACCTCCGATTTCATCCTTAGTACTTAGAGCCCACTAGAGCAAAACGCCATCCAGGCTATGCTCTGCCAGGGAGGACGACTGAGTGTTTGGTACGCCGTCGCTTGTGCCGAAGGTGGGGTAAGGGCTATGCCTACCCCGGTTCCATATCTGCGCGCTTGACCCTGACGGAAGATGAAGGGAGGAGCGATCACCAGGTTTACTAGTTCGGGATGGCACGTGGAGCAACTAAACGTCTCGACAGACAGTTTTTCCCAAGTGAGAAGCTCCCACTTCTGGGCCACTCCACCGCATGTGTACCGTTGGCGTTACCTTCGATGCTGTACCACATGGTGCCTACCTCCCTACCCTGCGGTCCGCGCGTGGGTGAGGGTGGAGGCCTGCGAAAGGAGATGCAGGAGTACCTGTCCTACGTTCTCTGCGGTATCCCCGAAGGCCAGGACTCCGTCTTGGTGGCCGCCCATCACCACAATTGGTCTCCAGGCTACCACCGGGTCCTGGATGATCTTTTGCACCTCCCGGCACATGGCGGGCGTGCCGTAGTCTACCGTCGAATGGGTCACCGGCAGGCCCGGGGTTTGACGCTGCTCCCAGATGGCGGGAGAGTGACCATGGAAGACGAAGCGGATTGCTGGATCAGCGTCGTAAAGGATGCCATGTGTCATGGACTCAGAGGAAGGTTGAACCGGCCCGAAGCTCTCGACTCGGTTCCAATCGGGGTTATACCGGGTGACCACGCAGAGGTCGCCAGGGGTCAGGGTAGGCCGTCCTCCGGTCTGGGTGCCGGTGACGAGGGAGGGCCTCGCGCCGGGTGGCCCCGAGAAGGGCGGTAGGCGGCCACTCAGGTTGCCGAAGCCGATCCCGCCAGGCGATGAGTGAGTGTGCCAGGGGGCCGTGGACCTCCGGGTCCAAGGTGGCCCAACGATGATCTGTTTGGAAGTGGATGACACCTTCTTCGAACAGCCGATGCATCCTTATGCGTTCCTGAAACTGAAAACGAAAAGACCGTCTAGGCCCTACTCCACCTGAGAGAGCGTCTGCTTCTGTGTTGCGCCGTCAATTGTACCAACAGCGGACCAGGGATTATCTTCATCCCGGTTTCATTACTGCGCTACCTGCAATCCCCCACGCAGTAATCCGAAGGGTCGTGAAGACTATTCAAACTTAATTTCTGGCAAGGCGAGAAAGAGGTCAAGGGCCTGCCACGACCGATTTGTATCTTAGGGGTAAGATTTTTGCGGGGCCTGATGAACGTCAGGAACGAGACTGTCCAGCATCAGGAAAGAATGAATTGGGCCTGGGAAAGCTCGCACGATGGAAGCTGCGGGCCTGCCCCACCGATCTCCCAGACCCCCTGTCATAGTCCCTCAGATGCCCCGCTTTTGCGCGAGCTTATCCTCTTGGCTTGCACGAACGATATTAAGTGTCAGGAAGGGTTCCTAATCCCACCCTTTCCGTGCTCGCTGGTTGTGTTGCAGGATAAAGAAACTTGGGTCTTGATGCGGACTAGCTACCCTCATCGAAAACCCGTACCCTGGCGGCGTGGCCCGCGATAAACTATCAGAAAGTTAGGCAACGGGGAGCGAACGTGACAACAGGACAGTTCGAGAACGCGGTGCGAGAATATCGGCCCTACCTTGCAAGGTTCGTATGCTCACAGTTGAGATGTGCAGAGGAAGAGGCTAGGGAAATCGTACAAACGACGCTTGCGGAACTCGCCCGACCCGAAAAGTACGGGAGGGTTGATGTGCGTGGCGCAAAGGCAATGCTCACGGGTGCGGTCCGCAACCGCATCAAGACTTCGAGGAGGCAGCGTGTCCGGTCTCGTGTTGGGCTAGAAGACCCAGGGGAGTTGGACACGTACCAGGACCCTAAGGACGAATACAGGCGGATGGAAGAACGTGCATTAGACCTGGTTCGTAGCAAAAAAGCGGAGGAGCTTATCAAACGCCTTCCGCCGGATATTCAGGACGCTCTCCGGCAGCGCAGTAATGAGGTGCCGTTGACTGATATTGAAAGAAACCAAGAAACCAACGTGAAGACCCTACAGATTAAACTCAATCGCGCGTTGAAACGCATGGAACGGGAAGTACACTCGGCCAAGCGAAGGGCAGGAAAGAAGCGCACGGTTCCAGATAAAAAGACAGAATATGGTCCCACCCTGGTAGTCGAGGACAATCTTTTACATCCTGTTAACTTGACATTTGCCAAACACTTCCGCGACGGAGGACTCCTCCAATCTGCACTCCAACCCACGTCAAAGACAAGGGTAGAACTAGAGTGGCCGCAGGATGTCACACCACGGATTCATTCGGCGCTCAAGACCGGCGACCTTGGAAAACTCGCCTAGGTTCTCCGAGACCACCCCCGCGCCATCGCTCACCCCGGGGTATTCCGGCAGATTTTCCATCTCCGGAAGCTCGTCCGTTCGCTCGATGTGGAGGCAGTACGGGAGCTGATCGAATTTGGGGCCCACCCTGACCCCGACGAGCCCATCCTCCCGGTGGAAACGAGACAAGCGGCGCAGAAGGCACTCCATGTGCTCCTTTCGGCATGGGTTGCTCAGATGTTGCCAGGGCATGGGATCGAGCAATTCAGGCTACCCAAGAGTCGGGGGACCAAGCGCAAGATAAGTGGACATAAGGCCCTGGAGATCCTGTCTGACTTCAGTAGCCTGTATGAGATGCTAGGCAAGTACCCCACAACAGCCTTTTCCAAAAAAAAAGGGGGAATCCCGAAACGCTTTCCTCGAAAGGACCGCACGCCTCGTCCAAGAACTCCACCGAGGCGAGCCCTTATCTGTCGGAATCTACGACTTCGAGCCCTCCGACGACCCTCAACCGCGGTCTTGGGAAGAGATCTTGAACATGCCAGTGAAACCTTGTTGCGAGGGGCTAAGACCCTTTCCCCCTGAAGTTGCAATGAGGATTGCACGTCAGGCTGTCCCGAAAAACCGTGTACATAAGGAGAAATTAATGTGCGGACTTCTCGCGCATTTCATGGGTAAGACTATGAAGTCCGTCAAACGACACATCGAACGGGCCGAAACTGACTTCCCCGACTTCGCCCGCCGTCGCTAACCACCCTCACCGGAACCCTCTCCTTCACCGTACCCCATATTTTTCCTCAATTGCGGGAAATATTAAAGCGATGCACCTGTCTCGTGCGGCTAATAGAGTGAAAGGAGTTGAGTGCTGACGCAACCCGATCATAACGGAAGTGTCGGTCAGGCGACCGTCCGACCAAAGGAGGTGAAATACGATACAAAAGGAGGAGGAGAGCTCGAGCACGACTTGTCACGCAGTAACCCGAACTACTTTACGTGGCAAGGAGGAAAAGGAGAATGGGAAAGAATGGTTTCAGACCTACGGACGACACTCATTATATCGAGTGGCTGGAACTGGAATTGGATCGGTCCCTTTCCCCGGAGGAGAAGGAGGAGTACCTGAGGAAGGGAAAGGGGAAGATTGAGTGCCGCTACGACCTAGTTGACTACCTAGAAGTCGAGTTCCCCGAGACAGAGAGCCTCGTAGGGAACAGGCTCATTATTCCCGAAGGATTCACCCTCATGGGCACGTGGCCGAAGGTCGGTAAGTCTCATCTTGCCATGCAGTTGGCCCTCAATAGGGCCGTGGGGGAACCGTGGCTAGGCTTCCCGACCAAGCCAGGTCGGACCCTCTATGTCAACTGCGAGATCGTGCATCCCATGTTCCAGGAGCGGTTCAAGGACCTCCTGGGCGAGCGAGAGAAACCGCCCCGCGAGACCGGGTTTCCCGCGACTGTCCACGGGATGGACGCGTACATCAACACGCCCGAGGGCAGGAAGCTCACCGAGGGACTAATTGAGCAATGGTAGCCGGACCTCGTGATCCTGGACCCGCTCAGTAAGCTCATGCAGGGGAATGAGAGTGATCCCAATGTTGTGCAGGAGTTTCTGCATATTCTGGCGAGGTGGCGGACGGACTACCACATAGCAATACTCTTGATCCACCACTTTCGTAAGCGACAAGAAGATATAAGAGGCAAGAGTGTTGAGGCCACCATTGACGAGTTCTCTGGCAGTAGCCTCCTCTCACGAGAGCCGGACAGCATTATCATGCTGGACGGTAAGGCGAACGGGGATATGATCACGATGCACTTCGCTCCCCGTCATGTGAAGGATCCTGAGCCTTTCGTGATTAAGCGTGGCGAGGATCTGTGGTAGGTGCGGACGGGAGGAGTGGCCATTCCCAAGATACTCATCCGCACCCTCTCGCTGCTCCTTGACGGAGGCTTGCCTCGTGACCGATGGAAAGATGAGATCATGCAAGTGGGAGGGAAATCGATAGACACCGCCCGGCGTAAGGTTAGGGAAACTTTGGAAGAAGGGTTTGTCACCGAAGACAAGGGGCTCTGTGTGCTAACTCCCCATGCTTGGATGACCCTCACGTGACGTGTAACCCCCAGCGGCAAGCGTGCATGCAGCCCCTATAAAGGGGCGTGCATTCATTTACGCGTTTGCACGCGGTCCGTAACATCTTGATTATAAAAGGGGTTGCAGCTTGCAAATTTATTTTACACTTGTTTGCACGCTTGCATCTGAGGGCCCGCGTGCAGCCGGATTTTGCCCGGGTTTCACATAGCCAGGTGGAACAACTGATACATAGATGGACAGCGTATTTGCACCAGTGTGCACCCCTTTGCACTAACGTGGGGCCCTGGAAGTGGTTTTTTCGGTCAACAAGGCCCAGAAAATCTTTTTCGGAGAGTAGAACGCGTGGCGGCGAACCGTCGAACCAGGTCCGATAACAAGACTCCCAGGCTCGTGGTAATGACCGAGACGGTCTGGAGGGCCATGAACCAGTCGGGAGCAAGGGCAAATGGGTAGGCGGAGCGGGCACGTTCGGGGCACGTCGCCCTCTGATTCCCGCGCCAATAGCGGGTCGGAGCGGAGGTCAGTGGCTACCCAGGCCACTGTCCGGGCACGGAGGGCAAAGGTTGATGTCCCCGGTGAGAGAGTCAAGAATGGCGTGTCTCCGCGCCTCCTCTCTCTAGAGAATACCGCTATCTACCTTGGTGTCTCCCCGTGGACCGTTCGTGACCTGGAGGCGGCCGGGGTACTCCCGGGGGTGCGAATCCCCCTCCCGAACGGTGGCGACCTGCGGAAGCTCCTCTTCGACCGGGAGGATCTCGATAAGCTTGTGGANNATTTCGGCGTTCTAGAATCGCCCTTCGAAGGGGATGCAGGATTTGGAGTTCTAGTTACTGGTCAAGCTCCAGCGGGGGGCGAGGGGGGGTTGTGGGGAAGGTGAGGCACCCTTATACAGCACTGCCCACAGCCACCCGGCTGAGGTAGCTTCGGTACTGCAGCAGGCCGGACTCGTCGAGAAAGTGCCGGAGTTGGATGCCGTGCTGAATCCGCCCCTCGGGCATTGGTTGCGTAGTGTGCCAGACGACTGCCCCCTGGGCGGTAAGTGGTCCTTCGGGGAGGCCAAGCTGGAACCGACAAACGGTGCCCGGCAGAAGGTGGGCGGGCAAACTGAGGAGGAGGCCGCCGAGGCTTACGTTGCCCGTATGGCCCACCACTATCTGGGTCGTCCCCGCGTGCCCGCGGACGGAGCACTGGACCGGAACCTCGACCGGGTAACGCGGATGGCAGCGGCGGCGATACATTGAGCTATCGCGCTGGGCCGAATCCGCGGCTAACTCCACCATCCGGCGCAGGCGCGCTGCAGGAAAGGGCTTCACCAGAAAGAACTTGGCTCCAGAGCCAAAGGCCTTTTCGGGGTACGTGAAGTCCGGTGAGGCCGTGATGCCGATCACGGGAATATGCTTGAGGACGGAATCCCGTTTCAGGCGCTGCAATGTGAGTTGATACCGTCGATACCGGGCATCATCATGTCCAAGATGATGACGGCGGGTTGCGCCGTGCGGGCCAGTTCGAGTCCTGACAGCCCATCGGGGGCCGAGAGAACCCCGAAATCTGCTTGTTCAAGAATAGCAGTGACCAGCTCGCAGAACTGGGAATCGTCGTCAATGACGAGGATGGGACGTGTCTGCACTGCGTCCTCCCCTCGAGGGATGTACAGTGGAGGTACATGCAAGCCGGATGCCAAGGGGGGCCTGTCGGTGTACCAAGGCTATTGACACTCCTCACCCATTGGAGGATACT
>JABAOD010003088.1_pt2 | contig 86877 bp, 94 predicted proteins | sample 7062151 | NCBI WGS metagenome assembly JABAOD01 (sample SAMN14538626, study PRJNA623070) | marine sediment metagenome | biome: marine biome [ENVO:00000428]; feature: marine pelagic biome [ENVO:01000023]; material: deep marine sediment [ENVO:00002113] | place: India: Gulf of Khambhat ... | reverse complement strand
GGTTCTCGTGGAGACCACCATGCCGGATGACGAGTCCAATAGGGCGAAGATGGCCCAGTTTGTCGCCCAGGAGATCGCCATGGATGGCAGGATTCCTGCGGCGACGAGGGATGCGGTCCTAGCCATCATCGAGGAGTCCCGCCGGAGGGCCCGTGAGCTCGACGGGGCAGAGAAGTCCCTCACTCTGAGGTTGAGGGAGATGGGAGGTCTGGTCAGGTCCGCAGGGGACATTGCCAGAACGGAGGGCAGCGAGGTCATAGAAGCATCCCACATCAAAAGGGCCGTCAAGGTTGCGCGGTCGGCGGAGGAGCAGATCAAGGAGAGGTACGGGTCGTACGAAGGCGGTATGTCGAGGGACATGACTCCGGCCCAGAGGTCTGGCTCCCCTTACCACTACTGGAACTACCACGATTGGGGCGAAGACCGCAGGTATATCGGGTAACCCCGGGAGGCCCTGGACCGCGGCTATCACCGGGCCATCATCATGTCATACTTTGTGTGAGCGAGCCTGAGAAGCGACCGAAGGTCGTCCTGGGACCGAACGGTGAGCTCCATCGAAACTTCGCCCCCTCTCCCAGGCTGCAGTTTTGCAAGGATCTCCTGCAGGGACTGGTGAACGTCCGCCATACCCCAGGTCTCAAACGTCAGCTCCAGAAGGTCTTTCCGGCCCAGGAGCTTCTCCTTGTCCAATTCAAGGAAGTCGAGTTTGACCCGGAGGACGTCGTCGGATCGGATTTCCAAGAGTCCCTCTTCGCCGAAGCGGAACAAGATGGAGTAGTCCCCCCTTTCCGCGCTGTAGGAGCCTGACTCCGTCACGCCAGGAAGGCTTAGAACGCCCATGCGCAGGTGGGCGGCGATTTCCTGGGCGCCAGGTGGCAGACGACTCATGACCTCCTCAGGCTGTACCTCCTCCATCCCATACCCGGGGGGCCGATAGGCCTCGCGGCCTTATAAGACTGAGCTATCTGAGAGACTTCCACATCTTATAGCCGTCCTCTCCATCGGTGTAGAACCTAGGCAGTATGTACTGGATGCTAAATCCTAGACGGTTGTAGAACTTGATGGCCCCATCATTGGTCTTCCTGACCTCCAGCTCGATGGACCGTATGCCCCGCCCGAGACACCGATTCAAGAACTCCTCCATCAGGCCGCTGCCGATCCCCTGATTCCTGAAGTCCTCTCTGACAGCGAGCATGAGGATCCGAGCCTGTCGAGGGGCCGATACGACCCCTGCTATGAAGGCGACGATGGTTGCCGCTTTCTCCACGACGATGAACCCATCCCGCCACCAGCCGTGTATGTCCAAGAAGAGGGACAGGGGATACTCCTCACCCAGGGACTCCCTGGTGATGTCTCTCACCACCGCCACGTCGGCAGCTCGGAACTCCCTCATGGTGAACTCATCACGGAAGGGGAACCCCTCTTCCATCTCCGACGGTGGCATTTAGTGTCCTGATACTCAAGCTCCCGATAAATCATTAGGGTTCGCCAAGGGAGGGCATGGCTCTCGGCTCGGAGAGCCTCTTGAGCTATCGAACCCGGGCTCTGTGGACTCCGACGAAACGGAACCGGACGCCGCAGATGGTCTCCGAAACTGATTTCATCGAAGGGGCGATTCTCAGTCAAGGGAAGAGGTACGTCATTGAAGCTCGCTGGCTTCCAGATCATCGAACTCTCGGGGGAACATCCCAACCTGCCCATCTCGGATGCCATGGGATGCTTACGCGGCCTCGGAGCCAGGCCGGCGGAGGCTGAATGTCGGCCTCGCTTTCTCGCCTTCCGACCGTCAGTCGATCCGGAGGCCCTTGCGAGTCGCCTGGCTCTCAGCCGTTATGTGGGCAACATCCTCCTCAGCGGCGACCTTGGTGAAGTGCATGGGAAGGCTGCTGACGTTGAACTTCGGGACAGAAGCTTTCGGCTGAGGGTTGCCGATTACGAGGGTGGGGCCGATAAACCGTCCATTGAGGCGTCCATTGGCCGACGCCTTGCCTCCGTCGGCAGGGTGGACCTGGAGAGGCCTGAGGTTGACCTGCGCTTGATACTATCTGGCAGTGCGTACCTGTACCAGGTGGCGGCCTCTGTCGATAGGAGAAGCTTCGACACAAGGAAGGCCGGGAGACGTCCCTTCTCCCTTCCCGTGAGTCTTCATCCAAAGCTGGCAAGGGCCCTGGTGAACCTTACGGGCGTTGCGGAGGGAGAGGTCCTCTTGGACCCCTTCTGCGGGACCGGTGGCGTCCTCATGGAGGCAGCCCTCATCAAGGCGCGGGCTGCAGGCTCGGACCTGAAGGAGGAGATGGTGGGGGGTTGCCAGGACAACCTGACCTTCTTTGGACTGAAGGCCGAATTGCGGGTATGCGATGTCGGGGACGTTGCGGAGGAGTTCGGGCAGGTGGATGCCATAGCGACAGACCCGCCATACGGAAGGTCGGCAGGGACCGTGGGGGAGGAGCTGCCGAGGCTGCTCAAAAGGGGCTTCCTGGCCTTCCGAGGCATGTTAAGGCACGAAGGACGCCTCGCCATTTGCCTTCCCGCCCCTGAGTACCTAGACCTGGGCAGAAAGTACATGAGCCTTCTGGAATGGCATGCCCTCCCAGTGCACAGATCCCTGGTCCGGTACTTCTCGGTATTTCAGAGAACCTAGGTATGTATGGTGACTTCCAGTACCTTCTCGATGTCCGCGAAGTCTCCGATGGTCCTGGCGACAATGTCGATGTTGCGCTGCTCTCCTTGCGGGGTGCCCGGCGGGGCTGTGATGAGGACGATGGCTGATGCAGACTCCGTGGCATTCAGAGAGATGGTGGCATTATCACCGTTCATATCCCGCCCAGCGACGGAAGAGAAAGTCACCTGCCACCCTGGCAGATTAATGACTGCCGTGCGGAGCAGGATGCGTAGTTCCACGTTGCCCGTATTGTTCACGTAGAACCGGTATACCGCTGAACCATCTTCCAGGGTGACGTTGTCGAACGCGATGGCTGTCTCCGGGTTGTCAAAGCTGCGGAACTCGTAGGACGCTCTGGGCGATATCTGGACCAAAGGTTCGGGGATGAATGATAGGACGAGGATGATTAGGACCGCTAGGCCGAGGGCCTTCCGGCCGACATGTATTCTGCTCAAATCGTTAAGGGGAGGTGGATGCCTGAGGCCCATGAGGAGTACGAAGAAGGCTAGGAGCAGCCAGGAGAGGAAGTACTGGAAGCCCAGGATGAGAAGGGCGACGAAGGCGGCGTAGCTCAGAAACTTCGACTTGTCTCCCAGAAGGGCGCGGGCGACGTGGCCGCCGTCGAGCTGTCCAGCTGGCAGCAGGTTTATAGCTGTGACGAAAAAGCCCACCCATCCAGCGAAGGCCGTCGGGTGTAGGAGAGCCTGGTCAGGCAGGGGTATCAGGAACAGTAGGAAGATATAGATTAACGGCAGGTTGACGGCCGTCCCGCCTCCCACATTTGGTCCGGAGAAGACGGGGTTCAGGGAGTTAAGGTACAGGCCGATGATGGTCACCGGGAAGGCCACCGCAAGTCCAGCTAGGGGTCCGGCGATCCCTATGTCCAGCAGGGCCTTCTTGTTGGGTATGGGCTCCCTCATGCTGATGAGGGCTCCCAGAGTCCCTATGAGGGTGAAGGGGGCTGGGATGAAGAAGGGTAGGGAAGCCGCCACATTGTGCCTCCTGGCCATGAGGTAGTGCCCCATCTCGTGGGTTCCCAGGATAGCCATGAGGGGGAGCGCGAAGAAGATCGTGGCATTGAAAGCGTTGGAGAGGCTGAAGAACTCCGTGCCCCGACCGTAGGTACCGGCCCACAGAAGCATCCCCGCGTAGACGGTGGTCCCGAGGGTGACTATCAGTAAGGAGAGGTTCAGGATGGGTCCCCGAAACCGAGCCTTGGGTGTCCTCTGAACGTAGAGGATCGCCTCTCCACCCTCCTGCCTCAGCACCGGGATGTAAGCCTGCCCTCTCAGTTCCCGTCGCAGTCCCTCGAAGTTGTCGTGGAGGAGGTAGGGGTCAACCCTGATGTAGAAAGCTATGACCTCGGGACGCACCCGCGTCTCGTAGATGGGGAAGAATCGGCCAACGATTGCCTTGACCCTTTCAACCTCGCCAGCAAGGCCTTCCATCTAATCCTACTTACGAAATCCCCCTATTAATAATCTGGGAACTCATATTCACGCTGGAGTCTCGATCACGTCTCGTTCGCACCGGCCAGACATCCTGTAGAATGATGTCATGCCCTTAGGAGAGCCTTCACGCTAGAGGCTGCCTTCTTTAGGGCCTCATTGAGCTTCCGGACGTGTGGCCCGCCTCCCTGGGCAAAGTCAGGCTTCCCCCCACCCCTACCTCCAAGGAGAGCAGCTGCCTCCTCTATGGCTGCCGAGGCGTCCATGTCGACGTCCTCGCTCCTGCCTACGATCAGGCTGGCTGAGCCGTTGCGGGCTCCGAGGACGCACACTACCCCGGGCTGCTTGAGAAGCTCCCTTGCGAGAGACAAGAGGTCCTTCATGCTACCCTTCTGAGCGTGCACAACCAGCTTGACGCTGGCCACATCCTCTGCGGAGGCGAGCATGTCCTCCACGGTCCTTGATGCCTCCAGCGACTGGAGGCGCTCCAGTCTCTTTGAGAGCTCCTTCCACTCGTCCAGCAGTTTCTTAGCTGCGTGAGGGAGGTCCTCGGGCTTTGTCCTGAGGACCGTGGATGCCGCCTGGATCGTTCTCTCCCTTTCCTGGGAGTACTCCAAAGCGGCCTCTCCCGCCACGTACTCCAGCCGGATCACGCCGTCCTGGATCCTTCGACTCTTGAGGAGCTTCATGAATCCCACCTCACCAGTGCTGAAGAGGTGAGTACCTCCGCAGGCCTCCACGTCGAAATCCTCGATGTCCACGACACGAATCATCTTGCCTGGGATGGAGCCTCCCTGGTAGAGGACGAATCCGTGCTTCGCCTCCGCCACTTCCCTCCGCTCGAATCCCTGGTTTACCTTCCTGTTCTGCATGACGATCTCGTTTGCCAGCCTTTCGATGGCATCCATCTCCTCTGAGCTGAGGTTGTCGTAATGCGTGATGTCCAGCGTGCCTCGCTCCTCGGACTTGTGAGCTCCCGCCTGCCAAACGTGGCGTCCCAGGACGGCCCTCGCGGCACCGTTCATGATATGGGTTGCGGTGTGGTGCCGGGTAAGTCTCGCGCGACGCTCCTCATCCACGCGACAGGTGACCCTCTTACCGGAGGTCGGCTTCCCACCGTCTTCTATCCTGTGCAGGACCACGCCCCCCACAATCTGGACGTCAACCACCTTGGAGTCCCCGACGTATCCGGTGTCCGCCTCCTGTCCTCCTCCCTCCGGATAGAAGCACGTCCTGTCCAGCACAATCTGGCCATCGGCGGTCCCGAGAACCTTTGCGGTGAACTCGAGCCTTCTCGGTTCCTCGTAGAACAGGAGGCGCGTGGGTGGAAAGCCCTGGGTTTGGGCAGGGGGGGCCCTTCGGACCTCCTCGGGCTGGAGGTGCCTCTCCGCCACCCGAGAGAAGAAGTCATCTGGAATCTCCACCGGTTTCCGGGCGAACTCCTGAACGACCTCTGGCACCAGGCCATGTGTGTCGTAAAGCTCCACGAGGTCTTCGACACCTATCCTGTCGGCGAGCTGGACGACTATCCTCTTTCCCTTCTTCAGGGTCTCCTTATACTTCTTCCTCTCAACTCTTGCCAACCTGAGGATTTCGTCTTCCAGTTCTCCCAGTTCAGGGAAATCCTTGGAGAAGAGTCGTATCTGCATCGAGAGGATCTCGTCCAGGTCCACACCCAACCGGAGGCGACTCAGGGCCCGAAGGGCCCGTCGGACAAGGAGGCGGGCGAAGTAGCCCTCCTTGACGTTGGAGGGGACTACGCCGTCGCCCAGGACGAAGGCCAGGGCCCGGGTGTGGTCACAGACTGCGTAGAGGTCCTCTAGAGGGAGGGTCCGCTCTATCAGCTCCTCCACACTTATGCCCACCCGCTTTGCCACCGTTTGGCGAAGCTGGCGGACGTCCCCATGGGTCTCGATGTTCATGCCCCCCGCCACCTTGCTGTACTCCGCCAGGAGGACGGGGTCCGTCTCGATCCCAGACTGCTCCTTCAAGTTGTCAAGGACGCTCTCGAAGACGGCCTCGTAGGCGGAGGGTGATGCCAGGGAGACCCAGGTGAGGCGCTCGAGGCCATAGCCCGTGTCCACGACCTGGCAATCCATGGGCTCCCGCCGCTGGCCCTCCCCCCGGTAGAGCATGAAGACCAGGGTGGCCAGTTCTGCACCCTCGGAGGTGACCTCGAAGCAGGGTCCGCTGTTGCCTCCCCCCGCCCACCACGACTCTACGTAGCGGAGGCTCGCGGGGTCGATGCCCAGCTCTCCCGTCATGAACTCGTGGCAGAGCTCCGTTGTCCTCTCCTTGAAGTATATGGGCCTCTCCTTGTAGTTGAAGACGTGATGGGCCATCATCTCGAACATGGTGAAGTGCTGGCCCGTCTTCCCCACGTTGTCGATATCGTTGAAACGGACGCATGGCTGGGATATCACCAGGGGGTTGGCGGGTGGTTCCGCCATTCCGTCGATGACCCATGGCTGGAACGGGTAGACAGAGGCCTGGGTGTAGAAGACGTCGTCCCTCCAGCGGGCCACTATGGGGTACCGCTTGATCCTGGTGTGTTCCCTCTTCTCGAAGAATCGCTGGAACGTCTCCCGCATCTGGGAGAGCTTCAGCCTTTTCTTCATGGGGGAGTTGTCTATGAATAGGTACTCCTGGCAAGGTGTCTCCCCGCAGTTCTTGTGGGTGCCTTGAGACCAGTAGAAGCGACCGCAAGTGGGACACTTTCGTCGAGAGAAGTCGTTCTCCAGGAAGAAGCGAAGTTCGTAGTCGCTAGGCATCTCTGTGGAAATAAGCGGCACCCATATTAATCATCTCACAGCAGGAGGCGACCGGAGTCCTAAGACCTCAGCTGGTCTCCAACCAACCTGTCGACGATTGTGAGGAACTCCTCCTCCGTCCCTTTGGGGATGGTGGCCCCCGCGGCGATGTTGTGCCCTCCGCCCTCGCCCCCCACCATGGCCGCAGCTTTCCTCATGACCTCCGCAAGGTCCAGCCCCATCATCAACAGGTTCCTGGGTGCCCTTGCGCTGACCTTAACACCGTCCTCAGATTCAGCGAAGGCGATTAGGGGCATGTCTGGTTTCGCCTCCCCGGAGCCCAGGATCATGCCGGCGGCGATGCCCACCACGGTGTCCCGAATGCGGTCACGCCCGTGGAAGAACTGGATGCTGTCCATGGTCTCCAGGCCCACATCCTGGACCACGTCCAGGGAGTCCACGATGTACCCCCGGTGCTCCTTCAGCAGCTCGAGGGCCTTCTCGTAGTAGGCCTCTCTGTCGCCCCTGCACACATGGTAACCCACCTCAGCGGCATCGTACCTCCCGCATGCATTCAGGAGGGTTGCGAACTCCTTGGCGTCGTGTAACGGCGTCCCATCGACCTCCTTCTTGAGGAGGTAGACCTCCCCCACAAGCCTCCGAGCCAGCTTGTGTCCATATCCCTTCTGGAGCAGCATGGTAACCAGCTCAGAGATCACCCGTCTCCTCTCGTACTGAGCGAGGTCGATCCACCTTCTCCACCCATCCTTGACCTTGAGGTCGATGCCCAGTTCCAGGAAGAAAACGATGCATGCCTCTTCATCCTCGGTGAGACGGGGGAGGGGAGGGTCGTTGGCGTACTGGAGGAGCTTGAAGAGGGGTCTGGTCTCCCTGCCAAAGAGGCGGATGTCCTGGATTACTTGGAGGACTCCAGCATCGACGGCCTCCTTGACGATCTGGCGGTTCAGCCCGACGAGACGGCCTTGGGCCCTGTCCTGCAGGTCCCCCACTGCTCCCACTATCCCCAGAGCGGAAAGGTCGGAGTTCGAGGGAGCAAGCTCCTTCGCGACCAGGTAGGCGCAGCCAGCACTGCTTATCTCTGAGGTGCCGTCGAGCCCCACCAGGTGAGGGTTGACATGCATCATCTGTGTAGCTCCGTATGCAAGAAGATCCTGCCTCCTCTCCTTTGGGACGGTGGCCTTGGAGGGCACGTGATGGTCCGTGATGATGCCCCTCATTTCTGCCAGTAGATGGAAGAGGCCGCTCCCAAAGTCGGTAAGCCAGATGAGGTCTGGGTTGCTGTTTCGGATCTCCTCCACGGCGTTGGAATCCAGCTTTTTTAGAAAATGGACCTGATGCTCTACGCCCTCTCTCTCGAGGGCCAGGGAGGCGATCGTGCCAGAAGTAATGCCGTCAGGGTCTATGTGGCTGTAGATATCGACCTGGGATGCGGTCCTTAGCAGGCGGGGGACATCTCGAACGAGCCGCAGCACAACAGGGTATGATGCTGTTCATAGATAAGAATTGCAGGGAGGTCGATGAAGGCAGCGGGTCCACTGTGAGACTTGCGGGAGGGACACAACCTCTTTTACCTCGACAGTTATTGCGCAGGGGGTGGCCTGACTGAAGGCCGTGAACATGGTCCTAGCGGCTCTGGGCCTGGTCTTTGCACCGGTGGGAGTCTACCTCGCAACTCTGGAGGGCTGCATCAGATATCTGACTGTGGTAGGTCAGCAGGTCTGTACCGAATGGGGATTTCCCTATCAGGCTCCTGGGTACGCCCTCCTGACCCTCGGTATACTCCTCTTCGTCGCAGGTCTCGTCCTCGCACTACGAGAAAAGGGCTGAAGATTAGCCGCAGGGGGCGTCCAGAAGCTACGTTCCGAGACTAAAGGGTTATGAGATTGTCCACTCCTAGGGCCCCTGGATGAAGGCCATCTTCCTGGATGCGGGAGGCGTCATCACGCGTCTGAAGGCCTCCAAGCCCGTTGTCTTCCGGGAGGCCAGTGCGAGCAGAGGTCTCGATCTGTCGATGAGAAGGGTCCAGGCTGCTTTCGAGTCGGCGGACACTCTTCTGAAACAAGGTCAACAGATGATGCTCTCAGACTACCCTCGGTTTAAGGCCAGGTACATGGAGATTCTTAGATCGGAAACCGGTCTGGGCGACGAGTTGGAGGCGGTGTACGGGGAGTATATGCAGCTCCTTCAGTCACCTCGCTTTCGAAGCCTGTATGAGGATGCTCCTCCCGCCCTTCAGGCCCTGCGAGACAGAGGGTTGCTGCTCGGCGTCCTGTCTAACGCTTCCCAGGAACTCATCCCCCTCCTCCTTCGGATGGGTGTGGCCTACTTCTTCGACACCCTTGTCATCTCCCAGCTTGTGGGCTACGAAAAGCCCCAGACGGAAATCTTCCGCGTCGCCCTGGAGTCTCTTGAAGTTAGGCCGGAAGAGGCGTTCCATGTGGGCGACAGCTACTACTACGACTACCTGGGCGCCAGTAATGCTGGCCTCAAAGCCGTACTCCTGGACAGGGATGGGTCCTGCAATGACCAAGTCCCTAAGATAGGGAGCCTGCAGGAGCTGCCAAGCCTGCCAGACCTGTAAAGGCTATCTACGACCGCGGCCTTGTGGAGGAGGATGGCCGCAGACAAGGATGAAGAGATCAGGCAGATTCTGACAACATACAAGACGGTGGCAGTGGTGGGAGCCTCTCGGGACCCTTCCAAGGACGCCCACACGGTTCCCAGGTACCTCCAGGAGAACGGTTACAGGGTTGTTCCCGTCAACCCCTTCGCCGATGAGATCCTGGGTGAGAAGGTCTACAAGAGCTTAAAGGACATCCCGTTCTCCATCGACATCGTGGACGTATTCCGCCCCTCAGACCAGGTGGGGCCGGTGGTGGACGATGCTCTGGAGACAGACGCCAAAGTCGTCTGGATGCAGCTAGGCATCAGGAATGAAGAGGCCGCCAAGAAGGCGAGGGCTGCTGGGAGAAGGGTAATCCAGGACCGGTGCATGAGGATCGAGCTCTACAGGCTTAAGGGCCATGACTGATCAGTATATGACCACGCCCTGGACGCCTGGTACCGCCTTTATCGCGGGCAGCAGCTCCGTGGGAACCGGTGCATCAGTGATGATGAACCCGCGAGGCTGGTCCACCACATCTGGGTCGTCAACAACGACCTGACGGATGCTTATCGAAGCCCGAGCAATGATGGAGGACACGCCAGCCAGAATCCCCGGTTTCTTGGCATCGGTGGGAACGATTTCGATGGCGCCCCACTGCATCAACGGTGCAACCTCCTTGAGATGGCACACTGGCCAGAGCCTACCGAAGATCTGGGAAAGTTCCTCGTGGGCCTCGATCGTGCCGACAGTTGCGGTGATTACGCGGCGGTCCACACCCGCTGCCCTGCCTAAGGCCGTTTCGGAGACCCGGATGTTGCCGCAGAATACCTTGCCCCCTTTTACCCTAAGCCCATGCTGCAGCATCAACTGGGCCACCCTGCCCTGTCCTGGCAGCCTTTCGAAGTAGTGCTTAACCTTGCTCCACAATCTGCTCGCCAATGACCATTAGTGTACAACAATAGATAATAGTTGGCATCAGCTCGAGGATGCTGAACGAACATCCGAAAGAGACCTTGATGCCGTTTTCCATACTCTAAGGCGCTAAAGAGTTAAATAGTGTAAGCATCTATACCATGCAGAGAGGTGGTTCGACTGGAAGACGGACTGAGTAAGGTACTCCTGACAGTGGACGACGTACCTAGGCGGTGGTACAACATCTTGGCTGATTTCCCCAAGCCCCTGCCCATGCCTCTGAACCCCGCAACGAAGGAGCCAATAGGCCCTGAGGCCTTGGCTCCTATTTTTCCCATGGAGATAATCAGGCAGGAGGTTTCCCAGGACAGGTACGTGGACATCCCGGAGGAGGTGAGGGAAGCCTACCTGCGGATGGGCCGCCCATCTCCACTGTACAGGGCTCGGAAGCTGGAGAAGGCACTGAAGACGCCGGCCATGATCTTTTACAAACGAGAGGACCTGAGCCCCACCGGGAGCCACAAGCCGAATACGGCCATCGCCCAGGCCTACTACGCCTCCAAGGAGGGCGTCGAGAGGTTGACGACGGAGACCGGGGCGGGCCAGTGGGGATCCGCGCTGAGCCTGGCCTGCACCTACTTCGACCTGGCGTGCACGGTCTTCATGGTCCGAGTGAGCTATGATCAGAAGCCCTACAGGAAGTACGTGATGCAGATCTTTGGGTCCGACGTCTATCCATCGCCTAGCACGATAACCGAGTATGGACGGAGGGTACTCAAGGACGCCCCCGATCACCCGGGCTCCCTGGGAATCGCCATCAGCGAGGCCCTGGAGGCGGCGGTCAAGGACGAGGCCACCAAGTACAGCCTCGGGTCCGTGCTGAACCACGTCCTGATGCACCAGAGCGTCATAGGCCTCGAGGCCAGGTCCCAGATGGAGGCTCTCGACATGTACCCCGATGCTCTTGTGGGCTGCGTCGGAGGGGGCAGCAACTTCGCCGGCCTTGCCTACCCCTTCCTTGGAGAGGTCCTCCGGGGCGAAGCGGAGGCTGAGTTCTATGCCATTGAGCCCAAGGCTGTTCCATCCCTGACATCGGGGAAGTACGACTACGACTTCGGGGACACGGCGGAGATGACACCTCTGCTCAAGATGTACACTCTGGGCCACGCCTTCGTGCCTCCGAAGATTCACGCTGGCGGCCTCAGATACCACGGGGCGGCACCGTCCCTCAGCATGCTGGTGGAGACAGGGAGGATCAAGGCGAGAGCATACAACCAGGTGGAAACCTACGAGGCGGGGTCCCTGTTCGCCAGGACTGAGGGAGTCATCCCCGCTCCTGAGACCAACCACGCCGTGAAGGGTGCCATTGAACTGGCCCTCGAGGCCAAGGAGAGAGGAGAGGAGAGGGTTATCCTCTTCAACTTCTCTGGACACGGCCTCCTGGACATGGAGGGTTTCGCTCAGTTCATGCAGGGCAGGCTGGAGGTCTCTTAGGTAGCAGGCTTCAGCATCCCCTAGCGGTACATCTCCACCACGCCCTCGATGGCTGGCTTGGCCTGCTCCCTGAGCGTCGACAGGTGGGCCTGTATCATCTCCGCTTGCTCGTACAGCGGCTCCAGGGGAATCGTCACCTGAGGAAGCAGCCTGTCCACGCCCTCCACGAGCTTGGCAGCCGCCAGGGCGTCGGGAAGGAAAGGCCGGGTTTCCGCCACCAAGCTGATGACATTGAACCTAACCCACCTGCCCTCATTGAGGAGGACTCCCGATACCCCGGTTATCATTCCAGTCTCGAGCTGCTCGATACCCGAGGCACTGAGTCTATCCCTGGCTTTGTCGGTGCTCCCCACACCCCACAGCCTGAGGGGTTTCTTCCCCGCTTCGGAGAGAGGAAGCCCCTCCATGCAGATGATCTCCTGGCTCCCCTGGTCTCTGGTCCAAGCGAGGAGGGTCTTCGCCAGAGGTCGGTGGAGGACCGCTGGCAGCGGGACCTCGCTGATGAAGACAGCAATCTTGAGGTCCTCCCGGGCGTATATCCTGGCAGGAAACTTCGGCTTCTTGGAGTATATCATGGAGATGGGTGGGAACTCGGCCGAGTCCATCGCGGATATCTGGTCCAGCTTCAGGTTGCTTATCAGGTAGCTGCATGCGATGGTGCTGGCGAGGCCCACGGTGGGGATCGCCTCCAGGACCGTGCCGCCTCTAAGGTCCAGATCCTTGAACTTCCTGACCTCTATCTCAGTTATCTTCTCACCAGGGAGACTCATAGCGGCAATGGAGTTAAGGTTTCCCGCGGTTCGAACGATGCATCGTTTGTGAACTGAGTTGGAGACCTAGATCCCTGTGGGAGGCTAGTATCTAGGAGGCATCCTGAACAACCTTTTAGCCCCTAGGAGCATCCACAGGATGTTGGACGTAGCAATCGACGTTGGAGGGACATTCACTGACTTCGTCGCCCTGAGGGGGGACATCGTCAACGCCTTCAAGCTGCCCTCCACCCCCCATCGGCCCGAGGAGGTCCTCCTGAAAGGGCTGGAGAATCTGGAGGCCGCCAACGTGGGCCACGGGACGACCCTCGCCACCAACGCCATCATCGAGGGAAAGGGTGCCCCGACGGCCCTCGTCACCACGGCAGGCTTCGAGGACATCCTAACCATCGGTCGACAGCGAAGACCAAAGCTCTATGATTTCAGGGCCACGAGGCCGGAGCCCCTGGTCTCGAAGACGGCGACTTTCGGCCTGAAAGAGAGGGTGGATGCCCGAGGGCAGGTGATCGCACCACTGGCGGCCGAAGGTGTGAAGATTCTCGTGGGGAGGCTGAAGGCTGAGGGGATTAGGTCGGTAGCCGTCAGCCTTCTCTTCTCCTTTCTGAATCCAGACCACGAGGACCTCGTGGCCAGTGTTCTGTCAGAGCACTTCAATGTCTCCGTCTCCTCCCGGGTCCTCCCAGAGTTCAGGGAGTATGAGAGGACCTCCACCACCGTCCTGGACGCTTTGGTGGGTCCCATGGTCCGGGAGTACCTCTCTCGCCTGGAAGAGCGGCTCAAGGCCCGCCTCCTAATCATGCGTTCCAATGGTGGCCTGCGGGAGGGGCGCAGCCTGATGCGCAAACCCGTGGAGATGGTGTTATCTGGACCTGCTGGTGGCGTGGCGGGGGTCAAGTTCCTCTCCGACGCCCTTGGGCTGAGGGACGTGATGGCCCTTGATATGGGCGGGACGAGCGCAGATATCTCCTTGCTTCACGAGGGCCAGCCGACCTGGACCACGGAGGCGGAGATCGGTGGACACCCGCTGGCCCTCCCCGTCCTCGACATATCAACAGTGGGAGCGGGGGGTGGTTCCATCGCATGGTTCGATCCCGGCGGCGCCCTTCGCGTCGGTCCTCGCAGCGCCGGTGCTGACCCCGGGCCCATTTCCTACGGTCGAGGAGGCAAGGAACCCACCGTGACGGACGTGGACCTCGCCAGCGGCCTCCTCGGGGAGTCCCTCATAGGCGGGAGGATGACCCTTGACAAGACGCTGGCCGGAAGGGGCATCTCCGGACTCCGCCGAGATGTGGGCATTTCTGAAGAGGAACTCCTCCTGGGCGTTAGGCGGGTGGTGGTCTCCAACATGGTTAGGGCGGCAGCTCTCTCCTTCGCGAGGCGGGGTCTCGACCCGAGAGATTTCGTTCTTGTACCCTTCGGCGGGGCCGGGCCTATGCACGCCATGGAGGTCGCCCGGGAACTTCGAATCCCTAGGATAGTGGTCCCGCCGATTCCAGGGGCCTTTTCGGCCTACGGCATCTTGGTCTCGGACCTTCGGCTGGACTACGGAAGGAGCCTGCCAGGCCTTCTGGTGGACTCGGCGGAGCCTCTGGAGACGGCCTGGAGCGCCATGGAGGAGGAGGCTTTCCGCGAGTTGGAGCAGCAATCCACAAGTACAGAGGACGCCATCCTGCTGCGGTCCTTGGACCTCCGATACAAGGGCCAGAGCTACGATATCAACGTGCCCCTGAGCGATGACGTGGAATCCAGCTTCCACCGCCTCCACGAGGCCCGCTTCGGTTACTCCATGGAGGGGGAGCCCGTGGAGCTGGTGAACGTCCGGCTTACGGCCGTGGTTGAGCGTCCCAAGCCCATGCCGAAGGTCCCTGGGGCAACCGTCAGCAGGGATGCCAGCAGGAAGGCCCTCTTCGGCGAGGAGTGGAGCGACGTACCGGTCTATCCGAGGAACCAGTTACCGGCAGGCTACGAGGGCCGCGGCCCCATGATTGTGGAGGAGGAGACGGCCACCACCGTGCTCGACGAGGACGCCATGCTCCGCGTCGACGACCTCCGATGCTTGAGGATTGAGGTGAGGTGATGGATCCGGTATCCCTGGAGGTCCTCCGGAACGCCTTCACATTCATACCGGAAGAGATGGGCCAGGCCCTCCGCCGGACCGCCTATTCCCCCAACATAAAGGAGCGAATGGACGCCAGCTGCGCCATCTTCGACTCCCAGGGCAGGATGGTGGCCCAGGCGGAGCACATACCCGTGCACCTCGGCTCCATGCCCCTGGCTATCAAGACGGTCATGACCTCCTTCCGGGAGCCCCTGGAGGAGGGCGACCAGGTGATCCTCAACGACCCATACCAGGGCGGCTCCCACCTGAACGACATCACCGTAATCAAGCCAGTCTTCCTGAGGCGGGAGGTGGTGGGTTACGTGGCCAACAAGGCCCACCACGCCGACGTGGGTGGCGTTGCCCCAGGCTCCATGCCTAGTGGCAGCCGACTCATCTTCGAAGAGGGCGTACTCATCTCTCCTCAGAAGCTTCACACCGGCGGCAGGTTGAGCCCCGTCATCGAGGAGCGGGTGAGGAAAGGGATGCGGGACCCCCGGGAGAGGCTGGGCGATCTGAGGGCCCAAATTGCGGCCAACATCACCGGGGATAGGAGGTTCATCAGCTACCTGGAGAAGTATGGGTTGGAGCTGTTTGATGAGTTCTGTGAGGAGATTATGGACTACAGCGACCGACGGGTCAGGGCTGCCCTGAGCGGCCTGAAGGAGGGAGAATACGAGGCGGAGGACTGGCTGGACGATGACGGGGTCGTAGACGAGCCTCTGACCCTCCGGGTCGGCGTCACCGTCAAACCGGACGCCTTGGAGGTGGACTTCGCCGGTACCCAAGGAATGTCCGAAGGCAATCTAAACGCCCCATACGCGGTGACCCTCTCCAGCGTCTATTACGTCACCCGCTGCATCACGGACCCGGGGGCGCCTCCCAACGATGGCTGCTACCGCTCCGTCCGGGTGCGTGTCCCGGAGGGGAGCCTCCTCAACCCCCTCAAACCAGCGGCTGTGGCTGCAGGCAATGTGGAGACGTCCCAGAGGATCGTGGACGTCACCCTGCTTGCCTTAAGAGACGCCAGCCCCGATATGGTGCCTGCCCAGTCCCAGGGGACCATGAACAACCTCCTGCTCGGCGGTAGTGTCGGAGGAGGGGAGTTCGCCTACTATGAGACCATAGGCGGGGGCGAGGGTGCCTTCCCCTTCAGGGATGGCATGAGCGGGGTCCACACCCACATGACGAACACCATGAACACGCCTGTCGAAGCGTTGGAGCTGGCCTATCCGCTGCGGGTGGAGGAGTATAGGCTGATAGAAGGTTCAGGGGGCGAGGGGCGTTTCAGGGGCGGCTGCGGCATAAGGCGGGCCATCCGTTTCCTCGGCGATAGGGGGACCCTTTCTATAATATCGGACCGGCGAAGGTTTGCACCGAAGGGCACCTCGGGGGGTGGAGACGCAAAGCCAGGAAGAAACCACCTCGTGAGAGGCGATGCCCTCATCCCCCTTCCCTCAAAGGTAACCATGGGCATTCGCCGTGATGATCTCGTGGTCGTGGAGACTCCAGGTGGCGGAGGCTGGGGTCGCACCGAAGAGCTTCTTTAGGCAATCCCTCATTCCTCCACGGTGGAACCCCTCCTGCTCCTGCTGGCGGTACTGCTCTTCGCCTTGCTGGGAACGGCTGCTGGGGTCGCCACAGGCATAACCCCTGGACTGCACGTTAACACGGTGGCGGCTCTGGCGATGGCCCTCCAGGGGGGCCTCGTCTCCATGGCGACCTACCTCTTTGCCTGGGCTTCACCCTCCATCGACGACCTCCTCCTGGTGGTTGCGGCCATGGTGATCGGGAACGTGGTTGCCCACACCTTCCTGGACTACATACCCTCCATATTCCTTGGCGCTCCGGAGGCAGAGACAGCCCTATCCGTCCTGCCGGGCCACAGGATGCTCCTGCAGGGCAGGGGTTTCGAGGCCATCAGGCTCTCGGCCAAGGGTAGCATGACTTCGGCCCTTCTCTCGCTGGCCCTCATACTCCCCTTCAGGCTGATCATGGGGTCACCCATCAACGCCTACGAGGACCTTCGCCCTTTCTTCCACCTGCTTCTCATCCTGGTGGCCTCCATTTTCATCGTCGTGGAACCCAGGAGGGTTCCTGAGGACGGGAGGGTGCTGGTCTGCGAGTTACCTCATGGGATCCTGAAGGAGGCGGAGCCTTTGCCACCTCTTCGCCACCTCGGGCCCTCCCAGGCAGCTTCCCTGGATGAGGCGTTCCTCCTGACGGGAAGCGTGGTCGGGCGCGAGGGGGACCTGCTGGAACTCGAGGATGAGGATGGCAGAGTGGTGGTGACTTTGAGGGGGGCCGCAGACGTTCATCTGGAGGGGGAGGTTTCCCTCTTCGTCGTTCCGGAAGTGCTCGCTGGGAGGTACAGCGGCCTGATCCAGAAAGGCTGGGCCCTCCTGATATTCCTCCTATCTGGATTCCTGGGGTACCTGGTTCTGTCGTCACCACTCCTCACCAGGAATCTCTTTCTCTTTGAAGGTCTCCAGGGAGACCCCAACTCCATCGCCTTTCTCCCCCTTTTCACAGGTCTCTTCGGCCTTCCGACCCTCCTGATAAGCCTCCTCAAAACACCTAGGTTACCCCCCCAGGAGCTTGACCCGGAGTCAACAGAACTCGACTCGATGGCCAAGGCCAGGGCCACCTTGAGCGGCTCCCTTGCGGGGGCCTTCGTGGCTTGGATACCGGGGGTGACGGCCGCGACGGCCACAGTCCTCTCCCAGCTCTTCTCGGGCCGGCGGGAGTCCAAGGAGAAGGGAGATGAGGAATTCATCCTCTCCCTTTCCTGCGTAAACACCTCCACCGCCATCTTCACCGTCATCGTCCTCTTCGTCCTCCTCCGGGCGAGGAGCGGAGGTATGGTGGCTGTTCAGGGCATCGCTGGTCCTCTCATCGACCAGTGGGAGCCCCTGGAAGCCATCCCGGCGGCCCTCCTCCTCTTCCTTGTGGCCGTAGTAGTCGCTTCCACGGTCTCCTTCTACCTCACCCTTTCAATCGGGGGCCTCTTCGCTCGAGCCTCCCACCGCATCCCGTATCGTAGCCTGGTGAGCGGAACCATTGTCTTTCTAGTCGCAATCATCATCCTCCTCTCAGGCTTGGCAGGATTGATGGTCGCGTCAGTAGCCACCATGATCGGCCTCCTCCCTCCCTTGGTGGGCGTACGCAGGGTACACCTCATGGGCTGTCTGCTTTTGCCCCTCATCCTCATCCTTGGCTAGAAGAACCTATTATCCCAGGGACCATTTCCACCCATGGGCCTCAAGACGGGAAAGATACCCCTGGACCTGCTGGAGGAGCTTATACCTCTGAAAGGCGCGGAGGATCCCTCCGTCTTCCTGGGACCGGCGGTGGGCGAGGATGCCGCCGTCGTGGATCTGGGAGACAGATACCTGGTCCTGAAAACGGACCCTGTCACCTTTGCCGAAGAGGACATCGGATGGTATTCGGTCCACGTCAACGCCAATGACGTGGCCACCAGGGGCGCCAGGCCCCGATGGTTTCAAGCATCCATTCTCTTGCCTCTGGATGCCCACGAGGCCCTGGTCAGGAGCATCTTCCTTCAGATCCACGAAGCCTGTCTTGAGCTCGGCGTCGCAGTAACAGGGGGCCATACCGAGGTAACCCCCGCCGTCAACCAGGCCGTGGTCGTGGGGGATATGCAGGGTATTGTCTCCAAGGAAGGTCTCGTCCTGACCTGCGGCGCCAGAGAGGGTGACATCGTCCTTCTGACCAAGGGGGCTGGGATCGAAGGAACCGCCATTCTGGCCAGAGAGAGGCGGGAGGAGTTGGAGGGAAGCGTGGATCACGCCCTCCTCCAAAGAGCTGCGGACTTTCTGAGATCCCCGGGCATCTCTGTAGTATCTGAAGCCCTAATGGCCGCCGAGATGGGGGCCACGGCTCTCCACGACCCCACAGAGGGCGGAGTGGCCATGGGACTCTTCGAGATGTCGAAGGCCTGCGGGAGGGAACTGGCTGTAGAACCGTCGGCCATACCCGTGGAAGAGGAGACCAGGGCCCTCTGCGATCACTACGGACTCAATCCCTTGGGCCTCATCGGCTCCGGGTCTCTCCTCGTGGCCATCCCCAAATCCAGGAGCAAGAAACTCCTGAGTGCCTTCCAGTTCGAGGGAATCAAGGCGACCGTCATTGGCCGAGTGTCAGGGAGCGGGGTAGGGCTAACCACCGTGGGCAAGCCGGGACCATACCCCCTAGAACCCTCGGAAAGGGATGAGATCACCAAGGTTCTGGGGCCTCAGAAGACGTAGCGCCCCGCGTTATAGTTCAGGGTCTGACCCGTGAGGGTGTCCGTCTTCGCAAGGAAGAGGATGCCCTGGGCCACTTCTTCCGGCTTGAGCACTCTCCTCAGGAGGTTCAGATGCTGGACCTTCTCCCTCAATTCCGGGAGCAGCATGTCGGTGTCCACCGCGTCTGGGGCTATAGAGTTGACCAGGACGCCGTCGGGGGCCAACTCCGGGGCCAGGGCCCGAGTGAAGCCCAGCACGCCCGCCTTTGAGGCAGCGTAATGGACCCCAACCACGCCGCCCATGAGGCCCGCTATGGAGGATACGTTCACAATCCTCCCGTGGGTCTTTCGAAGGTGGGGGAGGGCGTGGCGGCACATGTTGAAGGCTCCCTTCAAGTTCACATCCAGGGTCCTCCCCCAGACATCATCGGTAAGCGTTTCCATGCTCGCGGGTATCAGGACAGCGGCGTTGTTCACCAGGACGTCAAGTCTGCCGAACTCATCCACCGTGCCCTTGACGACCCGCTCAGCGTCCCTCGAAGAGGCGATATCACACTGGTAGGCTGTCCCTGTGAAGCCGCGGGCGGCAAGCTCTCCCCGGACCTCCTCCGCCCTCTCCCTCTGCTTGAGATAAGTGAAGGAGACCTTGCAGCCCTCCTGCGCAAAAGCCAGTACCGTCGCTCTGCCGATGCCCCTTGAGCCGCCTGTTACGATGGCCACCTTGCCTTCTAGCTCCATATCCTCCCTCCACGGGGGAAGCCCGCCACCCTACTTATCCCTTGGGTCGTCCTTCAAAGGCAGCCGGCACACTCATCGTGTCGATGCGATCGTCGATTCAGCCCTCCCATACCGTGGCGTTCCTACTGGAGGCCGGCCTTAGAGGTCGCGGAGGGGTGGGTAGCGTGGCTGAGAAAACCTACTCCATGAACCAGCTCGTTCTCGCTGGCCTTTCCGTTGTAACGGGCCTGGTGGGAATTTAGATTCTGGTGACGGACAACATTCTCTGGGAGGTCAGCCCGAGTCGTGCCTATGCCCGCATAGGCTTCGTGATCATCTTCTTCGTCCTGGGAGGCCTCCTGCTGCTCCGCCAGAGGACTGGTCTCCTGGCCCTTGCCGCGTGGTCGCTTGTCCAGTTGCTGCTGCTCCTAGGAAACATAGCCTTCGGGCTCTTCTCCGACTTCACCGTAGAGGAAGCCGCCGGATTCCTCTTCCTGGAGCAGCCTGGCAGCGGATTCCTGCCCTTCTTTGCGCTGGTCGTCCTCTTCCTGATATTCTCTGCCGTCCTCTTCTTTCGGTCGAGGAAGGCATCCGAGTAGGCCTGGTGTGCACAAAGCTTAAGGCCTTCACGTATTCCACGGGTGTGGACGCTAGAGAGAAAGCCCTGGTCACCTACGCGACAGCGGCCCATGCCCTGAACCATGGCTACATCCTCCTGGTCCCCCTTTTCATCGGACTTGTGTGGATTAGGGAGTTTCAGTCAGACACCTTCATAATGGGCCTGGTGGCTTTCGCTGCCTACGCCTTTTTCGGCGGTGGAAGCGTCCCCTTCGGCTTCCTGGCCGACAAGATCGGGTCGAGGCCCCTGATGATGATATACCTGGGAGGGGCTGCGGTCTCCCTGGCTCTCACCTCCCTGGCCCAGGACCTGATCCAGCTGACTCTGGGTCTCTCCCTTCTGGGCCTATCGTGCAGCATATACCATCCCATGGGCATCGCCATGATCTCCCGCGAGGTCAGGCAGCAGGGCAAGGGCCTGGGCTATCACGGCATGGGCGGCAGCCTGGGAATCGCCCTCGGCCCCTTTACCGCCAGCCTCCTCCTGCTTGTGATGGGCTGGAGGAGTGTTCTCCTCCTCTTTTCCACCCCGGCAATCCTTCTCTTGGTGGCCATCGCCCTCAAGGGGCCCGTGGAGCTCGCCCCGAGGAGGGTTCCGGACCTTCGGGAGCTCTCAAGCAGCTTCGCCAACTACGCTTTCCTGCTGGTCCTCATGGTGTACATCTTCGCCGGTATAGCCTACTGGGGTGCCCTCACGTTCCTCCCCCTATATCTGGATGGCCAGCAGCTTCCCTCCCTCTCCCTGGGGGTGTATTCCATGACCCCCGGTGCCTACCTCTTCTCCGCCCTTCTGGCCATCGGTGCCGCAGGCCAGGTAGCGGGGGGCCATCTGGCGGATAGGTCGAGGGTGGAACTCACCCTTGCAGCCCTCTCCTTCCTCGTGGCCGCCCTCCTCATCCTCCTGGCCTTGCCGGAGAGTTTGGTGGTGGGGACCATCGCCATCGCCTTTGGCTTCCTCCTCTTCTCCCTAGAGCCCATGCAGAATCTGCTGGTATCGACCAGGACCCGTGGAAACGTGAGGGGAGTGGCCTTCGGCCTAGTCTTCCTGTCGGTTTTCGGCGTGGGGTCCGTCGGGGCGGCCCTCGGAGGCTATGTCTCCAAGGCAAGTGGCCTAAGCACGGTCTTCCCCCTCCTCTCCTTCTTCATGGTGGCCAGTGCAGTGGCCTCTCTCCTCCTCCACCGGGCCGCAGGGAAGCCAGCTCAGCCAACCATCCCCTCCACGAGGACAGAGTAGTCCTCGAAGGAGGTCTCGCAAGGTGGTCCGTTGCTGTAGAGCAAGACACAGTTGCGGGGGAACTCCTGGGAGATGCCAACTATGGTGCTGGACACCGTCCCGGCTCGGTCTCTGTGGAGGCATACGGACTGTCCCTCGTACACCTCGTGGTCCGAGGCCACGGCCTTCAGGAGGCTCCAGACGGCCTCGGGGGAGGCAAGGTCCTTCCCTTCCACCAGCTCCCTGACTCTCCTTATTCTGGGACGGCTGAGGTCGTCCACGTCCATGTTGGTGAGGATGTGAACGTCCTCTCGCAGCTCCACGGAATGGGTCTCCTCCCCATGCTGGGTCACGAAGGCCCTTCCCCGGTCGCAGAAGAGGAGGTTGAAGGGGTTGTACTCCACCTCAGCCAGTTCCTCCTCGACGAAATCCTTCACCTCCAAGGCTGAGGCCCGCTGCAGGGCCTCCAGGCAGAGGAGTCCCCGGGACCTCAGGGAGGAGTCGAAGGTGCCCTCATGCCTGTTGGAGATTGCGGCGACGACGCCCATGTCGTTGACGCCAATCCAGGTCCCACCCGCCTGTAGGTCTCTGGGGGCCACAACGAACCTCCTTTCCCGAGTCAGGGCCGGCTCCTGGGAGGGCCTTTCATAGGCCTCGTCGCGGTTCATCACAAGGACGATGGGATAGCCTGTCACCAACTGTCTCAGCAGCAGAAGGGTACACATCTGGGCGAGGAAGGGCCCCTGAGATTAAAGACTTCTCCTTCTACAAACCGTTAATAATTGACATGCTTCTCCCATTCTCGGATATGGACGTGGTCATACTGGCAGCCGGGCGCGGTACCCGCCTCCTGCCCCTGACAGCCACAAGGCCGAAGCCTATGGTCCCCTTTCTCAACCAGCCCCTCATGGACTACGTGATGGATCTCCTCAGGGACTTCCAGCCCGAACGCATCTTCATCCTGGTGGACTACTTGGGTCACCAGATCGTCGCCCGCTACAAGGACTGGGGAGGGAGTGAGGTGGTCTTCACGGAGAGGAATGAGCCTCTGGGGACCGCGGGAGCGGTTGGGGTGGTGGCGGAGCACCTGAGGGACACCTTCCTGGTCCTCAGCGGGGATCTGATCTCGGGCCTAGAGCTCCAGCCCGTGGTGGACTTCCACCACCAGAAGATGGCAGAGGCCACCATGGCGCTGTCCAGGGCGGACGATCCAAGCCAGTACGGTATCGCCGTGACGGATGGGGATGGCAGGGTGACCCAGTTCTCGGAGAAGCCCGTCAGGGACAGTGCGTTCAGCAATCTGGTCAACGCGGGCATCTACGTCTTTGAGCCCGAGGCCTTTCAGCTCCTGCCAGAGAAGCGGCCCGTCGACATATCCCGAGACCTGTTTCCGAAAATGCTGGAGGCAGGCAGTCGCCTCTACGGGTATCCTTTCGACGCATACTGGAATGATGTGGGGCGTCCGGGCAACTACCTCATAGCGACGGAAGACTGCCTCAGAGGGAAGTACAGGACCGAGGTGACCCCTCCCGTGTCCCCCGCCCAGAACGGGGGATTCCTCGTAACGGGAAGGAACTGCACCATCGCCAGGGACGTCTCCATCGGCAGCTTCGCCATTCTCGGCAACGATGTGGAGGTAAGAGAGGGGGCGACCCTCGATTCCTCCGTCATCTTCTCCCACACCGTGGTCAGTGAAAAGTGTAATATTCGAGAGTCCATAGTGGGCGAGAGGTGCGTGTTGGAGCGCGGAGTCGTCGTGCGGGCGGGCAGTGTCGTGGGAGACGCCTGCTTCATCAAGGCTGAGAGTGTGCTGGGCTTCAACACTAGGTTATGGCCGGGTTCCCGCCTCGGAGAGGGAACCATGATAAACCCAGATTGAGGGATCATATGGAACTCTACACGGCTGAGGATTTGGACGTTTACGGAGTGGTGGATCTTGGGCAGGCGGTGGGCACGGCTTATGGGCCCGCCTCCCTGCTGCTCACAGGAAGAGACGGCCTTCACGTCTCTAGGATGGTGAAGAGGGGACTCATCCTCGGAATAGCCTATACCGGGGCCTCCGTTCTGGACCTCAGGCTGACGCCGAAGCTTGTGCTGGATGACCACCTTAGCCACCAGGGGGAGGGAGCCCTTTACGTGGACTACCGTCCCTCTAGGATCCGCATAGCCCTGGATGGGCAGAAAGCTGAGGAGAAGGCCCAGGAAGCGTATAGCATACTGGAATCCAAGGAGTTCGTGAGGGCTCCACTGTCTGACCTGGGGGCGATCTCCCTGTACCCCAACGCCATAGACGACTACGTGAACGGCATTCACAAGCGGGTGGACTTCTTGAGAAGCCTGAGCGTTCTGGTGGACTGTCAGAACAGGCCGATTACAGTCCTCATGTCGCCCCTCTTGGAGAGCTATGGGATGAGGGTTGACCTCTTCAACGACCGGGTCACCCACTACCAGGAGCCTCGGGGCGAGGAGGAGTTTCTGGACCGCTTTAGGAGAGGACGTTACGACCTTGCCATCCGCTGGATAGAGGACAGGTTCGAATTGTATGACAAGGAGGGGGGCCGGTCCTCGCAAAGCGACCTCCTGGCCCTCATTCAGTCTCTGGAAGAGCAGTAGCCGGGGGTTCTCGGGGAGTGGTGGGAACCATTCCGCGCGCCGTAAGGTAAATGCCCAGTAGGGCAACGGCTCCTCCCGCCATGTCCCATGGGCTAGGCATCTCCGCGAGGAGGACGAGGGCCAGCATCGATGCTAGGACGGGCTCACCCAACAGGCTTGTCGACACGACCGGTGTCTTGATGTACCTCAGGGACCAGTTGTAGAGGGTGTGGCCCAGTAAGGTCGACACAACGGCCAGGCCAAGGAAGAGGAGGAGTTCTCGTCCCATGTCGTTCCCCCCCGGCAGAATGCTCCCATGGATGGCCACCGTGGCAGCGAGGAGGACCAGGGAGCTGGAGGAGTATACGAGGAAGACGTATGGGACCAGGGAGACCGTCTGTCGAATTCGACGCCCGGCCAGGAGGTAGATCGCCGTCATGAGGCCGCCTACAAGGGCCAGGAGGTCTCCCACCAAGCTGCTGGCTTCGGTCACGTCCCCCATGGCAATGATGAAGACGCCTGTGAAGCCCAGGAGGATGCCGAGTGTGGCCATCCTCGGAACCATCTCTTTCATCAGGTAGTGTGAGAGGAGGGCCACTAGGAGGGGATGGCTGTTGACCAGGATGACAGAACTCGCCACCGATGTGTAGTCCAGGGAGGATATCCACGTAGCGAAGTGGACGGCCAGCGCCGTACCGACAGCAATCATGGTGAGGATCTGTCTTCGGTCTAGGTTCTTGATTTCGCCCCAGAATCTCCCAAGAGCTATGGGCAGGAGGAAGAGGGAGGCCAGCCCCATCCGATAAGTGGCCTTCACGAGGGCGTGGGATTCGCTCCAGCGAATGAATATGGAGGCGAAGGAGACGCCTATGACAGCCACGATAATGGCGACGTAGGCCCTCCCCCCACGCATCCCTCGGGATTATTCCAGGGTGTTCTAAATGTTTTCCATAAGGTAGTCTACAGGCAGGGAATACAATCACTAAGCGCTGCGTCGCTGTGCCATCATGGCGAACCTCCTGGCCCATAGCCTCTTCTCGCTCAGCTCCTACAGCGCCGTGTGGTGTTGGTTTTCTGGGGAGCCCCTGTCAGGTTTCGCCTTCGTCGCCGCCTTAGTCTCCCTCCTCCCAGATGTCGAGGAGGGCCTTGGCAAGGACCCGTCCCCCTTTGCCCACTCCGTCGGCTACTTGCTCCTCTGGGGTCTCCTCTCCTTCTCCGTCCTCAGCATCGCATCCTCCCTTGGACTCATCCCTTCGTCGGTTGTGCTGCCAACAGGGCTAGCCGTGGGCCTCGGCCTTGGATCCCATCTCTTCCTGGACGCTCTCCGTTGGCCAGGCATCTTGGGCATTCCGCGGGAAGGAAGGTGGTCACGAATCTGCCTGCCCTGCAGAGACGGGCTCTCGCGAAGGCTCGACCTTCTCGTCTGCGTCGGCTCAACTTCTGTCCTGCTGGTCCTGGTGGCGCTTTTCTGAGGAGACAGCCCTCAGCCTGTCAACTCCACTAACCTCCTCAATGAGGTTAGCGACGGGATCTGGCACCAGCTCCTTCCACTTCCCGCCCCTCAACATCCTTCTCCTGATCTCCGTCCCGGAGAAGGACTCCTTGTCAAGGAGAGGTTTGTCGAGCACCTTTATCCCCGCCTCTTGGAAGAGGCGTCGAGTCAAGGGGTCATGGGAGAACACTGCTTCGAAGGAGGGGACGAGGGACAGAACGTGGCTTACCCACTGGGAGTGGACGCCCACGTCTGGAATAGCGATGATGTGCCAATCCTCGATACCCTCTTCCTCCAGGGTCAACCTAATCATCTCATACCGCTCGGAGAAAGTGAAGGGATTCTCGGGCTGGTGACTGAACTGACTGCTACCCACGCCGACGATGACCTCGTGGAAGTCCTCTAGGATCCGTTTGAGCAGGTAGAGGTGCCCTCGATGGAAGGGCTGAAATCGTCCGACGAACAGGGCCCTGCGGCCTTTTGAGGGCATCGTCCGTAACCTCCCGATTCTAGACCCGCGGTCCGTCAGGGCTGCCCACTACAAAAGGCCTTCCTTGTCCCTTCGGAGAATTCCAGGGAGGAGGAATGACCCCGTCGCCCGGTCCTAGAACTCCTCCTCGATGAAAAGCTCCAGATAGTCGCACTCCAAGGTCAGGAATTTCCTGCAGTGGGTGCAGTGCCAGTCGTCCTGTCCTGGCTCTAGGGAGGTGTTGAACTCATAACAGTGGAATCCAGAGAAGTCCTCGTACTCCTCCTCCGTCAGCACCACCCTACTGAGGAACGGGCCGGTCGGGACTCACCACAGGCTTCGCCCTGGGGGAAACCATAGTGGCCAGCTTGGTGATCAGGCTGCTCTTCTTCGGCCCCACCACGGCGTGGTCCAGAACCTCCTTGAGGGTTTCTACTGCGACTATCTCAATCTTGCCGACGTACCGGCTCTCTATGAGGACATCGTTGATGTTGGACTTGGGGATGAGAACCTTTCTGAAGCCCATCTCCGCCGCCGACTCGACCTTGGCCGTGATGCCTCCCACTGGTAGCACCTGTCCCCTTATGCTGAGGGAACCCGTCATTGCCACCGTCTGGTCCACCTCCACGTCTTCCAGAGCAGAGATGACCGCGGTGGCGACGGATATGGAAGCACTGTCCCCCTCGACTCCCTCGTGGGTGCCGACGAATTGGACGTGGATGTCGTAATTGCTGATGTCCTCACCAGTGTACTTCTTGATGAGGGCAGAGACGTTCTGGACTGCCTCCTTGGCGATCTCTCCCAGACGACCGGTGGCGATGATCTTCCCGTCGTTCTTGCTCTGGGCGGGGGTCACCTCAGCCACTATGGGTAGCACTATTCCGGAGAACTCCGACATGCTCGGGTCAGCGTTAAGGACGGCGAGACCGTTGACTACGCCTATCAGGGCACCCTCGGTGACGAAAGTCTTGTAGTCCCTTCTCCGCTCTATGAACCTGTCGGCCACCTGCTGTTCCAGGCTGCGGGCCATCTTCTTCGCTGTAAGGACGTGCTCAGCGGTCGCGAAGGCCGCTCCTTCCTCTCTGGCTATATCCCCCGCCACCCGGATGAGGCCCCCGAGTTCTCTGATCCGCAGCGTGAGCTGGCCCCTTCGGCCCGCCCGCCGCTGGGCCTCTCTGACTATCTCCATTACCCCGCTCTTGTCGAAGTGGGGTATCTTGCCGTCCTTGGCGACTTCCTGGGCTACGACTCTCACCAGCTTTTCACGGTTCTCAAGGGTGTCGGGCATGACGCTCTTCATGTAGACCTCGTAGCCATAGCCCCTGATCCTGGACCGGAGGGCGGGGTGCATACCGCCAAGAGCGTCCAGGTTGCCCGCGGCCACCAGGATGAAGTCACAGGGTACGGGCTCCGTCTTCACCATGGCCCCGGCGCTCCTCTCGCTCTGTCCGACTATGCTGAACTTCTTCTCCTGCAGGGCCGTCAGAAGGCTCTGCTGGCTTTCCAGCCGGAGCACGTTGATCTCGTCGACGAAGAGGACACCCCGGTGGGCCTTGTGAATGGAGCCTGCCTCAACCCTCTCGTGGGCCGGGGTTTCCAGACCCCCTGACTGGAAGGGATCGTGTCTCACATCCCCCAGGAGGGCACCCGCGTGGGACCCGGTGGCGTCGATAAAGGGAGGCATGTCGTCGGGATCGTGGCCCGTGAGTAGCTTGGGCACGACGAGCATATCTTGCCGGTTTCCCGCATAACGAGTGGCCATGAAGATGATGGCGGCCACGAGGATGCCGAAGAGAAGGACCATGGGATTGGGAGGCGTGGTGAGGAAGGCCAGGAGGGCGGACATAAGGACAATCACCACGATGATGGTCGTCATCATGGAGGCCCTCTGCTCTTTCCTCTTCATGGCCTCTGCTTTGTGAGCCTGAACAATCTCCTTCCCCTTGCCGGCGGGGACGACCCGTATCTTGGGCTCGTTGGAGTCCTCCGGGTTGTGGTAGACGATGATGTCCTGTAGCTCCTCCCGGGGCAACAGCTCGGACATGGCCCTGGCCAGCATCGACTTGCCCGTTCCAGGGTCCCCGATGAGCATGACGTGCCGCTTCTGATCAGCCGCTTTCTTTGCGACCTCAACGGCTTCTTCCTGACCTATGACTTGGTTTACCAGCTTCTCAGGAATGGCGAGCTCTGCAGTTGTCTCAAATGGCTGGGTTTCAATCCAGTCTTCCAGGGGAGTCAATGCTTTGTCGGTTGCCTCAGAATCACGCTGTGTCATCAGGTGTCATCCCTTGGTATAACTAGTCTTGAATAGGGACTAGGTCTTATTAAAGTTATTCTCCAATAATCGTCCCGGGTATCGAAGTCCATACGCGCCTGGGAGGCAACCGGTTGCAGAAAGCAAGCGGATTGTTGCGAGGGGATTCCGACGAAGGAGCCGTGTGCGTGACTCCTGAGAGGCCACCGTGCTTGAAGTCGGTCTTCAAAAGACAGAGTCTGGGCGGGCAAACCGGACTGTGCTTTCGGACCCATGTTGCCCTACAGGGGCGCAGCTTGAAAAGGGCTAGGCAGGAGGTTCCCTTCTAGGGAGCGACCATTCTCTTCGCTATCATCTCTGATAGCTTCTGGAAAGCTTCCTGAACGTTTTCCCCCGTCTTCGCGCTAGTGTAAATGTAGGGGGAGCTGTACTTCTGAGCGACCTTCTTTAGGTCCCCGTCCTGAAAGCTTATCTGGTCCTCCAGGTCCACCTTGTTTGCCAGGAAGTGTATGGGTATCTCTCCTGTGACCTTGTTCACGGCCTTCACCCAGTCATGGAGGTCGTAAAGGGTGTCCTTCCGGGTGACGTCACAGACGGCCAGGATGCCCTGGGCACCGTGGAAGTAGGCCTCCTTCAGCAGTTCCCGGAAACCTTTCTCCCCCATGATGTCCCAAATGGTCATGTCGACGGCAACACTGCTCCCGTTCTCACCCTCGACCACGATCTCCTTCTTGGAGACCTTGGCCCCGAGAGTCGAGATATAGCGGTCGTCAAACTCGTCGTGGATAAATCTCCTGATGAGGCAGGTCTTGCCGACGGCCCCCTCACCCACGAGGCAGACCTTGACTTTCATCTTCTCCATCTCTAGCCACTCCGAGGAAGCAATTTGCCTACTCTGAGTCCCATTATAAAACCCTATAGACGCCGTTATCACGCTCGATATCTGCGGACTGAGACGCTGGCTGAAAGGTTCCGCTGGACGCCATCGGACTGTCTTGCGAACTATTAGGAGCTGTTCTTGAGCAACCCCTTGGCGATGGATTTGAAGGCTAACTCGACGTTCTCCCCAGTCTTGGCGCTGGTGATGACGTGAGAACATGAATGCTTTCTAGCAAAGCGGGCCACATCCTCTAGCCGTACTTGGATGTCATCCTCCAAGTCCGCCTTGTTGCCCACAACCACCAGCGGTACCTTGCCTGCGATCCTGTAGACTGAAGAGATCCACCCCTCCAGTTCTTCCAGGGTCTCGGGCCGAGTGAGGTCGGAAACCGCCACGATCCCCTGGGTTCCCTCGAAGTATGCCTCCCTAAGGAGTTCGCGGAAGCCCTTCTCGCCCATGATGTCCCAGACTGTCATGGTGACGCGGTGACGGTCCTTTCCCACCGACGTCAACTCTGTTTTGGTTATCTTGGCGCCTATGGTAACGAAGTATCGGTCCTCGAAGACGTTGTGGACGTAACGGTTGACCAGGCTCGTCTTGCCGACGGCAAACTCCCCAACCAGGCATACCTTTGCCTTGAGAACTTTCTCCGAAGGAGGCCTGAGGGCGGCCATCGGTCAGGGTTCTGGAGCCAGGGAAGATAACCCTTCCCACGGCCTTATCACTGGTGATTCTACCGCTAGATCTCCTCCACGATTTGCTGGGAGACCCTCTCCTTCACAATCCTGGTGGCGAGACCCCTGAAGGCTTCCTCGACGTTCTCCCCCGTCTTCGCGCTGGTGAAGTGCCAGGGAGAGTCGTAGGCCTTGGAGAACTGCTCCACCTCATCTCTCCCCATCTCCATCTTCTCCTTGAGATCCATCTTGTTGGCGAAGATCTCGATGGGTATCCTCCCGGTCACGCTGTATACACCCTCGATCCAGTCGTCCAAGTCGTCCAGGGTGTTCCTTCTGGTCACGTCACAGACCGCTATGATGCCCTTTGCCCCGTAAAAGTAGGCTTCCTTCAAGAGCTCCCGGAAGCCCTTTTGACCCATGATGTCCCACACGGTCATGTCCACCTTCAGCTTACCCTTGCCCCCCCGGGCCTCCATGAAAATCTCCTTCTTGGATACCTTGGTGCCCAGGGTCTGGATGTACTTGTCGTCGAAGTCGTCGTGAACGAAGCGGCGAATCAGGCTTGTCTTGCCTACGGCCGCCTCCCCCACGAGACAGACCTTCATCTTCATTCGTCTGGCTTCCATGACCCTCACGCTCAACGTCCTTAGACCGCATATAAACATTCGTCTTATGTTATCAAGGACGATATGGGGGGCCTCATCGACGGGGTATGAACGACAGTCATCTGGGCGGCCACCGTCTTCTGGGGCCAAGGTGGGCCCCGACTTCGAACCCTCTCGCCCGGTTGGCGGAAGTGTACCGTCGGTTATATGGTCATAGAGAGATGTCCCGTGGCGATCCAGTGGACGAGACTGGAGGCTATTGGAGCAAATGGGCACCTCTCTGGGACTTTGCCTTGAGGGCCGTGGGACTTCACACCAAGTATCGCAAGGAGGCGACAGGGGTTCTTGGCCTGGAAAAGGGCGAAACCGTTCTCGATGCGGCCTGTGGCACAGGCCTCAACCTACCGTATCTCCATGATGGAGTTGGAGCTGAGGGACTCATCGTGGCCGTCGATATCGCTCCCGGCATGCTACGAAGGGCGGAGAAGCGGGCCCACAGGCATGGCTTCGAAAACGTCGAATTCGTCCTTGCAGACATCGCCAGCGCAGGTTTCCCGAAGGTCGATGCCGTCTCGGCGTTCTGGTGTATGATCAGCTTCCCTAACTATCGGGATGCCCTGGCGAGGCTGGTAGATTCCCTGCGCCCCGCAGGCAGGATTGCCCTTTTGGACTTCAAGAGAATCGAGGGGGCTGGCGCCTCCCTTCTGAATCCAATCTTCGAAAACGTGTGCCGTCTCACCAAGCAGGATGTCACGCGAGAGCCCTGGCTGGACCTTCAACGCCTACTTGGCAGAATGGAGATGCATGAATGGAAGTACGGCGGTCTCATGAGCAGCGTCTATCTGGCGTGGGGCTCGAAGCAATGAATGCTCCTACCCTTTCCTCGACGTAATAAGCCCTCAGCCACACAGCGCTCCCCCTACTCATCCAGAACGAGGCGGTACGCCTCCCTGGAGGGGAAGGGTATCTCAGTCATAGATTGCATCGTTCGTGGTCGACACACAGGCTGGCAGCGACACTCCCTCAAGGCCCGGTTCAAGAACGACATGCCAACGGTTAAATATGGCCGCTTTCTTCAAAGCCCTACAGACAGGGTCAGACGCCATGGGAGAGAAGACCCCCAGCAACGCAGCCCCCCTTTCTGGGCTGCAGGAAGCGTGACGACCCCGTCAGGGAGGCAAGAACCTCCCGCATTGGAGAGGAAGTATGCCTAGCATACGCAGACCCAGGCATGGCTCCATGGCTTACTCGCCTCGGAAGCGGGCCAAGAGGGAGGTCCCCCACTTCACCTCCTGGCCCGAGATCAGCGAAGGCCCTCGGCTGCAGGCCTTTGCGGGATACAAGGCGGGGATGACTCACGTCATATTGCAGGATTTCAACCCCCACAGCACCACTGCGGGGCAAGAAATCCAGGTTCCCGTCACGGTCATAGAGGCACCTCCCATGCGGGTGGCTGCCGTGAGGCTTTACAGGGAGAGTTCTGAGGGCCTGAAGGCCTGGGGGGAGATCTGGGCTAAAGGCCTGGAGAGGGAACTATCTGGAAGGCTCCCCCTTCCCAAGGGAGGTGGTCCCGATGATGCCTGGGCCAACCTAGACCTCAGCAATGTGGACGAGGTGCGGGTTCTGACCTGCACCCAGCCACGCCTGGTGAAGGGCGTCCCCAAGAAGAATCCTGACCTGATGGAGACCAGGGTGGGCGGAGGAACCATCGAGGAGAGGATAGAGTACGCCAAGTCAATCCTGGGCAAGGAGGTTGCCCTCAGGGATTTCGCAAAGGAGGGCCGGCTTCTGGATGTCGCCGCCATCACCAAGGGCAAGGGCTTCCAAGGTGCGGTGAAGCGCTGGGGCATCAAGATTCTCAGCCACAAGGACAGCAAGATCAGGAGAAGGGTGGGGACCCTGGGCACCTTCACTCCCGGCTATGTGAGGCCAACTGTGCCCCAGGCGGGCCAGATGGGTTACCATCAGAGGACAGAGTACAACAAGCTCGTCCTGAAGATAGGCGACAACGGAGAAGAGATTACTCCCCAGGGAGGCTTCGTCAGGTACGGCGAGGTCAGGAACAGCTACCTCGTCGTGAAGGGCTCTGTGCCTGGACCCTGCAAGCGACTGGTCAGACTTCGGGACCCCATGAGGGCGGAGAAGGCGAGGCCCGTGGAGGAAATCAACCTGACCTACGTCTCCCTCGCCTCCAAACAAGGTGTCTAGAATGACGAAGAAGTCCCAGAACAAGGAGCTGCCGAACATTAGGGTCCCGGACGTCAGGAAAGCCAGGAAGGCCCAGCTGCAGGAGTGGTGTGAGGCTTTAGGGCTTGACTCAGCCGGTAAGGTGGACGAGCTGAGGAAGAGGCTAATGTCCTTCCTGGAGTCGGAGGAGTATCTCATCCTTGAAGAGGAGGAGGCTCCGGAGCTTCCTGAACGGAAGAAGGGGCAGGTCTACCTGTATTCCCTGAAGGGCGGCATCATCAAGGTCATCGATCTGCCGCCCATCTTCAGGACCGAGATCAGACCTGACTTGATAAAGCGGGCGGTGGACGCCTTTCGGGCCAACAGGAGACAGCCCTACGGTCCCAGTCCTCTGTCGGGCCTCAAGCACTCGGTGTCCTGGTGGGGCAAGGGTCGCGGCGTCTCCAGAGTTCCAAGGCTCATGGACAGTCGTCGGGCCGCCCAGGCCCCTGGCACCGTGGGCGGAAGGAGGGCCCATCCACCGAGACCAGAAAGGGACTGGAGCAAGAAATTGAACAAGAAGGAGAGGAGACTTGCTCGGGCCTCCGCCCTGGCCGCCATCGCCGTGCCTGATCTCGTGGCTGAGCGAGGTCATCGCTTCAAGGACCGCCTCACCCTCCCCGTGGTGGTGGAGGAAAAGGTGGAGGAATTGGGCGGTACCAAGGAGGCTCTGGACCTTCTGCAGAGCCTTGGCGTATATGAGGATGTGGAAAGGTCCTCGGTAAGAAAGGTGAGGGCAGGAAGGGGGAAGGCGAGAGGCCGTCGCTACCGAAGGAAGAAGGGACCCCTGGTTGTCCTTTCCAGGGGATGCCTGGGAGAGCGAGCCTTCAGGAACCTCACGGGGGTGGACGTCGTCGACCCTTCGGGCCTGAACGCTGAGGTTCTCGCTCCTGGAGGCATGCCCGGCAGGCTCACCCTTTTGAGCCAGAAGGCCCTTGAAGAGCTCCGAGAGTGGTCGCCATGACAGACCCCCACGAGGTCCTGCTGTATCCGGTGGTGACGGAGAAGTCCCTGAACATACTCTCCGGAACCGCTTCCCAAAACTTCAAGGATGGAAACAAGCTGGAGTTCGTCGTCAAGAAGCGTGCCACTCGCAGTGAGATAAAGGCGGCCTTCGAGCAGCTCTTCGAGGCCAAGGTAGAAAAGGTGAACACCCATATTAGAAGGGATGGGAAGCATGCTGTCATCAAGCTCAAAGAGGGCTACTCTGCCGAGGAGATCGGTATGAGGATAGGGATATTCTAGGTGATGCCATGGGAAAGAACATCATAGCGCAGAGGAGGGGGAAGGGCTCCCCCACTTTCAAATCCCCCAGCCACAGGCATCCCGGTCCCGCCTCCTTCCCACCCGTAACCAACGCCAGGGGAGTTGTTCAAGAGATCATCCACGCCCCGGGGAGGTCGGCCCCCCTCGCCCGGGTCAAGTTCGATATGGGCGAGTTCCTCATGATCGCGCCCGACGGAATGTACCAGGGCCAGGAAGTGACCGTCGGTTCCGGTTCCGTCGCCAGGGGCAACGTGATGGAGATTGGCCAGATGCCTGAGGGGACTTTGATCTACAACATCGAGGCAAGGCCCGGGGACGGTGGCAGGCTATGCAGAGCGGCGGGCTCCTCGGCCATCGTCATCACTCAAGGGGAGAAGACGGTGGTTCAGATGCCCTCGGGAAAATTCAAGAGCCTGAATCCCAGGTGCAGGGCTCAGATAGGGGTCGTGGCTGGCTCAGGCCACAAAGACCGGCCTTTCGCCAGCGCTGGCAAGAAGATCAAGGCTCTGGCCAGCAAGGCCAAGGAGCCCTTCAAGGTGCGAGGCGTCGCCATGAACGCCGTGAGCCATCCCCATGGTGGCGGTGCCCATCAGCACGTGGGCAGACCCAGCACTGTCTCGAGCAACGCTCCCCCAGGAAGGAAGGTGGGTAGACTTTCACCGAAGAGAAAGAGGAGGAAGGGTTAGCCATGCCGAAGAAGGGTGGGACCGCTAAGGCTGCTAGAAGGCGGGCAAGGAAGAGGGCCGGTGTAGCGGAGGCCCGAAGGAAGAGAGAGTTCACCTACCGGGGATTCTCCCTGGAGGAGTTGCAGGCCATGAGCCTCGAGGAAGTCCTTGAAGTAATGCCCGCGCGGGTCAGACGGACGTTCTCGCGAGGTCTGTCTGATGATCACAGAATCGTGGTGGACAAGCTCCGGTCTGGGGACGGCCGCATCGTCAAGACCCACCGGCGAGATATACCCATACTGCCGTATTTCGTGGGGAAGGAGGTGGCGGTCCACAACGGAAAGGAGTTTGTCCGCTTTGAGATAAGACCGGAAATGATCGGCCACTACTTGGGGGAGTTCGCCCTGACGCGAAGACCCGTGAAGCACTCGGGTCCCGGTGTTGGGGCGACGAGGTCCTCCAAGTTCCTGCCGCTGAAATAGAGGTGAGAAATGGGATACTCTTTGCAGGTGGACGAGGAGACAACGGCGAAGGCCTACGGCAATGAGCTTCCCATTTCCCCCAAGAAGGCCCGGGAGGTCTGCAGGGTTCTCCGTAAGAAGCCTCTGGGCACCGCCAAGGAGATTCTCGAGGATGTAATAGAGAGGCGACGCCCAGTTCCCTATCGGAGACACAAGAAGGCAGTGGCTCACAAACCGGGCATGGCCTCCGCCGGCTATCCGGTGAAGGTGGCGAGGTACCTTCTGAGACTGCTGGAGAGCGCCCAGGAGAACGCCGAGTACAAAGGACTAGACTCCGACAGCATGGTGGTACATCACATATCCGCCTACAAGGGAAGCCCTGTCAAGACCTACCGCCCCAGGGCCCATGGCAGGAGCACCCCCTGGGTGAAGGAGACGACCAACGTCGAGGTAATCCTGAGGGAGGTGGAGTGATGGCGGGGGAGAGGAAGATAGTGGCCGACAACCTGAAACGCGTCCTCCTGAAGGAGTACGTCATGAAGGAGACCCAGCGAGCGGGCTTCGGCGGGCTGGACATACAGAGGACGCCCATGGGGACCCGCATCACCCTCTTCGCCGAGAGGCCCGGCATCGTGATAGGAAGGCGTGGTGCCAGCATCAAGGAGCTTACGAGGAATGTTGACGTCAACTTCCAGTTGGACAACCCCCAGATTGAGGTGGAGGAGGTGGGGAACCCTGCTCTTAACGCCCAGATCATGGCCGAGAAGCTTGCCAGCGCCCTTGAGAGGGGGTGGCACTTCCGACGCGCAGGCCACTCCACCCTTCGCCGAATCATGGAATCCGGGGCCAAGGGGGCCCTCATAAGGATCTCGGGCAAACTCACGAGCCAGAGGCACCGGACCCAGAAGTTCAAGGCAGGTCACATAAAGTACTGTGGCGAGCCTAAGACCCGGTTCGTACGAACGGGGTTTGCCACTGCCAAGCTGAAGCGGGGGATCCTCGGCATCACCATCTGGATTACTGACCCCGATGCGAGGCTACCTGATGAGATTGAGGTAAGGCCACCCGTGAAGGTGGAGGAGGTCCCTGCCGTCAAGGCAGAGGTGAAGAAAGTTGCGCCGGAAGAGGCCGCTAAAGTCCTTAAGAAGGTGAAAAAGGTCACGGAACAGAAGCCCCTCGGTCCTGCGGAGAAGAAGCTCAAGAGGCTCAAGAAGATCGCCGAGGCAATGGGCGAGGAGGTTGAGATCGGCCTGGAAGAGGCCGAGATGGAGGAACCGCCGGAGGAGCCGGAGGAAGAGGCAAAGGACGAGGAGGAAGGGCAGGAGGAGGAATAGATGGCCCTACTTCGGATAAGAGAGATAAAGGAGATGGCTCCTGAGGAGAGGAGGTCGAAGTTGAAGGGGCTTCAGGACGAGCTCATGTATGAAAGGGGCGTGGCCGCCATGGGCGGGGCACCCCCAAGCCCTGGAAAGATCAGGGCTTTAAGGAAGAACATATCCAGAATACTTACGGTCCTCTCTGAAGAGGGAAAAGTAGAAGGAGTGAAGGAAGCCGTGAAGGAAGTCACCCAGGAGGAACAGGGCTAGATGGCGATCTGCTCAACCTGCGGGCTCCCCGAAGAGCTCTGCATATGCGAGGAGATCGCCAAGGAGACACAGCGAATAAGAATAACCAGTGACAGGCGGCGGTATGGGAAGGTGGTGACCATTGTCGAAGGTTTGGATGCCAGCGATGTGGACCTGGAGGACCTTGCCAGGACCCTCAAGACGAAGGTCGCTGCCGGAGGTACCGTCAAGAACGGAAAGATCGAGCTTCAGGGCGAGCACAGAAAGAAGGTTGAACAGACGCTTCGGGAGTTGGGCTACAACGTTGAGGTCCGATGATGTAAAAGGTAGCCGAAGGAATTTCCTGGTAAAGCACGAGCTTATCGGCCTAGAGGCTAGGGTGGTGGAGGCCACCGATCCGGGGCACCTGGGCCTTGAGGGTAAGGTAGTGGACGAAACCCGAAACACCCTGGTGCTGGAGGTTTCAGGGCGGGAGCTCACCATCCCCAAGGAGGGGTCGGCGTTCCTCTTTCGCCTGGAAGAGGACGTGCTCATCCAGGGAAGTCGGCTACTCTACAAGCCCGAGGACAGGATCAAGAGAGCGAGGTGAAGGAATGGCTGCCAAAGCAAGGGACATAGGGCTGGACGTGCCCGCACCGGCTAAGGCGTGCGACGATCCCAGATGCCCGTTCCATGGCCACCTTAAGGTACGAGGACAGCTCCTGGAGGGCATGGTAGTCTCTGACAGGATGCAGAGGACAGTGACGGTTCGCCGAGATTACCTCAGGCTCATTCCCAAGTACGAGAGGTTAGAGAAGAGGAGCTCGAAGTACAAGGCCCACGCCCCTCCTTGCCTCGATGTCAAGCAAGGGGATGCCGTCCTAATCGCGGAGTGTCGACCCCTGGGCAAGACCGTCTCTTTCGTAGTGGTGGCGAAGAAGGGGGTGGCTGAGTGAAGGGACTTCCTGGCAAGCAGACCAGGGGCCTTCCCCGAGGCGCCCGGGTGGAGTGCATCGACAACACCGGGGCCAAGCTGGTGGAGATCATCGCCGTGATTGGCTACAGGGGAGTCCGCAGGAGGTACCCCGCGGCGGCCCTGGGAGATATCGTCGTGGGAAGCGTGAAGAGGGGCAGCCCTGAGATGAGGAAGCAGATCGTGAACGCCGTCATCGTCAGGCAGAGGAGGCCCTTTAGAAGGCCCGACGGCCTTATGGTCCAGTTCGAGGACAACGCCTGCGTCATTACAACGGAGGTGGGTGAGACCAGGGGGTCCGACATAAAGGGGCCAGTGGCTCGCGAGGCAGCGGAGCGATGGCCTAGAATCGCCGCCACGGCCTCCATGATAATTTAGGTGATGAAATGCCCAAGACGACGAAGGCCAGGAAGCAGAGGAAGCGTGTCTACCAGAGCTCCCAGCATGAGAGGGGCAGGCTCGTTTCGGTGCATCTGAGCCCTAGGTACCTGGAGGATACCAAGATCCGCTATCCGAGGTCCCTCCCGGTCCGGGAAGGGGACACCGTGCTGGTGATGAGGGGATCCAACAAGGGCCATGAGGGGAAGGTCACCGAGGTGGACCGCAGGCGCCTGAGAGTCATGGTGGAGGGTGTCACTGTCTCCAAGGCCGACGGCACGGAGGTGGGCAAGCCAGTCCATCCCTCCAACCTCATGATAACCAAGCTCGACATGACGGACCCATGGAGGAGGAAGCTGTTAGAGAGGGCGGGTGAGGAGTCGTGACCCGGAGGAAGAGGCTGACGGCACCCAGGGCGTGGAGCATCCCCCGGAAGGGGCCTAAGTGGGTGGTCAGCCCGTCGCCAGGCCCTCATCCCTTGGGACGCTGTATACCGCTCCTCATCGTTCTCAGGGACATGCTTCACTACTGCGATAACGCCCGGGAGGCCAAGACCATCGTCCGCACAAGGAAGGTCCTGGTGGACAACCGGCAGGTGAAGGACCCAGGCTTCCCCCTTGGCCTCATGGACACCCTCTCCCTGACTGATGTCGGGGAGTACTACAGGGTTCTCCTGGACCGGAGGGGCAGGTTTCAGCTGCTACCCATCAAGGACAAGGAGGCGGAATGGAAGCTCTCCAGGGTGGAGAACAAGACCGTCCTTAAAGGAGGTCGACTCCAGCTTAACCTCTCCGACGGGAGGAACATCCTTACGGAGGACGGCCAGGCCACCCGAGATACCCTAAAGATATCCCTCCCTGCCCAGGAAGTCCTGGATGTCTATCCCTTCGAGGAGGGAGCCGTGGCCCTCCTGATTGGTGGGAAGCATGTCGGGCAGGTTGGGCAGGTGGAAGAGGTGATTGTGGAGCGGGGTTCGAAGCCCAACATGGTTAGGTTCAAGGAGGGCTTCTCCACTGTTCAGGACTACGTCTTCGTTGTGGGCAAGCAGAAGCCTGTCATAACCCTGCCCGAGGCAGCGGTCTGAGGTATTCCATGATGTCCATGCAAGAAATCAGAATAGAGAAGATCGTCGTCAACATCGGGGTTGGGGAAGCAGGAGACCGCCTTCTCAAAGCCCAGAAGGTCCTTGAAAGGCTCACGGGCCAGAAGGCCGTCCAGACCCTCTCAAAGAAGACTATCCGGGACTGGGGAATCCGTCGGGGGATGCCCATCGGCGCCAAGACGACCCTTCGGGGCGAGAAGGCCGAGAGCTTTCTCAGAGAGGCCCTATGGGCGCGGAACAACCTCATAGCCAGGTATAACTTCGATCCCCAGGGCAACTTCTCCTTCGGTATTGCCGACTATACCGACTTCAAGGGAATGAAATATGACCCCGAGATTGGCCTTTTTGGCATGGACGTCAACGTATCCCTTCAGAGGCCCGGTTACAGGGTGGCCAAGAGGCGAATAGAGAGGACAAGGGTGCCCAAAAGGCACAGGATAACCCGGGATGAGGCCATCAAGTTCGTGAAGGAGCGGTTCGAAGCCGAGGTGAAGTGATGGCCATGGTGAAGACCCGGAAGGAATTCGGCAGGAAGAAGGGTTGCCAGCGATGCGGTAGAAGGAGAGGCATCGTGCGAAGGTATGGGCTACACCTCTGCCGACAGTGCTTCCGAGAGATGGCCTTCGAACTCGGCTTCAGAAAGTATTCCTAGGTGAACCTATGAGACATGACACCCTGAACGACGCCCTGGTCACCATTAAGAACGCGGAGGCCAGCGGGATGACGTCGTGCGTCGTGAAACCGGCCTCGAAGCTTGTCGGCCGGGTGCTCAAGGTGATGCAGGAGTCCGGGTACCTCCAAAGCTTCGAGTTCAAGGAGGACGGCACGGGGGGCTACTTCGAGGTTAAGCTCAGAGGTAACGTGAATGACTGCGGGGTCATCAAGCCCCGCTTCGCTGTGAAGAGGATGGATCTGGAGAAGTACGAGTCTAGGTACCTGCCAGCCCAGGACTTCGGCGTTCTCATCCTGACGACCACCGATGGCGTCCTGTCCCACTCGCAGGCGAAGAAGCAGGGGATTGGCGGGCGTCTGCTGGCGTATGTGTACTGAGGTGTAGGCATGGCGGTGACTGGACTGGCGGAAGAATCGGTTGACATTCCTGAGGGGGTGGAGGTCGAGCTCTCAGGGGACGGCGTGATAGTCAGACGCGATGAGACGGTCCTCTCCAGGAAGCTATCTCATCCCCGGGTAAAGATAAGCTTGGAGGGATCTGCGGTCCTGGTCAGCTGCCCCTTGCCCCGGAAGAGGGAGAAGGCCCTCGTGGGCACCTTTGCCTCCCACATTGGCAACATGATAAGGGGTGTGACGGAGGGTTTCTCTTACACCATGAAGATCGTCTACGCCCACTTCCCCGTGAAGGTATCCGTCCGCGGGAACAAGGTGGTCATCGAGAACTTCCTGGGGGAGAGGTATCCGAGGACCGCTCAGATCAGGGGCCAATCGAAGGTGGAGGTGAAGGGCGACACCCTGCACATAACGGGGGCGAATCTGGAGGACGTGAGCCAGACCGCGGCCAATATCGAGCAGGCTACACGCATCAAGAACAAGGACCCTAGGGTCTTTCAGGACGGCATCTACATCGTGGATAAAGGTGAGGGTTGAATGTCTGGGAAGGTTGAGGCTCTCCCCACTAGGACAGAGATCAGGCGGGCACGCAAGGCCGAGCTTCAGGACTGGTGTCGGGAGTTCCAGCTGGACGACTCCGGAACCGTTCCAGTGCTCCGAGAGAGGCTCCTGGAGCATCTGGAATCCCTTGAAGAGGAGGCAGAGCCGGCCGAGGCTGAGCCGGAAGAAGCCGAGATTGCCGAAGAGCTTGAGGAGGTCTACGAGGCGAAGCAGAAGCCTACCCTCGATGCCTCACAGGCAGAGCTCCTCGCCCTCAGACGACAGATTCAGCAGCGTCGCCCTGTCTTCCGTCGACAGGAGTGGTTTCGATACAGGAAACTGGGAGACAGCTGGAGAAAGCCGAGGGGACATCATTCCAAGCTCCGGCGCCACTTCAACTACCGGGGTGCCCTGCCGTCCACCGGATACAGAGGTCCAAAGGGATCGAGGGGCCTCCATCCCTCAGGCTTTCACGAAGTCCTAGTTTACCGACCCGAGGACCTGGAGGGACTGGATCCAAAGTCCCAGGCTGCGCGGATAGCCCATACCGTCGGCACCAGGAAGCGCATAGCGATACAGGAGAAGGCTGACGAGCTGGGAATACGAATCCTCAACAGGGTGGTGGAATGAATCTGAGCAACCAGAAAAGGATGGCCGCTGAAATCCTGAAGTGTGGGGAGAATCGGGTCTGGATTGATCCCAACAGAGTTGAGGAGGTGGCCGACGCCATAACCCGAGATGATGTGCGAGCCGTCATCCGAGCTGGACTCGTGAAGAAGCTGCCTGAGGTCGGACAATCCAGGGCCCGCACTCGGTACCATGTCAGGCAGAAGGAGAAGGGCAGACGCCGGGGACCTGGCAGCCGAAGGGGGGCCAAGGGTGCAAGGAGCCCCCAGAAGGAGCAGTGGATGAGGAACATCAGAGCCCTTCGAGGCGTTCTGAAGGAACTCAGGGACGAAGGGAAGCTCAGCCCCCGTGCCTACAGGAAGCTATACCTCAGGGCCAAGGGTGGGATGTACAGGAGCAAGGCGCACCTCTTGCAGCACCTCGAAGCCGAGGGGTACCTCAAGGAGGGGAGTCAGTGACCAGGGGGCCCCGCTATCGCGTCCCCTTCAGGAGACGGCGCGAGGGGAGAACGGACTACAAGAGGCGCCTCGCACTCCTGAAGGGTCACAAGCCCAGGGCCGTCGTGAGGAAGACCGGGTCCAACACCATAGTCCAGTTCGTGCTGAGGGGCGTCGACGGAGACAGCGTGGTCGCCTCCGCCATATCTAAGGAGCTGGAACGCTTCGAGTGGAAGGGCTCCACGGGAAACCTGCCCGCGGCATATCTGACGGGATATCTCGCGGGTAAGCGCGCCCTTGTCGCCGGACTGAAGGAGGCCGTACTGGACTCCGGCCTGCACCCTCCCTCTAAGGGAGGTAGGGTCTTCGCAGCTTTGCGAGGAATCACTGATTCAGGGTTGGAGGTCCCCCACGGTGAAAATGTGCTTCCGGAGGACCCGAGGATAAGGGGTGAGCACATTTCGAAGAAGACCGTTGAGCAGTTCGAGAAGGTAAAAGGGCAGCTGGAGGCCACCTGATGGCGCAGGCAGAGGAGTGGATTCCCAAGACCGCCCTGGGGAAGATGGTCGTTAAGGGGGAGGTGAGATCCATTGCCCAGGCCCTCAGGACTGGTCTGCCTCTCCGGGAGCCCGAAATTGTGGACATTCTGCTGCCTGAGCTGGACGACGAGGTCCTGGACGTGAACATGGTCCAGAGGATGACAGACTCCGGCCGAAGAATCAATTTCGTCATAACTGTGGTGGTCGGCAATGGCGACGGATACCTGGGCCTGGGGAGGACAAAGGGCAAGGAGGTGGGTCCCGCCATAAGGAAGGCCATCGACAACGCGAAGCTCAACATCATCGAGGTCAAGAGGGGCTGCGGCTCATGGGAGTGTGGATGCTTCAGGCCTCACACGCTTCCCTTCAAGGTCGTGGGCAAGAGCGGCTCCGTGGAGATCACCCTTAAACCCGCTCCCAGAGGGGTGGGTCTGGCCGTGGCCGACGTGGCCAAGAGCGTCATCAGGCTCTCAGGAATTCAGGACGTATGGGGCTTCGCGAAGGGCCACACCAAGACGACGGTGAACTATGCCTACGCCACTTATGATGCCCTCAGGAAGACGATGGAGTACAAGGTCACGGAGGAGCAGGCGAGAGGCCTTCACATTCTTTCCGGGCCGGCGGCACCTTACGAGGTAGAAGTCCCGGCCATGGAAGAGCCCGAACCCGTTGAGGCAGAGGCCAAGGAACAGGGAGCAGAGGGGAAAAAGGCGGCCCCGGCAGAGAAGGCCTCGGAAGCAGAGAAGGAGGGCGAGAAGGAAGGAGCTGAGGAGGCAGAAGAGTCCGGAGAGGATAAGAAGTGAGCCTTGCCGCAGTCCGGGTCCGAGGCACCGTGAACGTCAGAGAAGAGGTGAGGGACACCCTCCGAATGCTTCACCTTACCAGATCCAATCACTGCGTCGTGGTCCCCAAGAAGGAGACCTACGTCGGCATGCTCCAAAGGGCAAAGGACTACATAACCTGGGGCGAGCTAAGGTCCGATGTGCTGTCCAGGCTTCTGGCCCAGAGGGGACGCCTGTCAGGTGATAAACCTCTGACGGAGGTCTACGTGAAGGACATCCTTGGCTTCGCTTCCGTGGACGCCCTGGCCGAGGCCATGGTGAGAGGAGATGTGGAGATTCGAGACCTGAAGGAGGTGAAGCCCGTCTTCCGGTTGAACCCTCCCAGAAGGGGGTACGAGGGGATCAAAAGGCCGTATGCCGACGGCGGGGCATTGGGCTACAGGGGCGAGGCCATCAACGACCTCATCGAAAGGATGCTGGGGCAGGGACATGGGTAGGACGAAGAAGCTTCGTGGATTCAGGACCCACGGCAGGGGAAAGAAGGCTGGAAGGGGGAAGGGCAAGAGAGGGGGCCATGGCCAGGCAGGCCTTCACAAGCACAAGTTCAAGTGGATGGTCAAGTACGACCCTGAACACTTTGGGAAGAGGGGCTTCAAGCGTCACAAGTCCCTCGAAAGGGCGGTGAAGGCCCTCAACCTCAGAGATCTCCAGGAAGCCGTGGAAGGCCTGGTGGAGAAGGGCTTCGCCCAGTCCAAGGAGGGCCAATACGAGGTCAATCTGACCGCTGCTGGGTTCGACAAGCTCCTAGGTGGGGGAAACGTTAAAGTCCCAATGAAGATAATTGTAGCCTCAGCCACGCCCAAGGCCGTGGAGAAGGTGGAAGAAGCCGGCGGCGAGGTGGCTGTGGCATCCGAAGAGGGTTAAGCTTTGATACCGGCGGCCGAGGGAAAGAGCCTGCTGTACCGGCTGAAGCCCATCACGGACAGGCTTCCAGCGGTGACCAGGCCCGAGGGACACGTCCACTTCAGGACCAAGATGATGTGGGTCCTCCTGATCCTCGTCATCTACTTCGCCCTCACCAACGTCTACATCTACGGACTGGACCGAACCCAGGTGGTGGACTTCTTCGCGAGCCTGAGGGCCATCTTGGCGGGAGCCCAAGGTTCAATCATGCACCTTGGAATCGGCCCCATCGTGACGGCATCCATCATCATGCAGCTCTTCGTCGGCGCGAAGATCATACGCCTTGATCTCACCAATGCCGATGACAAGGCGGTGTATCAGAGCACGCAGAAATTCTTGGTGATGGTTATGATCGTAGTGGAGAGCGTCCCGCAGGTCTTCGGCTTCCTGCGCCCCTCCCAGACTTTCGTGACCATGCTGGAGGGGTCCATCGCTGGGTATGGCGACTTCCTGGCTAAGACGATAATCATCGTTCAGCTCTGCGTCGGCAGCTACATCATCTTCCTCATGGACGAGGTGGTGTCCAAATGGGGGATAGGAAGCGGCATCTCCCTCTTCATCGCCGCCGGAGTCTCCCAGGCCATCTTTACGGGCACCTTCAACTGGATGCCTGCTTCCGCAGGGGACCCCACTCCTGCGGGAACGATACCGAAGACGCTGTACTACATACAGACAAGCAGCGCAGCAGATATTGTTGGCGGTGGCTACGAAGTAATCCTTCTGGGCGAGCCCAATCCCCTGGTCGCCCTGGTGAGCACCATCTTTATCTTCCTCCTCGTGGCCTACGCAGAGTCTACGAGGGTTGAGCTGCCCCTCGCCCATGGGATGGCGAGGGGTGCCCGCGGTAGGTACCCTATCAAGCTCATCTACGCCTCTGTCATCCCCGTCATCCTAGTGGCGGCTGTCCTCGCCAATGTGAGCATGTTCTCCCTCCTGTTCTGGCAGAACCCCGACTGGCCCATCGTGGGTCGAAACTGGCTCATTGGGGCCTATCCTGATCCATCCGGAGAGCTTGTCCGTAGCGGTGTCATACAGAACACTACACCTATAGGCGGCTTCGCTTGGTACGTATCCACCGTCGGGGGTCTGAGGGACTGGTTGCTGCCCCTTGCTGCCCCGGACAGGTATGGAGCCGTCTACGATATCATCGGCAAAACGCCGCTTCAGGTCCTCATACATGTGGTCGTCTACGTGTTGATCTTCGTCGTAGGCTCCATCATCTTCGCCAAGTTCTGGATCGAGACCACGGGCATGGGCCCGGAGGGCGTCGCCAAGCAGATCGAGTCCAGTGGACTGCAGATTCCAGGGTTCAGGCGGGACCCACGGGTCCTCAAGAGGATATTGGCGCGGTACATCCCTGTCGTTACCATCATTAGCGGAGCGGCTGTCGGCGCTTTGGCCGCCGGGGCCGACCTCTTCGGCACCGTGGGCAATGCGAGTGGCACTGGCGTTCTCCTGGCCGTGGGTATCTTGATACAGTTTTACGAGGCCATCGGTAGAGAGCAGATGATGGAGATGCATCCGCTCCTCCGTAACTTCTTCGGTCCCTAGACGGGCTAGGCAACCTCGGGCGGGTTCGGGGCTGCGAACCGCGATAAGGGTCGGGCATAGGCAGTCGGCCTCGAAGAAGGACAGATGACCTCACGAAGCAGCCCCAAGGAGCCAGACGAGCAGTGCTTTTTGGATGTGAAGCCTATTCTCTGCCTGGTCCCACACGAGGGAGCGCTTCCCGTCGATAACCTCGTCGGTGATCTCTTTGCCGCGGTGAGCGGGGAGGCAGTGCATCACTAGGGCCTCCTTGCCGGCGACTGCCAGCAGCTCGCTGTTAACCTGGTAGGGAGCGAAGGCCCTTTCCCTCTCCTCCTTCTCCTCCTCCATACCCATGGAGACCCACACGTCGGTATAGACGATGTCAGCCCCCCTCGCGGCCTCCTTCGGGTCCTTCATCAGCTCGATGGTGGCTCCCCTCTTCAATGCGATCTGCCTGGCTTGCTTCAGGACTCCATCGTCAGGCTCGTACCCCCGTGGACAGGCTGCGGCCATACTAATGCCGACGAGAGGGCAGCCCAGGAGGAGGGAGTTGCATACGTTGTTCCCGTCTCCAACGTAGGCGAGCCGAAGACCCTGAAGCCTGTTCTTGGCCTCTCGGATTGTGAATATGTCGGAGATGATCTGGCACGGATGCTCCAGGTCGTCCAGCCCGCTGATGACCGGGACGGTGGCAGCCCTGGCGAGGCGGACCATGTCCTCGTGCCTGTAGGCACGGTAAAGGATGGCGTCCACGTACCTGCTGAGGACGCGGGCGGTGTCCTCGAGCGTCTCACCCCTGTCGAGCTGGAGGTCCCGAGTGTTCAGGAACAGGGCCGTGCCCCCTAGCTGACTTATCCCCACGTCGAAGGAGATCCTCGTCCTGGTACTGGGCTTCTCAAAGATCATAGCAAGGGTCTTGGCCTTCAACGGCTCGTACACCTCCCCTGCCCGCAACCAGTTCTTGAGGGTCCGCGCCTCATCTAGGATGGCACTGAGATCATCGGCCACATCCAGCACAGAAATCAGATCCCGCTTCGCCACGAAGGGGAATCAATCATACTGCCCACTTAAACTTTGTTGGGCGCCTATACACGCCTAGACCGTCACGAGACGGTCCTTCGCCAAGAATTATATGTGGTAGCTCCATGAGCTCCCGTGGCGTTCACAACCCCAGAAGAGGAGGCCTGGAGGGCAAAGCGAAAGCGGAAGGGGAAGCTTCTGGGGATCTTCGGGCTAGCCCTCCTGTTTGGCCCTGCTCTGGCCATCAGGTTCGTCCCCTCCGGCTGGGAGGTCTCCATGATCGTTCTCATGGCCCTGGCCACAGGCGTCCTGGTCTACAGCTATCTCTTGGTTAGATAGACTGCCAAAAGACCTTTATCATCGGTGGGGATGTATGAAGCAGCGGCCGGGATGGGGTAGAGGCTATCCTGGGGGACTGTGGATCCCCTGACCCGAGTTCAAAGGGCCGTGGCCAACGGCCTGGCCTGAAGGTCTCGGTCCCGGCCCTCCTCCTCATTTCTACAATCCCATGGACTGCTGGAGGATCCCCGCTCAGTAGCAGGAACAGGTTCTCTCCGTCAGCCCTCGAAGAACGGAAGGAGAAGGCTTTTATACGGGCGACCTCTTCGTTTTCCCGCTTGGGAGAAGATAAATCTCGAGCACCAGGAGGCGATGCGATGATAAAGCAGGCCGAAGAGAGTTATGCTGCAACCAAACTCGAGTCCAGAGTGCAATCTCTCTGGGATGAGAAAGACGCTTACAGGGCGACCAAAGAGCACCGGAAGAGCGGGACCAGGTTCGCTTTCGTGGACGGCCCGCCCTACACGACCGGCAGCGTTCACGTTGGGACGGCCCGCAACAAGATCATCAAGGATTCCATTCTGCGATGGCTCCGGATGCGTGGTTACAACGTCCGGGACCAGCCGGGCTACGACATGCACGGTCTGCCCATCGAGGTTCTTGTGGAGCGGACCTTGGGCATAACCAACAAGAGGCAGATTGAGGAGGAGCTTGGTGTCTCCCGCTTCATCCAGACCTGTCGAGAGTACTCCACGGAGCGGCTCCGAAGGATGACGGAGGAGTTCCGGGACCTAGGAGTGTGGATGGACTGGGAAAGGCCTTACATGACCATCACCAACGACTACATCGAGTCGGCCTGGTGGACCTTGCAGCGGGCCCACGAAAGGGGCATGCTCGTCAAGGCCAAGAAGTCCCTGGAGTGGTGCCCCCGCTGCGAGACCCCCGTGGCGGGGTACGAGGTGGAGTTTTGGGATGAGACGGACCCCTCCATATACGTCAGATTTCCCTTGGCCAGCGACAAGGCCAACCTCCTCATCTGGACGACGACCCCTTGGACGCTGCCAGCCAACCTCGCCGTGGCTGTCAATCCGAAGTTCACCTACGTCAAGGTTCGCTACAAGAAGGGAGGGGAGGAGGACACGGTTTGGCTGGTGCACCAGAACGCGAGCGCAATCTTGGAGGCCGCGGGAGTAGAGGACTACGACGTCTTGGAGCGGGTGAAGGGCACAGAGCTTGTTGGCCTCGCGTATCAGCACCCGCTCCGAGAAGAGATCCCAAAGCAGGGAGATTTCGCTGGTGAGTGGGTTCACCGCGTGTTGGCCTCGGAAGGCGTGACGATGGAGTTCACCGGCCTGGTCCATATCGCCCCGGGTCACGGTCCCGAGGACTTCGATATCGGCCTCCGGCATGGGCTGGAGCCCTTCAGCCCCCTGGATGATCGCGGGCGCTTCACAAGTGACGGGGGGAAGTACGAGGGCATCCCCACGAAGGAGGCGAACGACGTCATCTTGGAGGACCTGAAGAGGTCAGGACTTCTGTTCAACGTGGAGGAGATTGTGCACAGGTATGGCCACTGCTGGCGGTGCAACACGCCAATAGTCTACAGGGCCACCGACCAGTGGTTCGTCAGGGTCACCGATGTCAAGGAGAGGATGCTCTCCGAGGTCTCTCGGGTGAAGTGGACTCCAGATTGGGCGGGAAGCGCCCGGCAGTTCGACTGGGTCGCCAACGCTAGGGACTGGACCATCTCTCGGCAACGATACTGGAATACCCCAATGCCTGTATGGGAGTGCCCTCAGGAACACCTCAAGGTTGTGGCGTCAGCCGATGAACTCAGGGGCGGTCAGGGCTACGAGGAGGGGATGGACCTCCACAGGCCATGGATCGACGAGGTCTGGTTGAAGTGCGAGGAATGTGGGGACTGGATGAAAAGGGTGCCCGACGTGCTGGATGTCTGGTGGGACTCCGCTGTCGCTTCCTGGGCAAGCCTGGGTTACCCGAAGCGGGAGGAGGAGTTCAAGCTATGGTGGCCCAGCCCTTGGATCACCGAGGCCCATGATCAGACCCGGGGTTGGTTCTACTCTCAACTGGGCGCCGGCGTCGTGGCGTTTGACCGATGTCCTTACGACAGCGTGCTGATGCACGGTTGGGTATGGCCGCCTGAGGGAGAAGCCTTCTCTAAGAGTCGGGGCGATGCCCTAACACCCGGCCAAGTGGTGGAGGAGTATGGGAGAGACGCCCTGCGTCTCTACGAGCTGAAGGCAGCCCCGCCCTGGGACGACTTTGCCTTCCACTGGGAGGAGGTCAGGAACTCTCACAGGACCCTGAATATTCTCTGGAACGTCCATCGCTTTGCGACGCTCTACATGGCCCTGGACGCCTTCGATCCTGCCCTCCATCCGCTGAAGGACATGTGGGATCACATGCCCTTAGAGGACCGCTGGATTCTGAGCCGGCTTCAGGCGGTCACGGCGGACGTGAACAACGATTTGTCTGCCTACGACCTGCACAAGGCCCTCCGGGGCCTGGAGGACTTCGTCGTTCGGGACCTCTCCCGCTGGTACGTGAGGCTGGTGAGGGATAGGACCTGGGTGGAAGGCGAGAGCTTTGCCAAACTGTGCGCGTACCGGGCCCTCTACGATGTCCTCATGAACGTCTCCACGCTCCTCGCGCCTTTCTGCCCCTTCATAGCGGAGGCGATGTACCAAGATCTCGACGGTCGACATGCAACGGTGCACATGGAGGACTGGCTCTCTCCTGTGCCAGAGCTGCGAGACGAGGCCTTAGAGGGGATGATGTCTAGGGTGCGGCTCTTCGTGGAGGAGGTAGGCAAGCTCAGGCAATCCAAGGGGTACAAGTTGCGTTGGCCGGTGGCGAGAGTGGTCGTGGTACCGGGGGACGGAGGCACGAAGGAGTCGCTCGTGAAGCTTAAGGACATCCTCGTCGATCAGGCTAACTCCAAGGTCGTCGAAGTACTGGAACCCGGAGAGACCTGGGACGAGTTAGGTCTGGGTTTCAAAGCCATTGCGTCAGCCATCGGTAAGAGGTACAAGTCGTGGCTTCCGGCTATCGTCAAGACCCTCTCGAAGGCAAAGCCCGAAGAAGTGAAAAGGGCGGTGGTGAAGGGGGCCTATGAGGTCTCCATCGAAGGTCAGCCCTTCCAGATCACCTCTGAGATGGTGAGGTTTGAGCAGAGGCTGCCAGAAGGCTTCAGCGAGGGCAGCACTTCAGAGGGCGTGGTCTACGTGGACTTCACGAGGACTGCCGAAATAGAGGCCGAGGGTTACTCCCGCGAACTCGTTCGTCGAATTCAGCAGATGCGGAAGGAGATGAACCTCTCCGTGGAGGACTACGTGGACACGGAGGTCGAGTGCAGCGACCGCCTTCGGACCTTCTTCGGGGAGTGGCGGGAGTACGTGTGCACCGAGACGAGGACGAGAAATCTCAAGCTCCTGGCGGAGTCGCCAGCGGGGTCCCACGTGAAGGAGTGGGACCTGGAGGGCGAAGATGTGGTCATTGGCCTCACTCGCGTTTCATGACACCCGCGAGGGCACTCTCCAAAGCCTCCTTCAGCTTCGGAACCGTTATGAACCTCGTCAGTTCCCGCGGGCTGATCCACCTATACTCAGTATGCTCCCAGTCAAGGACCACGTCACCGCGATTCACAGTGAAGAGGAAAGGATGCACGGCCCATACGATGTTGCCTTCGCGACCCCTTGCCAGGACCACCTCACCACCGCCAGTCAGTTTCGGTTCCCTCAAGCCAGTTTCCTCCGCGATCTCTAGCCTGGCCCTATCTATTGCCCCCTCATCTCCTTCGATGTAGCCTGACACCCCCGCCCAGTGCCCAGGGAAGCTGCCCACTTTGTCGCTCCTCTTCAAGATGAGGACCTTATTGTCGAACATGAGGAAAGCAGTGACAACACGCTTGATGTCGACTCCTATCACCTCAACGAAGCCCTTGTCGGCGTCCACGTGAACAGTGTCTCCAGTCAGGAACAGGTCCGTCTGCACCTTGTCCACCATCGGAATCTCGCTTATTATGGCCCCGGTGGCGATGACGGCCTCCGCTGTCTCGCATACCAGGGCCGCGGGGGCGTTGCCCCTGGACTTGAGAGAGTAAAGGACGTAGGACCCCGCAGTGCTTCCCTTTCCGCCGGGGAACACAAGAACTCTGTCCTTCACCCGTGTCCCTCTGAAACCGGTGCCTTCGTCCAGGACCTCCCCGCTCTCTCTATCGATGCCGCCTAGAAGGGAAAGAGGCCGTTGGAATACCAGGGCCTTACCGCGGCCTTTCCCCGGACAGATGGTTCGCGCCTCCAGCCTCATCTCTTCCTCCTCATCAGGCTTTCGTGATCGTCGACGAAGACGCGTTGCCCCGACAGGCTGGGAAGGTATACCGCCGCCTTTGCAGATGCAGCCCCCACGTCGCGGGCGACAAGCTCCAGGGGCATGACCTCCGGGCAGGTGTCTAGCACCACATGTCCACCAGCCTCTCGAATGCGCCTCACCACACCTTCGGCCTTGGAGGCGATGCAGCGACTTGTGAAGGCCCAGACAGGAACCCTTGGTCGATAGGTCTCCATAAGACGGGCCACCTCACCGAGTTCCTTCTCCGAGAGTTGGGGACATCCAAAGGCGATGAGTTCATAGTCTTTAGTCGTGAGGAGGTCGGCCTTTGCCTCCTCGAGGTCGTCCAGTGTGATATCGTAAACATCTAGCCCGGGGGAGTCCCCCGCCTTCCACTCCGGGGTCAACCCCTTGACGTGAAACATGTCTATGCTGCTGCTCGTGGCCAGGGCCGCTCCAAGGGCCTTGAGTTCATCTTCAGTCCCATCCAGACCCTCGATGAAGGGGACCCCGCTCCCCAGTAGGCCTCCGAGATGGTGTCCTAGGAGGGAGTACTCATACCCGTTCAGCTTGGTCCTCAGGACGATCCGTGCTGTCGCCTTCCTGTTCTCCTCCAAGTGGAGGCCATAGTTGGGTGTCCATCCCGTCACCGCCGCTGCAAGAGCCGAGGGACCGCCCTCACGGTTGGTCCTCGCACCCAGGACCGAGTTCGCGAAGATGGAGGCCGAGGATTCGGCCCAGGCGACGTGCTCTCCCACATCGGGCCTGTTGCCAACCTGATACGGAATGCAGCTCCAAGTCTCCTCCACGCCCATGCGCCTGTAGGCCGCCACTATCCTTGCCTGCTTCGACGCGAAGTCCTCCGGAATTCCAATCTCCCGCCAGGACGCCAGGTCCATACCTACAGGGTTCACCGTCGTGCGCACCCTGATATGGGCAGTCTGTGAGAAGTCCTCTAGGAACTCCAGTCCGGCGTCTCCGATTATCTTATAGCTAGCCCCTGACACGTGAGCCGAAGTGATACCGATGAGGCGGTCTGCTCCGTAGATCTCTCCCAGGGCCACCAACAGCTCCATGGCCTTTCTCTCCGCCGGTGTACCGTGGACGAGCATTTCCCGCTGGTCACCATCGAGGTTCGTTGCTTCAACCTCCCTCGAAGTAGCGTAGCAGGGTCTCCACTGCCTTCTCCCTGCGGGCTGGGTAGGCAGCCACCTTCGCCTTCAGGGTGACCACGTCGTCGTGCCGGGCAACCTTCAGCCTCCCCGCGTACGCTTCCTGCTTGTCGAACCTAAGATGGAACACGCAATCGTCGTCTAATCTTTTCTCCAGGGTCTCGACGACGCTATCCAGCTCGCCTGCCTCCCTCACCCTCTTCCAGAAGGCGTCTATCGACTTGGCATCCTCCATCAAGCCAATGAAGATGACGATTGGGTTCCCATGGTACCCCTCGGCCCTGGCAACCCTCGGCGTATCGATGCCGCTAACGAACGTGAAGGCCTGCAGCACCCTCTCCTCGTCCTCCGTCGCATGGCAGTGGGCCCTGAACTCCAAACGGTGAAACATCCGACTACCCGAATATCTCGTTGAGGACCTTCCTCACCTCGTTCTCGAACTCCTCCAGGGTCCCCTCATTGACTATCAGGTAGTCGGCCAGGGCGATGACTTCCCCCAGCCCCCACCTCAGCTCCCTCAGGTCCCTGACGTGGAGTTCCTCTTCGGTGAGGACGTCATCTTCTCTCCCGCGGTTTGATATCCTCCTGTAACGGGTCCGGGGGGAGGCGTGGATGGCAATGATCCAAAGCCCCTTCCCGAAGGCCTGGCGGAAGGCGGCGATCTCATCGAGACTCCTCACTCCATCTATGACCACCCTGTCGGATGTGATCCTTTCCAGGGTCCTCCTCGCCCAGACATCGGGACCGTGGATCTCCCTCTCCCGATGAGCCATGCCGCCAATGCCCTCGTCGATGGGGCTGATGTCTCTCTTCGCTGCCTCCTCTCTTACCATGTCCCCCATCCGGATGACCGAGAACCCGGCCTGGGACGCCAGCTTCAGTAGCTCCTCCTTCCCGCACCCAGGCATCCCCGTTACACAAAGGGCTTTCCGAGGGGACATCCCAGCTTTGTAGCAGAGGGGCGTAGATAATCGTTTTGGTGAGCCCTGGCGAGGCTGTGAAGTGAGAAACGGCACTCAAGGCCGGCTGTGTTATCTGGCCACAATCTAACTGATAATTTCACAGAAAGGCTAAAAGGGTCTCCAACGGGTGTAATCAGAGGGACAGGAGAATCTGATGCTAGTGGTACCGGAGAGGCTCGTTAGAGGCCTGATGAGAGGCTTCGCTCAGACCCCATCCTTCCTCAAGGCCTTCGTTTTAGGGAAGCCAGCCACCGCCTTGGCAATAGTCCTCATCATGATGGCCCTCCTCGCCGTCCCGGGGATTCTCGTCCAGACGGCTACGCTGCCCGCCACAGAGGCCTCCAAGCCTCCCTTCTCCTTCCATCGACAGGAGTTCGTCCGGGACAACCAGATATACCTGAAGGCGAAGTACGAGTGGGGAGACGTGGAGAGCTTCTCGGAGGAGACGGAGATCTGGGTGAAGGCCTGGAACGACCTGGAGATGGAGCTGGAGTATGAGAGAAAGACCAACAGCCCTGATTTCATTGCCATCCTCGAGTGGAAGGTGGAGATCGAGATTCAGTCGGAGATATTCCTCTTCATCGACCAGGACGGCGACGGTATCCTCACCCGGGGGAAGGATCAGGTTGTGATGACCAAACAGCTCGCCTTCAACGACATCGAGTGGGTGCTGGACTCCGGAGGGCAGAAGAACACCTTCTCGGTGAGCGATGAGGAGGGTCTCGCAGAGGCGCAGATCACCATCCTGAAGGGCTTCACTGAGCCCGACGGGACCACGGACAATGAGCCTCGGGGATCCTTCGTATTCAAGCTGAAGCCCACAACCGTCAACGGTTCCACCCATATGGCCATCGAGGTGAAGGCTCGCTTCCTCTACCCAGACTTCAGCTCTCACGTCAACGGTTATCTGGCCTCGAGCTGCTCTGACGGTATGACCCAGACGTGGTCCTTCCCGGGGGCCCAGGGCACTAGCTCGGAGTGATGGCAGAGATATACCTCTCCCTGACGAAAAGTAGAAATAAGCTTTCGGCCGTAGATTCCCTCCAGTATGAGGAGTTAGTATGTCCCTGAAACTAGACCTTGAGAAGCTGAGGTTTGGGACAGACCTGATTAAGAGGGGCTTCGCCAAGATGCAGAAGGGCGGAGTCATCATGGACGTCACTAACGCGGACCAGGCGGTGGTGGCGGAAGAGTCTGGGGCGGTGGCTGTGATGTCCCTGGAGAGGGTCCCTGCCGACATCCGGGAGGCCGGGGGCGTCGCCCGCATGGCCGACCCCAAGAGGGTTCAGGAAATCATAGAGGCCGTCACCATCCCCGTGATGGCGAAGGCGAGGATCGGCCACATCCTGGAGGCGAGGGTCCTGGAGTCCCTCGGGGTGGACATGATAGACGAGTCGGAAGTCCTGACCCCCGCTGACCCCTACTTCCACATCTACAAGAAGCAGTTCACAGTGCCCTTCGTTTGCGGATGCCGTTCCCTGGACGAGGCCGTAAGGAGGATCTTCGAGGGAGCGGCCATGATCAGGACCAAGGGAGAGGCAGGGACGGGCAACGTGGTGGAGGCCGTGAGGCACATGCACCTGTTGAACACGGCCATCGCCGAGCTCAAGAGGATGGACAGCGAAGAGGTTCGGAGGGTAGCCTGCCACTACGGGAAGGGCTACGTCCGACTGCTGGAGGACGTACGGAGGTCCCAGGGGAGATATGATCCAGTCTCGGATGATGACATCATCATCGCCGATGTCACCCTGAAGAGCGCCCAAGATGGACTCTTCGAGGTCCTTCTGGAAACCCGGGATATGCAAAGATTGCCCGTGGTGAACTTCGCAGCGGGAGGGATAGCCACACCCTCGGATGCAGCCCTCATGATGCACATGGGGTGCGACGGCGTCTTCGTGGGCTCAGGAATCTTCAAATCTGAAAACCCCGAGGCGAGGGGTAGGGCCATCGTTGAGGCTGTCACTCACTTCGACGACCCCAAAATCGTGGCGGAGGTCTCAAAGAACCTGGGAGAGGCCATGAAGGGGCTGGACGTTACCCAGCTCCCCGTGGAGGCTCGACTTCAGGAACGCGGCTGGTGAGTATCTCCACCACTTGGCGGACCAGGGTGTCAACCCCTGCCCCGGTAAGGGCGGAGACCTGCATTCTGCTCCCTCTACCCCCTGGAAGGTCGGCCTTGTTATCCACCTCGACTATGGGCGTCTCCCCGAAGGTCGCCTTCAGATCCTCCAATAGGGCCTCCTGATCCTTAAGCGGATAGCCGCAAATCTCGGTCGGGTCAAACAGGAAGACAATGACATCTGCCAGATGTCTCAAAGCAACTAGGGCCTTCCGTTCAACTTCGTTCCTCTCGTGGAGAGGCCTGTCCAAGAGCCCGGGAGTGTCCAAGACTTGATAGCGGGCACCAGAGACCTCGAAATGGCCGAGCGAGAGGTCCAGGGTCGTGAAGGGGTATGAAGCCACCCTTGGGCGCCCGCTGCTCATCGCCCTCACAAGCTGACTCTTGCCGACGTTGGGCGATCCTGCGACAACCAACGTGGGAAGAGAAGGGTCCACTGTGGGCAGGCTCCTGAGCTGATTCCTTACGTCATTGAGAAACCGGAGGGAGGAGTCGATCTCACTGAGGAGGGAGGAGACCCGTCCGTAGCAGCCTTTCCTGGCCCTTTCGATGCCATCCACACTGGTGCTTCGCCGAATGGCCGTCCTACTTCCCCTGGCCACATCTCCCACCTTGAGGTAGGCCCATCGGACAGACCCAAGGTTCTTCTTGACAGCGTCCACCCCGACCAGGACGTCTATGAGTTCCCAGTAGAATGGCGACAGGTTCTCCATGGTGGGAAAGGACTTGTAGACCCTCATCAGGGAAGATCTGATGGTCTCGGCGAAGGCGTCCACCCTTGATAGGGACAGAGCTTTCGATCGCTCCAGGGCACCTCTGCCCTTGCCCTTCGCCTTCTTAGCCTTGTTGAAGGCCCTGTCTAAAACCTCCTGGGCGGTAGGCACCGTGGGGATGCGGAACACGCGTTTGCAGATGGTTAGGTCGGGAATAACTCTATCGCAGCTACATCCCTTTCTTGACCCTGAGAAGGTCCACCGACTTGACCAGATCGCTCCTGGTGACCAGGCCGATCATTTCACCATCCCTCAAGACCAAGAGCCGTCCTATTTTGTGCTGGGACATCAGCCTGAGGGCATCCATAGCTTCAGCCTTAGGGTCCACCGAGATTACCTGCCGGCTCATGATCTGTTCCACCTTCACCTGGCCTCGCTGCTCAGGGGGCACCTTTGAGGCGTCTGAAAAGGTGACTATACCCTCCAGGCGACCATTCACTACAGGATATCCCATGTGCTTCTCAGCCACCATCTTGTCCAGTAGCTCCGTCACCACCGTCTCCTTAGAGACGGTGGAAATCTCCCGAGTCATGATGTCGCTGACCCTTATGCCCTCCAGGGTGAGGGTTATCTTGGTGAGCCGCTCCTCCTCGGTAGCCCCCAAGTACACGAACAGGGCTATGAGGATGAACCACGGCTGGTAGATGAGGCCGAAGATCCCGAAGCCGAAGGCGAAGGCCTTGCCCACGGAGGCCGCGGTCTCCGTTGCGTTGAGGTAGCTCATCCTCTTGGAAAGAAGGGATCGAAGGATTCGACCGCCGTCCATGGGGAAGGCAGGTACGAGGTTGAACAGGCCCAGTACGAGGTTGTAGAAGGTCACGATGCCCAGGAAGATGGCCAAAAGCTCCAGTGGCATGGAGATGTTTCGGATGGGAAGCTGCAAGAGGCCGAAACCGACGGCGGCAATGGCAAAGTTGACAGAGGGGCCGGCCAGGGCGATGTTGAACTCCGGCTTTGGCTCCCTGGGCATCTCCTCCAGCTGGGCGATGCCCCCGAAGATAATGAGAACGATGCCTCGGATCCTCGCTTTGTATCGCAGAGCTACGTAGGAGTGGCCCAGCTCGTGAAGAAGAACACACGCGAAGAACACCACCGCCGCAATGCCTCCTAGGAGGAGCTTCAGCGCGAGGGCGGCCTCGCTACCCAAGGAGGTCAGGTCGACCTGCCCGAAGCCTAGGTCCAGCCCCAGGAGTGTACCGCTCTGGACGGCGAAGACCCATGCGAACACGGGAAGGATGAAGAGAAAGGTGAGGTGGATGTAGAGGGGGATACCCATCACCGTGGCAATCTTGTAGGACCAACGCATATGAGCTCTCTAAGGACGGTGTCGGTATAACCCTTTCTCGTAACCGGTCCCGCCGATTGACCTGTTGTCAAAGAGCATAGGACTATACTATATTGACACAAGCGACAAGACAGTTCCTCATGTTCCTCCCCCTATGCCCTGCGAGAAGAGTTGCATGGGGCTGATGTACCATCCCCCCGATGCTGCCTGCTGCCATACCTGTGCCTACCACGACGGGGAGAGGTGTATCATCCGGGACGCGGGATACTTCCCAAAGCATTTTGGCCGTTATCTGTGGGGTTAAGTCCCCTCCTGCCATCCTCTCCGTTCCCAGACAGATTGCCACTCTTCGCTGACGTTTCAAGAGGTTAAACTGAATAGGGGGCAGACTCAGAGAAGCAGGTTGACGCCGAGGGCGAGAATAACGATTAGCAGGATGAGGGCCCGGTTGATCCCGGCCAGGAAGTTTGTGAAGATGAAGTACCTAGCGCTGAGAATGGTGCCTTCCTGGTTGAAGAGGGAGTAGAGGTATAGGGGCACCGTGTCTGACATGAAGGGGAGGGTCAGGATGAGGAAGAGTCCAATGTACTTTGTCTTCCTGACGAACCAGACACAGAAGTCGACGAAGGATTTCGTAGGCGAGAACCTCGAAGAGGCCTTCTTGATCGCCCTGTCCGCCCTCAACCCGACCAGGAAAATCATCCAGCTGCCTGCGGCCTTGCCCGCTCCTATGGTGATGGCAGCGATGCCGTATAGGGCCGGGTGGGCAATCAGGGGGATGAGGGCGACCTCCAGTGGAGTGGGGAGCACGACGGCCACCAAGACGCTGTAGGCAAAGAGCAAGGGGAGGAAAACGTAGGGGTTCGTGAGGGTGTCCAACAAGGGTATGAGGGGCTCCAAAGATATACCTGTGATTTAGTCCTTAGGTCTGTATATTAATCCGTTCAAGCGACTTTCGAAAGTGATTATCTAGGTAGATAATCTCAGCTAGGTAGCAAGGGGTCCGCCCCAGGTTTCGTGAGCAGTACCACCCTGCTCTGCTCCACATCATCCCGGAAGTCATATCCCGTGAACTCCGCTAGCCTTGAAGCGAAGTCGCATACCTTTGCATGGGAGGGCATGCTGCCCATCGTCAGACGGTCCCTGGACTGTCCCACCCATACGTAACCCTTGCACTCGATGAACTCTGCCTCAGTCCTCTTGTCCAACGCTCCGTACTCCTCTTCCCATCCCACATTGTGGCCATTCACGAGGGTGTGCCTGATTACCCGTCGGGTGTTGAGAGAAGGCATGAGCTCCAAGGTCCGCATCAGATTCTGCCATTCGTGCCTGGACCGGGGGAGACAGAGGCTGTCGTAGATCTCTTCGTTAGGGGCCGCTACGGTGACGTAGAGCTGAGTGGGCAGGGGATCGAGTTTCTCGAGAACGGACGGGTTGGTCCCGTTGGTGACTAGAAACGTCGTGAGGCCCTTAGAATGGCAGTCAGCAATAAACTCGGAGAGCCTTGGATACATTGTCGGCTCGCCAGTTAGTGATATGGCAACATGCCTCACATCGTTGGCCTCAATCCACTTCCCGAGCTGGACCTTGGGATTCCCCTTGTAGCCCGACAGAAGGGCCCGCTGAGCTGAGAGGGATTCCTCCAAGATGAAATCGGGGTCATCGACATGGCCGAGGCCCTCTCCCCAGAAGGTCTGGTCCCTCCAGCAGAAAAGGCAACCCAGATTGCAGTTGTTCACCGTGGGTGTCATCTGCATGCAGCGATGGCTCTCGATGCCGTAGAAATGATGTTTGTAACATCCCCTACCGTTCTTGAGGGACTGCTTTGTCCAGTGGCAGAGCTTCACCCCACTGTGGGATCCAACGAGTCTGTAGCCCTGTCTCTTCAGGAGGTCCTCTGTCTGGAGATCAAGCATCTCCTGCCCAATCGTTCTGCCCCGATAAATCCCTTTTCACCTGGCTCGAAGAACGGTTTCTGACAGGCACGATTACTGCGTGGAAGAGGCGAGCCAAAGTATCGAGGACAACGACCTGATCGATAATGGCCTAGAGCCCCCGTGGGATTTCGGCGGGCTCGGATCGTGGGAGATCGAGCGATGTGGTTTTGCGGCAATCAACCACCTTGCAAAGAGGGTTTATCCATGGATCCTATGATGATACAGGAATTGAGCGATAAGGAATCTGCGAGCAGGGTATGCCACCTCTGAGGCACTACGGGTACGCTGCGATGCTCTTGGGGACAGCAGGAGTTGCCATACTCTTCGGCGTCCCTTCGGCCTACGAAGGACCGCTTATCATTTCCCTCACCGATGAGCACGCGATAAGAGTGGTGGACGCTGTGGGATTGGTCCTTGTCCTGGCAGCGAACTTCCTCTTCCTGAAAATGTTGTGGAAGTGGCGAGGCCTCCATTGATTCAGGCGTCCGTGACCTGAATGAGTTCCACTGGTGGGGGCGAATGGAGGGTTATCTCAGGGATATCACCGACGTGCTATCAACATGAAACAATGACTTTTGAATCCAGTATCGATACATACAATGGGATTCTTGCCAAATCCGTAGTCCAGCTCCTACTGGACTCCCTGTTCAGCAAATTCTTATCCCGTGTTCCCCATTCCTCAATAGATGCTTGACTGGCCCGAGAAGTACAGGCCCACATCGGCCAAGGACGTGGCCGGAAATCCTTCCGCCGTGAGCCAGCTGGAGTCATGGGCCGAATCTTGGGAAGAGGGCAGGCCGAAGAAGAAGGCTGTAGTCCTCGTGGGGAATCCGGGTGTGGGGAAGACAAGCGCGGCCCACGCCTTGGCCAATGATTTCGGGTGGGGCGTCATAGAGATGAACGCCTCCGACACACGGAACGCCGACGCCGTTCGACGCATTGCAACCCGGGGAGCCCTCTTCGAGACGTTCACCGATGAGGGAGAGTTCATCAGGCACCAGGAGGGCGGGCTCAAGCTCATCATCCTCGACGAGGCGGACAACCTCTTTGGAAGGGAGGACTATGGCGGAATAGGAGCTATCGTGGACACTATAAGGAAGACGCACCAACCCATCGCCCTCATCGTCAACGACTACTACGAGCTCACGAGACGCTCGTCCGCTCTGAAGAAGTTGTGCCAGACTATCAAGTTCCAGCGGCCGAGAACGCAAACAGTGGTCAAGATTCTGAGGGATATTGCCAGAGCCGAGGGCATTGAGGTCGAGGTGGAAGTGCTTCAGCATCTGGCCGAAAGGTCTAGGGGAGACATTCGGTCCGCCATAAATGACATGCAGGCCTTGGCTCATGGCCGGAAGAGGGTCGCGGAGGACAGCCTCCTCGCTCTGGGCTACAGGGATGAGCGGAGGGAGGTTTTCGAAGTCCTCGGGGAAATCTTCAGATCTGGGGGCCTGGATCGGGCGAGGAGGAGCGCCATCAACCTGGATGAGGATCCAGAAAGGCTAATTCTGTGGGTGGACGAGAACCTCCCCTATGAATATCGCGACCCGGAGGATCTCGAGAGAGGCCTGAGGGTTCTAGCCAGGGCCGATGAGTTCCTGGGCATGGTCAGGCGGAAGCAGCAGTATGTCCTCTGGAAGTACGCCAGCGACCTAATGACGGGTGGGGTTGCGGTGGCGAGACAAGCCAGCTATGCTGGAGGACAGTATCGCTTTCCGCTTTGGCTGGCTAAGATGTCCAGGAGCCGGTACATAAGGGCCACCGTTGATTCCATCCTGGGGAAGCTGGGGGGAATGTGTCACGTTTCGAAGAGAGAGGCCAGGGTGTCCCTTCTGCCTTCCTTCATCACCTTGTTCCGCCACGGAGAGGCCTTCAGGATTCGCCAGACCGTGGTCCTTGACCTCACGGCGAGAGAGGTGGCCCTGCTGCTCGGAGAGAAGGAGGACAGCAAGGCCGTGAAGAGGGTGATGGAAGGAGCTGAGAGCCTGAGAAGCCGGAAGTCGACCGCCGCCCCCTTTTCAAGGTTTGAATCCTGAACCCCCACCCCTGACCTCATCGTACAAATCCATGAGTTCACTCAAGAACTCATCATAGGTCTTCCTGAACTTCAGTCGAAAGAGACGGTCCCTCGTCTTCGTCGTGATTTGAATGCTTGTCTTCTTGATCTCTTCCATCTGGCGCCCACCCCTCTGGCAACCATCAATAGTATGTGAACTAATAAACCTATTGTTATGGATAGCACTCGATGTTCCCATTAAATATTGCATATTCAATTCTTCATGGAGATTATGGCTTCTCGAGTATCTATTCACAGCAATGGAATGCAATCCTTTATGGTTCGTACAAGAGATTTTTGATATTCGGTAAACCGAACCTCAAAGATGTAGGCTCATTTGGCCTCAATTACAGGGGGTGAGGCCTTGTCCCCAGGCCTCCGGCATCTGTGGGTCAGCAGATTCTGCACTCGTTCGAACACGCGTTGCTCGATGATAGGAGGTCCCTCTGAAGGGCGCAAAAGCCCCTTCCGCCTGATATATCCGACGTATAGGGGATTCCGAAGGATGTATCGGACTGTGGACCGATGCCAGCTGACTCCCGTTTTCGTTGGGATCCCTTGGTCGTTGAGCGCCTCTGTGATGCCTTGCAAGGTCATCCCCCGATTGTACATATCGAAGATGCTACGAACGACCATTGCCTCCTCGAGTAGAGGCTTGAGTCCTGCCTTTCCTCTGGAGTACCCGTAAGGAACTCGGCGGGACGCCGAGGGAGGGAACCCACCCTCCAGGTTAGTCAAGAGGCCCAACGTCCGAAGCTCAACAGAATGGAGTCTGAAAGCCTCCTCGACCGTCAGCCCAACCTCCTCGCACCATGAGGCGATGGCCTGGACCTCGTCCACTGCGCTGTAGTGTTGCAGGAACTCCTTCCGAGAGGCAAACCGGAGGAAGAGTTTCTCGAACAGGAGGGAATCGTGGGGAGCCGATTCCCTGCAAGAGCGGCAAAGGGCAGACTTGAAGATGTCGGTCTCGGAGACAGCAGGGCCCTGCCGTGCAACCTCGAAGACGCCCACATCCTCCACGGACCAGCAGCGGTCGCATCTGACGGCATCCGACTCCGAGGAGCTTTCCATCATTGAATCCCCGCTACAACCTCTTGATTTGTCTGATCAACTCCGTCAACTTGCTCCCCTCGTCATGGCTGCGAATCCGACCTTGAAAGGATTTCAGCGACTTGACGAGTTCTTCCTTTTCAACGAGGGGCTTATGCTCTCCTTCTTGGAGAACGCCATCCCAGTAGAGGTATCCGGCGTACACCGGGTTCTGTAGGATGTAGCGGATAGACCAAACGGACCAGTCTTTGCCTTTCCTCGTGGGGAAGCCGAGGGTGTTGAGGTCGTCAGCAATCCAGGTCATGGGCTCTCCTCGGAGGTGTCTCGCGAACACATCTCTCACGACCTCGGCTTCCCGATCCTCGATATGCAACGTCCCTTCCACATGTCTGTAACCGAAGGGAGCTGGGGATCCGAGGCTTCCCTGTCCGGAGTTTGCCTTCTGACTCATGCCTGTGTACACCCTTTCGGCTATCTGTTCGCTCTCCAATTGAGCTATTCTCTGGATGATGTCCATTACAAAGCGACCCATAGCCGTGGCGGTGTCGAGGGACTCCTGCATGCTTGTGAACTCCTTCCCCCAGGATCCCAGCCTCTCCATCATCTCCATGAAGTTCCTGCTGTTGCGATGGATCCGGTCCATACGCATGACAAGGACGTTGTCCCACCTGTCCCGCTCCTCCATCATGCGGTGATAGGCGGGCCTCTTCTCATCTCGCCCAGAATACCCATCGTCTACGTACTCCCCGGCAACATCCCACCCTCTGGCGTTGCAGTAGGCTCTCAACTTCTCCAACTGAGCTTCCAGGGAGAACCCTTCCTTCGCCTGGTCTTCAGTGGATACTCGGGCGTAGACGGCAGACCTCAAGAGCTCATCCCATCCCGGGGCCCTATGGCGCGGTAGTGTTAATAAGCCTTTTCTTCGGCGCTGGGCCTTAAGCATTTGTGTATAAAAGTCGCGCTAATAGCGTTCTCATCACGAAAAGTCAACCCACACTCTTAAGGCCTACTGCCCGGGATTCGAGGTGACGGTCGACGCCTCAGGACCCTAGCCACTTCAGCAGATCCTCCACGCCTTCGACTCCATCGACGGAGAAATCACCCGCATCGAAGAGTTCAGCGGGAGTGTCAGCATGATAGACCGCAACTTTGGCCCCTTCAAGAACCCCTTCTCTCACCAGCTTGGATATGGCCCTGAAGGCGTCCACGTCGGTGGTATCATCTCCGACATACAAGAGTCGTTTAAGCCCCTTCTCCCTTGCGATGATCTCCAGCGCCCCACCCTTGTCAAGGGGGTGCTTGGGCCGGACCTGAACAAGCATCTTGCCCTCGGTAATCCTCACTCCTTGAAGATCGAGTCCACGAAGAGCACCTAGGACGGCTTCCCTAGCCCTCTCAGGTTCAGGGGACCTCCGGTAGTGAATGGCATGGCTGAGCTCCTTGAGTTCCAAGAGGACCCCCTCACCGCGGATGGCGGAACTGAGGATCTCCTCCAGGCCCTTCATCTTCCGGGCGAGTTCCTCCGGCAGCAGCACTGTCCTCCTCCCGCCCTCAAGGACCTCCAAACCGTGGTTGCCGACGTACGTCACTGAGGGGATTCCCACGATCCTCTCAAGGGCCGCAGCTGCTCTTCCAGAAATGACAACCACCACACCGTACTTCCCTGCAAGGTTCTCGAGATGGCGGCGGTTGATCTCCGGGAGGCGAGCCTTTGCTGGTGAATCCACGATATGAGACAGGGTCCCGTCAAAATCCAAGAAGATCCCTGTCGCCTCCGGATGCTCCTTGAATGTTCGAAGTCGCTCCAGATTCTCCAGGATATCTGGGGGTTTCGCGATGGTCACGGTGGGAGCATCACCCTCTTTCCATTAACCTTTACGGGCAAACTGCGGCGCTTACCTCGGTTCCCCGGCCTAGTCCTTGGGGAGGGAGTCGTTGATGAGCAAACCAGCGCCCAGCTCGCTGCCCTCCAGCATTTCAGCTCCGTGGGGTTCAGCCTCATGGCGTAGAAGCGCCTTCCCTCGAATCTCAGACATCCGGTAGGGAAGATTCCCGCGGAGTCCGAGGTTCCCTGCTACAGTTCCGGGATTTGTGAAAGCCCTCGAGATCCCATCAAAACGCTTTAAAAGGATTCTCCCAATACGGGCCTCAAACAACAGGGACTGGGTGGGGGCACTCACGATGAGGTCCGTCGTACTGCAGGAACGTTTTTTGGATGACTATAAGGGCATCGTGACCGACCAAACCGTTAATGCCCTGAGGGAGGCTGCGGCCCCCCTGGAGGGGAAGAAGGTCCTCCACATAAATTCGACCTCCTACGGAGGTGGCGTCGCCGAAATCCTCTCCTCCATGGTACCTCTGATGAGGGACCTGGGCATGGACGCCCAATGGAAGGTCATCGAAGGGGACGAGGAGTTCTTCAGGATCACCAAGACGATCCACAATGGCCTTCAGGGAGGTCAGGTCGTCCTCTCGGAGAAGATGCAAAACCATTACATGGAGGTTAACCGCAGGAATGCGGAGGACTTGGAGGATGGCTGGGACTTCGTCATTGTGCACGATCCACAGCCCGCCGCCATACTCGGCCTTCGGGCGGAAGAACTTGGGAGGAGGGAGGGGAAGTGGATATGGAGGTGTCACATCGACATGTCCACCCCCAACCCTGATTGTCTGGCATTCCTCTCTAGGTTCATCCCATCCTACGACGCCTCCATCTTCAGTCTGGAGGGCTACATACCACCGGGCATAGGTCTGCGGAGACCAGTTGTCATCCATCCGAGTATAGACCCCCTGACGGGCAAGAACCGCCCCATGAGCCCCCAGGAAGTGGAGCTCATCGCGCGGCGCTATGGCATCGATCCGTCGAAGCCTACGGTTTGCGCGGTGGCGCGTTTCGATCCCTGGAAGGACCCGCTCGGCGTCATCGATCTGTACAAGTTCATCAAGGGACAGCCGGGACCGCGCAACAGGCTGCCGAGGTTGCTGCGCCTCTACAAGGCCGTGAAGAGAGAGGTTCGGGACTTTCAGTTGCTCTTGGTGGCCTCCATGGCCCATGACGACCCGGAGGGTTGGGAGTACTATGAGAAAGCCCTTAGGAGGGCGGGGGAGGACCCAGACATTTTCTTCCTGACCAACTTGAGAGGCGTGGGAGGGGAGGAGGTGAACGCCTTCCAGAGATGCTCCGATGTGGCCGTCATGAGATCAATTCGTGAGGGTTTCGGTCTCACGGTGTCAGAGGCCCTCTGGAAGAGGGTGCCGGTGGTGGGTTCTCGTGTCGGAGGTATTCCGCTGCAGGTTCTCGACGGTGAAACAGGCTTCCTGACGGAGGATGCCCAGACGGCAGCGGAAAGGATAATCCGGTTGATAACGGACGAAGGTCTCAGGCGACGGATGGGGGAAGCTGGCAGGGCCCATGTCAAGGGGCGATTCCTCACCACGAGGCACCTGAGGGACTACGTCGACCTGATGGCAGGCCTCTCTCAGCTAGGACCAACCGAATAATCTATTTACGCCCCGACCGCCTTTTCTAGCTGCAACTCCGGAGGTGTTCTATTGAAGTTCATTGACGTGAGCATGGCCCTAGGGCCCGATACGCCCGTCTACCCCGGTGACAGCCCCTTCTCAAAGTTAGATCTCAGGAGAATGGAAGGAGGAGACAGCCTGAATCTCTCTGAGTTGAGGATGGGGGCCCATACGGGGACCCATGTGGATGCCCCCGTCCACTTCATCCGCGGGGGGAAGGGAATTGGCGACCTGCCGGCGGCTGCCTTCTCAGGGCCCGCGACGGTTCTCGACCTGAGCCACGTGGTATCCTCCATCGACGGAGAGGATGTCGCTCAATCTCAGATTCGAAAGGGGGATATTGTACTGCTGAGGACGAGGAACTCAGATAGACTGGGCCCCGTCTTCTTCGAGGATTACGTTTACCTCTCTGAGGCGGGCGCCCGGCACCTCGTGAACCAGGGAGTGAAGGCCGTCGGGATAGACTACCTATCCATCGAGGGTTTCCGCGTCCGCGGTTTCCCCGTACACCGTCTCCTCCTAGAGAAGGGAATCGGCATCATCGAGGGTCTTGATCTGTCCAAAGTGAACCCTGGTCGATACTGGTTCATCTGCCTGCCCCTGAAGGTCGCCGAGGGAGACGGTGCTCCAGCCAGGGCGGTTCTGGTGGAGGACTGGGCTGGTGTGTAGGCTTTATCTAGCTGAGGGCCCTTCGCCAAGTGGGGAGAGAGCAATCAACCCAGAGCATTGCCTCGGCAAGAAGGTCTTCACACCTGAAGGGGAGTGCCTAGGAGAGGTCCTGGACGTTAGCCTGTACAGCTTCTCCCGAGTCAAACAGATCTTGGTGGAGACGGAGAAGGGAGTCAGAAACATCGACTGGGACCTTGTATCAAGGATCGAGCCCGACAGAATCCTTCTGAGACGGTGGGAAGCCGTCAACGAGTGGTGAGGCCCTCCATCTTCGCCAAGGAGATGACTGCGTCCACATAGGTGGCATGGCTCCATACCAGCGGGACCACCGATATGGGCTCCCCAGTGTCCGCCCTGATTTGCTCCGGTAACATCAGGGTCGATGTGGCCCGGTCAGCGCACCACTCTATCAGCTCCATGGCCTTGTCCCGCTGATCCAACTTGAGGTACGCGTCCGCAAGCCACAGGGTGCATATGATCCAGGGATTATCTCGGCCGTAGTAGCGGTCCCCCTCATACCTGGCCATACCTCCGTGCTCAGGGGACCAAAGGGACTTCCTGAGGTTCTCCACCAGGCTCCTGGTTCGAGGATCCTCCAAGGGGAGGATCCCGTACCTTATGGTGAAGAGCGTGCTGGAATCCGCCGCCTTCGCCTCGGGTCTGATGCTCTTTTTGAAGAGGCCCCTTTCGTCGTCCCACATGTGCTTCAGGATGGCTTCTCTTACCCTCTCTGCCGAAGCCCCCCAGGCCCCCAGGCTCTTGCCAAGTTGCGCCGATATCGACTCTGCGTCAAGGAGCCCCTGGGCCACCGTGGCCGCCGAGTAGCAGTTGATGGACTTCGTTTCCTCCCAGAGGTCGAAGGATGGGAGTGGGAGCGATGTCGCCCTGTCAAGGAAGGAGGCCAGGAAGCTCGCTGCCCTTCGCACCATCGGCCACATGTCCAACAGAAACTCCATGTCTTTGTGAACGTTGAAGTGATGCCAGGTGGCCGTTATCACTGAGGCCGTCTGATCGATCTGCAGGAAAGGCGGTGGATGCCAGGTGGCGCCTCGGGTCCCGTCTGGAAAATGACGGTGGAAGAAGTGGCCCTCCTCCTCTTGGCTGTTGCTGGCGAATACCAGGAACTTGTGGGCGCTCTCATACAGCCCGGCCCTGTCCATGGCCATGGATATGTAGGCCCCGTCCCTCCACCAGTTGTAGTTGTAGGTGTCCCCCGTGGGCATCAGGCTGCTCACATCGGGGGATGCGATGATGCTCCCGTTCAGGTTCCAGCAGTTCCTGAGAACGAAGAGGGATCGGTCGTAGACGGACCTGGCCCTGGCGCTGAGGTCCTCCGGCAAATCTATCCTCTTGCCTTCGAACCACGAACGCCAGAAGTCCACCGTCTCCCGCTCCCTGTACTCCACCGCTTCCTCCTTGAGGCTTCTGTAGATCTCGTTGACCGTCCTCCTGGAGTCAGCCATCAGCGTGAGGAGCCATACGGCTGCAGAGGATCTCCCGCTAAGGTTCACGTTCCATTGCACCACGGAGTCTGTGGCCCCGTGGGAAATCGTGTTTCCCTGGAGCGCACCGTCCTCGGCGTCGACGTAGCTACCCTGGTAGCCCTTCAGCGTATGCTCCCCGCACGTGAAGCCGTCGAACCCTGGCTCGCCCCAGAGCTGTAGATAGTAGTCCCTCTTGTAGTGCACGATGGCGTTCTGAGACTTGTCCCAGTAGCATGTATCCTGGTACAGGGACTCAGCGATGCTCATGCTCTGGTACTGGAAGAGCTTCAACTCCCTCGAGCGGTCCTTCATGTTCTTCGCAGAGTACTGGCGGAGCAGCAAGTTGCGGTCTGGATGGACCATGTCCCTGGTGCGAATCTCGAGGTCGTGTCCTCGGGCCAGGGACCATCCAACATTGGTGCGCTCCTCATAGCCCTGCTCGATCTCCCATCCCTCACCGCCTATCCAGGAGAGCTCGCCCTCATCTGCCTCGAATATCCCCCGCCTGCATTCCAAGAGATGCTGGAACTGGCCTGCATAGGGGTAGTACAGGTAGACCCAATCGCCCTTCTCATTGACGGCTAGTAGAACCCTGGAGTTGCCCGTCAGTAAGGTGATCATGTCGCCAGTCTCAATCCTCCTCCCAAACAAGGGTATGCTTCACTGCGTCCTTACCGTCCTCCTGGAAGGCAGACTCGAACTCCTGCCAAGGATGTCGGTGGCTGATGACGCCCTTCAGCTCTCCGGGATACATCTCCAAGAGCTCCCTCAGGTAGCCATGGGCCTCTCGAAAGTGAGTGGCATTCGAGTTCACACAGCCGAATACCACCTGGTTTTCCAGCACCATCTCCTTCACAATCTTCGCGGCCTTTACCTCCACCGTCACACTCTTGCCGGGCACGCCTAGGAGGACCATGATGCCATTGGTGCCCAAAGCGGGAGTCAGATTGAAGGGGACGCGGGCGGCCCCCGTAGCTTCCACGATGACGTCGAACCCGTCGAGGTCCTCGGCCAATACAAGGGGATCGACCTCCCTCGAGTTGAGATGGTGGGCCCCCGTGCCCCGGATGAGCCTCGCTTTCGCGGAGTCGTCAGGGGACCTGTCCATAGTGATGACCTCCGCCCCCAACAGTCTCAACAGGAAGGTAGCCATAAGGCCGAGGGAGCCAGAACCCGCTACCAATGCCTTCTTCTCCCCCAGACTCTCCTCCTCCCGCCACGGCATCCTCTCCTGTATCTTCAGCACCTGGTCTATGGCCTTGACGGCAATACTCGTGGGCTCCGTCAGAACCGCCACCTCTCGGATGTCTGGAGAAAGCCCGACGACGTACTCCTCGGTTTCCACAAAGACGGGGGACATGAAACCATGGAGTCCCTTGATTCCGCGTTCTTTGAAGAGGCCTGTGAAGCAGAAATCGCTCTGGCCGGATTTGCACGGCTTGCAGATGCCGCACCCTCGGCGTACCGTTGGATTCACCAGGTCGCCCGGACCCAGCTCGCACCCCTTCGGGACCTCCACAACCATGGCCAGGGCTTCGTGACCTAGCGTTAGGTACTTCTCTCCCGCGGGCGGAGTGCCGTACTCCCCTCTGGCAATCTCGAAGTCGGTGCCATCGATCCCCACCTCCAGGGTCCTTAGCAGGAGTTCTTCAGCCCCCCGCTCTGGCTCTGGCCCTCTGATGAGCCTGACGCCAGGCTTCGGGGGTTCGACCACTATCCGGTCCATCAGACCCTTACCACCACCGTCCCAGAATTAACCCTTTCCCCGTGGTTTTGGGACTAGGTACCAGGGTTTCGGGTCAACGATATATACGTAACCCCCGCTAGTTGGCCTGATGGCGCAGAAGGTTTTCATCGACGGCGAATGGGTGGAGAGCGAGTCCGGCGAGTATCTCGAGGTGCAGAATCCGGCTACTGAGGAGCTGGTTGACCGAGTCCCATGGTGCACCCGGGAGGACGCCAGGCGGGCACTGGAGGCCGCCAATGCGGCTCAGGAGCCATGGGCAGCGGTCCCTGCCGCCCAGCGAGCGAAGCTCGTCTGGAAGATGGCCGACCTCATCGAGAGGGAGAAGGAGAGGCTGGCCAAGGTCTTGACAGCGGAGGAGGGTAAGCCTCTCAAGGAGGCCCGGGACGACGTCCAAGGGGCGGTGGAGTACTGTCGCTACTATGCCGGCCTGGCGAGGCAGGTCGAGGGCAGTGTCCTTCCAGGCGAGGCTCCGGACAGGACCATCATGATGCTGAAGGTGCCTGTAGGTGTCGTGGTGGGAATCACCCCGTGGAATTTCCCCGCGGCCATGGTGACCCGAAAGATGGCTCCCGCCCTCGTTGCCGGCGACAGTGTGGTCCTGAAGCCATCCTCTTATACTCCCATAACAGCCATCGAGATCCTCAAGCTAGCGGAGAAGGCAGGCGTTCCGAAAGGCCTGGTCAACCTCGTCACGGGACCCGGCAGCACCGTGGGGGACGAGCTTGTAAGGAATCCAATGACCCAGATGGTGACCATGACTGGGTCCGTGGAGACCGGCCAGCGGATTATGGAGGCCGCCAGCGGAAACCTCACCCAGCTCGTCCTGGAACTCGGCGGAAAGGCGCCCTTCATCGTATGGAAGGATGCCGACCTCGAGTGGGCCGTGAGGAGCGCCCTGTGGGCCAGGTACTGGAACGCGGGACAGACCTGCATATGCAACGAGAGGACCTACGTGCAGGATGAGGTCTACGACCGCTTCAGGAAGAAGTATGTGGCCGCTGTTCAGAGCCTCAGGGTCGGCGACCCCACGAGGTCCGGCGTTGACATGGGCCCGTTGGTGGCGAAGGAGCAGGTGGAGAAGGTGGAGAGCTCCGTCAAGCGGGCCGTGGAGGAAGGCGCGAAGCTGCTGGTGGGAGGCACCAGGCCTACCGGTCCGGGCTTTGATCGAGGCCACTGGTTCTCTCCCACCGTTCTGGAGGACGTGGAGCAGGACATGGAGATAGTCCAGAAGGAGATATTCGGCCCCGTCACCCCCCTGAGGAGCTTCGAAAGCCTGGACGAAGTCATCAGGTATGCCAACGATTCGGAGTATGGTCTGGCCAGCTACATGTTCACCCGGGACGTGAACGCCGCAATGAAGGCGGCCCACATGTTGAGATTTGGAGAAACCTACATAAACCAGGTCGGACCGGAGACCGTTCACGGGTACCACGCGGGTTTCAGGAAGTCCGGGATCGGCGGCGACGGCTCAAAGTATGGGTTCGACCACTACTTCCACATCAAGACAGTCTACTTGGACTACAGCGAGAAGCCCGAAGCGCCCTACATCTTCCCCTACAGCTAGCGTCTGACTGAAGAGGCCTCGTAGTCCATTCTTGCCCCCCTATCGGCAGAGAGAGCGAGCCTCGTGTATATCGCCAGGAGGCCACGGTCGAACCTGATGGGAGGCCTCTTCCACTCCTCCCGCCTTCTGCGAATTTCCTGCTCCTCGACGGCAAGGTCCAGCCTCTTCTGCCGAAGGTCCACCACTATCTGGTCCCCGTTCTGAACCAGAGCGATTGGACCACCAGCCATCGCCTCTGGGCTGACATGGCCGATGGCGGGGCCCCTGGTGGCTCCCGAGAAACGTCCATCCGTTATGAGGACCACCCCCTCAGCCAGGTCGCGGCGGGTTGATATGGCTTCGGTGATGTAGTACTGCTCCGGCATCCCATTGGCGGCGGGCCCCTCGTACCGGATCACGATGGCGTGTCCGGGCCTCACCTCGTCGTCGAAGATGGACTCGATGGCCTCCTCAGAGGATTCGAAGACTACGGCTTCACCGGTGAAGGTCTCAAATTTCTTTTGCAGGGCTCCGACCTTCACGACGGCTCCATCGGGTGCCAGCGAACCGTAGAGAACTCTCAAGGACCCCGTACCGATGGGATCGGATCTGGGTCTCACAACCTCTTCGGGGGCTACGCCGTAGTTCATCAAGAAGAGCCTGTTCCTCTCAAAGAATTGGGAGGCCTCCACTTCTTTCAAGTTCTCTTCCAGGGTGTAGCCCGTGACGGTGAGGCTGTCCAGATGGAGGTACTCCTGCAGCTCCTTTACGAGCCACTGGGTGCCGCCAGCATACCACAAATAGTTCACCGGGTGTGTTCCGGAAGGCCTGCAGTTGACCAGGAACGGGATGTCTTGATTGATTTCGTCGAAGGCCTTGAGGGGCAGCTCGATGTTTGCCTCATAAGCCAGGGCCATGAGGTGCATGATGGTGTTGGTGCTCCCGCCGATGGTCGCATGGATCATCATGGCGTTCTCGAAGGCTTCCTTCGTGAGGATCTTGGACGGTCTCAACTCCTCTTCCACCATCCCTACTACGCGCTTCCCCGCCTTCTCAGCGAGCCTGCCCAGCTCGAAACTTGTGGCAGGTACGAGGGCGCTGGTGGGTAGTGCCATTCCCAGGGCCTCCGCAACGATCGCATTCGTGTTTGCAGTTCCCAGGAAGGCACACGTACCCGTCGTGGGACAGGAATGCAGGGCTAGACTCTCGTAGTCCTCCCTGGAAATCTCCCCTCGACGCAGTCGTGCATAGAGGGAGCCCACCTGCTCCAGGGTGGTACCCTTGGGGCCCACCTCCATCACGCCGCCGGGTATGTAGATGGAAGGAATGTCGACCCTGGCGGCCGCCAGAAGGACACCTGGTGTGCCCTTGTCAGATCCCGACAGGATGCACATACCGTCAAAGTGCCCTCCACGGACGTGCATCTCGACGGCAAAGGAGATAACCTCCCTGCTGGCCAGGGAGAACCGCATGCCAGGGGTCCCCTGGTCGATGCCGTCACAAATGTCGGTACAATCGTATCTCGCGGCGGCGCCCCCGACAGCCCTGACTCCCCGAACAACCCACTCGTCCGCCAATTCGGGGAGGTGGTAGCTGCATGGCATGCTCTCACCACCGGTGGTCTCCACAAGGATCCAGGGCTTCTCTAGGTCCTCCCGAGTCCAGCCGCAGGCAAGGCGAAGGGGGTCGGCCTCGGGGGCGATCTTCCTCATCTCCTGACTATGGAGGGGCATGGAGATCGAACCTCAATCCTCTACGCCTAGGATGTGTTATCTAGGTTTGGGTTTAGGTGGATTGGCAGCCCTCCACGAGGGCCCAAAGACCACTCTCGGACGCCAGTGCCAGTAGAGCCAATATTTTAACCAAATAAAATATAGATAAGGTATTTACAGAGGCCGAAATATAATGATTTGGTGGGATTGCATGCCCGACAAGGACTTTGATGTCCTCTCAAGTCCGTCGCGGTTGAGAATTTATCAGACGCTCCTCAGGCGCCCCAATAGCACCGATGACCTAGGCCGCATCCTGGGCCTCTCCAACTCCTCTCTGAGATTCCATCTTCGGGCGCTGGAGAGCTCGGGTCTCGTCACGAGGAAGACGGAGGCCCCGAAGGGGAGGGGAAGGCCGAAGATAATCTGGACCGTCGACAGGACGATTCACATCGAGGGCTTCCCAATCAGGCAGTATGGGGTGCTCTCAGAGATCCTGCTTCGCTCCATGATGAAGCTGGCGAAGCGCAAGGATGAGATTGGCAAGGTGCTCCTCGAGGTTGGAAGGGAGGTCGGTTCTGACATCATACGTCATATATCGCAATCCAAATCGGTCTCCTCCTGGGGGTCTGATGAGTTCCGCAAGCACTACATCGGGGAACATCTGGAGGCCACCGGAATCGTCTCTGAGGTGGAGAAGTGTACTGAAAAGGAGGTTGTCTTCTCCCACTACAACTGCCCCTTCGAGGAGCTGGCGATCAAGTATACGAAGGAGATCTGTGACTATCTAGACACGGGCTACTACGAAGGTCTTGTGGCGGGAATGGGCGGGATTGCCCAGATTGAGCGGGTTTCCTGCCTAGCACACGGAGACGACAAGTGCACCTACATACTCAGATGGCAGAAGGCCAGGAAGAAGGCAGAAACCAGCAGGTCCGCTCCCCTCCTGCTATCTGTAGTAGCGGCATACCATGGCTGATGCATCTAGGCGCTCTGCCCGAATCCTCGCTTGCCCGCCCATCCGGGGGCTTCTAACACGGTTGGTTAGGAGGACGGTGGCAGGAGGGGCCGTATGATTTCCATCACCCTCTTCTTCTCCGCAGTCGTGAGCTCCATTACCGGAGGCCTGCTGTAAGCCTTCAGGTTCCAAACCTTCTCCACAAGAAACTTCGCCGCCGCCGGAAAGGTGCCCACTCGGAGAGCCTGTGCGAAACGCGCCAGCCGGAGCTGCAATTCCACGGCCTCAGAGATCCGCCCCTTCTGGAGGAGTTCAAGGAGCCTTATGCCTTCTGAAGGGAAGGCATTGCTGGACCCGATCACACCGCCCTGACCTCCATGGAGGATGACGGATGCAAAGAGGGGGTCCGACCCAGTCATGAAAGAGAAGTCATCTGGCATGTTCGTGATGATTTCGATTGCCCGCGTCAGGTCCCCGGAGCTGTCCTTCAGGCCTTGGATGGTCCCCGCGCTGGCCATCTTCAGCGTCAAGTCCGCGGGCAGTTCGACGCCAGTGAAGGAGGGCAGGTTGTAGGCCATGATAGGGATCTCAATAGCCTTTCTGAGGGTCTCGTAGTGCTCCCTGAGAGCCTGACGGCTTGGTTTGATGTAGAAGGGGGTGACCACCATCACCCCATCCGCTCCTGCGGCCTCGGCGTCTCTGGAGAGCTCCACCGCATGTCGGGTGGAGGGAGCTCCTGTACCGACGACGACCTTCGCCCTGCCAGAGGCCTCCTCGATCACCGCCTCAGCAACAGCCCGCCTTTCCTCTCTCTCCATGGACGTATACTCGCCCATACTGGCCATGGGGACGAGACCCTGGACCCCGGCACTCAGAAGGTTTGTCACATGTCTCTGCTGAGCCTGGGCATTAACCCGGCCTTTGGCATCGAAGAACGTGATGAGAGGGGTGTACACCCCTTCGAAGGTCCTCATGGGCCCTGAAAGGATTCACCACCCACTTATAAAGACATGCGCTGTCAGCGTGGGCAGGAGCCTTTTTGGTCTTGCCTGTCATGTCGGGAGGAGTGATACGCAACCTCGAGGAGCTCTTGGAGGGTGCGGCCACTGGCAGACTTCGAGCCATGCGACGTATCGCTTTGGATATGTTCGAGGCTGCTCTCGGAGCCGTGGATCCTGAGAGAGCAGTGAGGCGGCATCTCAGGCGGGAAAGAGGGACACTCTCCATAGGAACCCTGAGACTAAATCTGGATACCATCCGCTCAGTCCGCATGATCGCCTTTGGGAAGGCAAGCCTTTCCATGGCTAGAGCCGTCCTCGATACCGTCGACGTCGAGGAAGGTCTGATCGTCGCCGATGAGAAGAAACGATTGAAACATCCAGGGATTGAGGTGGTGAAGGCGGGACACCCGCATCCCGATGAGGGGAGTCTGCAGGCAGGGGAGAAGGCCCTGCGGATTGCCAAGAAATGTGGTTCCCGGGACCTGCTTTTGGTGCTCGTCTCTGGAGGAGGTTCATCCATGCTGGAGGCCTCCGATCTTTCTGTGGAGGAACTCCACGGAGTCTCGGACCTTCTTATCAAGAGCGGCATGGACATCCTGCGTCTCAATACCGTTCGAAAACACCTCTCCGAGATCAAGGGTGGCCAGCTCGGAAAGACGGCCGCATCCAGGGGGGGCATCACGGCAGCGCTTATCGTGAGTGACGTCGTGGGCGACCCCCCTTCCTTCATTGCCTCCGGACCCACCGTGGCGGATGAGACCACCTACGTCGACGCGAAACGGGTCCTCGAGGAGTTCGCCCTCTGGGGGACGGTTCCCAACGCCGTCAGGCGCAGAGTCGAGGCAGGGGTCAAAGGGGTCCTCCAGGATACGCCAAAACCGGGTGAGCCTTGTTTTGAAAGGGTTCACAACATAATCATCGCGCGAAACCGCATGGCCTGCGAGGCTGCCGCTAAGGTAGCTGGCAGGAAGGCGTACAGGCCCATGATTCTCACCAACCGGCTCCAAGGGGAGTCGAGGGAGGTGGGTAGGGTTCTCGCCGCGATAGCAGTATCGCTTGACGAGGAATCCCTCCCTCTCCGGAAGCCGGCTGCCCTCCTCACTGGAGGGGAGACTACGGTTACAGTTAGGGGCGCGGGCAAGGGTGGTCGCAACCAGGAGCTACTGCTGGCGGCAGTCCCCTTCCTCAGTGGGAGGGATGTCGTGATGGTCTCCTGCGGCACCGATGGACGGGATGGAGAGACCGATGCGGCCGGGGCAATTGCGGATGGTGAGACCCTTAGGAGGGCGAAGGAACTGGACATTAACCCTGCGGACTACCTCCAGCGCAATGACTCCCATGCCTTCTTCCGTCGCCTTGATGACACCGTTGTCACCGGTCCTACCGGGACAAACGTCATGGACCTGCAGATAATCCTTGCGGGGTGCCCGAATGGCGAGGACGAGAGAGAAGGGGCCTGAGTCGAATGTGTGTTAGCATAATGTCAATATCTGTGGTCCTAAAATCATAGAGAATTAGCATTCAGTTAAGTTTTGCTTAATAACGTTTAAGTAGAACGTGCCTGTTCAAATTAGTCACTAGGTGGTGACCTAGATGGCTCTGGATCGAGTCGAGCAGTGGCACAAGAGAAGTATGGCTGACGGACTGAGGACTGTGTTAGAACTCCAGTCCACAATCTGCGCGTCAATTCGAGAGTATCTAGCCTCCAAGGGCTTCCTGGAGCTACTTCCCCCAATCATAGGCCCCGTGACTGACCCGGGAATCCGCGGGGCGAAACAGGTGGCATTCGACTTTTATGGAAGGGACTACAAGGTGATGAGCAGCGCAATCCTATACAAGCAGCTGATGGCGAAATCTCTTGGGAAGATATTCTTCTTTTCACCCAATGTTAGGCTTGAGCCGCTGGAGACGGTCAGGACGAAGAGGCACCTGGTGGAGTTCATCCAGGTGGACATCGAAGAGGCCCGGGCCTCTCACAAAGAGGCAATGGGGCTGGCTGAGGGTCTTCTCGCATACGTCCTGAGGACCGCAGTGAGGAAGGGAAAGGAGCATCTCAGGGCCTTGGGAAGGAAACTCAAGGAGCCCTCTGTTCCCTTCAAGAGGCTTACCCATCACGAAGCGATTGAGATGCTACGTTCATACGGCGTGAAGGCGGACCCTTCCCAGGAGATCTCGTGGGAAGGGGAGGAGCTGCTTTCCAGCCTTTTCCAGGACCCCTTCTTCATCTATGACTATCCCATCGGTTCTCGCGGCTTCTATGACAGGGAAGACCCGGAAAGGCCCGGCGTGCTCAGGGATTTCGATCTTCTGTACCCCGAGGGCTACGGTGAGGCGGTTTCTGGGGCGGAAAGGGAGTACGAGTACGAGAGCGTGCGGGAGAGGATGCGGGCGACGGGAGAGGATCCCTCGGGATATGGCTGGTACATGGAAATGCTGAGGGATGGTATATCTCCTTCTGCTGGCTTCGGTATCGGCATCGAGAGGCTCACTCGGTACGTCTGTGGCCTCGATGCGATATGGGAGGCTAGACCCTATCCCAAAGTGGCCGGCGTCGAGTCTCCCTGACCAACGTCGAGGGTTCCCGAGGTCGCTACCTCCTGGGATGTGGGCGGGGCCATCCCATTCCCCTTTCTCTTTCTAATAATCAGGTCGCATGGGATAAATAGGTCAGTTTCCCTCGAAAGCGTGGAGAGCCTCTCGTCGGTATGGGAATGCGATGGAAACGTCCATAGTGAGTCACATCCCGTTCGCATCTGCGGTCATCTGGTCCGCAATAGGCATCTCCCAAGTGAGGGGAGGGTCATTCCGCGTGTCCACCGGGCTGGCCTTCATTGCCACGGCCTTCCTCATGGCGATATACGCCCTTTGGGACTGGCTCTCTCTCGTCTTCGGGCTACCTCAGTCCGTGACTGTGCCCCTTCCTCCCTCCCACTTCTTCCTTGTCCTGGCCTCCTTGACTTTTCTGTATTTCGCGAAGTGGCTGGTCCACGGAAAGAGATGGATAGACGGCCTCCTCGTCCTTCCTGCCGCCTTCATGGCCCTGCCCTATACGGTTCCCTGGATTCCCACCGTGTCAGAGATGTGGTTCGACAGTGAACTATTGCCCATGGCGGCTCAGGCAGCCCTAACCCATTACCTCGTCTACACCCTCGCCTTGATTCTGGCCGGTATCCAGCTGCTCCGACAGGGAGCCCTGCTGGCCCTGGAGTCCATGGGGAGGGAGTCCTGGGCCATGATTGCCGTCATGGGCGCTGCATTCCTGATGCTGGCCTTCGCGATCCTGACCAACCCCTATCTCCCCATGTTGCAGGAGAACGTGACCCCCCTGTATTCCTCAACTCTGATCGCCCCGGGGGCCGTCCTTCTGGCAGCCCTCCGTAGAGGACGTGGCATCGGCGTCCTCAAGCTCTTCAACCTGAGGGAGGCCTTCCAAGGGGAGACCCTCGCCGTCTACCTGATATACAAGACAGGGGACCTCCTCGGGGCGGCCCTAGCGGAGGGAGAGAGTATGGACGAGGACGTCTTCGTGGGCACCTTCGATGCCTTCCAGAAGTTCTTCACCCACGCCTTGCCCTTCTTCCGGGGTCACACGTTGAAGACCGCGACCTTCGGTGAGATCGCTGTGATAATTGAGAGAGGAGGCCACTGTTACCTCACCGTGGTGACCACTTCCAAGAGGCTCGGTCTCATAAAGGAGCTGATGAGGCAGAGGCTGCGCCAGTTCGAGGAGGATAACTGGGACACCCTCAAGGAATGGAGCGGCGTCGTGGACATCCTCCGAGGCACGGACAAGGTGCTTCAGGGCTTCGTGCCAGAGGAGGTTGTGACGGACTCCCGGAGGTTTAGGGCAGTCAAGTAGGTGCCTCGCAATCGCTACTTCTTGGCCCGTATCTCCTTCAGGATGTCCTGGGCCCTGTCCACCCGGATGACCCTCTCGGAGACCAACCGTCTCACGACCTCGTCGACCTCATCGACGGTCGCTCCCGCCATGACCGCAATGTTTCTGGCGTGGAGGGACATGTGCCCCCTCTGGATGCCCTCCGTGGCCAGCGCGCGGAGGGCCGCGAAGTTCTGAGCCAGGCCAACGGCGGCTATTATCTGGGCCAGTTCCTGGGCGGTCTTGACCCCCAGCAGCTTCACGTTTGCCTTGGCCGTCGGATGGGTTGCCGTGGCCCCTCCGACGAGGCCCACGGCGAGGGGCAGCTCGATGGTCCCCACGAGGTCCCCATCCCTGTTCTTCTCCCACGTGGTTAGCGGCCCATAGTGGCCACCCATGGCAGCGTACGAATGGGCTCCAGCTTCGACGGCCCGCCAGTCGTTGCCGGTGGCGATGACCACTGCGTCCACGCCGTTCATTATGCCCTTGTTATGGGTGGCGCACCGGTATGGATCGGCGGCGGCGAAGGCATAAGCCTCCAAAATGCCCTCCACGACCTCGTCCCCGCCGATGGCGTCCTTGGGGAAGGTCGCCTTGGCCCTAGCCAACCTCTTGACCGCCAGGTTGGATATTATGCGGAGGTAGACACGACCGCCAGTGACCTCTTCCACTACGGGGGCGGCCGCCTCTACCATGGTGTTCACCGCGTTGGCCCCCATGGCGTCCCTGCAGTCAACCAGGAGGTGGACGATGACCATGGGGCCCCGGTGGGTTTCGATGACGCGAGCCTCCAAATCCCTCGCACCCCCGCCGAACTTCACCAGCACCGGGTCCTTCTCGTTGCACACCTCCAGAATTCTCTCCTTGATCTCCAGGACCCTCATCCTGGCTGCCTGGGGATCGGGCACGTCCACCACCTGTATCTGCCCTATCATCACGGGCTCGGTGGTGTGGGCCTCAAAGCCCCCGGCGGCGCGAGCCATCTTGGCCGAGTTGCTCGCGGCGGCCACCACCGAAGGCTCCTCGATGGCCATGGGCACCAGGTAGTCCCTCCCATTTATGAGGAAGTTAACCGCAATCCCGAGAGGCAGCGGCATGGCCCCGACGACGTTCTCAATCATCCTGTCGACCAGAGCGGGGTCTAGTGCCCCGGTAGTGCCGATCGCCTTTGACTCCTCCGCCGAAAGACCTGCAAACCTCTTCACCAGGGCAAGTCGCTCTTCCATGCTCTTCTTGTAGAAGCCTGATATCTCCGAAGTTGGCATGGAGCCACCGCAGGGCAATTGGGGCGGCAGATAAAGCCTTTGCCGATGGCAACTTCGACTTCTGTCGACCTACTAAGCAGGCAAAAGGAGCATAAGCCACGGTCTGATTGCTGGGACCATGAACAACATCAATGTGGGGAAGATGACTGCTTTCGTGGAAGAAGTCAAGAGGGATCCCAAGGCTGCAGAGAAGCACAAGACGGTGGAGGGTACATGGGTCTTTCAAGAGGGTCGACCCCAGTACGTAGCTGAGCTCGCCTTTCCCGAGGGGGAGGTAGAGGTCTCCTGTGAGCTTGCTCCCTTCGTGGGAGGTTGGGGAACGAGCCCCGACCCCATCCAGTATTGCCTGTATGGGCTGGCAGCCTGCTTCGCCGCCACCTACGTTGCCACGGCCACCTCCGAAGGCATCGTGCTGAAATCGCTGAAGGTGAGGGCTGAGAACTGGATCGACCTCAGGAAGCAGCTCGGCCTGTCCAGGGACGATATCATAAAGAAGGTCCGTCTCACCGTCGAGGCGGAGGCCGAGGCGGGCAGGGATGCCTTGCAGCGGTTGCTGAAGCTGGCGGAGGAGCGTTGCCCGGGAACAGAGTGCGTCACCAGGAGCATACCCATGGAGGCGGTTCTGGGCTAGGAAGAGCCTCGAAACCCGGAGGATATCCTTTATAACGCGCTCTTGATTGGAGCCGTGATGGATAGTGTGGTCCTGTTGGACACAAGAGGCCGTAAGTGGCTAGTGCCCGTCGGCCAGGGCCTGGTCAAGGTCAAGGGACTGGGTGCTGTGAAGACCGACGGGCTAGATCGCCTTGTCGGCAGGAGAGTTCAGCTCGATGAGCGTTCGTACCTGGTGATGAGCCCCTCCATCCGAGACTTGGTGGAGACCCTGAGGAGGAAGGCCCAGATTATCGGTCCCAAGGACAGCCCCGCCATAGCCTTCAACTGCAGCCTGAGAGCCGGGGACCTTGTCGTGGAGGGTGGCGCCGGCTCCGGCGCTATGACTCTGGTCCTCGCCCACGCCGTCTATCCGAACGGGAGGGTGGTGAGCTACGAGGTCCGAAGGGACTTCCTCGAGATCGCCAGCTGGAACGTGAACAGGGCGGGGCTGGGAAAGATTGTCGAGTTCAGGGAGGAGGATATATGCGACGGTATCCACGAAGAGATGGTCAAGGCCGTCGTCCTAGACATCCCAGAGCCTTGGAGAGCCACATCCCATGCCTTCGAATCCCTCCTGGCTGGCGGTCATCTCGCCTCCTTCTCCCCCACGATCGAGCAGGTCCGGCAGACAGTCCTCTCCCTAAGGGAACTGGGGTTCGTGGACGTAAGGACGTTGGAGCTGCTGGAGAGAGGTATCGAGGTCAACCGGGGCACGCGGCCGGCCTTTGAGATGCTGGGCCACACTGGGTACATGACTTTCGCCAGGAAGGCGCTTGAGCGCTTCTAGTGGAGGTGGGAGGACGTCGGAACATGTGGAGCTGGTCTCCTTCGGATTCTCTGCCTTTGCCGCCATCTTCACCATCGTCAACCCCGTGGGTAACATCCCCTTCTTCGTCACCCTGACCCAAGGGTATACCAAGGAGTTGCAGCGCAGGGTAATCAAGAAGGTGGTCACAGTGGCCACCCTGACTCTGATACTCTTTGGCCTGGTGGGCAACTACATCTTCCTACTCTTCCACACCTCCATTCATGCCTTCCGCATCGCTGGTGGCGTCCTTCTGTTCAGCATCGCCTTCACCATGATGCACGGCGAGAGGTCCCGGTCTAAGCTTACGGACCGGGAGCAGGAGGAGGCTCTATCCAGGGAGGCGGTGGGCGTAGTTCCCCTTGGCATTCCGATGTTCGCGGGTCCTGGCGCCATAACCACCGCCATGGTGCTGATGGGCGAGTCCTCCGTCCCCAGCCTGAACCCTCTGAAGGCGGTCCTGGTCCTCGTCTCCATCCTCGTCACCATGATGATCTCCTACGTCCTCCTGGCCCGAGCTGAGTGGATTAGCCGCCGCTTCGGGAGGATGGGCATGATGGCCTTCAGCAGGATCATGGGCTTGATCCTGGCCGCCATCGCCATCCAGTTCGTCATAGTGGGAATCCAGGGCGCGTGGGTGGACTACTTCCTTCTCCTGACCTGATCCGCTGATACTGTGAGGACGGCATGGGTCCTGCTTAAGGAGAAGGACAGGGGAGATGGTCAAGCATCGCCGACGACTCCTTCACGGTCCTCGACTTTATCCCGGTCCTCAGAGACATATGTCCTGAGGACTGGTAGCAGCTGACTGATCGTTTCGGCGAATCCGGAGAGAGGACGAGGTCCACGGTTTCGACTTGCATCTCAGACAGGCTGGATATCTACTCCCAGGAACTGAATCGCTTCTCTATCCGCTCATACAACCCACTCAGGGCGAGTTTTCCAACCGCAGGAAGCTGCCAGGGACGAAGAGAAGGGGTCCGCGTATTGAGAGGAGGGAGTCACCGGCCTGAGTACCTGCGGGAAAGGTTATCACTGGCCTCACTTTGTCCCTGTGTATGGTTCCGACCTCCGCTTCTCTCAATGACCAGCCAAGGATGTACGATGACCTTGCCTGGCTCTGGCCAATAGTGAGTCCACAGGAGGAATATGTGGAAGAGAGCGAGGAGTTCTGCAGCATCATAAGGAAGCACTCTGGGATTCAGGTGCGTACGCTACTCCACCTTGGATGCGGGGGCGGTCATAATGACTGCACCTTCAAGAAGCACTTCCAGGTCACAGGGATCGATATGAGCCAGGCCATGTTGGCCCTGGCCCGGGAACTCAACCCTGAAGTGACCTACCTTGCGGGTGACATGCGCAGTGTGCGTCTTGACAAGACCTTTGACGCCGTGGCGATCCTCGATTCCATCAACTACATGCTCAGTGTTGAGGACCTGCAGGCCGCTTTTGAGACCGCCTTCGCTCACTTGAATCCTGGCGGAGTCCTCCTCACATATGTGGAGGAGAGCCCGGAGCGATTCAGGCAGAACACAACCAGGCAGTCGTTACATTGTCGGGCTGACCTTGAGGTCGTCCTCGTAGAGAACGCGTACGACCCTGACCCCGAGGATACGGCCTACGAGGTTGCCTTCGTGTATCTGATTCGACAGGGAGGCCGACTGGCGATAGAAACGGACCGCCATGTTTGTGGCATCTTTGGCATGAAAACGTGGTATGACATCTTGAAGAAGGTGGGATTCAGAGTTACGGAAACACAGGTGGCGGATGAGGACCCAGAGCGGGCGGAATACCCAGTCCTCATATGCACGAAGCCTTTCTAGGGACTACCCCGCGATGCTCAAGCAATGCCTGGGTAGTTCTCCGGGATGCCCTGTCTCTTGAGGGAGGAAGTCATCGAAGCGCGGTCAGGATGCTATGGAGCAGACTCCAACGGGCGAAGACGGGAAAGCCTCTCTGACACCAGTTCCTCCACCTTCCCCGGCTTCCTGACGGCCTCCAGGATTATGCTGTCCTCCCCAGTGTCTATGACGACGTCGCCAATTCCAAAGATGCGCTTGAGAATGGACTGGTTGAGTTCCACCCTCTCCACCCTCGTGTAGGGCATGTACTGCACCCTCTTGCTCAGGATCCCTTCTCGCCTGGCTATCCGGTTCTCAAAAACCATGTAGCGTCTGGTGATCCTCTTCAGCTCCGCATAGGCGAATGCAAGAATGGCAAACACGCCCAGGAGGAGGGGCAGGTAGAGGCCGAGGCTTATGCCCATTACCTCAGGCAGATCCAGCTGCAGGATGTCCAGGGACATCGAGGCGCTGAGCCCTGCCATCAGAAACGTCAGAATATAGAAGTGAAAGGCGATGAGCCGAGAGGGTGCTGTCTTGTAGAGAAGCTTGTCGAACTCACTCTCGCTCATGGAGGGGGCACGAGCCCCCTACGATAAATTTTTTGCTATTCTATTCTCCAGCCCGATACGATGAGACCTCGGGGTTGACCAGAAACCGAGGCCTCCCGCCTCTTAGGCCCTCCAGCAGGTTTTCTGCAGCGGCGACGGCCATCTCCGTCCTCGTGTCCAAGGAAGCGGAGGCCATATGGGGGGCAAGGATCACGTTGTTCATTGTCAGGAGTTCCGGGTGAACGTGTGGCTCCCTCTCATACACGTCCAGGGCCGCTCCAGCAATCTCGCCCTTCTCAAGAGCGGCCACTAGAGATCTCTCGTCAACGACAGGCCCCCTGGAGGTGTTGACCAGCAAGGCCGTCCTTTTCATAGTGCGCATCTCCCGATTTCCAATCATATGCTTCGTCTCTGGAGTCAGGGGCACGTGAAGGGTGACGAAGTCGGATTCCTTCAGGAGTCGGTCCAGGGGAACGAGGGAGGCCCCTGTCTCGGCCTCGATTTCCGTCCGTCTCTCCACATCGTAGTACAGAATTCTCATCCCGAAGCCCTTGGCCCGCCTAGCCACTGCGGCGCCAATCCGGCCCGCACCCACTATTCCCATGGTCTTCCTGTAGACGTCCTTTCCAATGAGGAGAAGCGGGGCCCAGCCCTTGAACTGGCCGCTGCGGACCATCCTGTCACCTTCGCAGACCCTGCGGGCTAGGGTCAGAAGGAGGGCGAAGGTGAAGTCAGCGGGGGTCTCGGTAAGGCCCTCCACGGGAGTGTTGGTAACCATGATTCCCCTCCTGGTGGCCGCCTCCACGTCTACGTTGTCATAGCCGACAGCGTAGTTGGAAATTATTCTGAGGTCGCCCGCGTCAATAACCTCCTCATCGACTCTGTCCGTCAGCAGACAGAGGAGGCCATGACACCCTCTTACGCCGTCCACTATCTCCCCCTTGCTCAGGACCCTATCCTCTTGGTTTACCTTCACTTCGGCTGAGGCCTCAACCATCCGAAGCCCCGCCTCGGGAATCTGCCTGGTTACGAATACCTTCCAGGGCATGAGCCTCCATAGTGAGAAGACTATTTTCACTCTACCCCTGCCAAGGGTAATAACCACAAAGCCTGATGACCTCGGAAGTGAAGGAGGAAGAGCTACGTCGCCCGGTGGCAGAGTTTCTTCGCAGGAGGGGTAGAAAGGTCCACCATGAAGTGCCCATCAACGGGAGGATAGCTGATGTCGTGGGCGTTGGACAAGACCTCGTCGCTGTGGAGCTCAAGCTCTCGGACTGGAGGGGAGGTCTCCGCCAAGCCATGGACTATCAGCTTGCCTGCAGCCACGCGTACCTCTGCCTTCCCTTCGATAAGGCTCTTAGAATGGCATACAAGGCCTACTACTTCGAGAAGGAGGGCGTGGGAGTCCTCGGCTACATCCCCGGAAAGGGGGAAATCCGTGTGGTCATAGGATCCCGGCCCTCTCGCAGACTGCTGCCCTTTCTAGCCGATTTCTTGCAGGATACCCTGTCCCGTGGGGTATCCGGACCTTCGGGGGTCCCACCGAAAGTGGGGCAGCAGCATTAGACCTCTGCGCCTTCCCGCTTGCTGAGATACTGAATGTCCTCGTGAAGGCGATACCCCTTCGCCTGGAAGAAGGCGACGGAGTCCACGTTCCAGTTCTCAACCAGGGCCGCCACGATCCGTCTACCCCGCCCATGCAGGGCGTCCTCGGCCTTCCTTAAGAGCAGGCTGCCTATGCCCTTCCTGCGATGAGGAGGAGCTACTGCGAGTCGGTTTATCCATCCTTTCCTCCCATCATCCGTCGCCAGGACGGTACCCACAAGCTCCGCATCTAGGTATGCACCCAGGGCCAGGTCTTCGTTCGCCGCGAACTCCTTTCCGAGGGCGGCAGGCAGGTCTCTCCCCTTGGGGCGATGGGGAAGCCCTGACTCCCGCCAGAGTTTCAATACGTTCTCAGGATCCTCCCCGACGAGTGAACGGATCATCGCCTGCTTCATAGGGCCTCACCCTTGGAATCAAGCCCTGTTGCCTCCAGGATTTGACCACCTCTGATAAGTCTTTTTACTCTCGCGCCAGTACACGCTTGGATGAAGCGGACAACGGCGCTCCTCCTGGTGGTGACTATAATCGGAGCATCGGTAATGGGTGTCGTCACCTACCAGGTCCTTCAATCCATTCTCACCCGTCTGTCCTTTCCCTCCTTCCCGGGGGAACTGGCGCTGGATATCCTGGAGGCAGGACCCTATAGCCGCATTGTGGTCGAAGTGGACTGGACGGATGGGGGTGAGCCGAGCCAGATCGCCCTACAGATCTTTCGGCAGAGGCTGGTGACCTACACGCTGAAGGAGGAGGTGGAGGTTACGATGTCCAACTCCTTTGAGACTGAAGTCACTTCCTTCCAGACGAGAGATCTGTTCGATGTGGAGACCTCCCACCGGGACTTCAGGACAGGGGAGGATACCCTCGCCCTCTACATCGTCTACCTCCCCGGGACCCTGGCCGACGGTCAGGATTCCATTGCTGCAACCTATACGAGCAGCTCAGTGGCCGTCTTCAAGGAGGTGGTTAAGAAGGTAGCCAGGGTGTCCAGGGGGGTCTCAGAGGACGACATAGAGACCTCCGCCCTCGTT